>JAEEGL016190816.1_pt1 | contig 20715 bp, 18 predicted proteins | sample 9134231 | NCBI WGS metagenome assembly JAEEGL01 (sample SAMN16246548, study PRJNA631951) | gut metagenome | biome: gut microbiome; feature: rumen; material: fiber-attached | host: Bos | place: Iran: Karaj | collected 2018-10
CAGGTTGATGATGACCCGCTCGGAGTAGCTGACCAGCTCGGAGATGGAGGTCACGGCCTGCTTCAGCACGTCGTCGGCGATCCCGAACGCGTTGGCGAAGGTGATCTTCTGGTCGGTGACATATTTCAGCCGGTCGTTGGGAATGACGACCAGGGAATCCACTTTGTCGGACAGGGCGGCGATGCCGGCCTCGGCCTGGCGCATACGGTTGGCGCCCTCGAAGCGGAAGGGCTTGGTCACCACGCCGACGGTGAGGATGCCGGCCTCGTGGGCCAGATCCGCAATGATGGGAGCAGCGCCGGTGCCGGTGCCGCCGCCCATGCCGGCGGTGATGAAGACCATGTCGGCGCCCTCCAGAGCCTTGGCGATGGCCGCTCTGGATTCTTCGGCGGATTTCTTACCGATATCGGGCTTGGAGCCGGCACCCATGCCGCCGGTCAGCTTCTCGCCGATGGGCAGCTTGTTGGGGCACTTGGACTTGTTAAGGTCCTGCTTATCGGTGTTGACCACCAGAAACTCCACGCCCTCCACGCCGGCGCTCATCATGCGGTTGACAACGTTGTTGCCCGCGCCGCCGACGCCGATCACTTTAATATTTACGACTTTTTCAGGATATTCAGCCATGAGTACGTCCTCCTATGTATGTATATCGTTGGATCGGATCCTAACAAATAGTATATGCATGGTTTTGGCATTTATACTGTTTTATTTTATCGTGCTTTTCCCGTTTGGTCAATAGAAAAATCGTATTTTTTGTAAATTTTCCAAAAATTTTATCCGAAAGGCAGGAAATGCGCGGCCTGGTCCTCGTTGAACGTCAGATCGACGGTGCCGGACTTGTCTTTCCCGAGCTCCTCCAGCACGCCCTCCAGATACTGCAGCTTGTAGGTCAGGTTCTCCGTGTTTCCGATCCGGATCTCATACTGGGTCCCGTACCAAAGAATAATGTTGTAGGAGCTGCTCAGATCCACGCTGGAGATCTTTTTGGCGTAGGAGGTCTGCTCCAGTTGGGGCAGGATGGCCACGGCGGCGCTGCGCTTGGCCGCGATCTCCGACATATCCACACCCTCCGAGGCGGTGGGCTTGATGTAGTCTCCCACCTGGGGGACCTGGATCGGCATGCCGGTCAGGATCAGGTGTTTTTTCACCTCCTGCTCGTCGGTGGGCTCCAGGATCCGGCCCTCCCGGCTGAGCAGCCACCAGCCGCCGGTCTCGTCCTGGATCCCGTAGGTCACCTTGAACTCGGAAACGGAGATGACCACGGTCCCGGGCAGGGACTTTTTGATCTGGATCTCGTTGACATAGGGCAGAGCCGCGTGGATCCGGGAGGCCACGGCGGCCTTGCTCAGCGACAGCAGGTTGTCGTCCTTCTCGATGCCGGAGGCGTCGATGATCTCCTGCTCGGTGTAATAGCCCCGCTGCGGCGCGGCGTCGTCCCCGCCGGTCGGGGAGGTCTCCTCCAACCCGGTGGCGGATACGGCGGGACCGTAGCCGTCCACGCCCAGGAAGACGACGTTGATGTGCTTTACTTTGAAGAAGATGATCATGCCCAGGGTGATCACCGCCACCACGGCCAGCATGGTCAGGAATTTGAAACCGAAATTGGTATTATAGACCCGATGGGTCTTTTTTTTCTTTTTCTTCCGCTTTTTTGCGGCGGCCTCGGCAGCAGTCTTGGGCTGTTCGCCGGGCTCCACCCGACGTACGGGCTGTTCCCGTGTCTGCTCGTCTTCCGCCCGGGCGGCGCTGAGCCGTTCCCGACGGGCCTGCTCCCGGTCCGAGGTCCTACCGGTCCGCTCTCTGGCGGGCACAGGCCCGTTCCGGGGATCCCGGGGACGTTCCCGGCCGGCGGCGGGACGTCTGGGTTCCCTGCTCTGCCGGCTCGGTGTGTTTTTTTCTTCCATGGCAGTTTCCTCCGTGGCGCCGCCCGGGGGGCGGCGGTTTGCTTCGGTATGCGCTATTCCTGCCCCGGGGGCAGGGACTCCGCCTGTGCGCCGAGGGCGCGCAGGGATGCGGTCAGATCCTGATATCCCCGCTCCAGCAGCTCCGCGCCGCCCAGCAGGGTCTCGCCCTCCGCCCCCAGGGCGGCGATCAGCATGGCTGCGCCGCCGCGCAGATCGGTGGCGGTCACAGCCGCCCCGTGCAGGGCTTCCACGCCCAGGATCCGCGCGGTCCTGCCGGCCAGCTCGATCTGAGCGCCCATGGCCCGCAGAGCGGGGACGTGGCGAAAGCGATCCTCAAAAACCGTCTCCTCGATGACGGAGACGCCGGCCGCCTTGAGCAGGGCGGCGGTCACGGGCGCCTGGGCGTCCGTGGGAAAGGCCGGGTAGGGCCCTGTGACCACCGGCCCGACGCCCCGAAGGGCCGGCCCCCGCAGCCACAGTCTGCCGCCCTCCGCGCGGATGGCGCAGCCGGCTTTTTTCAGGCAGTCCAGCACCGGCACGAGCCGGTCCGGCGCCGTGTTTTCCAGGGTGATCTCGCCGCCGGCACAGGCGGCGGCGCAGAGGTAGGTGGCAGTCTCCATCCGGTCCGGCTCGATGCGGTACTCCGCCCCGTGGAGCGGTCCCGGCGTCAGGGTCAGGCAGTGGGTGCCGATGCCGCGGACCTCCGCCCCGCAGGCGCGGAGGAAGGCGGCGAGCTCTCCGATCTCCGGCTCCGCGGCCGCGCCGAGGATCCGGACCGGGCCGGAGGCGCCCAGCGCCGCCAGCAGCAGGTTCTCCGTCGCCCCCACGCTGGGGTACCGCAGGAACACCGTGCCCCCTTCGGGCCTTCCCCGGCAGCAGAGGGCACCGTGCTCTGCCCGGATCTCCACGCCCAGCTGCCGAAGAGAGGAGACGTGCAGATCCAGGGGCCTCGCGCCAAGCACGCAGCCGCCCGGCAGGGGGATCTGCGCCTCGCCGCGGGCGCTGAGCAGAGCGCCCATCAGCAGGACCGAGGCCCGCAGCCTGCCGGCCAGGTCCGGCTCCGGCCGGTGGCCGGAAGCGCCGGGGTTCTGAACGAGAAGGCTGTCGCCTTCCCAGCGGCTTTGCACGCCGAGCCCCTCCAGCAGCGCCCGCGTCACCTCCACATCCAGAATGCGGGGGCAGTTTCGAAGCAGGAACCGGCCGCGGATGGCGGCCGTGGCCGCAAGGATGGGCAGCGCGGCGTTTTTTCCTCCGTGAATGCGGACCGTGCCCCGCAGGGGCCGTCCGCCGACGATGCGGATGCGTTCCACAGCGCGGCCTCCTCGCACAGAAGTTTCCTGCCATACTATGCGCCGGAGGGGAAGCGTGTGAATCGGAGATCAGTCGGCCTTTGCCAGCTCCAGGATGCAGCGATAGATCCGCTCGGCGGAATCCACCACGGCCATTTCCTGCAGGGCCTTTCGCATGGCGGCGCGCCGCGGCGCGTCTGCCAGCAGGGTCTTGGCGGCCTCATAGAGGGCGTCGCCGGTAAGCCCGGGCTCCAAAATGACCTGGGCAGCGCCGTGGCGTTCCAGGACCCGGGCGTTCTTTTCCTGGTGGTTGTCGGTGACGTTGGGGGAGGGGACGATGATGCAGGGCACGCCCGCGGCCTCGATCTCGTTGAGGGAGGATGCGCCGGCCCGGGTTATGATCAGGTCCGCCGCCGCCATGAGCTGGGGCATGTTGTAGATGTATTCCCGCATTTCCAGATCGGGATGGGCCTGCAGATCCACGCCCTGCTCCTTCACGTAGTCGGGCATCCACCTCCAGCCGTAGGAGCCGGTGGCGTGGATGTGATGCCAGGGGGTGCCGTTTTCGCACTCGATGGCCATGAAGCGGGCGATGATCTTGTTCATTTCCCTGGCTCCGAGGCTGCCCCAGGCGGACAGGACCAGAGGCCGCTGGTCCAGACCGAGGGCCTTTCGGGCCTCGTCGTGCCGGGTGTAGAGGAACTCCTCCCGCACGGGCATGCCCACGACCTGGACCCGGTCCGGGTTTTTATAGAAATTCCGGCTCTCCTCGAAGCAGACCATGATCCGGTCCGCGCTGTCGGCGGCCATGCGGGTGGTGAGGCCCGGCATGGCGTTGGCCTCGTGCACGGCGGTGGGGACGCCCCGCTTTGCCCCCTGCCGCAGCATGGGGTAGGAGGCGTAGCCGCCGGTGCCGACGATCACATCGGGCTTGAAGTCCCGGATGATCGCGTCGGCCTTTCGGAAAGAGCGGCGCAGATTGTAAACGTTTTTCAGGTTGTGCCAGATGGCCCTGGGGGTCAGCTTCCGCTCGTAGCTGGAGACCTCCAGGGTCTTCAGCGCGAAGCCCTCCCGGGGGACCAGCTTTTCCTCCATGCCCTCCACAGCGCCGACGAAGAGGATCTTAGCCTCCGGCCTGCGGGATTGCAGGAGCTTTGCAACGGAGATTGCGGGGTTGATGTGGCCGCCGGTGCCGCCGCAGGTAAAGATGACGTTCATGCGTTCGCGCGCCTCCTTTTCCAGGACTCCTTGTTGACCGACCACCGGGAGATGCTCAGCATGATGCCCATCTCAAACAGCTGCAGCAGCAGGGCCGTGCCGCCGTAGGAGAACAGGGGGAAGGAAATGCCCGTGGAGGGCAGGAAGGTGGTGACCACGCCGATGTTGAAGAAGACCTGGATGGCCAGCTTTGTGGTGAGGCCGGCCGCCACCAGGGTACTGAACCGGTCTCTGGCGTGCAGGGCGATCCAGTAACCGCGGATGATCAGCAAAATGAACAGCAGGATGATGCCCACCGCCCCGACGAAGCCCAGCTCCTCACAGACGATGGAGAAGATGTAGTCGTTGTGCTCCTCGGGCAGATACATGTACTTCTGCCGGCCGCGGCCGAAGCCCAGCCCCAAAAAGCCGCCGGAGCCGATGGCGTATTTGGACTGTATGGCCTGATAGCCGGAGTTCTGGGCGTCGGCTTCGGGGTTGCGCCAGGACAGGATGCGCTGCATGGCATAGGGATGAGTGACGAGATAGACGGCTGCCACCACCAGGATGATACCGAAGCCGATCAGGAACCAGCGTTTTTTCGTGCCGCCGATCAGCATCATGATGGCGCCGACCACCAGCAGGATGATGGTGGCCGAGAAGTGGGGCTCCAGCATCAGCAGTCCGCCCAGCACGCCCAGGATCACCACGTAGGGCAGCACGCCGTATTTGAAGGTGCCCATTTTGTCCTGCCATACGGACATCATGGCGCCGAAGGTCAGGATCATGCCCAGCTTTGCCACCTCGGATGGCTGGAAATCGATGCCCAGCCGGACCCAGCGGCTGGCGCCGTTGACGGTCTTGCACAGGGGAAGGTCCTTTTTGATCCACCCCAGCTTGTTGAGCAGCAGGGAATTGGCTGCCAGGATCAGCAGCAGCACCGCGGCGGCCAGCAGGATGAACAGGGCCAGGCGGTACCAGATGAAGTAGTTGAGCCGGCTGACCAGCAGCATGATGAAGATGCCGGCCAGGGCAAAGCCGGCCTGCCGCACAAAGTAGTAGGCGGAGTTGCCGGTGTCATATTTGGCTCTGGGGAAGCTGGCGGAGAACATCATCAGAACGCCCACCGCGGTCAGCAGGACCGTCAGGACCAGATAGGGAATATCCATCATACCCGTCACGTCCTCCTGCAGAGGGGCGGCAGGTTCTTTTTTTCGCTTGAACAGGGCCATAGCAGCCTCCTTTCCGGAAGGATCGCCGGGGGAAGAATGCGGAGCCTCCGCAGCCGCGGAGACGGTTCAGCGGAGCGGAGCGACGGCAAACCAGGCCAGCACGCAGGCGGCCACGCTGACGCTCACGAAGACGACCCAGATCTTGACCTCGCTCCAGCCGCACATCTCAAAATGGTGATGGATCGGCGTCATCTTGAAGATGCGCTTGCCGTGGGTCAGCTTGAAGTAGGTGACCTGCATCATGACGGAGACGGTCTCCACGATGTAGACGATGCCCACGAGGATCAGGATCAGGGGGATATCCAGGGCAAAGGCCAGGCCGCACACCGCGCCGCCCAGGAAGAGGGAGCCGGTGTCGCCCATGAAGGCCTTGGCCGGATGGAAGTTGTAGCAGAGGAAGCCGGCCAGGCCGCCCAGCAGAGCGGCGGGGAAGATGGCGAGCTCCGCTTTTTTGAGGGCCAGGGCGGTGACCAGGAAGAAGATCATGACGGGCATGGTCACGCCGGTGGCCAGACCGTCGATGCCGTCGGTGAGGTTCACCGCGTTCACCGTGCCCACGATCACAAAGACCGCGAAGGGGATGTAGACCCAGATGGGGATGTTCCAGGAGACCTTGGTGAAGGGGATCCAGATGCTGGCGTGAAGGTGCTCCGTCTCATAGAGCAGGAACAGATACAGGGCGGAGGCCGCCAGCTGCAGCAGGATCTTCTGCAGGGCCGTGAGCCCCAGATTCTGCTTCTTTTTCACCTTGAAATAGTCGTCCAGGAAGCCGATCGCGCCGAAGACCAGGGCAAAGGCGAAGACCAGGGCGGAGGTCCAGACGTTGAAGATCAGGCACAGGACCAGCGTGCCGATCAGGGCCGTGAGGATGAACACCAGACCGCCCATGGCGGGAGTGCCGGCTTTGGAGTTGTGCCACTTGGGCCCCACCTCCCGGATGGTCTGCCCAGCCTTCATGGCCCGCAGCCAGGGAATGATGAACTTGCCCGCGATCAGGGCAATGACAAAACAGGGAAGGATGGAAAGAATCGCTGCAAGGATCTGTCCGTCTTTCATTGGGAACGCCTCCGTATCTGTGATCTGTGTGTGGCGCGCTCAGCGCTCAGAGCTCGCTTCTGCGGAAGAAGCCCTCCAGCACCCGCTCCATGTGCATGCCGTGGCTGCCCTTGAAGAGCAGGGCGTCGCCGGGGCGGGCTTCGGCCTTCAGCGCGGCGATAAGGGCCTCGTGGCTGTCAAAGTGCCGTCCCTTATCTCCCGCGGCCTCGGCGGTAAAGCGGCTGAGGGGGCCGTAGCAGAGCACCAGCTCGGCGGACTCCGCCGCCAGCTTGCCCACCCGTTCGTGGGCTCCGGGGGCGTGATCCCCCAGCTCCAGCATGTCGCCCAGCACCGCGATCCGGCGTCCGCCGGTCCGCCTGGCCAGGATGGACAGGGCCGCCGCCATGGACTCCGGCCCCGCGTTATAGCAGTCGGCAATGACGGTGAACCCGTCCTGCCCGTAGATTTTCTGTCGATTTCCGGTGTTTTCGAAATAACGGAGCCCCGAGACCGCGGCCTCCATGGGCAGATCCGCGCAGCGGGCGGCCAACATGGCCGCCAGGGCGTTGTAGACGTTGTGCCGGCCCTCCACGGGCAGCTCCACGTCCCAGCTCCGGCCGAAGCCCGTGGCCCGGAAGCGGACGCCGCCGGGCAGCTCCTCGATGTCGGAGGCGGTGAGGTCGCACTCTGTGTCGATGCCGAAGTAATAGGTCCGGCGGTGGGTCTCGGCCCGGCGAAGCAAGGGTTCATCTCCGCAGAGCACCACGATCCCGTCCTTGTCCAGACCCTCCAGGATCTCCAGCTTAGCCCTGCAGATCCCCTCCCGGGAGCCGAGATTTTCGATGTGCATGGTGCCGATGTTGGTGATGACCGCCACGTTGGGGCGGGCGATGGAGGTGAGATAGGAGATCTCACCGAAGTGGTTCATGCCCATTTCAATGACCGCGGCCTCGGTATCGCTCTGCAGGTCCAGCACCGTCATGGGCAGGCCGATGTCGTTGTTGTAGTTCTTTTCCGTCTTCCGGGTGCGAAGCACGGTGGAAAGCGCACAGGCGATCATTTCCTTGGTGGTGGTCTTTCCCACGCTGCCCGTGACGCCGACCACCCGGAGCCGGTCCGGGAGGGTGCCGCGGTAGCCCCGGGCGATGTCGCCCAGCGCCCGCAGGCTGTTTTTTACCACGATCATGGGTACGCCGGGGAGCTGCCGCTCTCCCAGGGCCGCGGCCGCGCCCTTTTCCATGGCCATGGGGATGAAGTCGTGGCCGTCTCTGGCCCCCTGCAGGGCAACGAACAGATGCCCCGGCTCCACCAGCCTGGAATCTGCCCGGGCGCCGGAGAAGACGACGTCCTCATATTCCGGCAGCACCGTGCCGCGGCACCATTGGGCGGCCTGTTTCAGTGAGATCATTTCGCTTCCTCCGATCGTCAGCTGTTTTGCGCCAGATGCCCCGCGACTTCTTCCCGCTCATCGAGGTGGGTCTTTTCGGTGCCGAGGATCTGGTAGGTCTCGTGGCCCTTGCCGCACAGCACGATGATGTCGTCGGGCTGTGCCTCGTCCATGGCGCGGGCGATGGCCTCGCGGCGGTTTTCCACCACGAGATACGGTTTATCCAGCCCCTTCACGCCGGCGAGGATGTCGTCGATGATCTTGCCGGGGTCCTCGGTGCGGGGATTGTCGGAGGTGATGACGGCCAGATCCGAAAGCTCCACGCCGATGCGTCCCATAATGGGCCGCTTCATGGGGTCGCGGTCGCCGCCGCAGCCGAAGACCGCGATAAGCCGCCCTCTGCAGAAGCCGCGAACGGAGCGCAGCACGTTTTCCAGCGCGTCCGGCGTGTGGGCGTAGTCGATGAGCACCGTGTAGGGCTTGCCCGGCGTGGGCACGACCTCCATCCTGCCCAGGACGCCCTTGGCGGTGGCCAGGGCCTCCGCGGCGGCCCGGCAGGGGATCCCCAGGGCGATGGCGCAGCCCAGAACGGTCAGGGCGTTGTAGACCGTGAAGCCGCCCGGGATGCCAAGACGGACCGGGAAGACCTCCTCCGCGTAGCGCAGATCGAAGGAAACGTGGTCCGCGCCCAGGAAGACGCGCTCGGCCAGCAGGTCCGCGCCTTCCGCCTGCGCGGCGGAGGCGGCGATGACGCGGCAGCAGCTCTCGGCCGCCGTCCTGCGCACCTCGGCGTCGTCGATGTTGAACACGCCGATCTTGCAGCGCCGGAAGAGCAGGGCCTTGGCCTGCCGGTAGGCCTCCATGGTCTTGTGGAAGTCCAGGTGGTCCTCGGTGAGATTCGTGAAGGCGCCCACGGCGAAGGGAACGCAGTCCACCCGGTGCAGATACAGGGCGTGGGAGGAGACCTCCATCACCGCGTGGGTGCAGCCCTTGCGCACCATTTCGGCAAAGAGGCCCTGCAGCTCAAAGCTCTCCGGGGTGGTGCGCTCGGTGGGCAGTATCTCGTCGCCGATCATGTTCTGGATCGTCCCGATGAGACCCACCTTTGCGCCCAGGGTCTTTTCCAGCAGGTGCTTGAGCAGCAGCGTGGAGGTGGTCTTGCCGTTGGTGCCGGTGACGCCGATGACGGTCAGCTTTTCCGCCGGATGGCCAAACCAGTTCGCGCCCAATACCGCCAGGGCGGCGCGGGTGTTTTCCACGCGGACGTAGGGGATCTCCGTTTCCGGCTTTCGCTCGCACAGAACGCAGGCGGCGCCCTGGGCGGCGGCCATGGGGATGAAGCGGTGGCCGTCGGCGGCGTAGCCGGTCACGGCCACGAACAGGCAGCCGGGTCCGGCCTTTCGGGAGTCGTAGCAGACGCCGGTGATCTCGGTGTTGAGGTCGGCGCAGACCTCCGAAACAGGAATGGCATTCAAAAGCTCGTATAGTTTCATATCGTTCTCCCGATCAGTCCAGGGCGGTGTTGTCAGTCAGCTCCACGGTGATGGTGGTGCCTCTGGGAACCTGGGTCCCCGGCTCATAGTCCTGGTCCGTGACCACGGCGTAGTATCGGTTGGAGCCCTTGGTCTGCAGATACAGGTTGCTGTTGGCAATGATGGAGGCGGCCTGCGCCGGCGATTTGCCCTTGAGATTGGGCACGGTGATCAGATCCGTGGGCACGGCCTCGCCCATGTAGAGGATGACCTCGGAGTTGCCCGGCAGCAGGCTGCCGGGGTCCGGGATCTGGCCGGTGACGGCCTCGCCGCTGCCTACGGTGATGTAGGTGAGGCTCTCCTCTCTGAGGGCCTTGGCGGCCTCCTCCTCGGAAAGATCGCGGACGTCGGGCATCTGCACGTTCACGGTGGCCATGTCCACGTTGGTGTAGTCAGGCTGCACGCCGAGGTAAAGCAGGGTGTCGGAAAAGATGTCGCGGACCACGGGGGCCGCCATGATGCCGCCGGAGATCAGGCCGCCGGCAGCCTTCTTGGTGGGGGTGTCCAGGGCCACCAGGCAGATGTACTGCGGATTGTCCATGGGGGCGATGCCCACGAAGGAGACGATCTTGTCGTCGGTCTGGTTGCCGTGCTCGTCAAAGACGTCCAGCTTTTCGGAGGTACCGGTCTTGCCGCCGATGCGGTAGCCGGGAAGCTTGGCGTTGCCCGCGGTGCCGTCTGTGACGACGGACTCGATGAGCTTGCACATCAGCTGGGAGGTTTCCTTGCTGATGGCCTGCCGGACCACGGTCCTGCCGTTTTTCTGGACCACGTTCCCGTTCTCGTCCAGGACCTCGGACACCACGTAGGGCTGCAGCACGTAACCGCCGTTGACCACGGCCGCGATGGCGCGGACCATCTGGATGGGGGTGGGCTTGATGGACTGACCGAAGGCGACGGTGGTCAGCTGGGCGTTCTGGGACAGCTCCTTTCTGGAGTGGAAAACGCCGAGGGCTTCGCCGGACATATCCACGCCCGTGCGCTCCAGCAGGCCGAAGGCGTCGATGTAGTCGTAGAGGTTGCTGCCGCCGATCATCATGCCGATATCGGCAAAGGCGATGTTGCAGGAGTTCTGCAGGGCCATGGCCAGGGTCTCGTAGCCGTGGCCCTTCTCCTTCCAGCAGTGCAGGGTGGACTCACGGCCCGGGTAGTCCTTCTGGCCGGCGCAGTAAAAGGCGCTGTTGAGATCCGCGGCGCCGCTGTCCAGGGCGGCGGCCAGGGTGATGGTCTTGAAGGTGGAGCCGGGCTCGTAGCCGTCGGAGACGCAGCGGTTTCTCCACTGCCTGAGCCGGGCTGCAGCCTCGGTTTTGTTGTATTCATCGGCCAGGGTCAGGTATTCCTCGGAGCCCTTTTCCGTCTCGGCCATCTGGGCCTTGATCTCGTCGAGCTCCTTGAGCACGCCGGTGTCCAGGATCTCCAGATAGTTGTTGGGGTCGTAGCTGCCCTCGATGGCCATGCCGAGGATGGCGCCGGAGTTGACGTCCATCATAATGGCGAAGGCGCCGTTTTTCACGCCGTACTTTTCGATGGCGGCGTTGAGATTCTTCTCCAGGTAGAGCTGGACGTTGGTGTCGATGGTGAGGACCAGGGAATAGCCGTTGGTGGCCTGGTAGTATTTTTCGTAGGAATAGAGCATCTGCGTCTCGTAGTTGCCCTTGGTGGTGATGACGGCGCCTGCGGTGCCCTGGAGGATGTCGTCGTAATAGGACTCCAGGCCCTCCGCGCCGCGGTTTTCGGCGTTGGTGAAGCCGATGACCTGGGCGGCGGTGGTGAGGGCGGGGTAGTAGCGCTTGGAGTCAGCCTCCAGATGAATGCCGGTGAGCTCGTTTTCGGTGATGAACTGCCGCACCGCGTCGGCCACCTCCAGATCCCGCTTCCTGGAGATGATCTCGTAGCGGCGGTCCAGCTTCCCGGCCTTCTCGCGGATCATATCCGCGTCCACGCCCAGGATCTTTGCCAGGTTCTCCGCGATGAAGTCCACGTCCTCTTCGGCGTTGTGGATCTCCCAGGGGTCGATGAAGACGGTCTCCACGGTCTTGGAGGCGGCCAGGATGTTCATGTTCCGGTCGAAGATCTCGCCGCGGTCGGCGGAGATGGGGGTGGAACGGGTCTGGTTGCTGATGGCACGGGTCTCATATTGATCGTGCTCCTTGATCATCAGGACGTACAGCTGCCTGAACAGCGGCACAAACAGCAGAATGCCGCAGAAGATCATCACAAAGGTCGTCCGCCGCAGCACGCCGTAATTCGCTTTTGCCCGGTCGGCCTTTGAGACTTTCTCCGGTTTTACCATCCGGATCCTTGCTTTTTTTGCCAAGACGGTTCCTCCTCTCCCACCGATTTCGGACGGGATATGATCATGGATCAAAGATTGTAATATGCCGCAAAAGGGGCGGCACTGGGTGTCGCCCCTTTTGCCGGGTCCTCCAATCGGTTATATGGCGGACTCAGCGGAAGTATTCCAGCATGCCCCGGAAGCTGTCCGAAATGGCGTCGGCAGCTTTTTCCAGGAAGCCGCGGTCGTCCACGGAGAAGACCTCGGTGTGATCCGCGCCTTTGACGTTCAGATAGACCGATTGCTTGGAGGTGGGCTGGCTCATGCCGAGCTGTCTTGCCCGCTGCTCCACTTCGCTCAGATCGATCCGGCTCTCGTAGGCGGAGCGGAGCTTCTGGGTGCTGCGCTGCACCGTGACCAGCTCGCTCTCCAGCTCGCCCACGCGGCTGCTGGCTTCGTAGTACTGCACGTAGCCGTAGACCACCATGGCCAGCAGCAGCACCACCAGCACCATGCCGATGGCGGCAAAGGGGGAGACCGCCAGCTTGGCCTTTTTCAGAGGCTGCTTTTTGGGATCCGGGCGCTCGTCGGGCAGGGCCGCGGGCTTCGGCTTGGGCACCGCATTGCCGAACCGGGTATCATATACGTTATAGGCAACGGACCCGTCGATATCGGGCAATTCATATTTTGCCATGGGAACCGCTCCTTTCGTCGTTCAAGTGTTTGCCGCACAGGCGGCCGGGGAGGATCAAAGCTTCTCCGCCACCCGCAGCTTGGCGCTCCGGGCTCTGGGGTTTGCCTCCAGCTCCGCTTCGCCCGAGGTAATGGGCTTGCGGGTGATGAGTTTCACGGTGGGCTTTTTGCCGCACACGCATACCGGGAACTCCGGCGGACAGGTACAGCCCTTGGCTGCCTCCGCCATGGCGTTCTTTACGATCCGGTCCTCGAGAGAATGGAAGGTGATGACCGCCAGCCTCCCGCCGGGCCTGAGCCGGCCGATGGCTGTGCGCATCATGGCGTCCACGGCTCCCAGCTCGTCGTTGACGGCGATGCGGATGGCCTGGAAGCTGCGTTTGGCGGGGTGCTGCTTTTCCCGCAGGGCCTTTTGGGGCATGGCCGAGCGGATCACGTCCACCAGCTCCAGCGTGGAGCGGATGGGCGCCTGCTCCCGCCGGCGGACAATGGCCGCGGCGATCAGCGGGGCGTAGCGCTCCTCGCCGTAGGCGAAGAGGATGCGGCGGAGCTCCTCCTGGGGCCAGGCGTTCACCACCTCGTAGGCGCTCAGAGCGTCGGAGGGATCCATGCGCATGTCCAGCGGCGCGTCGGCCATGTAGGAGAAGCCGCGTCCGGCCTCATCCAGCTGGGGCGAGGACACGCCCAGATCAAAGAGCATGCCGTCCACCGCGGGGATGCTGAGCCCGTCCAGGATGCCGTCCAGCTCCCGGAAGTTGGCGTGCACCAGCTTGACCCGGTCCTGCCAGGGGGCAAGCCGTTGGGCCGCGGCTGCCAGGGCTTTGGGGTCCCGGTCCACGCCGATGAGCAGGCCCGTGGTCAGCTTGGCGGCGATCCGGCTAGAGTGGCCCGCGCCGCCCAGGGTCCCGTCGAGATAGACGCCGTCGGGCCGGATGTTCAGCGCCTCGAGCGATTCCTCCAATAATACGGAGACGTGGTGGAAGTCCGTCACAGCCCCAGCTCCTTCAACGCGTTGGCCAGGTTATCCGTACCGCCCAGGAAGGCGGCCTCCTTGGCCTCGTAGGCAGCGGCGTCCCAGATCTCGGCGTGGTCGCCCTGACCCAGGAAGGTCACGTCGCCGGAGAGGCGGGCATACTGCCGCAGGATGGGCGGGATCACGAAGCGGCCCTGCTTGTCGGGCTCGCACTTGGCCACGTTGGCCCGAATGTAGCGCAGGGCGCCGGAGTCGGACAGGGGGATGGAGTTGAAGCTCTCGCTGACCTTGGCCCATTTTTCCTCGGGGAAGACCAGCAGGCTGTTTTCCAGACCGATCATCACATAGAAAACGTCGCCCAGCTCCTCGCGGAGCTTGGCCGGCACGAACAGCCGACCCTTGGGGTCCACATTGTGCGTAAATTTGCCGAACAACCTGCTCACCTCCTCCGAAAAATGGGATCTAACGGGATTTTGTGGGAATTTTAACCACTTTCATCCACTTTGCTCATAGTATACTATTTTTGTAACGAAATTGCAATCTTTTTCTGCGATTTTTTTCGATTTTTTTGAAAAAATTTTCGACCGGGAACGGCCTGTTCCGCGGCCGATTTTTTCGCGTCACGCCTTTTAAAAACTGCCGATATGCCTTGTAAAAACTGCCGATAGTGATTGACAAACCGGGGCCGGAATCATATAATGAAAATGACAGAAAGCGCATCTCCGGACGTGATTCGACCTCACCCAAGATCAAGATAGGAGGACAACCATGAAGAAGATCCTTTGCCTGCTGCTTGTCCTGTCGCTGGTGTTCGCCTGCGGCTGCACCGGCCTGGTCGAGCTGCCCAAGGTCAGCACCGAGCCCCCTGCCTCCACCCAGGAGGCCTCCACCGAGCCCGTCACCACCGAAGCGCCTGCCACCACCGAGGTGACCACCGAGCCCGTCACCACCGAAGCGGCGAGCACCGAGGCGCCTTCCACCCAGCCGCCGGCCACCCAGCCCCCTGCCACGCAGCCGCCCGCCACCGAGCCGGTGAATCCCTACTCCTACCTCTTTTCCCGGTATTTCGACCAGGGCACTTACACCGACAGCTTCGGCCAGACCAGCACCTATTCCTATGAGCTGCCGGGCCTGAACGCCGATACCGCCGGCGCCCGGGCCATCAACGAGGCCATCGACGAGTATTTCGGCAAGCAGATCGACAACGCCTATGAAAGCATGAAGGAGAACAATTCGCTCTTCCTCTATCACGTGGGCTTCAACACCTTCCTGTGGAAAGACATCCTCACCATCGTCATGATCACCCACAACGATTTCGGTCAGGACGACTACGGCGTCTACTGCTATGAGGCAAGCACCGGCAAGTGGCTTTCCACGGAGCTGCTGCTGGACCGCATGAACATCAACACCGACGATTTCATCTATTGGGCCAGAGACGCGGCCGGACAGTACTACGAGGCCCAGTATCCCGGCGCCACCGAGGACCTCATCGGCAGCGATGCATATCAGCACGGCATTGCCGTCACCGTGGACAACAGCAACATCAATCTGAACATGATGGCCTATCCCGACAACGGCGGCAAGCTCCACGTCATCGCCAAGATCGGCTCCATCGCCGGCGCGGACTGGTATTACCACGACGTCCCGGTCTCCTTCCCGAAGGGATAACCTAAAAAGGGCATACACAGGAAAAACGCATACAAAAACCAAGCGGCCCCGCAAAAAGCAGGGCCGCTTGGTTTTTGGTATAAAGAAAGGGATGGTTATCGCGTTCGCGCTGCCTCCAGCACCTGTACGGCCAGCAGCTGTGGGTCGTCGGCGGTGGGGTCCATGCTGAGGCTGTGGGGGCAGTCGTCGAAGCTGTTGTACTGCCGCTCCAGCATGGCGATCATGGCGAAGGTCAGGGGCTCGCCCATCTGGGCGGCGAAGCGCTCCTTCACGGTTTTGAGCTGGGCCTTGCACAGGACCCGCAGGCAGCCCTCGGGGAGCACGCTCTGCAGGGTCTTGTCGGTCACCAGGTAGATCACGTAGTCCTCTTCTCCCTGGGCCCGGGCCAGCAGCTCCCGGAACCGTTCTCTGGCCTCCGGCTCTTCTTCGGCCAGCTCCCGATAGGAGCAGCCGGTGTAGACCGTCGCGTGGACCTTCTCGCAGATCGCCTTGGCCAGGGCGGACTTGCCGCAGCAGCGGCCGCCGATAAGGGCAATGACCATGAAATAACCTCCAATCAGGGCTGAGCGCCGGCCTCGGTCCGCCGGCGGAAGGCGTCGATCTCCCGCTCCGTCTCCGCCCGGACCGCCTGCCGCAGGGCGGCAAGCACGGGGGAGAAGGCGGCCTTGTCTTCGCCGTAGGTCAGATTCAGTGTGAATTCGTTTTCGCTCCAGGTGGCAAGATCCGACTCGTTGTGCTGGATCACGGCCTCCATGTTGTCCAGAGCCTTGAAGATCCGGGCCTCCGTGGTTTCCCGCGCGGCCATCTCCCGGTACAGGTCCGTCATTTCGCTCCGGAAGGGCTCCGGCAGGCCGCCGACCCAGTCGAGGAGCAGCCGCTCCTCCTTCTCGTCGTCCGTTCCTGTTTTCAGGAAGGAGGGGATATCTCCGGTGAAGCACTCGCCCAGATCGTGAATCAGGCACATGCGGATCACCTTGTCCATATCCGCCTCGGGGAAATCGTCCCTGAGCCAGTAGGCCATCAGGGCCAGACGCCAGCTGTGCTCGGCCACAGACTCATGTCTGCCGCCGGCGGTATGGCAGTGGCGGGTGGTGTCTTTGAGCTTTTGCGCGGTGTGCAGCGCCTGAAGCAGTGCGGCAGCGTCCATGGTTTTCGCTCCTTTCGGTGAGATCGGGCTCGGCGCGTCAGTCTGCCGCGCCCAGGGTCCTGAGCCCGGCCTGCTCCAGCAGGGGAAGCAGGGCCTTCAGCTCGTCCATGGGTCCTTTCAGCTCATAGACCACCGACGCGTCGGCATTCTGCAGGGCCAGGGCAGCAAACGAGAGGCCTCCAAGGTCCATGGGCATAAAGCGGGTGACGGCGACGTCTCCGATCTCCTCCCGGACGGACTGCAGGAAGGCGTAGTCCTTGCCGGTCTGCGTGACGAAGCGGCCGGGGATGCCCATGCCGCCCTCGTGGTAGTGCAGGCGGACAGAGCTGCTGCCGCAGCCGATATGATCGGTGATGAGGCTCATCTTTTCCAGCGCGGAGACAAAGCCGGCGGCCTTTTGCTCCGGCAGGGTGACGGCCTGGCCGGAGGCGTTCAGAGCTTCGGTGAGGGCGGCGCAGGCCTTGTGGTCCTCCACCTCGGTCCGGCCGGTCATGGCCTGCGCGCCGAAGAGCAGGGCGGCGCCGAGACAGGCAGCCACGAACAGCACCGTGCAGCCCCGCTTGCCGGCGTCGGAGAAGCGCTCCACCCGCTTTTTCAGCAGCTTGCGCAGGACCACGGCCACCGTTGCGATCAGGTAGGGGATCGCGAAGACGCTGGTGAGCAGGTAGTCGTTCCGCATGGCCTTCAGCTCGGAGGCGGGGAAGAAAAAGGTCTTCACGGTGTAGATCAGGCAGACCGCGCCCACCATGCCAAACAGGACGAAGAGGAAGAGCTTGGACATCTGCCGGTTTTTCCGGACAGCCTCCGCTCTGCGGGCCTGCTCCTTTGCCTCTGCGCGCTGTTCCTGCTTGCGGACGGCCGTCTTTTGCGCTCCGCTTTTCTTTTTCGCCATACTGTAACCTCGTTTCTCTTGGATTGTCCCCTGTGCTCGGTCAGCCCTGCCCGGTCATGGCGCAAAGATGGATCAGGATCTCCACGTTCTTCGCCATGGAGGGCACGGGGACGAACTCGAACCGCCCGTGGGCGTTTTCGTAGCCCGCCGAGAGGTTGGGGCAGGGAAGGCCCCGGAAGCTGAGCGCCGAGCCGTCGGTGCCGCCGCGGAAGGGCTCCGACTTCGGCTCCAGGCCGGCGGCCCGGATGGCGGCGCGGAGGTTGTCGATCAGGAAGGGATACTGCCCCACGATCTCGCCCATGTTGCGGTACTGGTCCTCGAATTCGACCCGGACCCGGCCCACGCCGTATTCGGCCTCCAGCTCCGCGCAGATCCGCCGGATTAGCTCCTGCTTCTCTTCGATCTTGCGCCGGTCAAAATCCCGCAGGATCATCCGGATCTCGGCCTGCTCGCAGTCCGCCTGAAGGCTGAGCACGTGGATAAAGCCGTCGATCCCGTCGGTGTACTGGGGTTTGGCATCCTTGGGCAGGGCAGCCATGAACTCGCCTGCGATGTCACAGGCGTTGATCATGATGCCCTTGGCGGTAGCCGGGTGGACGCTGCGGCCGGTGACGGTCACAGTGGCCGCGATGGCGTGGAAGGTCTGGTCCTGGTACCAGCCCAGGTGGTCGCCGTCCAGGGTGTAGGCGAACTTTGCCCCGAAGCGGGCCAGATCCAAATCCTTGGCCAGGCCGCCCACCTCCTCGTCCGGCGTAAAGGCCAGGCAGACGGTGTAATGGGGGATGGCGGGATCTGCGGCATAGACCTCCGCCAGGGTCATCAGGGCCGCCACGGAGGCCTTGTCGTCGCCTCCCAGAAGGGTGGTGCCGTCGGTGAGGACCAGGTCCTGCCCCCTGTACTGGGCCAGGTTGGGGTAGTCCGCGGCGCGCATGACGATGTGCTGGGCCTCATTGAGGACAATGTCGCCCCCGTCGTAGTTCCGCAGCACCCAGGGCTTCACGTCCCAGCCCTTGACGTCGGGGGCGGTGTCCAGGTGAGCGATGAGGCCGATGGGATAGTCCGGCCCTTCCATATTGGAGGGGATCCGGCCGTAGACGACGCAGTTTTCCTCGTCATATCCGGCCTTCACGCCCAGCCCCTTCAGCTCCTCATACAGGATCTTCGCCAGATCCCGCTGGCAGTCGGTGGTGGGCCATTTGCCCTCATAGCGCTTGGACTGGGTGGTGACGGCGGCGTAGCGGAGCAGCCGCCGCTCGGTGCTTGAAAACAGATCCATGTCGATTCCTCCAAAGCTCATTGTTGAAGCAGATCCGCGAATTCCGCGCCGGCTGCGGCGGCCAGATCCCGCGGAGCCAGCAGCAGCTGGCTGCCCAGGCGTCCGCCGCTCACATAGATGCGGGCAAAGTCCAGGGCGGAGCGGTCGATGCGGGCGGGAAAGCTCTTTTTCATGCCGATGGCGGTGCAGCCGCCCCGCACGTAGCCGGTCAGCGGCAGCAGGTCCTTCTGCGGGATCAGCTGCACGGACTTGACGCCCACCGCGGCGGCGCATTTTTTAAGGTCCAGGCTCTCGTCCACCGGCAGGACGAACACATAATGGGCCAGATCGCTGCCCTTGGCCACCAGGGTCTTGAAGACCTGCCGGTGGTCCAGCCCCAGAAGCTCCGCCACGGCGGAGCCGTCGGTGAATTCGTCACATTCGTATTCCAGGTGCTCATAGGAGATCCGGAGCCGGTCCAGGATCCGCATGGCGTTGGTTTTTACCTGTTTGCCCAAGATTCATTCTCCTTTCGGCCGCAGATCTTCGTCCGGCATGGCCAGCCGGCGGATCAGGGCTTCGTGCTGAGGGAAGCGCTCCAGCAGTTCCCGGCGGTTGAACAGAGTGAAGCCGCCGTAGGAAAACTGGGGCAGGGTGGCGCAGCTCAACAGGGTGAAGCCCGCCTTGTCCAGATTTTCCGCGGCGAAGATCGTCCCGGCCGGCAGCAGAACCATGGGCGCCTGCCCCTGCTCGGGCGCGGGCCCCAGCTCCGAAAAGCGGACCTGCCCCGCCTCGTCGATGCAGCAGATGCGCAGCCCGCAGCCCCGGTGGAAGTACCAGAGCTCGTCGCAGTCGATGCGGTGGAAATGGGAGACGTCACCGCCCCGGAGCAGAAAGTAGATGCTGCCGCCGCAGGCGCGGTCTTCCCGGTATGCAAAGGGCGCGGAGTAGACCCGGCGGAAGAAGCCCCCCTCCGGGTGCGCGGACAAACCGAGGGTTTCGATCAGCGCGTCCGCCATGCACATCCCGTTCAAAACCATCGCCTCCTGCGGCAGGATACAGATCACAGTCTACTCGTATCATACCCGGAAAACGGGCCTGTGTCAAGAGCGGACATTGGGATCCTTCCTCTGCGCTGTGCCGCAAAAAATGGGTTGACTATGTGGAAAACAGCGAGTATAATATTGGGTGGTAAGGACGAAATTGTGTATACTGTCCAATCAAAACAACCAACAGATCGCGCATTGCGTCGAAAGGAGATTTCTATGCAAGCATTCATGGATGCCATCGTGAAGCCCGTCGCAGGCCCCGGCCTGGAGCTTCGCCGCGTTCCTGTTCCCGAGCCCAAGGCGGGAGAGGTCCTCATCAAGATCCACAAGACCGCCATCTGCGGCACGGACGTCCACATCTTCAACTGGGATCCCTGGGCCGCCGAGCACATCAAGCACCCGCCCATGACCATCGGCCATGAATACGTCGGTGAGATCGCCAAGCTGGGCGAGGGCGTCACCGGCCTGCACGTGGGCCAGCGCGTCTCCGGCGAGGGCCACATCACCTGCCACCACTGCCGCAACTGCCACACCGGCAACATCCAGTGGTGCAAGGACACCGTTTCCGTGGGCGTGGACCGGGACGGCGCGTTTGCGGAGTACGTCTGCATCCCCGCCACCAACGTCATCATGATCGACGAATCCCTGCCCGAGGACGTGGTGGCCTTCTTTGACGCCTTTGGCAACGCCACCCACACCGCTCTGATGTTCCCGCTGATCGGCGAGGACGTGCTGATCACCGGCGCCGGCCCCATCGGCATCATTGCCGCCGGCATCTGCAAGTTTGCAGGCGCCCGCCGCGTCATCATCACCGACATCAACGACGACCGTCTGGAGCTGGCCCGGAAGATGAAGGTAGACGCTGCCGTCAACACCATGCGCGAGGACCTCACCAAGGTCATGAAGGAGCAGAATATCGTCGAGGGCTTCGACGTAGGTCTGGAAATGTCCGGTTCCGAGATCGCCTTCAAGCAGATGCTCTCCGTCATGCGTACCGGCGGCAAGATCAGCCTGCTGGGCATCGGCAACAAGCCCTTCACCTTGAATATGAACGACATCATTGGCAAGGGCCTGACCCTTCAGGGCATCTACGGCCGGAAGATGGACAACTGGCACCAGATGTCCTACATGGTCCAGGGCGGCCTGGATCTGACCCCGGTCATCACCCACCGCTTCCACTACACCGA
>JAEEGL017136991.1_pt1 | contig 20715 bp, 21 predicted proteins | sample 9134231 | NCBI WGS metagenome assembly JAEEGL01 (sample SAMN16246548, study PRJNA631951) | gut metagenome | biome: gut microbiome; feature: rumen; material: fiber-attached | host: Bos | place: Iran: Karaj | collected 2018-10
AAGGTTGTAGGTAAAAAACCAAAAAAGAAATTTACATGGAAAACTGTAGTCGGGATTTTGGCAGTGGCAGCATGTTGTGTTGGTGGAGCAATCGTTGGTTACAATGGTCGCGAAAAGGTCGATTACATTGTGGAGACCAATGCTTTCTTTGCGCCGTTTGAATTTTATGAAGGTCGCAAAGTTGTTGGCGTGGATGTGGAAATCATCAAACGCGTAGCGGAAAAGCTGAAAGCCAAAATCGCAATTCGCGATGTAGAATTTGATGTGATTATTGATAATGTGGAAGCTGGAAAGATCGCTGACGCGGGAGCAGCGGGGCTTACTATTACACCTGCAAGAGCCGAAAAAGTGAACTTCAGCATACCTTATTATAATTCCGTGCAATATATTATTTATAGTAAGGCGGGAGCACCAGCAATTCGCGATGGTCACATCGTGTGGGACGCTTTAGCTGGCAAAACACTAGGAACGCAAACTGGTAGTACGGGATATTTGTTTGCCTCAGACGAGATTGAGAGTGGAGTGCTGGCTGGAAAGGGTGCCGAAATAAAAGGTTTTGATTCACACCAACTGGCGGCTGATGCAATTTCGGCGCATCTCATTGATTATGCAATTGCTGATGAATTAGCCGCTAAGTTTATCGTGAGTAAAAATGATTCCTTAGCCGCTTTGCCGCTTTATTATTCTGGCGAGCCGGACTATCCAGTTGAAGAATCATATGCAATTGCAGTTAATAAAGAAAAAGGTGAGCTGCTCGAAGCGTTCAACGAAGTCCTAGCAGAAATGTTGACCAAGGACGAGAATGGACAGACAGAAATAGACCGTTTAGTGTTGAAGTATATGGGGTTATCGGAGTAAAGGGTGGAAAATTTCTTTCCTAAATTAGTTGAACTTTTTACAACACCAGAATACCTTGATTCCCTTTTGAATGGTTTTTTATTAACACTTAAAATATCATTTTTTGCAATCATACTCGCATTAGTATTTGGTACGATAATCGCACTAATTGAAACTGCGAAGCCATCCAAGTGGTGGGTGATACCAAAGTTTATCTGCCGAGTGTATACAACAGTAATCCGTGGCACACCAATGGCATTGCAACTTTTCATAATGTTTTTTGTGATTTTTGCAATCCGAGATTTCCCTGAACTTATTACGGCGGTACTGGCTTTTGGTTTTAACTCGGCAGCATATACATCGGAAATTGTACGTGGTGGGATTTTGTCGGTAGACAAAGGACAAAAAGAAGCTGGTTTGTCGCTGGGTTTAAAGAATTCGACAATTTTTTGGCGAATTGTTGTGCCGCAGGCGGTGAAAAACATTATCCCGGCGCTTGGGAATGAAGTTATTACGGTCATCAAGGAAACAGCGATCGTAAGCATGGTTGGAATGTATGATCTCAACATGGCAGCAAAGGATATTGGTTCAGGTCAAAACATGGCCAGCTATATCGTGCCGATGTTTGTGGCGGCATTGTTCTACCTAGCTACTGTTTATTTAATAACATTTTTGGTACGTTTGCTTGAAAAAAGATTAAGACGGAGTGATCTGGCGAGGTAAAAAATGGATGACACAAAAGTATTAAAAGCAATTGAAGAAATTGAAAATGAAGGCGAAAACATTTTGACTATAAAAGGCCTCAAAATTGCCTTTGGCGATAACAGAGTGCTACGTGGAATTGATTTTTCATTACGTGCCGGCGAGAAGGTTGTGGTGTTGGGTCCGTCGGGGTCTGGTAAATCTACTTTTTTGAGATGTATTAACAGACTTGAGGAACCAGATACTGGCGAAATTAGATTCCATGATAAACTTGTGACTAGCAAAAATATTCGGGATGTACGCGAAAAAATCGGAATGGTATTTCAACATTTTAATTTGATTGCAAACTGGACAGTGATGGAAAATTTGACGAGGGCGCCAATCGAATTAGGATTGATGGACGAAGAAGAGGCTCTCAAAAAGGCAAAAAAAATACTCTCGCACATTGGTCTACCCGAAAAGGCAGAGGCTTTCCCTGCTTCCCTGTCTGGTGGGCAAAAGCAGCGCGTAGCGATTATCCGCGCTCTGATGATGGAGCCTGAAGTGCTACTGTTTGACGAGCCAACTTCGGCTCTGGATCCGGAATCAATTGGCGATGTGCTGGGCCTAATTCGTGAAGTTGTAGACTCTGGGATGACTGTAATTATCGTGACACACGAAATGGGATTTGCCAAAGAAATCGCTTCGCGGGTGGTGTTTATTGACAAGGGGCGCATTATCGAGGAAGGTACGCCGGAGCAATTTTTCACGAAACCAAAAACTCCGCGCGTGGCGGAGTTCTTGAAGAAAGTGCTTTAGCGAGTATATTTTTCGTTTAAGTCAGAATAGTCGTAAAGCTCGTTGGCGTTGAACCAGAGGTCGATTTCTTTTTTGGCTTCTTCGAGAGAGCCAGAGGCGTGAACTAGATTTGGAACACCAGTACCTTTGGCATCGGAATAACCGAAGCTCATGTGCGAAAAGTCGCCACGGATGGTGCCCATTTCAGCGGATTTTGGTTCGGTTGGGCCGACGATTTTGCGTACAAGCGGCTGAGCTTCGACGCCTTCTAGAACCATCGCGATAACAGGACCAGTCATCATGTAATCGACATTGTAGCGGAAAACCTGTTCGCCACGACGAGTAATCATCTGGCCAATGTCTTCGTAGTGCTGACGATAAAGATGCTCGTCTGGCATGACCATTTTCATGCCAACAATTTTGAGACCAACGCGCTCAAAGCGTTGAATCACTTCGCCAATGATACCGCGCTGAACGGTGTCTGGTTTTAATACTACCAACGTACGTTGGATGTAATCTTCTGATTTTGCCATAAAACTCCTTTTTTTTATTATACCATATTTTTGATATAATAAGGACATGGATATTTCTGAGCTGATTGGTGATTTTCTGGAGCACCTGGAGATTGAAAGTGGGCGAAGCAAGAAGACGATTGAAAACTACCGGTTGTACCTTGAGCGGTTTTATGAAATCGTGCAAGAAATTTTAAACAAGGATACAGTGAAACCGGAAGAAATCACAAAAGAAGTGCTTAGAAAATACCGTTTAAAGCTCAACCGGTACGGCTCAGATAACGGAGACGAAGATTTGCAAACCATCACGCAAGCATATCATTTGATTGCGCTGAGGGGATTTATGAAATATCTGGCGAGACGAGAAATAAAATCGCTAGACCCATCGCTGATTGATTTGCCACATGTAGTCAGAAAACAAGTGACATTTTTGCATTATGATGAAGTAGAGGATATGCTGGAGCAAATTGATACTTCGACGGAATCTGGGCTAAGAGATAGGGCAATAATTGAATTATTGTATTCTGGGGGGCTGCGGGTGTCCGAGTTGGTTGGGCTAAATCGTGATTCGATTAATTTGGAACGACGAGAATTCGTGGTGCGCGGAAAAGGATCAAAGGATCGACCGATTTTTATTTCCGAGGCGTGTGCGGATAGAGTTTCGGATTATTTGGATGCGAGGACCGATTCCTTGCCGGCGCTGTTTTTGAACAATTCTCGAAATTTACAAACTGTGGACACATCGGGAAATTACCGAAGAATGACGGCGCGAAGCGTGCAAAGAATCGTGGAGAAATACGCAAGGCTTGCAGGGATTACAAAGCACGTATCACCACATACGTTGCGCCATTCTTTTGCGACAGACCTATTGATGAACGGGGCGGATTTAAGGTCGGTGCAATCGATGTTAGGACATTCGGATATTTCAACGACGCAAATTTATACCCACGTAACGGATGCACATCTAAAGGAAATCCACGAGAAATTTCATTCAGAAACTAAGTAATTAATAACTTGTTTCTGGGTGGAATGAACAAGTGTCTCTTCTTATTAACTCGCCGTTTTTGTAAGCAAAGACATTCCAGTAGTTGTCGCATAACGTGTCGCTTGGTGTAAAGGTGTCCATGGAAGCTTCTATATTACCACTTTCATTGATAGCCTGTACTTCAACTTGAAGATTATTTAGAGAAACCGTCCTGCAAAAATAATTATTTGGAATCTTTACGTAGAAGTAGAAGTTTTTACCATCTAGTCTATTTAATTCGTATGTTTCGTTGGGCGATGCGCCGCTATAACCACCATCTTGGTTTAGTTTGATTGAGTAGTGATTACCATTTAATGTATAATTATATGACCTATTGTTGTAGTAGACTATAAACGAATTGTCTTGAGCCACCAGATATGTGTCATAGTCACATCTATAGTTTATAAACTCATTGTTAAAATGGGTCCAGGTGGTAACTAAATTTACCCTTTTAATATCGTATTTCCAGATAGCATATAGATACGTATCATATGTCGAAATGGCGGAACCTGGGAATGCACCACCTGGCTGATAGGTGGTACCAGAGCAGCTACTGCTGCTTGTCTCAACTGTACACCAACCCTCGAACGTGTAACCCTGCCTGGTGGGTCTTTCGCTCGATAGTGTACAACCGGTGGTTTTGTCACATTCATGAGGGCTTACATCTGAGTTATATATGATGGTATAGATAGGTGTCCAGGTTGCTTTAAACGTGGTGGTTATATCCGTAAAGTCGGGTGAGTGTGGGACATAAAGGTCACCGGGGGTAAAGGTCTTTGTTTCGCCATTGATGTCGGCTTCCCATTTAGCAAAACGGTGGTTGGCACAGCTAAATTGGGAATTTGGTAATGTAAACGTCGCGCCAGAGTAAAGGATAACTGGGTTCATGACACCGCTTACAGAAGTTGGGCAGTCCCCACTTTGATAGTTGATGGTGATTTTATACTGTTTCCATTGAGCCGTCAAGGTGACTGTCTCGTAATTATCTTTTCCGGCTGGTGCCGTGTAGCTGAAACTACCAGTCGGCGTGTATTTATGCCCGCTTTGATCCATCCAGCCATCGAAAGCATAGCCCTCCCTAGTATATTGATTGTCTAGGAGTCTTGCGGTTGTACCAGAAACGATGTACTGTGACGGCATGGTTCCTCCCACTATGCCATCGCCAGGTTGATAATTAATGATTACGCCACCTTTTTTGTATTTGTTAACAGAAACGTTGGATGGGTCATATAGTCTAATGACGGTAGAGATGGTAGATGGTCGGTCAGCGCTTGGCGCAAACCAGCAGCTCCTAACATAAAAATCTATATAGGCGGATTTTGTCTCAATAACGCCCTTGCCATCGCCAGATACAACGATGGTGCCATCGGAATCTCTAACAGCAACAACGAAGAGACCCTCGACGGCGTTGACGTCAAAATTATCACCGCTTAGTACGCTCGATGCCTCGTTTTGATTATACATAGAATCGCTGCCGGCGGTTTTATTGTAGACGATTCGAGGATAGGTTTTGGCTTCTTTGAATACGCCCATATTATCTGCAGATACTGGTTTAATTAGAATATCATTTACATCGTTCGAGCCGAGGGCATGAGTATTGATAGCGAATGCTTTTTGACCGATTATCGAAGCGGCGTTTTTTGTGTCATATAATTCGCTACAAGTGGATGGGTTGTAAACTGCAATTGCATTTCTAACCGCCTCACTAGCAGTTGACAAATCAATTGCATTTTTTGAAAATTCTGCCCAGATTTTGCCATATTTGGTGGCTGGTTCAGCTGGATTTACTTCGCCTCCAGCTGCAAAAGCCGATTGAATGAAACGGAGAGCCTCGGCCTGGGCGTCTATCTCGTCACGCGTAATGGTGTTTTCGAGAATGGCCTGGGTGCTTGAAGTGGAAGCATTGATGACCATAACGGCAGCGATGGCAACCATGGAAAAAATACCAATAGCAATACTTACCTCCACTAAGGTATCACCGAGTTTGGATCTGAAGCCCTTCCCTTTTACCATAAGTCTATTATACCACAACTCGATATTAGAAATGTGACGATAAATGCGAATACTAAAAATGGGCCAAAGAAAACTTTGTGGTCTTTTTGCTTTCTGACGGCCGGATACATAATGACGCAAGCGGAGAAGTTGGCAATAAAAAGTGCAACGAGGGCTAGCCATGGCGTACCAAGAACGGCAGCAATGATACTCCCCAGAATCCAGTCGCCATCACCAACCCACTTACCTTTGGAGACCAAATATAATACCAGATAGATGCCGCCAAGTATGGCGATAGCAAAAATAATATCTAGAACCGACCGAAAAGCAAAACCTGAAACAGAAAACTCACTCCATAGTTTTAGGGTTACTAAAGCGAAGGCAAGGATTATTGATACCCATAAAAATAAGCTTGGTAATTCGCCATAAAGCCCGTCATAAATGGCCAAAAAACATAAACTTAAGACAAGCAGAAGTGTTACGGCAAAGATGCACCATGCAAAAATGGTGTTAGTATTAATGGCGAATACCGAGTCCCATGAACCAAAAGACGTTGAGAAAGCTATAGACATGGCCAGAAAAGCTAGAGCGACGCCAAGTTCGGAAATAAATTCAGCGATTCCGATTTTTTTGCCGCATTTTTTGCATTTTCCTTTTTGGATTAACCATGAGATAAGAGGGATATTTTCATTCCAGGTGAGCTGGTGCTTGCAACTTAAACAAACTGAGCGATGTCCGAGAGGTTTTTTATGTGTTTCTTTGAGACGCAGACGACGAGCCTCACAGCATAGAAAAGAACCAAAACAAGCTCCTAGAATAAACATAAATACGAAGAATACAACCTGCATGATTTTATTTTAGCATAACTGTCTTGAAAAATCGAGAAAATAAACTATACTTATAGTATGAAGAAAAGAATACGCGGCTTTACATTAATAGAAATTGTGCTTATGCTTGCAATCGGGGGAGCGGTGCTCGCTCTGGTATTTATCGCCTTGCCGGGACTTTCAGCAAACCAGAGAGATGCGCAAAGGCGCGACGATATGCTGACTTTTGTACATGAATTAAAAAAATTTCAATCAAATAATAATCGTGGGGCTTTGCCGAGTGGCACCGGAGCGATTGCCGGGAGTAGTGTTACATTTGGGCCAAACAATGGTTTGACTTGGCGCGATTTCTACGGAAGCTTCTTTGATCCAGGGTTTACGGATCCAAAGACTGGTGACATATATAATTTGAGCATCGTAGAATGTGGCGCGACGAAACCTGGCGACTGCACCAATTCGAGCCTGGCGGTTCTAAATGGGAAGTTTGAGGATAATAATTCGACTATCCATATTGTAACGGGGGCGGCGTGCGGTGAAAACAAGGCAATTTATTCGCCAAGCTCACGTAATGTGGCTGTGCTATACAAGTTGGAAAGAGCTGATATAGTATTTTGTACAGGGTTATAATAATAAAGAAAATGTTATTGCTTTTTTGAAGCAATTTGCTATTATTAATGTAAGAGGTTTTCGTACGAATGTGGTCGTACGGACTATAGAATAATAAAGAAAGGACTCTATGAATGTAAAAATTAGTACAAAAAATAAGCGAGGTTTTACCATCATCGAGGTGGTATTGGTGCTAGCAATCGCGGGTCTCATCTTCTTGATGGTCTTTATTGCACTTCCAGCGTTGCAGCGTTCGCAAAGGGATACGCAAAGGCGTGATGATTATGGTATGCTTTCGGCGGCTATTACCAATTATTCGGCAAGTAATGGTGGTAAGTTGACTAATTTGTATGAATCAACCAAATGTAGGAAATTGGATCCGGCTACTTACATTAATAAAGAAGGCACGGATCCTGACGGTTATCAATATACCCTTTATGGTTGTAGCTACGACCAGTTTGTTTCAGCTATACCTTCCGCGACAGGAAAGCCGGGCAATTCAACTGGGAGTGGCAATAATGCTACGACTGGTTCCGTAGTTTACGTCGTAATCGGTGCGGATTGTACCGGTAACCAGATTGGGACTAAGGCATATGATTTTACTGTGCCGACAAAGAACACATCTTCGCGTGCATTCGCAATTTACGGTTATCTTGAGTCTGGTAGCCAAACCTATTGTTCAGCTAGCCAATAGAAATCGCTTTAAAATAATCACCCTACGGGGTGATTTTTTTATGTGAGGTCTTGTTCGATCGATTATTATTCCCTTCTCATTATATTATTCTGCTAATATTACAGCCAGCAGCACAATCCGCATGTCATTCTGAAATAGATTGCACCAACCTGCTCACTAATTTCTTAGTGTATAGTAATTTAAACACAGTCGTAGTTATGTTGTGTGAGTTTTGCTATACTGCGATAGAGTTAACAAGCGAGTAGATTGGGAGCAAAGTACCACCCACTACGACGCCAATGATGCCCGCCATGGCAACCATGAGAATTGGCTCAATCATGGTGGAGATATTATTGATTTGGTTTTCTAGCTCATTTTCATAGACCTGGGCAGCCTTGCCGAGCATTTCGTCAATCTTACCGGATTGCTCACCAATACCAGACATCTGTGGGATAAGTGGTAACATGTATTCGAGGTCAACGAGCGATTCGGAAAGTGGTTTACCACCTTTGATGAGATCAAGGGATTTGCGGTATTCGTCCTCAACGACTATATTGTTGACGGCGTCGATAGCAATGGTAACTGACTGAAGCATCGGGACGCCGGTAGCAAGCATCATTTCGGAAGTGCGAGCAAAACGGGAGACGTAAAGCTTACGAAAGAGACCGCCAAAGATGGGTACATTTATCTTAAAGCTATCGGCAACTCTCTTGCCAGGGTCGGTCCTTTTAATGAAATAGAAAGTACCACTAAAGATAAGAACGACAATAATGAGCACGAGCCACCAGAATTGAGCAAAGAAGTCTGTAAGATCGACAAGAAACTGAGTGAGGCCAGGTAGCTCCTTCCCCATGTCTTCGTAGAGGCCTTGTACCTGAGGGACAACCATAATCATCATAAAAGCAAGCACGGCAATAATTACTACCAAAATAATAGCTGGATAGACGAGAGCGCCCTTAATTTTGGACATCATGGCGGCATCTTTTTCTTCCTGGTCGGCGAGACGTTTAAGAGCAAGATCCAAAGTACCGGAGGTTTCGCCAGCTTTAATGAGCGCAACGTAAACTTCGTTAAAGACTTCTGGATGAGCGGCGAAGGCTTCGTAGAGACTTTTACCAGATTCGACGCTGGCGACGATTTCTTCGCCGATAGCTTTCATGCCCTTACCTTCGGTTTGGTCAATAACGGTACGAAGGCTAGCAGAAAGTGGGAGACCGGCACCAATCAAGGTGGAGAGCTGGCGAGTGAACATGATGCGGTCTTTGGTGGTAACCCGGCTAGCTTTCTTGCCAAATAGGTTGTCTGAACCCTCCTCGATTACGGATTGGGGGATATAACCTTGTTCAATCAGGAGTTTACCGGCGGTATGTTCGGTATCAGCTTGGATGACACCTTTTAGAATCTTGCCGGTTTGTTTGTCTTTTGCTTTATAGCTATATCGCTTCATTATCCCCTCACTAAGCGATTTAGTTCGTTGATATCGACAGCATATTCGCGAGCAGAATCATAGGTTATGGCGCCAGACTGGACGAGGCCAGCCAAAGTGCGGTCCATGGTCTGCATACCAATTTCGGCACCAGTTTGGATGGCGGTATCAAGTTGGAAGGTTTTGCCTTCGCGAATGAGAGAGCGAACGGCGGAATTGGCGATCATAATTTCGGCGGCAACGATACGCCCACCATTAATGGCTGGGATGAGACGCTGAGAACAGATGGCTTGAAGCATATTAGAAAGCTGTGTGCGGACCTGTGGCTGCTGATGGGGCGGAAAAACATCGATCATACGGTCGACAGATTGTGCGGCAGAGTTAGTGTGAAGGGTAGCAAAGACAAGGTGACCAGTCTCGGCAATAGTAATGGCAGCCTGAATAGTCTCGAGATCGCGCATCTCACCGATGAGTACCACATCCGGATCCTCACGGAGGACTGAACGGAGCGCAGCGGCAAAACTAAATGTATCGTAATGGACTTCGCGTTGCGCGACGACTGAATGTAACGATTTATGTGTAAATTCAATTGGATCTTCAATGGTAATAATATGTTTGGATTTTTCACGATTAATTTTGTCAATTAGGGCGGCGAGAGTAGTGGATTTACCAGAGCCAGTCGGGCCAGTGACAAGGACAAGGCCGCGCGGATAGTCGGCAAAGGTTTCAATCACGCCGGGGAGACCAAGCTCGCTAATTGATACGATGTGATTAGGAATGAGACGGAATGCGGCAGCCATTTTGCCACGTTCATGGAATGCATTAACACGAAATCTTGCAATATCACCAAAGGCAAAGGAATAGTCAAATTCTTTGTCTTTTAGAAAAATCTTTTGTTGCTCTTCGTCGAGAGTTGCGAATACGAGGTCCTTGATAGTCTCTTCGTTTAAAGGGGGCGTGTCGGTAATTGGAAAAAGCGAACCGTCAACACGCAAAATAGGTGGAAGACCGTATTGGATGTGTAAATCTGATGCATTACGCTTGACGCATTCTTCTAGTAAGGTCTCGATTTTGATTTTTTGCCCACTGTTTTCCATATTATTATTATACCATATACATTATGATAAATCACTCGCAACACGATTTACTTCTTCGATGGATGTGACGCCGGAAAGAACTTTTAAAATGCCATCTTGACGCATTGTGACGGTACCCTTGGATCTAGCAAGGTGCATAATTTCGGCAGCGGTGGAATGCGAAATGATTAATTTCTGGATATCTTCATCGACAATGATTGTTTCATAGAGACCGGCGCGACCTTTATAACCACCGGGGGTTTCCTTTGAATTCATACCTTTAGCTAGCATGTAGTATTTATCATTTTTGACTGGAAGGCCAGGATAACCAAGATCCTCACTGACGGAAGCAACATCCTCTTCGGTGGCAGGTAGAATATCTCCCACAATTGAATTAATGCCGCTAGTCTCAATTTCGGAAGATTTGTATAGTTCCCTTTTTTCGGTAATACGGCGCACTAGGCGCTGGCCGATAACAACGTTCAACGTGGAAGCAAGGAGGAACGGCTCGATGCCCATATCTAGGAGACGAGGTAGAATACCAGCTGCAGAGTTGGTGTGAAGTGTACTAAACACGAGGTGGCCGGTAAGAGCAGCCTGGACTGCTAGGCTAGCGGTCTCGCTATCACGAATCTCACCCACCATTACAACGTCAGGGTCTTGACGAAGAATCGAACGAAGACCATTAGCAAAGGTGAGACCAGCGTCGACGTTAACCTGAATTTGATTGATGCCGGCCATTTTGTACTCGACCGGGTCCTCTAGGGTTACGATGTTGATCTCCTCGGATTTAATTTGTTGGATTAACGCATAGAGGGTAGTGGACTTACCAGAACCCGTTGGGCCAGATGTTAAAATCATGCCGTTTGGCTTACTAATACCATCCAGTACGTCACGAAGCGCGCGCCCAGTCATACCCATGTCGTCAATCTTCATGCTAACGCCAGTCTTATCAAGGAGACGAATTACGACCTGCTCGCCCCAAGTGACTGGTGAAATAGCGATACGGAGGTCAATCTCTTTGTCGTCCACGAGCACTGCGAATTGGCCGTCCTGAGGGATACGGTGCTCATCAATTTTAAGATTACTCAGAATTTTGATACGTGATATTAGGGCTGGGGCGACAGATTTTGGTAAATCCATAATGCGACGAAGGACGCCATCGATGCGACAGCGGATAATGAGTGAATCCTCGAGTGGTTCGATGTGAATATCTGAAGCTTTGGTCTTGGCGGCATAGCTCAAAATTGTAGTGAGAGCTTTCGATATTGGTGAATCCTGAACGATGGTTTTGACGTTACTTTTCTCTTTTTCGATTACGGCATTGTCACTCTCTTTAACAGCTTCTTTGACGCCAGTAAAATCACCGTGGTTCTTTTCGATAATTTCGCGAATACCATTTTCACTTGACATCCAAACGCGGATTGGACGACTGAGAAGATTTGAGATATAGTCGGTGGTCTGGACGTTAGTAACGTCCGTCATGGCAACATTTAAAAGGCCGTTTTCTTCGCCGATAGGTACGGCCATCACACGAACTTGAGCTTCATATGGGATGATAGTTAGAATATCCTGGTCGATGGTGATGTTTTTTAGTTCAACATACGGCACACCGATAACCATGGCCGTAGCGTGAGCAACCATATCATCACTAATGACGCCTTTGTTTTTGAGCTCGGTAAGGACGGAACCTTCGGAGCCACTCATTTCGTTTTGGGTCTTTTGAACTAGCTCTTTATCGGCAAGACCCTCTAAAACGAGCAAAGTGATGATTTTGGATTCAGCTTCTTTAGTTAGTCGGGCCATTTTCGGGCTCCTCTTCGGGATTGGTGTTTTCTTGGTTTTCTTCTTGATTTTCTTCGTTTTCTTCTTGATTTTCTTCGTTCTCTTCTCGGTTTTCTTCGTTCTCTTCTTCTGGGGTTGCATTATTGTTATCCATAATACAATTGCCATTACTGTCATAGTCGGTGCAGTCACCGATGTAAACTTCTACGGTAGGATTAATCGCACGATAGTTAAAGATCTCATTGTTAGGGTCGTCTATGTTGTAATTTGAATCACCCTGTATCGTCTCAACGGTGACGCTTTTGATGGGTGGGAGCATCATATTGCAGGCAAAGTAAGCTATCCCTGCTCCTACTACAAATACGATAACTGATGTTGCTAAATCTGATTTCACTTCTCGTCTCCTTCGATTATGATGGTATTCTTGACTAGCTCAGATGGCGTAACATAATAAGCGTCTGCCCTCATTAAGAGCTCAATTCTATTGTCGCCACTCCATTCGATTGTCGCAGTCTTAATATCGTACTCACGAATTGAACGTTCAAGATTTTTGAGGAAGGTCATAGTTGTAGCAAAATCAGTATCAACTGTCATGCCAACTGTAATAGTATTGATATAAGGATTGAATGGCGCAACACCATATTCGCTGGTGGGGCTAAGAGCGTTAGGCTCCCAATTTGAGATAAGGAATATTTTATTTAAGCTAGAAAGCAAGGCTTCGTCGTTACGAAAGGCCGGTAAGGCGTCTGGAATCACGCGCAGCGCTGAACAATTTTGGATAAGTTTGGTTGCCGCAACGCGTTCATCAGTATTGGTAGCAGAATCGTAGATTTTGTTTAGTTCGGCATAGGTGAAGTTTTGTTTGGTGGTAGGATTAACGCAACTCGAAGTGTCTTCTTTGGGAACTGAGCTTAGAGCTTCGTTGGCGGCTAGAACTTGAAGGACGTTTGAGCGCAAAGTCCCAGGGATAGTATCGACATCTATATCATTTGGATCACAATTTTCAAGCTCTCTGTCTGAGTAAGTATTACCTCTTTCGGGTTTTTTGCAGACGCCAATTTTTTGGATAGCCTCCGAATATGATACGATGGAGGCATCTTCCTCGGAGATAACCTGGGCGTTAAAGGAAATCTTGTTAGTGAGGTGCATCACGATAGCGACGGCTAGTCCTAGAAAAATTCCGGCGCCTAATACGGCGATAAGGGTATATTGCTGAGCTTGGGAAATCTTGACACTTTTTGATATGGCAATCTTAGATAAACCTTTTGATAAAATCTTTTTTTCTTGTTGCTTAGTCGGCATGATTAATTCCCTCCCCGGTTTTCTTTATCATTGTTGCATGAGGTGTCATCTTCTAAACAATCTGAGGCTGGTTCGCTAAATATGTCTTGAATTTGGACGAAGGAGTCGGTAACATTGAAACGACTGGATGGGCTAATAGCAATCATATGCTCATTATTGAAGGATAAGGCGCCTGGTTCAAGATAGATAATAGCCGAGAATCGTAGCACAAGATCCTCATCAGTATTACGACCGTTGGATGATTCCCTAATCCAAATACCATCGTCCCTTTCAACGGTTGAAATAAGATTACAGCTATCGTTGGTACCTACCCAAGTGATATTGTCGGCGACTATGTAGACGGTTTCATCGGGGTTGCCAGTGTTTCGATAGTTTTTAATACCATTATAAGAAATACACGAGCTTTCAAAATGAGGAACATTATAGATAGCTCCGTCGGTAGTCATGTATGGTTTGTCTTCGTCTGAGTTTTCTTTGTACCATGTGGTGAACTGCGGAGTACGCCAGATACGAACGACCTTCTGGCCTTCGTAGGTTTCTAGAACATCCTCATAGCCTTTGACGGCTTCACTTTCGTTTTTACTTTTACCAGTTTCATCTTCGTCATCTGTTTCGATGGATGGATTGCAACCTTCGCCAGTGATGAGCCAGTAGGCATAGATGCCTTTTTCGTCATCTCTGAGATTTGAACCATCCGCAGCATATTCTATCATACAATAGGCGGGAATAATGGTGCCATTTTTATCTACATAGTTACCGTAGTCGTAACGCATATACTGCATACTCTTTTTGAAGGCATCTAGTACACGGTAATCAATGTAGGGCGGATCGCCGGCGTTGGCTTGGGCGTCAATGGAAAGTGTATAAGGATCATTCTCTAGATTAATCATTAACTCGGAAATTTTAATATTGTCATTACCTTTTGGAATAAGAGCAGTGAGGATATTGAAGATGCGGGAAAGAGATTTTTTGTTGTTGGAGATTTCGGAAAGACTGCTTAATTGGTTCCTGACAGTGAGGTAGTTGCTTAGGTCTTTGTAGCTGTCGATTTTTTTGGAGAGATTTGAAATGGTGTTCATTTTACTATCAACAACCGCCTGCTGGCCACCAGCAATAACGGCGAAGAAAATGCTAACGCCGACGCTAGCAATTGCCACCACGATACAGGCAAAGAAAGTGAGATTGCGGAGCTTGATGGATCTAATCATCTCGTTCTTAATGTCGGGAACGAGGTTTATTTCACGCGCCATTAGTCATTACTCCTTTCCGATAAGCCAATTGCAACAGCAAATTCACTAGCAACTGGAGCCAGGACGCGTTGTTGCTCTGGAGTAGTGCGGACGGCTTGCCATGGGTTACCATTCATAGTCGGAATGCTGGTACGTGCCTCAATATATTCAGAGAAAAGCGGGATCATACTTGCATATCCAGTGAGAACGATGCCACCAACTTTACCATTTAAGTATTTGGTCTGGAAGAAACGGACGGATTTGGTAAGTTCAAGTGCGTAGGTTTCGAGTGAACGACCGAGCACCTTGAAAACTTGACCCTCGATTTGGTCTTCGGCAAGACCAAATTTTAGAATAAACTGACGTGATTGATCCTCTTTGACATTGAGACCAGTAGCAAGAGTTTGGACAAAATTGTGAAAACCACCCGGAATAGAACGAACTAGGCGAGGCTTGTTTTTGTAAACAATCACGATATCGGTAGATTTCTCACCAAAGTCCACGATCATTGTCGCATCCATTGCGCCTGGGACAGCAAGAGCGCGCGACATTGCGAGCGGTTCTGGCTCCATGGCAATAATATTAAGACCGGCGCGTTCGATAGTCTCCATGACAGTCTCATCGTAATCCTTGGCTACTGATGAAACGAGAATCTCAGTCTTAGCGGGATCGTTTGGGCTGGGGCCGAGGATTATATAATCTGCTTTAGCCTCGTTGAGCGGCATTGGTACATACTTGTCTATCTCATATTTAAAGGATTTCATGAGCTCTTTTTCGGAAAGAGTGTCAGTCTCGACAACTGAAGTAAAAGTCTTGCTCGCCGGGAGGCCAACGGCGACATTTTTGGTCTTGATACCAGATTGATTGACGGCACCCATGATAGCCTCGCCGAAACGTTTGCGACCAAGATCGGTAGTAGTATCAGATGTCTGCGGAGTGATTGGAACGTAGGCAAATTTGGAAAGAGTCCAGCCGTGCTTTTCATCGCCAAAAAGCTGAACGATACGCATCGAATTAGTCCCAATATCTAGTGAGAAGAAATCGCCCACGCCATGTAACAAGTTCATAGTCTAATTATAAGCTTATGCTGTTTATTTTGCAAGCTTTAAATAATAAAACCGTTCCCTGTTTCCGGTTTTGCCTTTTAAATCGTTGTCGTGTTTTCTAATGATGATAAAATCATTTTGTTTTAGCCAATATTCGAAGTTTTTAATAATCTCGCGACGAATGGTTTCGTTTTTGACGACACCCTTGAATAACTGTTCTTCCTTGGCTTCGAACTGAGGTTTTAGCATGACTAGAAAGTCAGTATCTTTGCTTGCCAAATAATCTTTGGCATGCTTTAAGATTTTAGTTAGAGAAATAAACGATACGTCTGCGACAATAATATCTGGTGGTTGGATGGCAACTGCAGCGTGCCCTTCGGGCACGCTCCGGGCCGCTCTGGCCAAGTCCTCATGTCCCGCAGGACACATTGCAGTTGCCATCCAACCAACGCTAAAGATGTCGGTTTTCTCGTGGAGTTCGATGCGAGGATCGAAGCGGAGAGGAGCTTTCATTTGATGAGAACCCTTCTCTACCGCGATGACTTTGGCGGCACCATGGTCTAGGGCATATTGAGTAAACCCACCAGTGGAAGAACCGATGTCAAGCACCACTTTGTTCTTGAAATCAAAATTGAAAGCGCAGGCAGCGCTTTCAATTTTGAAGTATCCTCTATTTTTTTCGTTCACGGTATTCATAGGTGTCGGTATCGATTGAAACGATGTCGCCTTGCTTGATGAATGCTGGAACCTTGACGACGACGCCGGTTTCGAGCGTAGCGTCTTTCACAACCGAGCTGGTGGTGTCGCCTTTGACGACTGATTCGGTATAAGTAACAGTGAGCCAAAGGTTCTTGGGAAGTTGGAGATTGATTGGAGTACCATTGTAAAATTGGATATCCATTTCATCGCCATCTTTCATAAAGTCCTTGGCGTCGCCAACCATATCCTTTGATAACTCATATTGCTCAAAAGTCTCTGGGTCCATGAAATAAAACTTTTCATCGTCCTTGTAGAGATATTGAACTTTTTTAGTAGTTACTTCGGCTGGTTCGATTTTTTCCTGACCTTTAAAAGTCTTGGGGAGAAGTGCGCCAGTAATCAAGTTTTTGACTTTGACGTTGACAATAGAGCCACCGCGACCCATGACTTTTTGAGAGTATTCCACCACCTTGTACGGCTGGCCGTCCAAAGTGATGAGGGTGTTTTTCTTTAGATCTGTTGGTCCGTACATTTTTACTCCTTAATTATTAACTACAAATGGCATGAGTGCCAAAAAGCGTGCGCGCTTAATGGCGGTGCTGAGTTGGCGTTGCTGCTTGGCAGATAAGCCAGTTTTGCTCATTGGCTCAATCCGACCATAAACATCGATATAGCGCTGCAGAGTCTTTACATCGCGATAATCGAAATAGAGATTTGGATCATTCTTATATTTTTTCATTATTTCCTTCTTTCGTTTTTTGAGATGAGCCCATTATTAAAATGGAACTTCACTTAAATCAATTTCTTCTGGGATATCATCTGGAATATCTGAAGCCTGGCTGGTGGCGTTTGAAGTGCTGGTAGAACCACCGTCACGGCTATTTGGGGCGCCGATAAAGTTGAAATCTTCGACGACGATTTCAGTTCGTGAACGCTTGCCGCCACCGTTTTTGTCTTCCCAGCTGCGTTGGCTGAGGCGACCAGAAACGAGGACGCCGGAGCCTTTTTTGGCATATTGAGCAATCATTTCACCGAGTTTGCCCCAAGCAGAGCAATCGATAAAGCTGACTTCTTCTTTGTTTTCGCCATCAGTGCCACGATAGGTACGGTTGACGGCGACGCTAAAACCGCAGACGCTAGCACCACTTGGAGTGCTGCGAAGCTCTGGGTCGCGAGTAAGATTACCAGTGATGATAGCTTTTGAAAATCCGCGCATATTTTAAGCCTCTTCTTTCTCAGTTACGGTTGATTCATCGGTGGACTCTTCGGTCTCTTCTGGGGTGCGCTCCTTGCGACGGGCGGCATACTTAGCCTTGCGTTCGTCGGTGCGAACCAGGAGATAACGAAGAACTTCATCGGTGATATTTAGCACGCTACTGAGCTTTGCTGGCGCTTCGGCTGGGAGCTGAAGGTCGTAGTAGTGATAAATAGCAAAATCTTGACCATTGATAGAATAGGCGAGGCGCTTTTTGCCTTCGGCTTCTTCTTTGACGATTTTGCCTTTGTTTGCCTCGATAAGGGATTTGACCTTGTCGAGAGCGGGATCCAGATTCATCTCGAGATCTGGATGAAATAGTATAGAAAGTTCGTAGTCTTTCATGATACTCCTTTGGTTAAAGCAAACGCTGCTCTTCCCTCCCATGGGTGTTGGCTCGTTTGCTGAGCTAATATTGTGAGTATATTATAGCACAGAGATGATGAGATTGCAAGGAGTGAGACTAGCGAGCTACGCAACGCACTGAATCGCCTAAGTGACGATAGTCATAATCCATAGCGTAATTGTAGCCGGTACGACCGAAGTAGTATTCATACGCACCACGAGTAACGTTGACTACAGATATCCAGTAGTTGCCGCCGCGGCCAATACTATCGGTCGAACCGTGCCAGTCCCCACTATAGACGAAATACACAGGTGCTTTTTGAACGTTACCGGAAGCGCCGCTGGTTAGGGAAAGCGCCCTAGCGAGGTAATCATAGGACTTATCACCGTTAAGGGTTGGCAGTCTCCAGCCGGCTGGACAGATGGACTGATTTACATCTTGTTCCGTAGTGTAGCTTGATGAATTATCCATAGCTACAGCTGCAGTCCAGTTATAATAATTGCCGATATGCATGTGTCTATCATTACCACACGCAGTGGTACCGGTTGCTATGTCGAGATAGCCATATGCACCGTTCCAGCAAACGTCACCTGGGTCGTAAGATTCAGGTTCATAGTTTAAGCCATTCCAAGTCGTGTTACTGGATACATAGGTAGCAGTGGGTGCGGTCCAGGTTGCTTGCGTGTTTGGCGTAGAACCATGGCCAATATCGGTATTATTATATGTATAGAAATCTTGGGTGGTGACGATATCGTGATCTAGGTTTTGGGTCATCCAGATGTTACCGTCGGCGAGTCTAGCGACATAGTAGGGTTTTTGGTCACGATTGTCTTTTAGTTGGTATTGTTTTCCTGATTCCATAGCACTTTTGATACCGGCTAGGCTGCTGGCAGATAGGGTATTGAGATCTTGCATGTAGACGAGTGAGGCGAGGTTTACGGTGGTGCTACCAGAGCCAACCGTGTAGGTTAGGTTATTGTTATTATAATAACCAGTGCTTGGCGATAGCCAACCCACTGTGAAACCATCGTTTATTGCATAAGTAGGAACAATGGTGTAGGTACTAGCAAAATCTAGGTTAACAGAACTACCGCTCGTAGTGATGGTAGCTTTGGTGACGTTATTGGCATCCTTGATAGCTAGACTAGTAATGTTACTATAGAAGTTAAAGGTGATAGGATAGGTTTGTACTGTAGCAGTAGCGGCAAAGGTAAGGGTAGTACTATAAGAATCCATGGCAGTAGTGAGGTCTAGATTGGCAGCTAGGTTAACAGCGTGGGTATTAGTGGCAACGTTAGCATTATTAGCGTTCACGGTAGCGAGATTAGTAACTGCAGCAGGAACGTAATTACCACTATCCACTGCTACGCCCCAATAACCAGTGGGAAAATTAGCAGAAGTATAACTACCACTTGTGAGAGTTGGAATGGTAGAGCCAGTACTAATACCAGTGAGGTCAGTATCGCTTGGAGTCATGGTGAGATTATAGCCAATAGAACCATTGCTATAAGCGTATACATTAATGCTGGTAGAATCAAATGTACCAGTACTACTTGGTGTAATATTTAATGTTGGATTAGTGTCGTCTATTACGACTGTCATTGATGGCAAAATAGTTGCCTGCATTGATAGATTTGATGTTGTGGCGTTTGTGGCTGCACTAGCATATATATAATCTGCGATATTTGCTAGTCCCAACAAAAGTAGCACAACAGAACACGATTTTAGTATGACCCTTTTCATAAGTCCATTATATCATGCTTATGTTGTTTTGCAATAGTTTTTTTTAATTTTTAGGCATCCCATGGGAAATTATGGCCATAGTGACCATATTTTGCGGTCTGCTCGTAGATAGGACGCTTTAAATCTAGAAACTCAATGATTCCCTTCGGGGTGAGATCGTAGCCTTCGATTTCTTCGGGCTTGCCGTCAATGATGACAGTTTTTTCGAGAGGCTCTTTGTAGCCGATGGCATAAGCCAGGCGAACGAGGACTTCGTGGGCGTTTCTCTTTTTAAGATAGTCTACGGCGATTTTGCGAGCCATGTAGGCAGCAGAGCGGTCTACCTTGGATGGGTCTTTGCCGGAATAGCAACCGCCGCCGATAGGGATTTTTGGACCGTAGTTGTCTACGATGAGCTTGCGACCAGTAAGACCAGTATCGGCATCAAAGCCACCTTGCTGCCAGTCACCAGCGGGGTTAATGTGAAGCTCTATGGAGGATTCCAAATTATCTTCTTCGGGTGCTCGCCCAAGCTTGTGGTCCTCAGAAGATAGTTTCGGAGCCCCTTTTAGCTGGTTCTTCGCAATAAACTCTTTAACGAGTCGCTCCAACTCTGGTTTACTGACATTTTGAAAACTGGCGACGATGGAACTAATAGTACCATCAGGAGCGATAGTGATCTGAGTTTTGCCATCGTATGGGTATTTGCCATAAATATACTCGTTGAGATTTCTGGAGAGGACAACTTCTATCGGGAGAAGTTCGGGGGTTTCGTCAGTGGCATAACCAATCATGATTCCCTGGTCGCCGGCACCACCAGTGTCGACGCCCTGAGCAATTTCAGGAGATTGTTTGACGATTTTGGTGTGGACCTCGACA
>JAEEGL010237624.1_pt1 | contig 20714 bp, 14 predicted proteins | sample 9134231 | NCBI WGS metagenome assembly JAEEGL01 (sample SAMN16246548, study PRJNA631951) | gut metagenome | biome: gut microbiome; feature: rumen; material: fiber-attached | host: Bos | place: Iran: Karaj | collected 2018-10
ACCGCTTCGAGAACTGCGTGCTCCGCGGCTTCCACACCGAGCTGGAGACCATCTACGAGGAGTACAACATGTACGCCGTGATGGACCAGGAAAAGGTCTATGAGGCCATGTTCGCCGCCCTCTTCCCGAAACACCCGTACCACACGCCCGTCATCGGCTGGGGCGACCACCTCAAGAACCCGTCGATCACCAACGTGAAGAAATACCATGACGAATGGTATGTACCCAACAACATGGCTGTCTGCCTGGCCGGCGATTTCGACCCGAACGAGGCCATCAAGGTCATCGACAAGTACTTCGGCCAGCTCAAACCCAACAAGGACCTGAAGAAGATGCAGTTCGAACCGGAGGATCCCATTACCGAGCCCATCGTGAAGGACGTGCTCGGCCTCGAGTCCCCCAGCCTGCTGCTCGCATGGCGCTTCCCGGGCACCAACAGCCCTGAGACGAAGTACCTCGACCTGATCGGCGGCATCCTCTCGAACGGCAAGGCCGGCCTGATCGACCTTGACGTCAACCAGCAGCAGAAGACCCTTTCCATGTACGCAGGCAACGAAGGCCTGGCGGACTACTCCGCATTCCTCGTGATGGCCGAGCCCCTTCAGGGCCAGAGCCTCGAAGAGGTGAAGGAGATCGCTCTCGAAGAGATTGAGAAGGTCAAGAAGGGCGAGTTCGACGACGAGCTGCTGACCGCCATCATCAACAACCAGAAGCTCCAGTACATGCGCATGTACGAGTATCCCCGCTTCCTGGTCCGCCTGGAGGTCAACAGCTTCATCAACGATGTTCCGTGGAAGGACGTCGTGAACGAGATTGACGAACTGTCGAAGATCACCAAGGAAGACGTCGTGGCCTTCGCCAACGAGCACTTCAAGAACAACTACGTGCAGATCAACAAGCTGGAGCAGCGCGACCCGAACGACACCCGCATCGCGAAGCCGGCCATCACGCCGATCATGATGAACCGTGACGCCGCCAGCCAGTTCCTGAAGGACATCCAGGCTTCCGCCGCCGACGTCACCCCCATCGAACCCGTGTTCGTGGACTACAAGAAGGACATGTCGATCGCCGAAGCCAAGAGCGGCATTCCCGTGCTGTACAAGAAGAACGAGACCAACGGCACGTTCGAGCTCGACTACCTCTTCGAGACCGGCAGCTACGCCGACAAGGTGATGCCCTTCGCAGCCAACTACCTCGACTTCCTCGGCACCGACGACATGACGCCGGAAGAGGTGCAGAAAGCCTTCTACATGATGGCCTGCTCGATGAGCGTCAGCTGCAGCGGCGAGCGCACCTACGTTTCGCTCAGCGGCCTGGCCGAGAATATGGAGCCGGCCATGGAACTGCTGGAGAAGGTCATCGCCCACGCGCAGCCCAACCCGGAAGCCCTCGCGATGCTGAAGGCCAACACTATCTACGAGCGTCGCAACGCCAAGCTTGACCAGCGCACCAACGCCCGCAAGATGTCGGTCTACGCACAGTACGGCCCGAAGAACCCCGAGACCAACATCCTCTCCGCAGCCGAGCTGATGCAGCTCAGCGACGAGACGCTGCTCGAGAAGATCCACAACATCTTCAACAACGAGCACGAAGTGCTCTACTACGGCCCGCTCGCAGAGGCGCAGATCGTGGAGACGGTCAACCGCATCCACAATGTGCCTGAAAAGCTCGCATCCGTGGTGAAGGGCAACCCGTTCCAGTACATGCTCACCAACGGCAACACCGTGGTCCTGGCTCCGTACGACGCCAACCAGCTGAACCTGCAGGCATACTACAACACCCAGCTTCCGTTCAGCGTAGAGACCGCACCGATCATCACCCTCTACAACGAGTACTTCGGCGGCGGCATGAACGGCATCGTGTTCCAGGAAATCCGCGAGGCACGCGGCCTGGCCTACAGCGCACGCGCCAACTACTCGATCCCTGGCGACCTCGATCATCCTTCGCTGTTCTCCTTCTCCATCGGCACGCAGAACGACAAGCTGATCGACGCCCTCTCTGCATTCGACGAGATCATCAACGAGATGCCGGTTTCCGAGCATGCGTTCAGCATCGCCAAGGAGTCGCTGATCTCGAATATCCGAACCGCCCGCACCGTCCGCAGCAACGTGCTCTGGTCGTACCTCAACGCCCAGAAGCGCGGCCTCGACTATGACCTCAACAAGGTCATCTACGAGAAGGTGCCCGCCCTCACCCTCGACGACGTAGTGAAGTTCCAGCAGGAATACGTCAAAGGCAAGCCGCACACCATCGGCATCGTCGGCCGCATCGGCGACATGGACCTCAAATCCCTGAAGGAGTACGGCACGGTCAAGCAGGTCTCGACCGAAGAAATTTTCGGCTATTGATTGGCGGAAACGAAAATTGGTATTATCTTTGTCTACGAGAACGCAACAATAACACTTAAACTTTAATACAATGGCTTACAAAATCACTGAAAACTGCGCTGCTTGCGGTACTTGCATCGATGAATGCCCGAACGGAGCTATCTCCGCCGGTGACATCTACAAGATTGACCCGAACGCTTGCGTCGACTGCGGTACTTGCGCCGGCGTCTGCCCGATGGGCGCCATCGAACAGGCGTAACTGCTTGCGCATCAAATAAGAAGGACGGCCTCACAGCCGTCCTTTTTTATTTGATTACCGCTCGCTATTGGCGGCCTTTTGTTCAGTCAGGCGGTGGGAAGTACCGAGGCGCGCTTCCACGACATTGATGATGTAGTCGCCGGCTTTCTCGGCCTCGTTGACCAGGTCCATGTAGATGCTGCCGCTGTCGTAACTGTAGACGTGGTCGTCGATGCTGCGCATGTTCTGTTCGCGGAGACGTTCGCGGCAGTTGTTGATCTGGGTCTCAACATCCTCGGAAGGCTTGAAATCGAAGTCCTCGCGGCGGCCGGAAAGCATATCGAGCATACGGGCGCCGGCTTCCTGCGTCAGGGACAGCATCTCGCGGATGCCTGCTTCCTGCTGTTCGTTGAATTCGATCTTCGCCTCGTGCTTGCGACGGATGACGCGTGCCATGTTGAAGCCTGCGTCGCCGATACTCTCGAGCTCGCCAATCTGACGCAGCATCGCACGGATCTTCTCCTTCGTCTCGTCGCTCAAATGGGCGTCGCCCACCTGGCCGAGGTACTTGGCGATCTCGTTCTCCATATTGTCGCTGATCTGCTCGTATTTCTGGATACGTTCGAATATCTTCTTGAATTCCGCCTCGTCCTGCGTCTTGTAAAGATCCTTCACCATATTGGACATGAGCATCATCCGCTGGCCGAACACCTCGATTTCCTTCTGTGCCTGGAGCACGGAGATTTCCGGCGTCTTCATCAGACCGCCACGGATGTACTTCAGACGGAACTCTTCCTCCTCCTCGCTCTGCTTCGGTTTGATGATGCGGCAGACAATCTTCTCGATTTGCGGGATAAACCAGATGAGGATCAAGGTATTGGTAACGTTGAAAGCAGTGTGGAAAGTCGCCAGCGCAAAAGTGAGATGTGCGGGTTCCTGGGTTTCGGCTCCGGGATCCATCCCCACGATGCGGCAGACCAGCCGGACGAACGGATAGAAGCAGCAGAGGATCCAGACCACACCGAAGACGTTGAACAACAGGTGGGCGGCAGCGGCCCGGCGGGCCTGCGTATTGGCCGACATTGCGGCGATATTGGCGGTGAGCGTCGTACCGATGTTCTCACCCATGACGAGGGCAATACCCTGGTAGATGTCGATCACGCCGGTGGAACACAGCACCATCGTGATGGCCATGATGGCGGCGGACGACTGGGCGATGAACGTCAGGATCGTGCCGACCAGCAGGAACAGCAGGATGGTCAGGTAGTTGCCGGAGTTGAACGAATCGAAGAACCGGACGACGGAGGCGTTGTGCGCCAGGTCCATCTCGACGCCCGTGATGCGGAGCATGCCGAGGGCGAAGAGAAGGAACGAGATACCGAACAGGAAATCACCCACGTAGCGGTGCTTGCCAAGCTGGATCAGGATGATGGCCACCAGGAAGACCGGCCAGACAAGGTTGGTCACGTCGAACGAGAATCCGGCCGACATGATCCACGCCGAAAGCGTGGTACCGATGTTGGCGCCCATGATGATCGAGATGGCTTGCGCGAGAGTCAGCAACGCGGCGTTGACGAACGACACCGTCATCACCGTGGTTGCGGCCGAAGACTGTACGGCCACTGTTACCAGTGCGCCGGTGGCAACGCCCGTAAAACGGTTGGTGGTCATCGCGCCCAGCAGGTGACGCAGTTGCGGACCGGCCATCTTCTGGAGCGCCTCGCTCATAACCTTCATACCATACATCAGCAGGGCAATCGACCCCAGCAGTTTCAGCGCAATCAACATAGATTTCTCGTATTTTAGTACAAAAGTAAAAAGGGAAATCGAAACGACAAAAATAAAGCGCCTAAATCGATATCCGGACCACCGTATCGATATCTTCGAGAAGGTCCAACGGCAAGGTGACGGTCAGGAAACCGTCCTTTGAAACGGCATATTCGAGCGGTGTGCCGGACAGCAGCGAAACTGCACCTTTGCGGGCGGGAGTCATGTCCTGCGGCAGCGGGACCACCACCATGCAGCGACCGTCGCGGACGGGCAGTGCCTCCGGTGTCAGGATGTGCAGGAACAGCGCCTCGCCGTTCCTCGTTGTGACGCCCCAGGGCTGCTCGGGAATCGGTGTGGACGTCGTGGCGTCGACCGCGACGGCGTGCGTGCGCATCCAAGCACCGATGCCGGCGAGGCGGTCAAGCGCCGGGGCCGGCAGTTCGCCATTGGGCTTCGGACCGATATTCAGCAACAGGTTGGCGTTTTTGGCCGCCGCCCGCACGAGTAACTGTACAAGTTCCTTCACGTTTTTGTACCACGGATCGTCGATGCGGTAGCCCCATGAGCTGTTCATCGTCTGGCACATCTCCAGCGGAAGGGTGCCGATGCCCTGCCCTGCGGAATAGCCCGCTTTGTTCTCTCCGGGCAAGTCGCGTTCAAACATCTGGAAATCTTCGCCCTCGATTGGCATCTTGTGGTGGTTGTTGCCGATCAGGCAAGAAGGCTTCAGGCTGTGGATGTACGCATAGAACTCAGGCATCCGCCAGTCAAAACCCGGCTCGCCTTCGTGGTCCCAGAGACCGTCGAACCAAAGCGCGGCCACGTTGGGATAGCGCGTCAGGAGCTCACGGACCTGCGTCTTCATAAAGTCGAAGTAATGACCGTAATCCTGACGGTCGCCCTTGCGGCCCGTCGAATGGCCGGTCTGGCCCTGAGGATAGTCTTCCCGCATCCAGTCGAGCAACGAATAATAGAGTTGGTAGCGCAGGCCTTCCTCCGCACAGGCAGCGGCCAGTTCGCCCACTACGTCACGACCGAAAGGCGTTCCGTCCACGATGTTGTATGGCGAGGCCTCCGTTGGGAACATCGAGAAGCCGTCGTGGTGCCGGGAGGTCAGCGTGACGTAGCCCGCACCCGCATCCTTGAAGGCCCGGGCCCAGGCCACAGCGTCGAATTTCACGGGATTGAAACTTTCGGCCGCCTCGGCATACGCGGCATTATTCAACTTTCCGGTTTCAAGATACCACTCCCCTTGTCCGTAGGTAGCGTAGATGCCCCAGTGAAGGAAAATACCCAGGCGGTGCCGGGCGAAGTCCTCTCGGGCCAGCAGGTTTTCAGGGGTAGGAACATAGGATTGGGCGAAAGCGGTCGCGCAGAGCGACAGTGCTATTAAAAGGCAAAGGATACGACGCATTGCAAATAGATTTGTTACAAATTTACAGATTTCGACAAAATAATTGTTATATTTGTACACGATAGGCAGATAAAAATGAGAACTGCAATCTATGGCGCCGGTTCGATGGGAACCATCCTGGGCGCCTATATCACGAAGAACGGTGGGAGAATCGATCTGATAAACCACGACCGGGAGCACATCAAAGCCCTTCGGGAACACGGTGCACATATTACCGGCAAGGTCGATTTCATCCAGCCCGTCGTCGCCTATACCGACGACATGATGTCGGGGCTCTACGACATCTTCTTCCTGATGACCAAGCAGCAGAACAACGAACAGGTGGTCCGGTACCTCAAGGGATTCCTGGCCGAAGACGGCGTGATCGTCTCCCTCCAGAACGGCATCCCGGAACTCGGCATCGAGCAGATCGTCGGTCCCGACCACGTGCTGGGCTGCACCGTCGCCTGGGGTGCAACGAAGACGGGGCCGGGCGAATGCGAACTCACCAGTTCCACCGACGCACTGACATTCCAGCTCGGTTCGCTCTCCCCCTATCCTAACCCGCACATTCAGGACGTCAAAAACCTCCTTAGCATGATGGGGCCCGTGATCGTGGACCCGAACTTCATCGGGACACGCTGGAGCAAGCTGCTGATCAACGCCTCGTTCTCCGGATCGAGCACCGTTCTGGGCTGCACCTTCGGCGAAGCCATCCTCAACCGCCGCTCCCGCAAGGTCGTGCTCGCTCTCATCAAGGAATGCATCGACGTATGTGACAAGGCCGGCATCACCATCGAGCCGATCCAGGGCAAGAACATCGTCAGGCTGCTAGACTATAAAACAGCAATCAAGAAGTGCTTCTCCTTCAACATCCTGCCGTACACGATGCGCAAGCATTTCCAGCTCAAGGCCAGCATGCTGCAGGACATCGAGCAGGGAAAGAAGACGGAAGTCGACGCCATCAACGGCGTGGTCAGCGAATATGGACGCAAGGTAGGCTGCCCCACCCCGATGAACGACCGCGTCGTGGATCTCATTCACAAGATTGAAGACGGCGAACTCCAGCCGTGCTTCGACAATATCAGTTTATTCGATTAGCGCGGCCTAGATTTCCGCGATGATGGAAGAGACGCCCTTGACCAGGTCGCCTACCTTTACGTGCAAGGTAGCGTCGGCAGGAAGGAAATAATCGATGCGTGAGCCGAACTTGATGATGCCGCACTGCTCGCCAGCCCGCACTTCCAGGCCGGGTTTCGCATAGCATACGATGCGGCGTGCGAAACCACCGGCAAGCTGCTTGAACAACACTTCTTTTCCGGCCGGTGTACGGATAATCGTACAAAAGTGTTCGTTCTCTTCCGAGGCTTTGGGCTTGAAAGCCAGCACGTGCTTGCCGGGAAAATAATCTGCATCGGACACCGTGCCCGATACCGGCCAGAAATTGGCATGCAGGTCCCAGAAATCCATATAGACCGAAACCATCACCGCATCGCGATTCAGGTATTTCGGCTCATGGACATTCTCGATGTGAACCACCTTGCCGTCAGATACGGCCGTCACGATCCGGTCGGAACCGACCGGTTTGCGATCCGGCACCATATGGAAATACGTCTGCCACACGCAAACCCACAGCATCAGCACCGATAGCGGCCACTTGATCCACCATTGTGGAACATAGCGCAGCAGCACGAAAATGAGTGCGATGCTGAGCACATAGATCAGCAGGACGGTGCCATAGGTATTCTTGTCGATCCTCATAACAATTGTACCAGTTTCAAGTAAATAGCAGCCAGCGGAAGGACGAACAGCACGTCATCGAAGCGGTCGAGCAAGCCGCCGTGGCCAGGAATCAGGTTGCTTGCATCCTTCACCTGCGCGTGACGCTTGATCAGCGACTCGAAGAGGTCGCCCAGCACGCCGAATACCGAGGTAATCAGGGCCAGCGCCATCCAATGAACCAACGGAAGGACCGCACCGCCGAAGGTGGCGTAGACAGCCCAGGCAGCCAGGAAGGAGAAGGCCGTCCCACCTACTACGCCGATCCAGGATTTCTTCGGCGAGAGCGCCGGAAAGAGCTTGCGGCTGTTCGGGCGCTGCCCGAAGGACATGCCCACTACGTAGGCCCCGATGTCGTTGCACCACATCAGGACGAAGACACCCAGCAGCAGGCGCCATGTAAACGCGCCATCCATCGGCCGGGTAAGCAGCTGCGCCGCGAGCAGCGGCAGCATCACGTAGATTAAAGGGAAATAGATTGCGGTCGGAAAGTCGTGGCTTTCCGCGCAGTCGAACAACAGGAAGATGGAAGCGGCGAACACGGGAAGCAGGCCGATCATCATCCAGCGGACGTCAAAGCCCATTAGCGGAGCCAAGGCACCCAGCAGCGTCGTGGCTACGACGGCTGCGATGATGCAGGCCCGTTCGCGGCGATAGCGCTGGCCAAGCGTCATCCGGAAGAATTCCTGGGAAAGGATGATGCCGAGGAGCACGGTCAGCGCCGCGAACGTCCAGGGCGTAAGCATTCCACCGATAACGACAACGAGGAACAGGACCCCGAAGACAGACCGTTTCGCCAACTTCTTTACATCCATAGCTATGCTTCCTCCTTCGTTTCAACTTCAGGGTTCTGCGGCGTTTCAGGAGCTACCTGCGTTTGAGCGGCCGGCTCGTCTTCGCGCAGCAGTTTGTTGGGGTCGATGCCGCCCTTGCGGGGGCCGAAAATAGCTTCCAGGTCCTCGGAGAAGACCACCTCACGCTCGAGCAGGAGTGCAGCGAGCTTCTCGAAGCCTTCCCTGTTCTCGGTCAGGACCTTCAGGGCCGTGGCGTGGGCCTGCTCGATGAGGCGCTTTACCTCCTCGTCGATGAGCTCGGCCGTCTTTTCACTGTACGGCTTGCTGAAGGACATGTCGCGGCTGCCCGTCGAATCATAGTACGACAGGTTACCGACCTTTTCGCTCATGCCGAAATACGTGACCATGGCGTAAGCCTGCTTGGTCAGCTTCTCGAGGTCGCTGAGCGCACCGGTGGAGATACGGCCGTTGATGATCTCCTCGGCCACACGGCCGCCGATCGTTGCGGCCATCTCGTCCATCATCTGCTCGGTGGTGGTGAGTTGCCGTTCTTCAGGCAGGTACCATGCAGCGCCCAGGCTCTGTCCGCGCGGGATAATTGTCACCTTCAGCAGCGGATTGGCGTTGGGCAGCAGCCAGCTGACCGTTGCGTGGCCTGCTTCGTGGTGGGCGATGGTCCGTTTCTCTTCGGGCGTAATGATCTTGCTCTTGCGTTCCAGACCGCCGACAATGCGGTCGATGGCATCCAGGAAATCCTGTTTCTCGACCACGGTCTTGTTCTTTCGGGCCGCGATCAGGGCCGCCTCGTTGCACACGTTGGCGATATCGGCGCCGCTGAAGCCCGGTGTCTGCTTGGCCAGGAAGTCGATCTGGAAACCCGGAGCCAACTTGATGCTGCGCAGGTGGACCTTGAAGATCTCAAGGCGTTCCTTGAGCTCGGGGAGGTCGACGTGAATCTGGCGGTCGAAACGTCCGGCACGCATCAGCGCCTTGTCGAGGATGTCAGCACGGTTGGTCGCCGCAAGGATGATGACACCCGAATTCGATCCGAAGCCGTCCATTTCGGTCAGGAGCTGGTTCAGCGTGTTCTCACGCTCGTCGTTCGACGTGAAGCCCGCGTTCTTGCTGCGGGCGCGTCCCACGGCGTCAATCTCGTCGATGAAGACAATGCAAGGGGCCTTTTCCTTTGCCTGACGGAACAGGTCGCGGACACGCGAAGCGCCGACGCCGACGAACATTTCCACGAAGTCGGAACCCGACATCGAGAAGAACGGCACCTCTGCCTCGCCGGCCACTGCCTTTGCCAGCAGCGTCTTGCCGGTGCCCGGAGGGCCGACCAGCAGGGCGCCCTTGGGAATCTTGCCGCCCAGGGCGGTGTATTTCTTGGGATTCTTGAGGAAGTCCACGATCTCTTTCACCTCGAGTTTCGCCTCTTCCATTCCAGCCACATCCTTGAATGTAACCTTCACGTTACCAGCTTTTTCATACAGTTTCGCCTGTGACTTTCCCACATTGAAGATGCCGCCGCCGGCACCGCCGCCCATTCCGCGCATCGGGCGCATGAACAGGAAGAACATCAGCAGGAGCATCAGCGGGAAGAGCAGCCATTCGATGACTGCGCCCCAATAGTTCTTGTGCTCCTCGACGATTACGCGGAAACGATTCTCCGCGGGCAGCGATTCAACAATCGAATCGAGCTGCTCCTCGGCGTCGAACTTGTCGGACACCAGGAAATAGAAATGCGGACCGGCCTTCGGCTCGCGGCCGCCAAACTGGTTCTTGTATTTCTCCAGGGAGCTCTGTTTCAAGTAGATCTCCCCTTTCCGCTCATTGCGGACATACACCAGCTTTTCAACATCACCGCTCGTCAGGATGGTTTCCTTCACGTCGAGCCACTCCTTCTTGAGCGGGTCGGACGTGCCGGTATTCAGCCACATATAGGCGAAGCCCAGCAGGAGGATCAGGTAGACGAGCGAAAACCAGTTGAAGCCCCGGCGGGGCTGCTGGAAACGGCGCTCGTTGCCGTTGTCAGGCCGTTGCGGCCGCTGGGACTCATTTGCCATTGTCTTCGTCGGAATAATTGGTTTTCACAGCGTCTGCCCAGAGGTCCTCCAGGCGGTAGAAGAGACGCTGGTCGGTCTTGAAGATGTGGACGACGATGTCGCCGTAGTCGAGAATGATCCAGAAGGCATTCTCGCGGCCCTGCTTGCGCAGCGGGCTGCGGCCGAAGGCCTTTTCCATCTTCTCCTCCACGTTGTCGGAGATGGCGACCACCTGCGTCGTCGAATCAGCATTGCAGATGACAAACTCATCGGCAATGGCAGTGCCTATTTTTGTCAGGTCCAGGGAGACCACGTCTTGTGCTTTCTTTTCGAGCATCGCATCGGCGATGACCTTGATTTCAGAACTCATATTCAATCAAAATAGTTTATCTTTGCAAGACAAAACATTCATCTTACAAAGGTAGGATTTTTTTACAAATATCCGGCCATCCCGGCGAAACTGAAAAAATGGCAGAAAACATCCACTGGTTCGACACGGTCGACTCGACGAACACCCGCTTGATGGCGGACAGGCAGCAGTGCAACGACGGTACCGTCTACGCCGCTCTTTTCCAGACGGCTGGACGCGGGCAGAAAGGCAACCGCTGGGAGAGCAAGTCCGGCGAAAACCTCACCTTCTCCATTCTTTTCAAGCCGGAAGCCCTGCCCGCCACCGAGCAGTTCCTCCTCTCCCAGATCGTGGCGTTGGGACTCGTGGATTATCTGGCCGACAAGGGTATCACCGCTTCGGTGAAGTGGCCAAATGACATTTATGCCGGCGACCGGAAGATCTGCGGCACGCTCATCGAGCCCGTGCTGGCCGACGGCCGCGTCAGCGCCGCCGTGGCCGGCATAGGCCTGAACGTCAACCAGTTGGACTTCGACCCTTCCCTGCCCAATCCGACATCGATGCGATGCGAGACGGGCCAGACGTTCGACATCCACGAGGAGTTGCCCAAGTTGCTCGAACATATTTTCGAACGCTACGAACGAATCGGTTCGCCCTATGCCCGCAACGGTTTCGATGCGCTGTACCTGGAGAAACTTTACCGCCGCGGCGAGTGGTTTACATTCGAGGAACTCCCCGCCAGTGACGTGCCTGCCGAACACAGGTCAGGCCGCCAGGTCAAGGCCCGCATCCTTGGCATCGACCCCAAGTCCCGCCTCCTCCTCGAGCACGCCGACGGCACCATCCACGTCTACGGCTCCAAAGAAATCAAATACATCCTGTAACCTCCGAAAAGATACTTGTGCTTCGGCGTTCCAGCGCCTTAGCTCCCTCCCTCGTCGCTGCGCACAAGACAAAGCATCGTCGGATATTAGGGCATCGAAGCACTTGAGGATTCTTGGTGAGTGATTTTGGCGAAAAAGGGCTTCGGGCGGCCTGCGCAGGGAGCGGTGCTCCGCATGACGGCGTGTGTCTGACGACCGTTAGACACGTCCTTGGACGTGGCTAAAAGGGAGGAGTTAGCCGTCAAGCGACCGGGTTGGACCCTTTTTCGCCACTTGAGCGAGACAAAAATCCTCAAGTGCGGAGAGGCCCGCCGGCAAGAACCATACGGTTGCAACGGACGCAATTGATAGTCAGGTGATTACATAAACATATCCCCCTCCCAACAGAGGGGGATATATTTGCGTAAGTCGCTGTGTTACTGGTGTGTCCGTTGCAGGCGGAGGGAGGGGTTAGACGGCGGTGAGGAGGGATTTGATGGCGGCGATGGGGTTGGCGGAGGAGAAAGTGGCGGAGCCGGCGACGAAGACGCCGGCGCCGAGGCGCTCGAGTTCGGCGATGTTCGTCACGTTGACGCCGCCGTCAACCTGGATGAAGCAATCGGCTTCCGCGCCGGCGATCATCTCGGCCAGGACGCCCACCTTTTCCGTGGTCTCGGGAATATACTTCTGGCCGCTGTAGCCAGGGTGCACGCCCATCACCACGACATAGTCGATTTCACGCAGATACGGGATCAGGACCTCGGCCGGCGTCTCGGGATTGATGGCTACGCCGACGCCCATTCCGCAGTTGCGAATCAACTTAATGCAATCCTTTAGGTGACGGTCGTTACAAGCCTCGTAATGAACACTTAGATACTTCACACCAAGTTCCGCAAAACGCTCAATATACTTCCACGGTTCGATGATCATAAGGTGTGCATCGAGGGGCTTTTCAGCCACCTCAGCAATGGCCTTGCAGACCGGGAAACCGAACGAAATGTTGGGCACGAAAATGCCGTCCATGATGTCGAGATGGAACCAGCCGGCCGCACTCTTGTTCACCATGCGGCAGTCGCGGTGAAGATTGCCGAAATCGGCCGACAGCATCGAAGGAGCAATAACTCTGGGCATAGGACTACAGGTGTTTGAGGACATCGAGCAGCACGGCCCAGAAACGGTCGAGCGAAGCCAGGTCGAGGCGCTCGCCGGGCGCGTGTACGCCGCGAAGCGTCGGGCCGAAAGCAATCATGTCCATATCGGGGAACTTTTCCGTGAATAGGCCGCACTCGAGGCCCGCGTGAATGGCGCGGACCACAGGCTCGCGGCCGAACAGACGCTTGTAGGAAGCAACGCAGACATCCTTAATCGGCGACTGCATGTTCGGCTTCCAACCGGGATAACCGTCCGTCTGGCGGACCTTCGCGCCGGCCTGCTCCAAAGCGGCCGCCACGCGCTGTGCCAGAAATACGCGTTGGCTGTTGACCGAGCTGCGTTGCATCGTGCCTACCACGACCTTCCTCCCCTGCTCCATCTTGACGGAAGCCAGGTTGGTGGAAGTCTCGATCAGGCCCGGGATGTCAGCGCTCATCGCGATCACGCCGTGCGGGATCGTCAGCAGGGCCCGGATCAGGCGGCGGGACGTTGCGCTATCCATTGCGCCTTTCTTCCAGGAAAGCGGTTCCGCCTGGAAGAACAGGCCTGGATCGGTCACTGCGAATTCTGCCTTGAGACGGGCAGCCAGATCGTTGAACAGCGCCACGACCTTCGACTCGCTGCGGGCCGGGATGGCCAGCACCACCTCACCACTGCGCGCGATGGCGTTGCGCTTGTTGCCCGCCTCGATCGCGCAGAGATCCACGCCGAAGGCAAAGGCCTCGTTGACGAAACGGGCCACCTGCTGGACGGCGTTCATGCGGTTCTTGTCGATATCGTCTCCGCTGTGGCCACCCAGGCCGCCACTGATCGTGAACTTCGTCACTACAGCGCCGGGCAGAAGTTTCTTTTCGCGATAAGTAAAGGTACCCACCGTGTCGTTGCCGCCGGCGCAGCCGACGCAGAAGTAGCCCTCGTCCTCATCGTCCATATTGATGAGCGTCTTGCCGGTGATGAATCCCTTCTTCACGGCACGGGCGCCGTCCAGACCGGTTTCCTCCGACACCGTGAACAAGCACTCCACCCGCGGATGTTCGAGCGTATCATCGTCGAGAATGGCCATCGCGGCAGCCACGCCGATGCCGTTATCTGCACCGAGGGTCGTGTCGTGAGCCACCATCCAGCCGTCTTCGATAACGTATTGGATCGGGTCCTTGGAAAAATCGAAGTCAGAGGTGCTCTTTTTCTCGCACACCATATCGGTGTGGCCCTGGAGAACGACCGTAGGATGACTCTCATATCCCTTCGAGGCAGGCTTGGCAATCATCACATTGCCGACCTTGTCGGTCTTGCATTCCAGGCCGCGGGAAGCCGCAAACTGTTGTAAATAAGCGACTATCTTCTCCTCGTGGCCCGATTCGCGTGGGATACGGGTGATCTCACGGAAAAAATTCAACACTTTTTCTGTATTCATCCTTGCAATATTTTAGAGGTTAGATTTTCGGCTCCTGGAATCAGGAATTGAGCTGGCGCTCAATGTCGTGGACAAAGCCGCGGAAACTACGGTCTGTGTCCATCAGGTCCCCCACCGTGTTGCATGCATGCAGCACCGTCGCGTGGTCTTTGCCGCCCAGCTGGGCGCCGATCGAGGAAAGCGACGTCTTGGTGAGATTGCGACTCAGGTACATCGCGATCTGGCGGGCCTGCACGATCTCGCGCTTGCGTGTCTTCGAAAGGAACACTTCGTCGCTGATGCCGAAGTAGTTGCAGACCGCCTCCTGGATGCGGGCCACGGAAATCTCGCTGGTGGGATCGGTGATGATCCGGTCCACGAGACGCTGGGCCAGCTCGAGCGTAATCTCCTCCTTGCTGAAGGTCGCACTGGCCATCAGGGAGAAGAGGATGCCTTCCAACTCACGGATGTTCGACTTCACGCTGCGCGCAACGAATGCAAGCACTTCCTCCGCAATCTCGACGCCTTCGCGGGCGCACTTCGCCTTGAGGATGGCCAGGCGCGTCTCGTAGTCCGGCGGAAGGAGCTCCGCGGAGAGACCCCATTTGAAGCGGGACAGCAGTCGCTGGTCGAGACCCTGCAGGTCCACAGGGGGCTTGTCGGAGGTCAGGATCAACTGCTTGCCGCTCTGGTGCAGGTAGTTGAAGATGTGGAAGAACGCGCCCTGCGTGCCTTTTTTCTCGGCGAACTCCTGCACGTCGTCGATGATCAGCACGTCAATGAGCTGGTAGAAGCGCAGGAAGTCAGCCACCTTGTTGCCGTTGTTGGCACTCTTGGCGGAGCAGGCGGCGTTCATATACTGGTTCTGGAAGGTATTCGCGTTGACGTAGAGAACGACCTTTTCGGGGAAGCGCTCTTTGACGGCGATGCCGATGGCCTGGGCCAGGTGCGTCTTGCCGAGGCCGGGACCGCCGTAGATAAACAGCGGGTTGAACGTGCTCCGTCCGGGATTGGCCGCGATGCTCAGGCCGGCGGAGCGGCCGAGGCGGTTGCAGGCGCCTTCGATGAAGTTTTCGAAGTTGTAGAGCGGATTAAGGCACGGTTCGATGTTCAGCTTGCGCAGACCGGGGATGGCGTAGACGCTGCCGGTGTAATGAGAGCCGGCGTCGGGGATGGGCAATTCCGCGTTGCGGACGCTCCGGCCTTTCGGGCGCTGCTCGATGAAAATATCGTCGAGGATGCGGACCTTATAAATAAGGCTGGCGGCCGGGCCGATCTCGCGGCGGAGAATCTTGCTCAAGATACCGAGGAAATGTTCTTCGATGTACTCCCGCCAGAAATCGGAAGGAACCTCGATCGTCAGCCGCTGTTCCTCCAGGGAAATCGGCTTGATCGGGCCAAACCACGTCTTGAAAGTATCCTCATTCAGGTTGTCGCGGAGGATATCAAGACAACGGTCCCAAACTTCGATGTGTTTATCGGGAGTCATTCAGTTCACGAGAAATTTTCCAAAGCAAAATTGGGGAAAAAACTGTGGAAAAAAAAACTTTTTTTTGTTGATTTTTTTCAAAAAATCGCAACTCCCTAATATTCAAGAAAAAAAATTTTATGTTTTTGTTCGGTATTGATTATCAAATAGTTACAAGATATTAAAATTCTACCGCACTCATTTCTATAGACTTAGAAATCTATTTAAGTTGAAATAAAAAGTCCGACTAATCGACTGCTATGACGAACGCTCCCGGAAAAAGTTTTCGAACTGCCGGAAGAGCCTTCGTCGCCTCCTCTTTTGAGGAAAAGTTACCAACAGAATATTTATACATTCCGTTGATAAACCGGCATTGGTACGCCGTCTCTCCCTTGAGTTCCGGAGAGCCGTTTTTTAACTTTTTCGAAGAGGCCAGAATCTGGATTTCCCAGTGCGGTCCGGTCGTTACCTCCGGCTTCACTTCCGCTTCTTCCTCCTCCTCTACCGTCGCCTCTTCACCCTGGGCCAGGACCGAGGTATCGATGGAGAAGTCACCGCCTGCGTCGTACTCCTTCTTAAAGATAGAAAAGGCGTCATAGATACCCTGCGCAATCTTCTGCCGGTTCGCTGCCTGATTGAGTGAGGTACGGTCATTGGCGTTCGACAGGAAGCCGACTTCGATCAGGACGGAAGGCATCGTCGTACGCCAGAGGACCATCAGCGGAGCCTGGCGGACGCCGCGGCTTTTCTTGATGGGACCGTTCTCAATGAAATGCTGCTGCACAAGTGCGGCAAAGGCGATGCTCTGCTCGAAGTGTGCGTTCTGCATCAGATTGAAGATGATATAGGATTCAGGATTGTTCGGGTCGAAGCCTTCGTAGGTCGTAGAGTAGTCGTCCTCGAGCAGGATCACGGAGTTCTCGCGCTTGCACACCTCCATGTTGGAGCTGCTCTTGTCAGTACCCATCACGAAAGTCTCCGTGCCGCTGGCGGCCGTACTCTTGGCGGAATTCACATGGATGGAAATGAACAGGTCCGCGTGGTTGCGGTTGGCAATGTTGCCACGCTCGGCCAACTCCACGAACTTGTCGGTCTTGCGGGTATAGATGACCTTCACGTCCGGGTATCCTTTCTGGACCAGTTCGCCCAGGCGGAGCGCCAGGTCAAGGTTTATGTCCTTTTCGCGAAGCTTGCTGCTCTTGTTTACCGCGCCGGGGTCGTGACCGCCATGACCGGCGTCAATGACCACCGTACGGAGCCGGATCCCATTGTCGGGGCCCGCAAAGGCAGGTTCTACCGTCAGAAACAACGCCAGAAACGCTGCTGCCAGCCATTTCATCACCAGAATTACGCGCGGTGGCATATTAGTTGCTGAAAAATTATTAATTTTGCCTTTCTGCAAATATACAAATAGTTTTGCAAAAAATAGGATTATCGATCACCCGGCTGCTGACGGGCCTGTTGGCGACCCTGCTCCTGCAGGTCGCAGGAATCGTGCCAGCCCTGGCACAGGAGCCTGACTCCCTGTCGTTACAGGCACTTCCCGACAGCCTGCAGCAGGAACTGCTGCCCCCCGACAGCCTGCTCGTAATCCCCGCCCCAGAAGACACGCTCTTCGTACAGCCCAAGGGCGCCCTCGACCGCCCCGCTTTTTCCACCGCCCGCGACTCCGTGATGGAGGACCTCGAGAACAATATCATCTACTATTTCGGCGACGTGACCGCCAAATACCAGAACATGGAGTTGACCGCCGATTATATGGCCTACAACACCAAACTTAACGTGGTCTTCGCCAAGGGCGTCCGCGACACCATCACCAACGAGGTATCGGGGCGGCCCAAGATGACAACCGGCGGAAAGACCTATGAGATGGACGAGGTCTACTACAACTTCGTTACGCGGAAGGCCAAGATCAAGAACATGGCCACGCAGCAGAACGACGGCAAGCTTGTCGGCGAGAACCTCAAGATGATGCCGGACCAGTCCATCAACATCTCGGGCGGCAAGTACACCGTCTGCGACGCGGAACATCCGCACTACTACCTGAAGATGACGGCGGCCAAGGTGATGAGCGAACCCAAGCAGCGCACGATGTTCGGCCCGGCCTACGTAGTGCTCGCCGACGTGCCGCTCCCCTTCCTGATGCTGCCGTTCGGTTTCGTGCCCGACAAGCCCGACCGCGCCAGCGGTATCCTCATCCCGACGTACGGCGAGGAACAGGCCCGCGGCCTGTACCTGCGCGACTTCGGCTATTCGTTCGTCATCGGCGACTATCTGGACTTCGCCATCACGGGCGACATCTACTCCTACGGCTCCTGGGCCGTGCGCGCCACCTCGCGCTACAAGAAACGCTACGCCTTCGACGGCTCGCTGTCCGTCAACTACTCCAATGACATCACGGGCGAGCGCGGTTCCTCGGACTTCTTCCAGTCGAAGAACTTCGGCGTCACGTGGAACCACTCGCAGGATTCGAAAGCCCGTCCGGGAACTTCATTCCGCGCCTCGGTCAACTTCTCGAGCCCCTCGAACAACCGCTACAACTCCTCCAGCATAAAAGAGAGCCTCCAGAACCAGGCTTCCTCCTCGATCTCATACGGCAAGACCTGGTCGGGCGCATCGCTCTCCGTCAACCTGCTGCACAACCAGAACTCCCGCGACAGTTCCTATACGTTCACGTTCCCGAACATTACCTTCAACGTGAACCGCTTCTATCCGTTCAAACGCAAGAACCGCGTCGGCAAGGAACGGTTCTATGAGCAGATCTCCATCAGCTACGGAACGACGTTCCAGAACAAGATTGGATTCAAGGCCAGCGAGTTCGCCTTCAACAAGGACATGCTCAACAAGATGCAGAACGGCATGCAGCACAATTTCCAGATCGGACTGCCCGGTTTCACGCTGCTCAAGTACTTCCAGTTCTCCCCCAGTGTATCCTACGGCATGAACTGGTACTTCAGCGACCAGACCCGGGTGTACAATCCGGAAACCAACAAGGTGGACGTCATCCAGTCCGACCAGTTCAGCAAGTTCGGCGTGACGCAGACCTGGTCCGGCGGCATTTCGATGAACACCCGCATCTACGGTCTGTTCCAGTTCCGCAAGCGCAGCCGCCTGCAAGCCATCCGGCATATGATCACGCCGTCGATGAGTTTCTCGTACAGCCCCGACCTGGCCAAAGCCTACAACGGCTTCCGTACCCTCGTCTATACCGACAAGGACGGCGTGGAACGCACCGTGGAATACAACCGCTTCGCCGGTCAACTCTACGCCCCACCCAGCGGACGGCAAAACGCTTCGCTCTCCTTCTCCATTGCCAACAACCTGGAAGCCAAGATCTTGAAGAAGCTTGATCCGTTGGCCGAAGAGCCTGCGAACCCCAAGGACAAGTACGAAAAAATCAAGCTGATCGACCAACTCACCATCGGCGGCTCCTACAACTTCCTGGCCGACTCGATGCGCCTGTCGAACATCGCCATCTCCGCCAGCACCACCGTCTTCGGAAAGCTCGGCATCAACGCCAACTGCTCGCTCGACCCGTACGCCGTCAACGAACGCGGCCAGCGCATCAACAAGCTCAACATCCTGAAGACCGGACGGCCCGCCCGCCTGACGAACGCCAGCGCATCGCTCTCCTACTCCATCAACGGCGAAGGCAAAGGCAAGGGCAATGACGGAAACAAGGACGGCCAGGCTGTCCACCATGGCAGCGAGGGCACCGATTACGCACGCATCTATTACCATCCCATAACGGGCGAATACATTCCGGGCGGCTGGGTGTACTACCTGAACCCTAACGTCCCCTGGTCCGTGAGCTTCAACTACAGCTATTCCTATTCGCGCAACTACCAGTACGCGAACGAAAAGCTCCAGGTCCAGCACAACCACGTCCAGACGCTGGGCATCTCGGGACAGATCCGCCTAACCAAGGCCATGAACTTCAACATCAACACGGGTTTCGACCTGACCAAGATGAAGCTCAGCACCACGCAGATCAGCGCCACTTACGACCTGCACTGCTTCGCCATTACGGTGTCGTGGGTCCCGACCGGACAGTGGGAAAGCTGGAGCTTCCGCATCGCCGCCAAGGCATCGGCCTTGAGCGACCTGCTGCAGTTCAAGAAATCGGCCAGCTATTGGGATAAATAAGTTTTTTTATTATATTTGCGCTATCAAACCGACCGGCAAGCCGACGCCCTGGCTGTTTTCCGGTTCCCTTTTATTATAAGATGTATTCCAAAGATGAATTGAAAGATAAGACCAAGGAAGATCTTATCACGATCGCACAAGAACTCAAAGTGCACAAACCTGAATCGCTCGGCAAGGACGACCTGCTGTATGCCATCCTCGACGAGCAGGCCATCCAGAGCAAGGAACCCCCCAAGAAGAAACAGACCGGCCGGAAAAAGAAAGCCGAGCCTAAGGATAACGAGCCCGCGGCTGCCGCTCCGCAGGCCGCCGCTGAGGCGCCCGCAAAGACGGCCGAGAAAAAGAAACGCGGCCGTCCCCGCAAGGAGAACGAAGCTGCAGAGCAGCCTGAGGCTGCTCCCGAGAAGCCCGCTGAGCAGAAGCCGGCCCAGCAGCAACAGCAGTCCAAGCAGGCCGAACCCAAGCAGGAGGGCCAGAAAGCCCGCCGTCCCCGCACGAAAAATGCAGTGCAGGAACCGGCCGCTGAGCAGCAGAAGCCGCTGCAGCAGAACCAGAATCAAAACCAGAACCAAAACCAGAACCAGCAGCAGAAACAGCAGCCGCAACAGAATCAGCCGAACCAGCCTAATCAGCAGCCGCAGCAGCCCCGCCAGCCCCGCATCGAGTTCGAGGGCATTGTCGAGGCTACCGGCGTGTTGGAAATTATGCCGGACGGCTACGGTTTCCTGCGTTCCTCGGACTACAACTATCTCAACTCCCCCGACGACATTTATGTCTCGCAGAGCCAGATCAAGATGTACGCCCTCAAGACGGGCGACACCATCCTCGGCGAGATCCGTCCGCCGCGTGAAGGCGACAAATATTTCCCGCTGGTGAAAATCAACCGCATCAACGGCCGTTCGCCGGAGTTCATCCGCGACCGCGTGCCGTTCGACTTCCTCACCCCGCTCTTCTCGAACGAGAAATTCAACCTGACCGGACACGGCCATAACAGCAATAT
>JAEEGL010204483.1_pt1 | contig 20713 bp, 18 predicted proteins | sample 9134231 | NCBI WGS metagenome assembly JAEEGL01 (sample SAMN16246548, study PRJNA631951) | gut metagenome | biome: gut microbiome; feature: rumen; material: fiber-attached | host: Bos | place: Iran: Karaj | collected 2018-10
GAACAGCATTGTAGTAGGAGTTGCAAGCCTCACGGTGCTGGAAGAAGATATCTCCGTTTTCGTGAGAACCGCGCATTGTAGGATTCTCAGGATTAAGAGCACGGTCACGGAATGCCTTGACAGAATCCATATCGCACATTTCCTTCAGATCCTCGTAATCCCATACCTCGATCTTCTGGATCTCGTGAGATGTACGGAAACCGTCGAAGAAGTTGATGAAAGGAACGCGGCTCTTGATGGAAGCGAGATGAGCAACAGCAGCAAGATCCATAACTTCCTGCGGGTTTGTCTCAGCGAGCATTGCAAAACCGGTCTGACGGCAAGCATAAACGTCAGAGTGGTCGCCGAAAATGTTCAGTGCGTGAGAAGCAACGCAGCGTGCAGAAACATGGAAAACGCAAGGGAGCAGCTCACCGGCGATCTTGTACATATTCGGAATCATGAGGAGAAGTCCCTGTGATGCTGTGTATGTAGTTGTGAGTGCACCAGCGTTCAGAGAACCATGAACAGTACCGGCTGCACCAGCTTCAGACTGCATCTCCTCAACCTTAACGGTAGTGCCGAAAATGTTCTTGACACCCTGAGCAGACCACTGATCAACATAGTCTGCCATCGGGCTGGAAGGTGTGATCGGGTAGATACCGGCAACTTCCGTGAAGGCATAAGAAACATATGCAGCGGCATTATTACCGTCCATTGTTTTCATTTTTCTTTTGATTGCCATAGGAATGACCTCCTAAAATATTATAATATATTAGGTAGAAATGGTTAGCGGGTGATAACGTTAACCAAATATAACTACTGTGAAATATTATACCACAAATCAATATCTTTGTAAACACTTTTTTTGCTGACTTGTTACAAAATTATCAGGCCCTTTTTTGACAATATGTCTATATAAAGCTGTTTATCGGACTGCGGCGGCATGGGGCTCCGTTCAAATATGTACAGCTGTCAGTATTTTCAGAAAAGCCACTTGTGAAAAATGTATTACAAAGAATCGTCAAAGTTGTACATTTTGACAAAAGTTAAAGGATTTGCTTGACGAAAGGTCAGAAATAAGGTATAATAACTACAGTGTTAAGATTTATTTAACACTCGTTTTGTTGTCTCCTTTCTTTTGTTCTACACATATTTATTTTTATCTGTTTATCTAAGACAAGCAGGGCTTTGTGCCCTGCCTTTTTTTTGAGCTGAACAGGCTCGGCCGAAACAGTGACGACGTTTGCTTACTGTTATCAGAATCGCTTCATGTACATCGATTACGGCACTTTAACTCAATATCGGAAAAGGGCGGATAATATCCGCCCTTACTTGTTTAATGGGGGATAAAATAGTATATCGCGCCGTATATGCTTGCAGCTGTGCAGCCGTACAGCAGGACGGGACCCGCTATGGTGAATATCTTTGTGCCTGTTCCCAGTATGGGACCCTCGGAACGGGCTTCTATGGCGCATGAGCTTATGGCGTTTGAAAAGCCTGTTATGGGTACGAGAGTTCCTGCGCCCGCACGCTTTGCGAGTTTCTGATACCAGCCGAAGCCTGTGGATACTGCGCTCAGTCCCACAAGGATTATGGACGTCCACGTTCCCGCTTCCGTTCTGTCAAGTCCGCCTGCTTCGAGCAGCGACAGTATCACCTGTCCTATTGCGCATATGGTTCCTCCGATCAAAAAAGCGGCGGTGACGTTGACCTTACAGTTGGACTTCGGCGAAGCCTGCCGGGTCATATCACTGTACAGCTCGGGTGTTATTTTCATATTATCAGCTCCTTTGCGGTAGTATGTGTGATCTGGAGCGGATTATTCGGTAAATCATGATTTTGCGGAGCAAAATTATGATTAGTCGTAACATCTATTTCTTTTTTGTGACATATACATTAGTAAATGCCATGAAAAGAGGTGATGAGTTTGAAAAATCAGCCTGAGGGGCGGGCGGTAATGCTCGGGAAGTACATAGCCGAAAACAAGTCAACGGTAAGAGCTGCCGCTAAATATTTCGGCATTTCCAAAAGTACGGTGCACAAGGACGTCAGCGACAGACTGAGGATCGACGATCCCGAGCTCTATGCAAGGGTGAAGGAGATACTTGAAATAAACAAGCAGGAACGCCATATCCGCGGCGGTCTCGCCACAAAACGGAAGTACGAAGCTATGACACACCGCAAAAAGGGTCGGTTTTACGGATAAAAAAAGCAGCACATGATGTGCTGCTTTTTGTTTATATATTTGCGAGTTTTTTGAATTTGAGGCAGAAATCGCTTACTGAATTACGGCCTGTGAGCATTGATTCGTCAACATAGGCTCCGATGTATTTTCCGTCGCGGAATACATAATACCTTGTTTCCTCGCCCTTTACAAGGTCTATCCTGATCCTGCCGCCGTCCTTGTTCTCGATGACTGCTGACAGTTCCGGGTCCTTGAGCTCGGGTTTGACTTTGATATCTGTGCCTGTGAGCTTGAGTACCGTGAATGAGTTGCAGAAGTTGTTGAGCGCAAGATATAACTCAGAAGAGCTGATGTCTACGGACTTGCCGTTGTAGGTGCATTCGTTTGCCTTGACATCGAGCTTGCAGGTATCGTCATTATCCTTGAATTTGAATGTGAAGCCGCTTATGTTGGGGTAGCTCTCCACGTTGTAGTTCTGTACGATGTAATCGTATGGAGTACACTGTGTGAAGTTCAGATCGGAAGTGTAGTACATCTCTACCTGCTCATGATCGACAAGCACGTAGCAGTACTGCGGCTCGTCCTCCTTTATGCTTACGAGCAGATGACGCTCGCTGCCGTCGAGGCCCTTTACGACTGCCTCGCCGTATGGCTTGTCAAAGCCGTATTTCTTAAGGTCATCAAGCTTTTCGTCCATCATTTCCTCCGCTTCGATACGGACGATATTGTTGAACTTTGCCGTTACCTCGGTCTGGTCAAGGGTGAGCTGCGAGTACTCTGCGGGAAGTACCCATTTGCTGTCTTTTTCGTCATAAGTAAGGTCACAGGTGACCTTTCCGTCCTTATATACTGTAACCTCCTTGAGGTCGTAGAGCGTGTAGGGGAGCAGCTCCTTGTTCTTGATGAGGAGCCTGTCGAGTTTGAGAACGCTTCCGCGGACTATTGGTACTGCGTAAACGTTTTTCTTGCCTTCTACGGTAACGTAGCAATAGTCTCCTGTGGGACTCTCGCTGCCGATGTTGATGATATGAGTTCCTTTCGGTTCGGTTATCTCAACTGTGTCAGGCTGCTCGAGACCATACATTTTCAGCTTTTCATCGGTTATCTCGCCGTAGTTTTCCGAAGCTGTGAGGTTTGAACAGTATGAGCATACAAGCTGACAGTAGGTCTGGTCAACGGGAAATTCTCCCGATTCAAGCACCCAGTTTTCATCTTCGAGCTTGCATGTATAGGACTCGTCACCTTTTCTGAAGACGAGCTGAGTGGGGGAGTAGGGGTCAAAGCTGAAGAGCACGTTGTCATTCAGCTGTTCCTGTGCCTGCTGCTCCTCCTTGTTCTTTTTGCCTTTTAACAGGAGCATGGTGCCTATGGAGGCTGCTGCCATGAGCAGCAGAACTATAAGAGCGATTATTCGTTTATTCATCAGGAATTTCTCCTTTTAAGCCATACAACTACGCCTAAAGCGGCTAAAACAGCAGGGATAACGTAGAGAAGCACTATAGTGCCCGTTGCGTCCTTTGCGTCCCTGAATACCATGCGGTCGTAGGCGTTTATCTTGTTGCCGACGCCGAACTGTATATCACTGTCGTAAAGCCATGTGTTCGAGAATACTGTGAGCATTCTTGTGCCGCTGGAGCTGGATACGTAGTATTTGTTGTTAGGAACATCGACTGTGGGAGTGCATACTACATCGTCGATAGGAGCTGTTGTACCGATCACTATGAGCTTTGCCTGTGTCTGCTTGTTGTAGGAGTAATATCCGAAATCAAGTGCGATGCCGCTGAGCTTTTCATCAGCTTCGGCAGCTGTTATATCGTCGCCGCCCATAGACTTGCTTACTGTGGTGTAGGCACCGTCGTTTCCGGGAGTATTTCTTATTATAGACGAGCGCTCTACGTATGAAGCGGCAGGGAACGAATCGTCTGGTATTTCTGTAAGGCTTCTCGGGTAGGATATACCTGCTATGAGCTTTGTTTCCTGATTGCTGTCCGCTGCCGTGGCACCGCTGAGGATCATATTAAGATCGGTGGTGAGGTCCTGTGTGAGTTCGGCACCTGCCTGAGCGCCTGCGGGGTATTCTACGCGGAAGAAGTTCTCGCTCTGCACCTGATTTGGATCGTTGAGTTTATTTGCGGCTGTTGTCTCGGTAACGATGTTGTAATCGAGGATAAGTCCGAACTCCTCCATTATCTTTTCGATGTTGTAGAAGCGTCCCTTTGTGCCGCAGGGATCGAGGAGAAAGGACATTGCGCCGCCGTTGTCAGCATAGTCCATGAGGAGGTCTCTTTCCTTGTCCGTTAAGTCCTTTGTTGGACCTGTAAGGTAGATTATCTTTGCGTCTGCGGGGATTGCTCCCTCTGCGCCGAGGTCGAGCTCATGTACATCGTAGTTGTTGGTCTTGAGTATAGCGGCGAAATTGGAGAAATTGGTCTCTATGGTCTTTTCGCCGTGTCCTTTCAGGAAATAAACAGCAGGCAGATAACCCTTGGAGCAGGTGTCTATAGCTGCTGCTATAAGCTCCTCGCCTGCGTACTGACTTGAGCCGTCAGCGCCTTTCTGGAATATCTTGTCGCGGCTTACCTTTTTGATTATGCCGTTGCACTTTACGAAGATGTCGCCTTCGTAGGTGCCGAGGAGACCTTCGGGGTCGAGCTCCTGCGTGATAGCAGGGTTCTCGTTGGGGCGGAAGCAGGTGAGCTTGATATTTTCCCTCTCCTCAAGCTGTGTGAGCGTATGATATAGGGGGAGGAGGTCGGAGACCTTTGAGTCCTTGAAGTATTTGAGGAGCGACAGATAGTAGATGTCTATCTGCTGACCGGAGGTCCTGTCGAGGAGATCGACGGTCTTCTGATCGAGAGTATACTTTTTCTTGGGCGTCATGTCGTAACCCTTGTCGAACATGCCTGCGATGATATTTATAGGTATGAATATCAGCAGCACAAGGAGTGCCAGCAGTAATGCCAGTGTGCCCGAAAGGTTGAATTTCTTTTTCTTCATTTCAGCTTACCCCCTGTTCCAGCGTCTTTTCTCGATGGAGATGAATGTCCATGCGAGAAGTACGATTACTGCCGAACCGAAGAACACAATGTCCGAAATACGGAGAAAACCCTCGGAGAAGTATGCGAATCTCGGCTTTGCTGCGAATGAATAGAGGACAGACTGGAGCTTCGGGAACTGTGAGATGAAGCCCGAGTTTGCAAACTCATCAACGTAGAGGAGTATGAACATGATTACTTCTCCCACGATAGCTGCGATAATTGAGTTCTCGGTGAAGGAGGAGATGAGCATACCAAGCGCGATGTACATGGCTCCCCAGCAGAAGATGCCTATATATGCGCATATGAGCTGGCTCATTACAACTTCTCCCTTTATTGCTGTGAGTATGGGGAAGAAAAGAGAGCATGCCAGCATGAAAATGTAAACCGTAAGGTTTGCGAGGAACTTTGCTATGACTATCTTTGCCACGCTGACAGGCGAGGTCATGAGCAGCACCTCGGTGCCGTTCTTGCGCTCGTCCGCAAAGGTCCTCATGGTGAGAATGGGGATAAGGAATATGAAGTAGAGTATTACCGCATAGAACATCTCGGTGAACGAGAAGCTCAGGGTGTTGATACCGTCCATATCACCTATGGCTCCTGCCAATGGCAGAGTGAAGAGCAGCATGAAGAGAGCTGCTATAGCGTAGGCAAAAGGAGTGTAGAAGAAGGATTGCAGCTCCTTTTTATAAATAGGAAACATATTACTCTTCCTCCTTTTCTTCTTCGGCTTCGCCGTTATCTGCTCCCGACTCGTCGGGGGTTTCCTCAAGGAGCTCCTCCAGTCCCGATTTCTTCACGGGGCGGTTTATAAGCTCGATGAAAACGCTTTCAAGGTCGGGTTTTTCAGTGTATATCTCAAGGATGCTGATGCCGTTCCTGATACAGTCAGCCATGATGGTGTCCCTTATTGCGTCGGATTCGCCCTCAAGCTGCACCTTGAATTCGTAGATGCTGCTGCCCTCGTCGTCGATGTCCATTATCTCCCTGACGCCGTGAGTCATTTCGATTATGGACGCAGCCTTCGCCTTGTCACCCTTGACCTTGACGTGGAGTACGAGAGTTCTGGAGAATGACTTTTCAAGGTTCTCGATAGTATCTATGGCTCTGATGTCGCCCTTGTTGATAATGACGACCCTGTCGCATACCGCGCTGACTTCGCTGAGTATGTGGGAGCTGAATATAACGGAATGGTCCTTTTTCAGACTCTTTATGAGAGCTCTTACCTCTGCCACCTGATTTGGGTCGAGACCTACGGTGGGCTCGTCCAGTATAAGGAACTTGGGATCGCCCAGCAGTGCCTGCGCGAAGCCCACACGCTGCTTGTAGCCCTTTGAGAGATTGCGTATCAGCTTGCCCTCGACGTCCTTTATCTTGAGAAGCTTCATAACGCGCTCGATCTCGTCTCTGCGCTTGCTTCCCGGGACCTTTTTAAGACCTGCGCAGAAGGAGAGGTACTCCTTTACCTTCATATCGGGGTATACAGGCGGTATCTCGGGAAGATAGCCGATGTTGCCCTTGGCCTTGAGCGGGTCTTTTGTTATGTCGGAACCGCAGATGTTAACAGTACCGTCGGACATGGGCAGATAGCCTGCTATCATGTTCATAGTAGTTGATTTTCCCGCGCCGTTGGGGCCGAGAAAACCGAGTATCTCATTATCGTTTATTGTAAAGCTTATATGATTGACGGCACGGTTATTGCCGTAAAATTTTGTAAGATTTTCAATAGTGACCATGAGGCGCTCCTTTCCGATCAGAAATCAATTATTTTTCGGGTAAAAGCGGGTGCAATTACCTCAGCATAACATACTGTTTTATTATCGCAGAATAATATTAACACAAGATGAATAATATGTGAATAAAATGTTAATTTGACTTGAGCTGCTGAAATCAATGTATCATTGAAATTGTACGCTGTCAGGTAAATATTATAGCTATTGTGTGAGGATTTTGTGAGGAAAAATTGAGGAGAAGATGAATCTTGGAAGCTTTTGTTACAAAACGAAACTTGTTAATATTTTGTTAAAATACGAAGAAAACGAGACTGCAGCTCAGTGGATAAAATGCACAAAAAAGGATTTGCCATTGTGTGCATTGCAACAAAAATGACTTGGCTCAAAACTGAAAACAATATAAACTGTTGACACAAATTAAAAGGTGGGCTATAATAATTTTGAAAATAGTTTGGGAGTGTGTACACTGGCGTGAAAATGTACACAGGTACGAAGTATTTTCGTATAAGCGCCCCGAAATAAAGCCTTTCGGGGACATTATCCACTTTTTAACCACTATATTATTACGAGAGGGGTAAAAACAAATGATAAGCAAAAAGAATAAGGCTCTCGCAGCAGGTATTCTCGCTGCAGCAATGTCTGCATCAGCAGTTATTCCTTCAATGGCTTCAGCTGCTGAAAAGTCATCTTATGCTAAGGAAACAACATATGCTGACATGTTTGCGTCACTCTATGAAGACGTTGTAACAAACGGTCAGACAAACGGCTACCTCAGCAAGCAGACAAACGGTTCGGGCTTCGGTATCCCTTACCATTCAGTAGAAACTTTCATCGTTGAGGCTCCTGACTACGGTCATGAGACAACATCAGAGGCTATGTCATACATCGTATGGATGGCAGCTATGCACGATGTTCTCGCAGCTAACAACGTGATCTCAGGCTCAAAGGGTGACCTTGCAAAGGCTTGGAACACAATGGAAGCTATGATCCCCGGCTGGTCAAAGGCTTCAGGCAGAGACACAGAGATCAAGTACAGCTCTATCTGGGATCAGAAGGACGGCCTTAAGGCTGATACATCAGAAGAGTGCGATTCTCCTGAGGATTATCCTGCTAAGCAGCCCGGCGTAAAGGCTGAGAACCCAATCTATGATACATTCAAGTCTGCATACAGCAGCGACAACGGTTACTACCTTATGAACTGGCTCGCTGACGTTGACGACTGGTATGGTTTCAGCAAGGACACCAAGGGCGAAGGCAAGTTCACATTCATCAACACCTTCCAGAGAGGTGAGCAGGAGTCTTGTTTCGAGACAGTTCCCGCTCCTTGTCTTGAGGAACTTAAATGGGGTATGAAGAGCACCGATAAGGATAACGGTAACGGTATCAAGGCTATCTTCAATGGTAAGGACAAGGTTCCTTCACAGTACTCCTTCACAAACGCTCCTGACGCTGAGGACCGTTGTATCCAGGCTGTACATTTTGCAAATATGTACAACGCAGGCGATTCAAAGGTATCAGGTCTCGCAGGTAAGATGGGTGACCAGTGCCGTAACGATATGTTTGATAAGTACTACAAGAAGATCGCTGTTGATACAAAGATCAGTGATTCTTCAGCAGGTATGGATTCCAAGCACTATCTCATGTCATGGTACACTGCTTGGGGCGGAGCTCTCACAGCAAGCTACGGCGATTACGGCTGGGCTTGGCAGATCGGCTGCTCACACTCACATCAGTTCTATCAGAATCCTCTTGCTGCTTACGCTCTTCTCTATGATAGCGATATCACAGCAGGTATGAAGGCTAAGGACGCAGAGTCTGACTATAAGGAGTCTCTCAAGAGACAGATCGAAATGTATCAGTGGCTCCAGTCCGTTGACGGTCCTTTCGCTGGCGGTTGTACAAACAGCTGGAGAGGTCGTTACGAGGAGTATCCTTCTGGCCACGCTACATTCTATGATATGGCATACGTTCCTCATCCTGTATATGCTGACCCTGGTTCAAACCACTGGATCGGTAACCAGGTATGGTCAACACAGCGTCTTGCTGAGCTCTACTACTATGTAGTAACAAACGGCGACAAGTCCGGTCAGAAGTACGGCGGACTCGACCTTGAGACAGCTCTTGACAAGCTCCTTGAGAGATGGATCGCTTGGTTCGAGAAGAATACTCAGTTCAATTATGAGGACGAGGACGGCAATACTCATACATATGCTATTCCTTCAACTCTTGACTGGGGTTCAAGCGATACAGACTATACATGCACACCTGACACATGGACAGGTACATATGACGAAAACGGCAACCAGAAGCTTACTTGTAAGATCGGCGGTTACGGTCAGGGAGACGTTGGATGCGTATCCTCACTCTGTAACACACTTATCTACTATGCTAAGGCTAAGAACGTTGACTCTAAGTTCGCTAAGCAAGAGGGTACATCAGTTGCTGAGAAGGCTCTCTATCTTGCAAACAGACTCCTCACAGCTCAGTATGAAGAGGGCCGTGACGAGATCGGTATCACATTCACAGACTGCAATCCCAGCCTGAAGAGAGTATTCGAGGAAAAGGTTTATATTCCTGATTTCTACAGCGGCGAGATGCCTGACGGTTCTAAGCTCGAGCCCGGCGCTACATTCTCCTCTATCCGTAAGAGCTATGAGCAGGATTCTATGTGGCAGGAAGCTCAGAAGTACTGGAAGGGCGAAGGCACAGATAATAACAAGGACGGCACTGTTGATATCAAGGACTTCCAGTTCCAGTATCACAGATTCTGGCATGCCGGTGATGCTGTTGTTGCTTATGGTACAATGGCACTCCTCTTCCCTGAGGTTACACCTGGTATTGACGGCGAGACAACAACTCAGCCTGCTACACAGCCTGCAACTCAGCCCGCTACACAGCCTGCAACCCAGCCTGCTACACAGCCTGCAACTCAGCCTGCTACACAGCCTGCAACTCAGCCTGCTACAAGCGGTAAGGTTACAAAGTGGGGCGATGCTAACTGCGACGGCGATGTAGATATGGCAGATGCAGTTCTCATCATGCAGTCACTTGCTAATCCGAACAAGTATGGCGTTGGCGGTACAGACTCCAAGTCTATCACAGCTCAGGGTCAGCTCAACGCAGACGTTGATATCAGCAGCAAGGGTATCACATCAAATGATGCTCTCCGCATTCAGGAGTTCCTCCTCAACAAGATATCAACACTTGATCCTAATGCTTAATTAGGTAATACCTTAACAAAAAAGCTGCACAGCAATGCTGTGCAGCTTTTTTATACGCTGATATACGTGTTACACCCCAATATTTTCAGAAAAAGCTTGCATTTTTGTGCAAATGATGATATAATATTATAATAGCATATTTATGCGAAAAAATATAATAATTACAATACAGGAAAGCAGGCGATAAGGTGCTTAGAAGTATGACAGGCTACGGAAGAGCCCAGCAGATCATGAACGGAAGAGATATCCTTGTGGAGATCCGCTCCGTTAACCATAGATATTATGAATATTCCTCGAGAGTTCCGAGGACATACAGCTATATAGATGAAAAGCTCAAAGCACTGCTGAAAACTTGCATCTCCCGCGGCAAGGTGGAGATCGCTGTTACTATTAACAATATAGAAGGCAGAGATACCGAGATCGCTATAAACAAGGGAGCTGCCGAGGGTTATGTGAACGCCCTCAGAAGCATTGCTGACGAGCTGGGAGTAGAGGACGACATCACCCTCTCAAAGCTCATGAAGCTGCCTGATATATTCAATATCCAGAAAACTCCTGATGACGAGGAGCAGGTCTGGGACGATGTTTCACAGGTGGCTAAGGAGGCTATCAGCAGATTCGTCGAAATGAGGCAGGTCGAGGGCGAGCGCCTTAAGGCAGATATAACCGAAAAAGCCGATGGTATCCTCGCTATGGTCGGCAAAGTTGAGGAGCTCTCTCCCAAAACCGTGGAGAATTACAGGAACCGCCTCTATAAAAAGCTCACAGAGGTGCTCGAGGGCAGAGATATCGACGAGCAGAGAGTACTTACCGAGGCTGCTGTGTTTGCAGAAAAGATCGCAGTGGATGAGGAAACTGTCCGGCTGAGAAGTCATATCGCTCAGCTGGAGACTATGCTGGCAGGGGACGACGCTGTGGGCAGAAAGCTTGACTTCATCGTGCAGGAAATGAACCGCGAGGTCAATACTATCGGTTCAAAGGCTCAGGACCTCAACGTTACAAAGGTCGTTGTGGACATGAAGGCAGAGATCGAGAAGATCCGCGAACAGATACAGAATATCGAGTAATACGTTATGAAGCTTATAAATATCGGATACGGCAATATGGTATCTGCCGACAGGATCGTCACTATCGTAAGCCCCGAATCAGCTCCTATAAAGAGACTGGTTCAGGAGGCCCGCGACGACGGCAGAGCTATAGACGCTACCTATGGAAGAAAAACAAGAGCCGTTCTCGTGATGGACAGCGGACATATCATACTTTCCTCTCTTATCACGGAAACTCTTGCTGCGAGGATAAACGGCTCGGGAGGAGCGGACGAAAATGAATAAAGGCAGACTTATAGTCTTTTCTGCGCCCTCGGGCTGCGGAAAAGGTACTATGCTGGAGGAGATACTCAAGGACGAGCGCTTTGCCGTCTCGGTATCTGCTACCACAAGAGCGCCCCGCGAGGGCGAAAAGGACGGAGTGAACTATCACTTCCTTACACGCGATGACTTCGAGCAGCGCATTGCTGACGGAAAATTCATAGAGCACGCAGAGTACTGTCAGAACCTTTACGGTACACTGGTCAGCGAGGTTGACGGCAGACTTGAACAGGGTCTCAACGTTATCCTCGAAATAGAGCCGCAGGGCGCTATGAAGATACGTGAAAAGCGTCCCGACGCTGTGTTTATATTCGTAGTTCCGCCTTCGGTAGGAGAGCTTCGCCGCAGACTGAAAAAGCGCGGCACAGAGTCAGACGAGGTCATAGAGGAACGCGTTTCAAAGGCTGCGTGGGAGATATCGCAGGCTGAGAAATACGATTATATTATAGTCAATGACGCCCTTGAGGACGCAATAAGCGACTTTTTCGCAGTTATACGCGGAGAACAGCTTAAGGTGGACTACTCGGGAGATATTATAGAAGAGGTGTTGAAAAATGCTTAGACCGGCAGTTAATCAGATCATCACAAAGAATGAGAGCTGTTATTCGCTCGTTATTGCTGTTGCAAAGCGTGCAAGACAGATCTCGGAGGAGCTTTACGAGAAGGGTGAGACCCTTGAGGAGAAGCCTGTAAAGACAGCTGTTGAGGAGCTTGCAAGCGGCAAGTGCAAGATAGTGAGCGCTGCTCCACAGACAAGCGAATAATGCCCCTTATCGCGGAGACCGCAGTAAGCGGAACAGCCTATTCCTTTGATATGCTGTTCAGCTACGCTGTGCCCGAAAGGCTTGCGGCGGATGCCGCCTGCGGCTGCCGGGTGCTGGTCCCTTTCGGAAAGGGCAACATGCGCAGGATAGGAGTGGTCATGAAGCTCTCTGAGGGGGATACAAAGGGACTGAAGTCACTTGTTTCACTTGTTGACGAGGAGCCCGTTATTTCCGAGGAGCTTCTCAGGCTTGCCTTTTATCTGCACGAAAATACCTTCTGCACATACTTTGACGCGGTGAAGACCATGCTTCCGCCTGCCATGAGCGTAAGTGCGAAAGAAACATTCAGGATTGTTAAGAATTTCACGGATACTGCTTCACTGAGCCCTGAAGCATGCAAGCTTCTGCAGGCGCTTTCCTGTACCGCGGACAGCCGCGAGCTCAACAGGCTCATTGAAGAGCATATCATCGAAAACGGCAGACGGCTCTCTGACGAGCTCTGTGACGCAGGCGCCCTTGAATCCGACAACGTATTCAGGCAGGCTGTGGGCGATGCGGCAGTGAGAATGGTCCGTCTTACGGAGAAGTACATGACTTCCCCCGAGGATTTCGACCTTACACCGAAGCAGAAGCAGGCGGCGGACTTCCTAAGTGAGTACGGCACGGCAGCAGTAAAAGAGGCTGCATATATGTGCGGTATCACCGAGTCTGTTATAAAGAGGCTCTGTGCAAACGGCGCGGCTGAGGAATATGAAGCCGAGGTGCTGAGAAAAGTAGGGGACGGCGGCGATGAGACAAGAAGTCCCGCAGACATAGTCCTGTCGGAGGAGCAGCAGGCGGCAAGAGACGCTGTCCTTGCACAGCTCAATGAGGGGAAGCCTGCGGTATTCCTGCTGCACGGAGTTACAGGCAGCGGTAAGACCTCGGTCTTTGAGAAGCTCATCGACGATACGGTAAAAACAGGCAGACAGGCAATGCTGCTCATTCCCGAGATAGGTCTCACTCCCCAGACGCTGAAGCGTTTCCGCTCTCTTTTCGGTGAAAGAGTTGCTGTTATACACAGCGGTCTGTCGCACGGTCAGAGACTTGACGAATACAAGAGAATAAAACGGGGCGACGCGGACATCGTAATAGGTACGAGGAGTGCCGTTTTCGCGCCCCTCAGCAATATAGGACTCATTATAATAGATGAGGAGGGCGAGCGCTCATACAAATCGGACAGCTCACCCAGATATCAGACCCATGATATCGCAAAGCAGCGCTGCGGCTGGCATAATGCTTCGCTGCTGCTGGCTTCGGCAACTCCTTCAATAGAAAGCTACTACCTCGCTGAAAAGGGCGGATACAGGCTTCTTGAAATGAAGGAAAGATACGGCAATGCTCCGCTGCCCGAGGTGAGCATTATAGATATGAACCTTGAGCGCGAGGCAGGCAACCGCACGGAATTCAGCCGCAAACTGGCTTCGGAGATAAGCGCCAACCTGAAAAACGGCGAGCAGTCAATACTGCTGCTGAACAGGAGAGGCTATCATACGATAATAAGCTGCTGCGACTGCTATCAGCCTGTGTACTGCCCGAATTGCTCGGTGCCGCTGACTTACCACAAGAAGAACAACAAGCTGATGTGCCACTACTGCGGCTACGTCAGCGAACCCGTGGATACCTGCCCGTCCTGCGGCTCGAAGCACCTTAAGAATATGGGCTTCGGCACACAGAAGCTGGAGGAGGAGCTCTCCGCGTTCTTCCCGTCCGCGCGTATACTGCGTATGGACGCGGATACCACATTTTCCCGCTATTCCTACGAGAAAAGCTTTACGGACTTCCGTGAGGGAAAATATGATATAATGATAGGTACTCAGATGATAGGAAAGGGACTTGATTTCCCCAACGTAACGCTGGTGGGCGTCCTTTCCGTGGATAAGGCCCTCTACGCGGGAGATTTCCGCAGCTATGAGCGCACTTTCTCCCTCATCACTCAGGTGGTGGGACGGGGCGGGCGCGGCGAGCGAAAGGGACGCGCTGTATTGCAGACCTTTATTCCCGAGCACTATGTCATGAACCTTGCGGCGGCACAGGACTACAAGGGATTCTACAACGAGGAGATAGCTATCCGCCGCGCAATGATATTTCCGCCCCTGTGCGATATGTGCATATTCTGCTTTTCGGCAAACGAGGACATATCCGCAAGACTTGGCGCGGAGGCTGTACTGAGGCTGATGAACGAAAGGCTGAGGGAATTGCAGCCGAAAACTCCCGTGCGTGTACTGGGACCCGTCCGCTGCTCATACGGCAGGATAAACGGCAAGTACCGCTACAGGATAATAATGAAATGCAAGAACAACGCCGAGATGAGAGGATTCATAAGCGGTGTCCTCACAGCTGCGGCAAAACTGAAAGAGATGAAAAACACAGCCCTTTATGCCGATATAAACGGAGATGTGGGCGTATAAGAAGCAAGAAGGATATGGTAAAATGGCTTTAAGAAGAATATTGACCGATAAGGACGAGATACTCCATAAGGTATGCAAGCCTGTGGAAAAATTTGACGAGAAGCTTGCTCAGCTCCTCGACGACATGCATGAGACCCTGAACAAGGCTGAGGGTGTTGGACTTGCCGCTCCTCAGATAGGCATCTGCCGCAGAATATTTATCATGCACCTTGGGGAAGATGATATTATAGAGGCTATAAACCCTGAGGTAACAAATAAGGAGGGCAAGCAGAGAGTGCAGGAGGGCTGCCTTTCGTGTCCGAATATATGGGGCTATGTTACACGTCCCATGAGCTGCCGCTTAAAGGCGCAGGACAGAAACGGAAACTGGTTCGAGCGTGATTTCACCGAGCTGGGCGCACAGTGCACCTGCCATGAGAACGATCACCTTGACGGCCACATTTTTACCGAGATAGTAGAGGAATTCTTCGTACCCGAGGAGACAAAACAATGAAAATAGTTTTTATGGGAACACCCGATTTTGCAGTACCATGCCTGCGCACTCTTGCGGAGAGCGTACATGAGGTGGCGGCAGTGTTCACACAGCCCGACAAGCCCAAGGGCAGGGGATACAAGCTTATACCCACTCCCGTGAAGGCTGCGGCGCTTGAATACGGTATTCCCGTATATCAGCCTCTCTCCCTAAGAAAGGGCGAGGACGCGAATGAGGCTATGAGGATACTCAGCGATATCGCTCCCGAGCTCATAGTAGTAACAGCTTACGGACAGATACTTCCGAAAGAGATACTTGAGCTGCCGAAATACGGCTGCATCAATATCCACGCATCGCTCCTGCCGAGATACAGGGGAGCCGCTCCCATAAACCATGTGCTCCTTAACGGCGAAAAGGAAACCGGTGTTACCTCGATGCAGATGGGCGAGGGTCTTGATACTGGCGATATGCTCATAAAGAGAGCTACTCCCATAGGTGAAAACGAGACCTATGAGGAGCTCTATGCAAGGCTTTCAGCAATGGGAGGCGAGGTGCTTGCGGAGACTGTAGAGGCTATCGAAAACGGCACTCTCAGCCCCGAGGTGCAGGACGACAGCCTGAGCTGCTATTCTCCTATGATACGCAAGGAGATGAGCGCTCTTGATTTCAGTAAAACTGCTGCGGAGGTACACAATACCATACGCGGAGTTACGGGCTTTGCAATGCTTGAAGGCAAACGCCTTAAGGTATTCAGATCTGAGATAGCGGAGGGCGTTTACAACGCCGGTAACGGCGCTGTAGTTGATACCAGGCGCTTTGCCGTGAAGTGCGGCGACGGGCGGGCTGTAATATTCCGCGAGGTACAGCCCGAGGGCAAAAAACGCATGAATACAGAGGACTTCCTAAGGGGCAAAAAGCTCACAGAGGGAGAGATACTCGCATAAGGAGGAAAAATCTATGTATACAATGACTTTGACAACGGCTTTAATGAGATACAGCAGCTACTACGGCTACCGTTCGACAGGCGGAAATTATGGCGCATATCTGCTCCTGTTCCTCGGAATGCTCATTATTCCGCTGATAGCGCAGATAAACGTAAAATCTACATTCAGCAAGTACAGCAAGGTTAGCAATTCAAGAGGCCTTACGGCAGATCAGGTGGCAAGAATGATACTTGACGCAAACGGACTTCACCACATTCAGATAGAGCATATCTCTGGAAATCTCAGCGACCACTTTGACCCCCGCTCGAATGTGATAAGGCTTTCCGATTCTGTTTACGGCAAGACCTCTGTAGCAGCTATCGGAGTTGCGGCACATGAGTGCGGCCATGCCTGTCAGCATGCCGAAAACTACGGTCCGATCATTCTGAGGAGCAAGCTTGTTCCGTTTACGAACATCTGCTCGCGTCTCTGGTACCTTGTGCTTATAGTCGGCTGTTTACTGAGCACCCTTACAATAGGAACACCGCTCATATATCTTTCTATCGCTATGTTTGCAGCGGTTGTGATATTCCAGATAGTAACTCTTCCCTGCGAGTTCAACGCAAGCGACAGAGCGCTTAAAACTCTTGAGCGCGACGGTATACTTGAAATGGCAGAGATACCACACGCACAGAAGGTGCTCAGAGCGGCAGCACTTACCTATGTTGCTTCACTTATCTCTTCCATCTTACAGCTTCTCAGACTTCTTATGTCTGTAAGAAGAAGATAATGACGGATCCACGATATCTTGCTGTTAAGCTGCTCGACAAGACCTTCGTGAGCGGCAGCTACTCCAATCTTCAGCTGGACAGCGGTCTTAAGGGATCCGATCTTGACGAGCGCGGCAGAAAGCTCTGTTCAGCTATATACTACGGAGTTATCGAACGCAGACTCACTCTCGACCACATCATCGGCGGGCTCAGTTCACGCCCTGTTGAGAAGCTGGACAGTATAGTGCTGAATATACTTCGCTGCGGCGTGTACCAGATAATGTACATGGACAGTGTACCAGACAATGCGGCGGTCAACGAGAGTGTGACACTTGCAAAGAAGTTCCGCAAGAACAGTGCGGCGGGAATGGTAAACGCGGTACTGCGCAGCTTTATACGCGGCGGCAAGGAACTGAAGCTCCCGAAAGACAGCATAGAGGCTGCTTCTGTGAAGTATTCCGCGCCTGTTGGGCTTGTAAGGAGCCTTGAAGAGGACTACGGCCGAGAGGCGGCAGAAAGTTTTCTTGCGGCTTCTCTTGAAAAATCTGTCACATATATACGACTTAATCCGATCATTTGTACAGAGGAGGAGCTCCTTGCGTCACTCGGCGGTATCGAAGCGGAAAAGCTTGGCGACTGCTGCTTTGCGGTCAGGAGCGGCGACGTTACGGCTACCGAGGCTTTCAGAAAAGGCTTCTTCCACGTACAGGGTCTTGCCTCTCAGCTCTGCTGTCAGGTGCTTGCGCCCACGGAGAATGACACTGTCCTTGACATATGCGCTGCCCCCGGAGGAAAGACCTTCACCATGGCGGAGCTTATGAACGGCAGAGGACAGATATACGCCTTTGATCTGCACGAAAAACGTGCGGAGCTTATACGCAGGGGTGCTGAGAGACTTGGTCTCACAAATATAAGGGCGGCTGCGGGAGACGCGACGAAGTTCAACTCAGAGCTGCCGAAATTCACGAAGATACTCTGCGACGTCCCGTGCTCGGGACTGGGAGTCATTGGCAGCAAGCCCGAGATAAAGTACAAGGACATCACGGATTTTGCGGGGCTCCCAGACATACAATATAAAATAGTGTCAAATGCCCTGAACTATCTCGAGGCCGGCGGCACTCTGGTCTACTCCACATGTACGGTGCGGAAGGCTGAGAATGAGGCTGTCTGTGAAAGGCTGCTGCGTGAGCACCCCGGGCTTGAGGCGTTGGAACTCCCGGAAATGATGGGGGAGAGCTTCGGCACTTCAGCAACTCTTATGCCGCCGAAGTTCGGCAGCGGATTCTTTATTTCCAGATTCAGAAAAGCAAGGTGATAAATTGGAAAAGGTCGATATTCTCAGTCTGAACCTGGCAGAGCTTGAAGAAGCTCTCGTCGGTCTCGGAGAGAAAAAATTCCGCGCGAAGCAGATATTTCAATGGCTTCACGTAAAAAGGATCCTTGATTTCGACAAAATGACTGATATATCTATCCAATTGCGCAGTGCTCTGAAAGAAAAATTTTGTATAAATGGACTATTTGTACAGAAAAAGCTTGAATCTGCTATAGATAATACGGTAAAATATCTTTATAGGCTTTCTGACGGCAATTTTGTGGAGACCGTTCTCATGGAATACAGCTACGGATACAGCATCTGCGTGTCAACTCAGGTGGGCTGCAAAATGGGCTGTAATTTCTGCGCCTCCGCTATTGCGGGATACGTAAGGAGCCTTGCTCCCTCGGAGATACTTTTGCAGATATACGAGGCTGAGCGCGATTCGGGCAAAAAGGTGTCGGGAGTGGTCCTCATGGGCATAGGAGAGCCTCTCGACAATTTTGACAACGTTATGAAGTTCCTTGAACTGCTGTCCCATAAGGACGGCAACGATATGAGCCTTCGTCATGTATCTCTCTCCACCTGCGGCATAGTGCCGCGTATCTACGAGCTTGCTGATAAGAAGCTCCAGCTGACCCTTTCAGTGTCCCTGCACTGTGCGGACAATGAGGGCAGGAGCGCTATCATGCCCGTGAACAGGAAATACGACCTTGCAAGTCTCATAGAGGCATGCAGATACTATATCGATAAGACGGGACGGCGTGTCACCTTTGAGTATGCCGTTATCGACGATGTCAATTCTTCCGCCGCAGATGCCGACAAGCTGGCAAAGCTGCTGCGCGGTATGAACTGCCATGTTAACCTTATCCCCGTCAATAAGGTAAGGGAACGGAATTATCGTACAGCCCGCTCGGGAGTTGCTGAGTTTGCAAAGCAGCTGGGCAGGCGGGGGATAAACGCTACCGTGAGGAGAACTCTCGGAAGCGATATCGAAGCGGCGTGCGGTCAGCTCAGACGTGACGCCGATAAGCAAAGCAAACAGAACGGGGGTGCGGATACTTGAGATTTCGCTACGGTACGGATATCGGACTTGCCCGCGAGGAAAACCAGGACGCGGTCAGGTGCGAATACTTCGGCCATAATGTACTTGCAGTCATATGCGACGGTATGGGCGGCGAGCGTGCAGGCAAGGAAGCAGGCGAGCTTGCTGTCGAAGAGTTCTTTCAGCGTTTTTCGGCTGACTATAAGGAAAGTCTCAGCGATGAGGATATCCGCAAGCTCCTTATCTCCTCGATATCCGCAGCCAATTCGGTGATATATACCCGCGCAAGGTTCGATTTCAAGAACTTCGGCATGGGTACGACATGTGTGGCTGCCTTTGTCAACAGTAAAACTGCCTTCATTGCCAATGTCGGCGACAGCAGAGCATATCTGATAACCGACACGGGACTGTATAAGATCACAACTGACCATAATGTCGCCTCGGTGCTCTTTGAACAGGGTAAGATAACCGAGGAGGAAATGGAGGTACACCCTCAGAAGCATATGCTCGTCAGGGCAGTAGGCGTTGAAAAGACGGTGCTGACCGACACATTCATGCTCGACTATGAGGACAAGATCAGTCTGCTGCTGTGCTCGGACGGCCTTTCGGGCTATTGCAGCGACGATGAAATATACAACGTCATACTAAATTCGGATTTTGATGATGTTGCAGATGAACTTATTAAATTATCGCTCTCCAAGGGCGGCCGCGACAATGTAACGGTTGCGGTGATTTCTGACTAACGCAGGAGGAAAGGAAATGGACAAGAATATTGGCAAGAAGCTCGACGGAAGATATGAAATAACCGAGCTTATCGGCGTCGGAGGCATGGCTGAGGTATACAAGGGCGTCGATGTGATCGACAACAAGACGGTCGCTATCAAGATACTGAAAAAGGAGTTCGCTGAGAACGAGGAATTTCTTCGCCGTTTCAGAAATGAATCAAAGGCGATAGCCGTACTCTCTCACCCTAATATCGTGAAGATATACGACGTTGGCTTCTCAGAGAAGATACAGTATATCGTTATGGAGTACATCGACGGTATTACGCTGAAGGAGTACATCGAAGAGGAAAAGGTCCTCACATGGAAGGATACGGTCCACTTCGTTATACAGATCCTCCGTGCATTGCAGCACGCCCACGACAAGGGCATAGTTCACCGCGACATCAAGCCGCAGAACATCATGATGTTCACAGACGGCACTATAAAGGTCATGGACTTCGGCATTGCCAAGTTCGCCCGTGAGGAGGGCAAGACCGCTACCGATCAGGCCATCGGAAGCGTTCACTATATCAGCCCCGAGCAGGCAAGCGGAAATGTTACCGACGCCAAGAGCGATATCTATTCAGTGGGCGCTATGATGTATGAGATGCTCACGGGAAGAAAGCCCTTCGACAGCGATAACCCCGTTGCTATCGCAGTTATGCATATGCACGATATCCCCGAGCGCCC
>JAEEGL016196673.1_pt1 | contig 20713 bp, 19 predicted proteins | sample 9134231 | NCBI WGS metagenome assembly JAEEGL01 (sample SAMN16246548, study PRJNA631951) | gut metagenome | biome: gut microbiome; feature: rumen; material: fiber-attached | host: Bos | place: Iran: Karaj | collected 2018-10
TAGCAGAGCACGGCGAGCAGCAGCGCATACTCACACGCCGCGAGCAGTTCGAACTGATGGAGCAAGACAACCCCTCAGTCGCCAAACTCCGCGAACTCTTCGACCTCCAACTGGCCTGACCAGTCATGTACCGACTGACTACCCGTTTGTCGGTAACAAACTGGTGGTTTGTCGGTAGGAAACCACCCGTTCCCCGGTTGGGAACTATCCGTTTGTCGGTAAGATCGTAACGCCACACTTAAAGCTTTAGGTGTAACAAACCCCAAGGCTTGCTCAAGACTTTTTTCAAATAAGAACGCTTGCTGCTTTACATGTTAACGAAGAACAGGAGCATAAGGATCCGTTTGACCATATTATTATAGCCCAAGCAATCACACATAAGATGACATTAGTGAGCTCCGACACAAAGTTCCCGTACTATCGAAAGCAGGGTTTAAAACTGGTTGAAAACTATTAATATAAACTTGGGGTTGCCTTAAGTAAACTTGGAGTTTACCTTAGGTAAAAGGTGAGTTTACCTTAGGTAAACTTCACAATTGTTTCGCTGGATGAATTTTTTTCCTGTTTTTCTTGCAAAAGGCTTTTCAATGTTGTATCTTTGCAGTATGAACGAACTTAAGAAACAACAAAGACCCTCCACTAATTGAAGTTCGGCAGAAGGACCTGGGTAGTGACAGAGTGACAGGTGACAGCGGTTTTCCGTAAAGGCCTCGCGTACGTACCGCGCGCGGTACGTACGCGAGGAACTATAGAAATTAAGTGTCATAAGTGTCACCTGTCACTACAAACAGAACAAACAAATCCGTAGTTTTTTGCGCAAATCCTTGGCGCCATTACCATTACTGACGCCGTGGGCGTGGTGAACATCATCCTACAAGGTGGCTCTTCCTGGGGCGGTCAGCGAATTCTGTCGGCTGAACGTACCAGTTCTTCGTCGCTGAGGATAGCCTTGCGGGCCATAAAGCACAAGATGGCCGCAATGAGGGGCAGACATGCGGTATAAGGCAGTGTCTGAGACTGATGGCCCTGGTGAATGAGCACGGCCAGGACAATATACCATGCCAGGTTTACCAGAATGCCGACCAGGCAAAGCCTAGCCTGCAGCGGGCGGCGCTTATAGCGGAAAATGGTATACAGGCATAGTGCCGAGGCAAACATCTGAATGAAGAACAGTGCCCAGGCCTGGAAGTGTATCATTCCAAGCACTACTGCCAGCAGCAGGAACAATGTTTGCTTGCGTTGTAACATACCGACGCTGTGCTTGCTGGTTAGTCTGCTATTTCCGACTGTGCGTCGCTGACTGAGGGGTCGCGCCAGTATACCTTGTTCTCGACGAACTCCTGAGTGGCCAGCAGAGAGGGCTTCGGCAGCTTCTCGTAGTAGCGAGAAATCTCAATCTGCTCGCGGTTCTCGAACACCTCCTCGAGCGAGTCGTTGTAAGAGGCGAACTCAGCCAGCTTCTTCGACAGGTCTTCCTTAATCTGAACGCTTATCTGGTTGGCGCGCTTTGAAATGATTGCTACACTCTCATAGATGTTGCCTGTTTCCTCACAGAGATCCATGATGTTGCGGGTTACCGTGTTAACGGGTGCTTTTGACTTCTTGTAATCCATATAATAATTATCTTTGATTTTTTGTTTGTTTAATCGCCTGTGACCTTGCGGCACTTGGCAATGAATTTCTCGGCCGTCTTACACTCCTTCGACTCAGGGAACTCGTTCAGAAAGCCGTAGCATTCGTCCTCAGCCTCGCGGTAGCGGTCTATCTTCTTCTCGTTAGAGCTGTTCTCGGCCAACTCATACTTGCTCTTCATGATAAGCACTGAGAACTTCTCGCGCAGTGTTGTATAGGGGTATGACTTCAGAGCATTCTGGGCCGTGATAATGCACGACTCGTAGTTCGACTCAGTGTTGGAGTTGATGTTACCGAAGTAGCCACCCAAGTTATAGTAGAGCTCGGCAGAGAGATACTCCTTCATCACCAGGTTGTCCTGCAGGATAAAGAGGCGCTCCTGAGCCTTCTCGCGCAACTCGGAGTCAGGGAAATAGTCGAGGAACGACTGATAGGCATTGATAGCGCCAACGGTCGACGACTGGTCGAGACGCGGATCGGGCATACCCTGGAACAGCGACTGGCCGGTATAGAACGATGCCTGCTCGGCAAAGTCACCTTTCGGATAGCTCGAGAAGTATTTCTTGAAAGTCATGCTGGCAGCCTCGTAGTCCTTGTTGCAGTACTGCGCCATGCCGAGCATATAGAGACTCTCCTGGGCCGACTCCCTACCCTTCTGGACGGTGACCACATCAGAGAGCAGTGTAATGGCCTTCGAGAACTGGCCCATCGCAAAGCACTGCTTGGCATATTCGTACTTGTAGGTATTGTCCTGCAACTTGTAAATCCGGCTGAATTCGCGGGCACAACTCGTCAGCAGAACGCTTACTATAAGGATTAAGACGCTATTTCGTTTCATCTTTTTCGATTTTGACGTGCAAAATTACGCATTTTCTACCGAAAAGCAATGCTTTTTTGATAAAAATTAGTGTTTTTAGCGGCTAATTAGGAAATATTTCGTAATTTTGCAGGATATGAACTTCATTTTAACCTCAAAATACAAGCCTACTGGCGACCAGCCCGAGGCCATTCGCCAGCTGACGGACGGACTGCAGCGGGGTGACAAGGCTCAGGTACTCTTGGGCGTGACGGGCTCGGGCAAGACGTTTACCATTGCTAATGTGATTGCCAATGTTAACAAGCCCACACTCATCCTGTCGCACAACAAGACGCTTGCCGCACAGCTGTACGAAGAGATGCGCGGCTTCTTCCCTGACAACGCCGTAGAGTATTATGTCAGTTATTATGACTACTACCAGCCTGAGGCTTACCTGCCTACGACTGACACCTATATCGAGAAGGACCTGGCCATCAACGAGGAGATTGACCGTCTGCGCCTGCGTGCCGTAAGCAGTTTGATGTCAGGAAGAAAAGACGTCGTCGTCATTTCTTCCATTTCCTGCATCTACGGCATGGGCAGTCCTGTGGCACTCAATGAGAACATCATCGAGATTCACCGTGGACAGATTCTCAGCCGCAACGAATTGTTAAGAAAACTAGTAGCTGCCCTCTACATCCGAAACGACCTGGAACTGAAGCGCGGCAGCTTCCGCGTCAAGGGCGACACCATCGACATTGCCATGGCTTATTCGGAGGTCGTGCTGCGCATTACCTTCTGGGGCGAAGAGATTGACGCCATTGACGAGCTGGACGCCGTCACCATGCAGCGGATGGCCACCTTTGAAGAGTACAAGCTCTACCCTGCCAACCTTTTTATGACCACGCAGGAGCAGACCAACATCGCCATCCGCAACATTCAGGACGATTTGGTGAAGCAGGTGGCATACTTTGAAGAACTGGGCGACAGCATCAAGGCACAGCGTATCAAGGAACGCGTGGAGTACGATATGGAGATGATCAAGGAGCTGGGACACTGCTCAGGCATCGAGAACTACTCGCGCTACTTTGACGGCCGTCAGGCTGGTGAACGTCCCTACTGCCTGCTCGACTTCTTCCCCGACGACTACTTGATGGTCATTGACGAGAGCCATGTGTCGGTGCCACAGATAGGCGCTATGTACGGCGGCGATCGCGCCAGGAAGACCAACCTGGTGGAATACGCCTTCCGCCTGCCTGCTGCCTTCGACAACCGCCCGCTGACCTTCGAGGAGTTCAAAAAGATGACAAACCAGATCATCTACGTCTCAGCAACCCCTGCCGACTATGAGCTGAACGAGGCCGAGGGTGTCGTTGTCGAGCAGCTGATACGGCCCACGGGATTGTTGGACCCTGAGATAGAGGTACGGCCCACAGAGAACATGATTGACGACCTCCTGGAGGAGATTCAGCAGCGTATCACCAAGGGCGAGCGCGTGCTGGTGACCACCCTGACCAAGCGTATGGCCGAGGAGCTGTCGCAATACCTGCTGAACAACGGCGTGCAGACGGCCTACATCCACAGTGAGGTGGCTACGCTGGACCGTGTGAAGATTCTTGAGGACCTGCGTAACGGCACGTACAGCGTGCTGGTTGGCGTCAATCTGCTCCGCGAAGGACTCGACTTGCCAGAGGTGTCGCTCGTAGCCATCCTTGACGCTGACAAGGAGGGCTTCTTGCGCTCACACCGGTCGCTGACACAGACGGCAGGACGCGCAGCGCGCAACGTCAACGGCAAGGTCATCATGTATGCCGACACCATTACGGCCTCCATGCAGCTGACCATCGACGAAACACTCCGCCGTCGGACCAAGCAGCTGAAGTACAACGAGGAACATGGTATTACACCGACCCAGATTAAGAAGGCACTGAAGCAGAGCGACCTGCACCAGGACGGCGGAGAGCAGCAAGCCGCTGCTGCTGCGCCTACAGCCTATATTGGTCCCTCGGAAGCTGCCTTTGCCGCTGACCCCATCATAGAACACATGACACGCCAGCAGCTGGAAAAGAGCATTCAGGAGACCACGCGACTGATGAAGATCGCAGCCAAAAGATACGATTTCCTGCAGGCCGCACAGTACCGCGATGAGATTATCAGACTGCAGAAAGAACTGGAATTAAAATAAATTATCATAAAATATTAGGTTGTTCAAGCGATTATTCGTACTTTTGCACCAATTATTATTAAAATGCCTACGAGAATGAAAAAGTTTTTTATGCTAATGCTTGCTCTTATGCCACTGTCCATGTGGGCACAAGACAACACATGGGAACGTCCTGAAGAAGAACAGGCAGAAGAGAAGACACAGAAAGTGAACAAGGACGAGAAATACCTGCGAGGCGCCGTCCCAGAGGTTGACGGAAAGGTAGTCTTCTCCAAAACCATTGAGGCACCAGGCAAGAGTGCCGATGAAATATACAGAATCATCAAGCAGTACATGGAGAAGATGATTACCGAGAAGAACCAGATATACAGTCAGCTGGTAGTCGACGATGCCGAGAACCACAAAGTTTGCGGCGGATTCCAGGAGTGGCTCGTCTTCAAGTCGAACATGCTGTATCTTGACAAGACACGCCTATACTTTGCACTGGCTGCCGACTGTGCCGACGGCAAGGCTGAGCTGACTCTCAGCCGCATCAACTATCTCTACGAGGAAGAGCGCCAGCCTCAGCGTATCAAGGCCGAGGAATGGATTACAGACAAGATTGCCGTCAACAAGAAGAACACCCGTCTCTACCCCATTACGGGTAAGTTCCGTCGTAAAACCATTGACCGTAAGGACTACATCTTCGACAAAATAGAATCGTTGCTGAAATGAACACTGACGTTATACGTAACTGGCTGAATATCATCTTCATGCTGATGGCCATTGTGGGTCTGTGCGTCTATTTCTTCGTGAAGAAGGACATAGGCATCTACATCATTCTCGTGTCAATGGTCATAAAGTTTGCAGAGGCATCGCTGCGTATGTTTAAGGTATGAAAAGAGCGTATACACTCCTCCTGCTGCTGACCTGTATGGCTATCGCCCTACAGGCGCAAGTGTATAACGAGATGAGTCCTGACGGAACCATCACCCAACGCGATGAATATGGGAACAGCGGCAACTTCAACCCCAACAAGCGAGACTCGACAAGGGCCAGCAAGGATATTCCCATAGGCGTCAAGGTGTGGAACATCGACACACGCTTTGGCGACGTCATCCCTGCCGAGTTAGACACGATGCCGCACCTCTACCAGAACACCATCTACGCCACAGGTGTCTACGGCGAATTCAACACCACGGGCAACAACTACTCACCTCGCCAGAGCCGTATATTCACTGACCGTCCTCACATTTCGCAGTTCTTCTTCGTCCAGCCCTACGACTTCACGACGAAGAATCCTGGGGAGTTCCTGTTTGTGAACACCTTGTCGCCCTATGCACACATCAGCTATGAGAGTTGTGGCGACAAGCAGTACGGAGAAGACCATATTGACGCCAAGTTTGCCGTGAATGCCAACAAGCGCCTGGGAATGGGCTTCGACCTGGACTATCACTATGCCCCAGGCTACTACGCCAACCAGAACAACTCCAACTTCCGAGCATCCCTGTTCAGCTCCTACATCGGCAACCGCTACCAGATGCACTTCCTGGCATCCTCCTACCATCGTAAGTTTACCGAAAGCGGTGGTATCACCAACGACAACTATATTACCCACCCCGAAGGCGAGGAGACGCAGTTTGACGAGAGTGAGATTCCCACAGTGCTGTCGCAGAACTGGAACCGTGTCAACTCGCTGCACCTGTTCCTCACACATCGGTTCAACATCGGTTTCTACAAGAAGGTGCCGATGACTGAGGAAGAGCTCAAGGCCCGCCAGTTTGCCAGCAAGTCGTCGCAGCAGAAGAAAGACAGAGAGAAGGAAGACGATGGCGACGACGACAAGAAGAAAAAGCCCAAAGGGCGCAAGGGCTTAAAGAAAGCCGACCAGGAGCCTTCAGGGCGTCCTGCTGACGCAAAGATTATGGGCGACGAGCCTGTCAAGGACCAGTCTGTTGCAGCAGACACCACACGCATCAAAGTCGACTCTGACGCCAAGATGGACAGTCTGACGGCTGCTCAGGCCAAGCAGGACTCCATCGATGCGACGATGAAGAAGATCTACGTGCCTGTGACCAGTTTCATCCACACCCTGGACATCAACAACTACGACCGCATCTACCAGGCTTACCAGACGCCTGGCAACTATTATGCCAAGAGCTACTACAATTTGAACGACGAGAGAGCCTACAGCGGCGACTCCATCTATGACCAGACTAAATACCTGTCAATCAAGAACACTTTCGCAGTGGCCCTGCTGGAAGGATTCAACAAATACATGAAGGCAGGCTTGAAGGGTTTCGTATCCTACGAGTATCGCAAATTCCAGATGCCCCAGCTCGTGGCTGACTCAACAGCCTACGACATGAACAAGTGGACAGGACACTGTCTGAACGTCGGTGGACAGATTTCGCGCAGAGAGGGCAAGACGTTCCATTTCGACCTCTCGGCGGAACTGGGCGTTACTGGCTATGATGCAGGGTCACTGGCCGTCGACTTCAACACTGACCTGAACTTCCCCCTGTTTGGAGACACCGTACGACTGGCTGCCAAGGCCTATTTCCATCGCATATCCCCTGCATTCTTCTTGGAGAACTATCACTCGAAGCACTTGTGGTGGGATCAGTCATTAGACAAAGAAACCCGCTCGCATGTGGAGGGCATCTTCAGCTATCAGAAGACCGACACCCGTCTGCGTGTGGCCATTGACGAGATACAGAACTATACCTATTTTGGCATGAGCTACACCGTTGACTCCAACAATAAGCGCAGTAACCTGACTGGTGGCGTCTATCAGGAGGGAGGCAACATCAACGTCATTACTGCCCAGCTGATGCAGAACGTCCGCTGGAGCATCTTCAACTGGGAGAACGTCATTACCTACCAGAACTCCAGCAATCAGAACGTATTGCCAGTTCCAGCACTCAACATCTTCTCGAATCTCTACCTGAAGTTCAAGGTTGCCCGTGTGCTGAGCGTCGAGCTGGGTGGCTGCGCGACATTCTTTACCAAGTATGAAGCTCCTGACTTCCTGCCCCAGATTGCGCAGTATGCCATTCAGAAAGAACAGGGCAGCAAGGTGCTCCTGGGCGGATATCCCTTCGTTGACGTCTATGCCAACATGCACCTGAAGCGAGCCCGTTTCTTCTTCGCTATGAGCCACGTCAATGCCGGTTCAGGAACGAAGATGCAGTTCTTGGCGCCTCACTATCCGACGAACAGCCGCATCTTCCGTATGGGTGTATCGTGGAATTTCTTCAATTAGTCACAAGCCGATGATGACGAATAATCCTTCGCTTGACCTGGTGGAGTTCGTAGAAACGAACATCCTTCCCCAGTATGCTGCATTCGACAAGGCCCACAATATGGAACACGCCACACGCGTTATCCGCCGTTCTATTGAGCTGGCCCGCAAGACGGGGGCCGACATCGATATGGCCTATGCCGTAGCTGCCTACCACGACCTCGGACTGTCAGGTCCCAGGGCCATTCATCACATCACTAGCGGAAAGATTCTCATGCAGGACGCACGCCTGAAGCGGTGGTTTTCGGCAGAGCAGCTAAGGCTGATGAAAGAAGCCGTGGAAGACCACCGTGCGTCAGCCTCCAGGGCTCCAAGAAGCATCTATGGCAAGATTGTCGCCGAGGCCGACCGTGACCTCGACCCAGAGATGGTTATCCGCCGTACCATCCAATTCGGACTCTCCAACTATCCCCAGCTCGATACTGAAGGTCACTGGCAGCGTTTTATGCAGCACATGGACGAGAAATACTCCGTCAACGGCTACATCCGCCTGTGGATACACGGATCGGAAAACGAGCGCAAGCTGAACGAGCTGCGCGCCTTGATCAGCGAGCCCACGCAGATGCGACCAGTCTTTGACAAGATATTCAAGGAGGAGAGCATATGAATGAGCAGAACGTCAGACAAGACTCCCTAAAAGCATGGCTCCTGGCAGCACGTCCCAAGACGCTCAGCGGAGCTGCCGTACCCGTCATGATAGGTCTGGCACTGGCGTGGAGCGATGCCCAGTTCTACGGCGACGACGCCTTCAGCTATGCAGCAGCAGTGCTGTGCCTGCTCTTTGCCTTCATCATGCAGATTGACGCCAACTTCGTCAACGACTTCTTCGACTACATCCGTGGGAACGACGATACTGCCAGCCGTCTGGGACCGCTTCGTGCCTGCACCCAGGGTTGGGTGAAGATTGACTCCATGAAGCGCGCCATTGCCACGACGACCTGTCTGGCTTGCCTTGTGGGTCTTCCGCTCATCTATTATGGAGGACTGGAAATGATTCTGGTGGGCTTCTTGTGTGTCGTCTTCTGCTTCCTCTACACCACTCACCTCTCCTATTGGGGACTGGGCGATGTGCTGGTCCTACTGTTCTTTGGCATCGTACCTGTGTGCTGCACCTATTACGTCCAGCTGCACACCATCACGTGGCAGGTATTCATTGCTTCAGTAGCCTGCGGACTGGTTGTCGACGGGCTGCTGATTGTCAACAACTACCGCGACCGCTACAACGACCAGCGAGATGGCAAGATGACCCTCGTCGTCAGGATTGGAGGCGAGGCTACAGAGTGGCTCTATCTCTTCCTGGGCATCGCAGCCTGCTTGTTAGGTGTTGTCTTCTGGCAGAGCGGCCACGTGTTGGCCTTCGTCCTGCCGTTTATCTACCTGCTGCTACACGTCTTTACATGGATCAAGATGCGTCGCATCAACTACGGTCGCCAGCTGAACGAGTGTCTTGGCGAGACAGCGCGCAACATGTTCATCTACGGTCTGACCGTTGCCGCAGGCCTGTTGCTTATTTGAGCTAAGAGCTTGCTGATTACCTGAGATAAAGGAAATAGATGGCGACAGCTGCAGCTACAAGTATGATGGTAACGACAGACTTTATCATACAGCTTGCAACTTTCTTCACAACGACAAATCCGATGATAATCAGTGCCAGGATGGCAAGGTAATACGTAAGGTTTTGCATATCTCTTTCTTGTTATTTCCTATTTGAAAAGATGCCTGAAAGCAGCAGGCAGGGGTGTCTCGAACTCCATGTGTGCCTGGGTGATGGGATGGACGAAGCAAAGCAGCCAGGCGTGCAGACACAGACGGTGCAAGGGGTCGTCGCCATTGCCATACTTCGCGTCGCCACAGACAGGGTGCCCCATGTCGGCAGCATGGACGCGAATCTGGTTCTTGCGCCCTGTCTCCAGCTTAAACTCCACCAGCGAGTGCTCCGTCGTACGGTCCAGCACGCTGAAGTGCGTCACAGCATACTTCCCCCCGTTGTCCACAGGCGACGAATAGGTGACGTAGGCCTTGTTATCCTTCAGCCAGTTGGCAATGGTGCCCTCGTCTTGCTCCATCTCACCAGACAATACCGCCACATAGCGGCGGTCGTACACCAGTTCATGCCAGGCATGCTCCAGTGTCTGCTCCGTGTCGACGTCCTTGGCATAGACCATCAGTCCTGAGGTGTCTCTGTCAAGCCTGTGCACCACATGTGCCGTACAGTTCTGGCGCGATTGTTTAAAGTACTCGTCGAGCACCGTCTTCACATTCAGTGACGAGTGTCCGGCAGCCATCGAGAGAATGCCAGGCTGCTTCTCGACGACAATCAGCCAGCGGTCTTCATAGACAATCTTCAGGTAACGGCTTTTGAAAACCTGCTGGTTGCGCTTGGTCTTCGATACTGCCACCTTCATGCCAGGCTGCAGGGCGTAGTCGAACTGCGTCACCGTCTTGCCGTTCACACGAATACCCTGCCCCTGCAGCGTCGCCTTGATCTTCGACCGGCTCTGCTGCACGTTTGCCAATAGGAACTCCAACAGCTGCTGCTGCTGGTGTACTACGAAATAGTCGTATTCTCCTTGCTTGTTCGATGAGTATCTCATAAACAACCTTTCCCCCTGTCTGTACTGGTGATTCCGTTGGGACTCGAACCCAAGACCCACAGCTTAGAAGGCTGTTGCTCTATCCAGCTGAGCTACGGAACCCCAGACATTTCCTTGAAATCGGCTGCAAAGTTACAAAATAATTATGAATTACGACTCGGGCGTCACACTTTTTTTTCGAAAAGGCCAGTGAATTACAGATTTTTTTGTATTTTTGCATCGCATATGCATCAAATAGAAGAGATTACATCCCTCGACGATTCTCGCGTCAGCATGTTCAGCCAGCTGACCGAAGCCCAGCTGCGCATGGCACTCGAACCTGACAAGGGGCTGTTCATAGCCGAGAGTCCCAAGGTCATCCGTGTAGCACTCGATGCCGGCTGGGAACCCGTTGCCCTGCTTTGTGAGCAGAGGCATATTGAGGGCGATGCCTGTGACATTGTCGAACGCCTGCCCAGCGACGTACCTGTTTATTATGGCAGCCGCGACCTGCTGGCGCGACTGACGGGGTACACCCTCACCCGTGGCGTCCTTTGTGCCATGCGTCGTGGACAGAGGCCTGCCGTGGCTGATGTTGTAAGCAATGCCCGTCGCATCGTGGTCATCGACGCCGTTTCCGACACGACCAATATTGGTGCCATCTTCCGCTCTGCAGCAGCCCTGGGCATCGACGCCGTGCTGCTGACACCTGACTCATGCGACCCTCTGAACCGCCGTGCCGTACGCGTATCGATGGGCAGCGTGTTCCTGGTACCCTGGACGTGGCTCGACGCCCCCATCCCTACCCTTCGCGACTATGGTTTCCGCACTGTTGCCATGGCGCTGAGCGACAACGCCGTTCTCCTCGACGACCCTCGTCTGCAGCAGGAGTCGCGTCTTGCCATCATTATGGGCACTGAGGGCGACGGACTGCCCCACCAGACCATTGCCGAAGCCGACTATGTGGTGCGCATTCCCATGGCTCATGGTGTCGACTCGCTGAATGTGGCAGCGGCTGCCGCCGTCGCCTTCTGGCAGTTGCGCGTTGAAAAATAATGTTTGCCGCTATGAAGACCCGTCTATTACTCCTGCTGTTGTCGTTCGCCGCCTGTGTCAGTGCTGGCAACCGCATCTTCGTGCCCAATGTGAAGTCGCTGACCAGCATCGTCAACGACGACTGGATGAACCGTCCTGTCATGGTGCTCAACTCTGACGACAGGCTGCATATCGGCTTCGACGAGCTGTCGCACAACTACCACCGCTTCGTCTATCGCCTGGAGCGTTGCGAATGGGACTGGACCGTCAGCGATGCCGTATTCGAGAGCGACTGGCTGGCAGGCTTCAACAACATTCCCATTGACGACTACCAGAACTCCATCAATACGACCGTTCTTTATACCCACTACCAGCTGACTATTCCCAACAGCCAGTGCCGCCTGACCATGAGTGGCAACTACCGCTTGACCGTCTACGACGAGGACAATGCCGACGAGCGTGTGCTGCAGGTGGAGTTCTACGTCGTGGAGCCAAGCATGAACGTCGGTCTTGGGCTGACCACCAATACTGACATCGACCACAACGTCAGCCACCAGCAGCTGTCGATGAAGGTGCAGTATAACAGTCTGCGCGTCACCAACGTCGACGAGCAGCTGCATACCGTCGTCATGCAGAACTGGCGCGAGGATGCCCTTCGTAGTGACGTCCGCCCCAACTATATCAACATGTACGGTCTGGAGTGGGAACACAACAAGGAGCTGATTTTCGATGCCGGCAACGAGTTCCATAAGTTCGAGGTGCTCGACGTGAGCCACCCCACCATGGGCATTGAGCATATTGAATGGGACGGCCAGCACTATCAGGCGTGGCCCTTCGCTTCGCAGGTGCGACGCAACTACCTGACCGATGTCGATGCCGACGGAGCCTTCTACATCCGTAACAGCAACATGACGGAGATAGACTATACCTGCGACTACGTATGGGTCAACTATGAGCTGCAGAGTCCGTGGCAGGGCGACATCTACATCGACGGTCACTGGACGACCGATGCCAACCGTGACAACTACCTCATGCGCTACGACGGGGCCCGTGGCAGCTACTACACCCAGCTTATCCAGAAGCAAGGCTACTACTCTTACCAGTATCTGACTGCCGACGGCCGCATTCCTCCCTCCGAGGGCAGCTTTTACCAGACTGAAAACCGCTATCAGGCCCTGGTGTACTACCGTGGCCTTGGTGAGCGCACATGGCGCCTGGTGGGTTTCAGGGGTATCGTGTCAGAGTAACAGTCCTATTCCATGATATAAGGTGGCTATTCTTTGTATCCTTGCTGCTTCAGCATCGTCACCAGCCTGAGGGGACTCTTGTAGAGGTTGGCTGACAGAAGCGTGTAGAGCTGCTCCACCTCCAGCCCTGTCACACCTGCCAGGTCGCGCATGGTGATATGACGGTTCTTGTGCTGATTCATGTAGGGCAGTATCTTCAGCATCATTCCGATAAACTCCTTGCTCAGTGCCGTGTCGTCTTCCGGACCTGCGTCCTCTGTCGTGGCAGTCACCTCGCTCAGCATACTCTCGCAACGGTTCTTGTAGTACCTGATGCGCTTCATGATTTCCTCTTCCTCATTGTTGCGTATCATGCGTAGGCGCGTGTTACGGTTAAAGTAGTAGAAGTTGCCTGTCAGCAGGGCTAAGATGATGATGCCCAGTCCGAGGTAGATACCCGTCGAGCGCCACCACGGCTCCTCCACCCACAGCGTCCACACAAAGGGCTCCTGGGGCCAGTAGTCAGGCAACATCGACACCTGAACCTCTATCTCGTACTTTCCTGGCTTCAGTCCCACCAAAGGCAGGCGTAGCAGTCCCTGACTGCTGACAAGCTTCCTCGTCATGGTGTACGACGCCACCTGCCACTTGTTGTACACGCCTTTCACCCTGAAGCGGTAGTAGGTCTGCAAGGGACGTGCGTAGTTCAGTCCTGAGAAGGTGAACACCAGCGTGTTATGGTCGTAGTCGACGCTGAACTCACCTGTCCGCGTGATGCTCTTCTCCAGAATGGCCTCGTCGTCTATCTCCAGCCCAGGCTGGGCCTCGAATCCGTTCACCGTCAGCCTGATGAGTTTCGGAAGGAGCGTCATGCGCTGCACGGTATCGTTTCTGTAGAAGTCAGGATTGAACGTCACCACATGGTCGAGTGCCTGCATCACGATGGTGCCGTCGTCGAGCTTGATGGCGCGTCCGTTGACAAACGACTCGTTGGGCACATTGTCCAGGTGGTTGTAGTTCTCCACATGCCATACGCTGTCGTTGCGTATGAACAGGTGTGATATGCCATAGCTGGTGCCTATCCAGATGTCGTGGTTATTGTCCTCAATCACGCTGTGCACCATTTCGTTCAGCAGTCCGTCCTTGAGCGAATAGATATAAGGTACGTCGCCGTCATGCCTGCGCATCTGCAGTCCTGTATAAGTGCCTATCCACAGCCATCCGCGGCTGTCGCGATATTCGCAGTTCACATGGCGTCCCAAGGGTCCTGCCCCCTTCAGCGCTTCTGTCATCAGCCGCTCGTAGTAGCCTGCCTGAGGCTGGTCCCACGCGTAGGTGGTAAAGGCGGTATTGATGGGACTGGCATATAGCAGTCCGCGCTTCTCAGTACCTATCCACATGCCGCCCTGACGGTCGAAGGCCAGCGTGTTCACGTCAGTCTCGAGCCTACGTCCCTGTTCCAGCATCAGCGTCCTGGTCTGTTCCTTGCTGCCCGTGGCCAGGTCGTAGGTCCAATAGCCATACTCGCAGGCCACATACAGCTTGCCCCCGTGGAGGACCATATTGTTCAGATGGTAGGGCACGGCCATCAGCCGCTGCCATTGACGCCGTTCCACGTCGAAGCACAGCAGCACTGATTCCTTCGCACCGTTGCGTATCTGGTAGTAGCGCTCGCCGTCAGGACAGAGCACCGTCGACTCGGCATATCTGTCCTTGTCGGCTGCTGCCTCATAGGCCACCATGTCGTACAGGTGACGGCCACTCTTCAGCTCGAAGGCTGCTACGACACCGTCGGCAAAGAACTGCAGCAGCAGGCTGTCCTTGTAGACATCCATGTCCTGCAGCTCCTGGTCGCGAATGACGGGGATGTCCTTATCGAGCACCTTGCACGTCAGCGTCCTGCCACACATGAACCACAGCCTGTTGGCCGAGTCGCCGAACATGTCGTCCACCCTATGCTTCACCCCCATGGCCTTGATGACGCTGTCGACGTTCTGGATGAAACGCTCCGTCAGCAGGTCTAAACACGTCACTGTCCCCTTGTCCTTCAGCCACAGATGGTGGAAGCGGTCGAAGTACAGGTGGTAGTGGCCTTGATAGCCGGGCAGCGGGAAGAGGTCCTCGGGCTTGGGGTCGATATGGGTAAAGGCGTCGCCGTCGTAGAAGTTGATGTGGCCTATGGTGGTGATGACCATTCGCCCCGTCTTGGTACACTTGATGGTCTGTGCGCTATTGTCGGCCAGACCGTTCGACGCGTCAAACGAGAAAAACAGGCGCTGTTCGCCCTCGGCGCGTGCCTGCACGGTAACGGCCAGGGTCAGCAGCAGCATGATATAGTTAACGGTTTTTCTCATTTGGTGCAAAGATAACCATTTTCTGCGAGACAGCCAAGGAAAACAGGAAATAATTGCAGTTTTCCTCGTTTCACAGCCTGTCAGAGCCCGTTCTGCCCTCAATTTTCTATGATGCACATCATAGTGAGGTCGTCGTTAGGCATGGCACCGTTGCGATGGCGTTCCACCTCGGCAGCCAGCGTCTCCACGACCTGCTGTGCAGAGCTGTAGGGCGTGGTGCTCAGGATGTCCAGCAGACGGTCGTCGCCAAACTGCTGTTGCTGGGGGTCTTCTGCCTCGTTGAGACCGTCGGTATAGATGAACAGCGGGCGTCCCTTGATGCTGTCTATCTCCTCGCCTACATACTCCAGACCTGGCCACAGGCCGATGGGTGCGTTGGGCTCCATCTCCAGGAGTGAAGAATGGGCTGTTGCCTCACCGCCTTGCTTTTCAATGACGACGGGTGGGTTGTGGCCTGCATTGCAGAAGTCGAGATGACCTGATGTGAGGTCGAGCAGTCCGAGGAAGAAGGTGACGAACATACCGTTCTGGTTGTCGTCGCCTGAGAGGGCGTCGTTCATACGCGTACAGATTTCGGCAGGCATCAGTCCCTGCGTGGCCATGGTACGGAACAGCCTTGTGGCCTGCGCCATGAACAGCGATGCTGGCACGCCCTTGCCTGACACGTCGCCCACGGCAAAGTACAGTTTGTCGCCCAGCAGCACGTAGCCGTACAGGTCGCCACCCACCTCCTTGGCAGGCGTCATCGATGCGTAGATGTCCAGTCCCTCACGGTCAGGGAATACGCTGGGCACCATCGACATCTGTATGTCACGGGCAATGCGCAGCTCCGACTCTATGCGCTCCTGTGCGGCCTTCATCTCTGCCAGTCGGCGTGCAGCACGCCGACGGTGGATGGTATAGATGATGAAGAACAGTGTGATGAGCGTGAAGACGATGGCGGCGCTCCACAGGCGCTGCTGCGACAGCTCTGCCTGCTGGCGTGCTATCTGTGCCTCCTTCTGCTGTGTCTCAAAGATGGTGGCAAGCCTGGCGGCATCGCTCTCCTGCTGCTGCTTGTAGGCTGGTCTGATGAGCGAGTCTATGCGCACCATGACCTGCGTGGCCTTGGCAGTACGTCCTGCGTAGTAGTTGAAGTGGAACATGGGAAAGAGGTCGCCCACGATGACTGCCATGTTCACATCCCTACCCGCCTCCTTCGCCCAGTTGTCAAACTCGTCGTAGATGTCGGCAGCCTCAGCATAGCGGCCGTTCATGTCAAGATAGTCGAGCGAGTTGTAGCGCCCGTTCTCTGTCTGCGCATAGCTGGTCTTGAGATACTGGTCGTAGACCTTGGCGGCCTCGGCAGGCTTTCCTGTCACCATCAGCACCTTGGCGCGCGACAGGCATGTCTGACCGTACATCCAGTCGTGGTACTCCATGTCGCCATCCGGCATGTCCTTGAGCACGTTCAGCAGCGAGTCGACACGGTCGGTCCAAAACAGCTTCTCTGCTGGTTGCTTCATGACGTCGTAGAAGATGAAGATGTTCGACAAACTGTAAGAAACTTTCTTAACCCATTCTGCTGTCGGGTGTTCCGTCAAAGTCTGCTGGTAGCAGTCGTAAGCCTTGGCGTAGCTGTTCTTGGCCTCGTCGAAATGTTTCAGCCCTACCTGGCACTGTCCGATGGTGTCAAAAATCTGAGCCTTCAGGTACGGCTCTATCTGGGGACTCTCCAGCATTTCGTTAGCCAGAGGCATCAACAGGTGCAGGGCTTCCTCGAACTGATAGTTCAGAGCCCAGTTGCTGGCCACATTGATGAGTGCCTTGGCATAGAGCACCATATTGTGCTCGCTGCCGTTGCGACAGGCCTCGATGACCTTCTGCCAATAAGCTATGGCGTCGCTGGTCTCGCCACACATGAAGTGCGTTACGCCACGCTGGTGGTCGGCCTCTGCCGCTGTCAGCCTGCCGGCATTCCTGAAACTGTCAATCAGCGCGAATGCCTTCTCCTTGTCTTGCGTTGACGCCACGTCAGAGATGGAGTCCACGGCCTGCTGGTAGAGCACTGAGTCGTTCTCTGCTGCCTGCCGTGATGTGCCCCTGCCGCCGCATGCCGTCAGCACTAAGGCGCATGTCAGCAGCAGTAAAATGTTTGTAAGGTTTGCGGTTCTTCTCATATTATTTTTTATAACAATAGTGTCAGGCACTGCAAGGATTGCCAGTAATTTCGGTTTCATAGTCTTTATTACAATTTTAGTTTTTATTCTGTCCGTTGTCAATGCACCAGCGGCACCTGGCAATGTTCGCCACGCCACTGTTCGCCTTTACGACTGCAAATATACAAAATAATGCTGAGATTACCAAATAATCGCAGTGAATTGTGCGTCTTTGTAGGTTAACGAGTCCAAATTTGGGGTTCACTTCAATAACTGTCCCCATGATTCCCAATCTATAAGAACTTGGATAATATCAATCTAACGAACTTCGCAACTTACTCTTCGAATTTGTAAAAAAACGCACAAGGAAATTTCCTTGTGCGCATTTGTTCTTAAAACAGTTTCTTAATATTAAATCTATGCTATTTTACAGTCGCTTTAATATAAGAATTCCCTGCCTTTATATTTTGGTCTTTATTATACATTGTTCCATATTTTCCTTCTGGCATATCACTGAGCACATAAACAGTACATTTCCTGCCTGCTACAACTTTGTCTGTCGCTGCAGTATTTATTGCTGTTGCTGCAATACTGGCGAGAGCACCAAAAATGCCTCCTCCGCCACTTCCCACGCTTGTGTCAACTTTTATAAGACCTTCGCGTCGGTAGAGTGTTTCACCAGTCTTAGTTGAACGCAAAATGTATTCTACACCCGCAGTCAATGTTCCACCCATTGTACTTCGTTTCCACGATTTTATGATTGTGAACATTGCGGCATCAGCACCGAGGACATTTCTAAATTGGGACAAATCACCTTCAATGAACATTTCAGCATCATAAGCACTCTCCGACTGGAACATGTCCATTGTCATCATTGGAGAAAACACGTAATATCCTTTTTCACAGAGGGGGGCATATAATGTTGTATAGAAATAATCCTTTGCCTCTACATGGTTTGTCTGGTTAATGGGAGGCATTACTACTATTGATGCAGGCATCTCTTCGTACATTTTAGCATATTGTTCCCCTCGTGTTATGTTATGGGCACAGGATGAAACCAATAGTGTCACTATACCTAGAATGATGTACTTTTTCATTTTTCCAACTGTTTAATGATTCGTGAAATAAAGTTTTCTGATTCAGGATAAGCAGTGATTTCCGCTTTTAACAAAGCCAGACCTTCATCTTTCTTTCCTGCCTTATAGAGTAGATAACCATACTCGGCATTCACGCCTGGTGGTACAGTCTTACGAAGTCCCTTTTGCTTAGTAACTACTTTCTCATACTGAACCATTGCTTCTTTTAAAGCATCTTCAGTTGCTCTTTTGGTATAAACATAAGTAGCATCCTCAGAATCATACCAAGAATAGAGTGGTTTTTGTGTCGAACATGAAGCCATAGCAATCACAAATCCGACGGCAATTAATAATTTTCTCATGGCAGTGTAATAATTTTAGTTTCTTGACTAGATAAGAATAATTGTTTGCTATATACAGTTTTACCGTTAAATGTAACGGAAACATTTCTACGCCCCGTACCAACACCATATTGTACACCTTTTCTATTGGCCACTTTGGGTTTCACGACTTTAGCATCAAACTTCGTGCCATCAACATCAACTTGGACCGTTTTAGAACCATTGCCATAGGTTGACGAAGGTCCAACAAATACCAAGTAAGCCATATCTTCCTTACCACTCTGCTGAGCTACAGGGAAACTAGACTTACAACTTACCAAGAGGCAGACTGTTGCAAAAAATGACAATAAAAATTTTGTTTTCATAAGCTTTATTATTTAATTTCTTCTATATAATAATCCAACAACTTATTAGCATCAATCGTCGTTCCACCTGTATAAGTTACATAAGAGAATTCCGTTTCTGGAGTATCACCTCCTGTAGCTTCAACAGTGACTGTACCTATTTCTTTGCCTGGTAATTCAATCATCACGCCCGACTGAGGATTTTTCACCTTCCTTCCTTTTGTCTTTACAGCAAAAGTGTCACCAATTTTTATCCCTTGACTAGCACCTCCTGCAATGAGTTGTGCGTCAGCGTCATAAGCTAAGAAATAAGTACGCCATGGCTTGTCGGTACATTTGTTAATAATATTTTCTACCAACTGACCTATAGCTTCAGAAATGGCCTTATCACTAAGAGTAGCATCATAGTCTGCCTTACCACCAACACCCATTGTTGTTCTCGTTGTTAGTTCAGCCATTCCCTTGCCTTCGTCTGAATATATGATAAGACCTGTAGACACATCAACAAGACGAATGGCGACAGCAGCTTCTACAATCTGACTTTTAGTACTAGAGAACACACCAGACTTACCAACATTTTTACGACCAAACTCAGTTATTGAACCAATAATCATATAGTCTGCACCAATGGTAGCCAGTCCATTGTCACTCTTTTTGGCTTCTTCTAATAATGAAGCTAAGTCACCACGCTCTAATAAAAGGAATTTGTCAGAAGCAGCAAGTTTAGCAGAAAGAATGTCGAGCGCCTGTTTTCCCATAGGGTCATTCTCCTTGTCGTAGAATATTCCTTTGGCATACTGTGTTTCATTGCTAAAGCGACCTATAGCCACTTTGCGTTTAATACCTTTACCCGCGTTAGTTGTCACCTGTTTTACGGGTTCCACTATTTCTGTTTTACGTTGAGCACTTGCTATCGTACTTACAGCGAATAGGGCAATAATCAAAAACACTTTCTTCATTTCGCTTAGTATTTAGTTAATGATAAAATAAAAATGACTATTTCCGTAGTCTTTCCCATGCTCATAAATCGAACTATTCCAAATAGATTTCCTACGTCTTTCGGTAAGTACGAAATAATAAGCTAATGCATCATTGGTCCGGGATTTCTCCCCCGATACCGCTGCAAATATACAAATTATTTTTTTAATTGCAATCCTTTTGATAAAAAAAACTTGATACACCATGATTTTTTTTGAATTCTTAATCATAAAGGACAAAAGGGATGCAGCTCTCTCTTTGGTCTAGGTAGGAAACCAGCGCAAAATTGCGCCCGTTGACTCTCTCCCAAGCTGGTTCCATGTTCCTGATGGCCTTGAGAACGTCTTTGTGTTGCTTACCTGTGAGCTCCGCAATCTCCAGCGATGTCATGCGCTGCTCATCCTCGTTGTTCTCGATACTCATTTTTTTCAGCGTGCTGATTGTGATATAGTTTTCTTTCATACGTTGTTTGTTTTTACGTCGCCTCCTTGTGCGACCGTTAGTTGAATTAATAAATAAATGATTGTGCCTGCGCGCGTGGTGTGCCTTTGCGCGTGTGCAGCAGATAGTTCTTTCCCTTCTCGGCCTTCCGAGTGTGTCCTTTGTAGCAATAAGTCAAAGATCGCGTTAGCCGAATGCAAAGTGAAAACTCGTTTTCATACTTTGCTGAGGCGAAACCGATTTTCGAGGCAAAGCCTCAAAGATCGCCTGTCAAAACCCCGTTTCCGTTCGTTGACAATGCAAAGTTAAGCACAAAAATGGTGGGGTGAAAA
>JAEEGL011176031.1_pt1 | contig 20712 bp, 20 predicted proteins | sample 9134231 | NCBI WGS metagenome assembly JAEEGL01 (sample SAMN16246548, study PRJNA631951) | gut metagenome | biome: gut microbiome; feature: rumen; material: fiber-attached | host: Bos | place: Iran: Karaj | collected 2018-10
CTTTTTTTCGAGGCAGATGAAGCTGTCGTCGCCGTTGTAGAGCCGGATGCGGAACTTTGCTCTCGGATTGGCTCCGTTCACCTTTTCAAAATACGCCGTATCCGTGAAGTTGTCGAAGTAGAGTGAACGGATGACATAGGTGCCGTCCGGACCCGTGTGGGGGTCTCTCTTCATGACAGTGCCGAGGCGTCTTGAAAGCAGTTCGCGGTCCCAGGCATTGATGAAGTACTTGAACTCGTGCCTGTATTTTGCTTCAGATACCATAGAACCCTCCTTTATAATAGCTCTTACATCATACCACACTTTCCGGGAATTGTCAATGATTTTTTCTGAAAGGAAGCGATAGTTTCGGGAATTGTTTTCCGCCATCCCTTTTCCCGGTTATGATTTTAAACCATACGGGTGATGACTGTGTGAAGGAGGGGTGAAGGATTGCTGTTTGCATGATGATTTTTTGGACAGAGCGTGAATAAGCGGATAATATTCGTGAAATTTCCGACGCCGCCCTTGCATCCGGAAGCGAAAAAAGGTATAATGATGGAAGATCACGGTCGAAAGGATGAGCCGCCGCCGTGCGGCTACGGAAATACACCCATGAAACTCGGAATCATCGGACTGCCGAACGTCGGCAAGAGCACGCTCTTCAACGCGCTGACCGGAGCCGGCGCGCCTTCCGCCAACTACCCCTTCTGCACGATCGACCCGAACGTCGGCGTCGTGCAGGTGCCGGACAAGCGGCTCGACGTGCTCGCGGAAATGTACCATCCCCAGCTCTATACCCCGGCGACGGTGGAATTCGTCGACATCGCGGGGCTCGTGCGCGGCGCGTCGAAGGGCGAGGGCCTCGGCAACAAGTTCCTCTCGCACATCCGGGACGTTGACGCGGTGGTCCATGTGCTCCGCTGCTTCGAGGACGGGGATATCGTGCATGTGGACGGCACCGTCGATCCGATCCGGGACCTCGAGACGATCAACATGGAACTGATCTACGCGGACATCGAAGTGCTCGAGAAGCGCATCGAGAAGACGCAGAAGATGCTCAAGGGCGACAAGTCCCTCGCGGAGAACCTCGCGGTCTATGAAAAGCTCCTCGATGCGCTGAACGAGGGAAAAACCGCCCGTTCGCTCGAGCTGACCGAGGACGAGAGAGCGCTCGCGGATGAATTAAACCTTCTGACCCTGAAGCCGATCATCTATGTGGCGAACGTGAGCGAGGACGAGGCGGCCGGCGTCTCCGAGGACAACGAAATGTACAAAGCCCTGAAAGCCGCTGCGGATGCGGAGGGCGCCGAGGTGATCCCGGTCTGCGCAGGCATCGAGGCGGAGATCGCGGAGCTCGAGCCGGAGGAAAAGAAGATGTTCCTCTCGGACCTCGGGATCGAGGAAAGCGGTCTCGACCGGCTCATCAAGGCGAGCTATTCCCTGCTCGGCTACATCAGCTATCTGACGGCCGGACCGAAGGAAGTCCGCGCCTGGACGATCGTGAAGGGGACGAAAGCCCCGCAGGCCGCCGGCAAGATCCACTCGGACTTCGAGCGCGGCTTCATCCGCGCGGAGATCGTGTCCTACGACGATCTGATCGCGTGCGGCTCGATGAACGCGGCGAAGGAAAAGGGCCTCGTCCGCAGCGAAGGCAAGGATTACGTCATCGCGGACGGAGACGTGGTGCTCTTCCGGTTCAACGTGTAAGCAATCCCGAATATCGTCAAGATCATAAACGGTCGTGCTGCCGGAAAACCTCCCGCCGCACGACCTTCATTCTTCATTCTGAATGCTGAATTCATCCTTTCACACACCGAGCCCGTGATACTCCTCCTCAAGGATCGCCCACGTCGCGACCGACACATACTTCCCCTTCACATACATCGCTTCGCGGGAGACGCCTTCGGGCTTCATCCCGAGCTTCTCCATGACGCGGCGGCTGCGTTCGTTGCCGAGGATGTAGCGCGCCTCGATCCGGTGCAGCCTCAGCTCGTGAAAACCGAAGCGCATCACAGCGCGCGCGGCTTCCGGGGCAACGCCGTGTCCCCAGACGTCGGGATGCAGGACATACCCGATCTCCGCGGAATTGGCCTCGTAATTGAACCGGGTGAAGCCGCAGGTCCCGATCATCCGGCCGTTTTCTCTGAGAACGACGGCCCAGTCGTGGAAATCGCCCGCCCGGTAGCGGGACTGGAGATAATTCAGATACCGCCGGGTGTACGCCTCCGATTCATGCGGCTGCCAGAGCAGGTATTCCGTCACCTCCGGCCGCGACGCGTAGTCGTACATGTCCCGGCTGTCCTGTCTGAGGAGCTTTCGCAGCGTCAGGCGCGTCGTTTCGAGCACGGGCGGATCGCGGAACAGCCGTGTGATTTCGTCGTGATTCATGCGCGGTCTCCTTCCCCGGTCGTTTTGATGACATTATACTCCTTTCCCCGCCGGATTGCAAGCGTTCAGACAGAATTAACATTTCGCGCCTTGGAATCGTCACAGGGTTATGGTAAACTTCATGGAGAAGGCATGAAGCGGGCCCTTCGCGCGTATCATCGGGTACCAACGTCCCGCGGAGGTCCCCCGATGCGCTCCGATCCGCTTCTCACCCGGGCAGAACCCTTCCTGACGTTCTCCGCCGCCTTTCTCTCCGCCTTCGCGCTGTTCCGTGCATCGGACGCCGTCTATACGGTCCTCTCCGTGCCGCGCGGAGTGCCCGAGATGCTCACGGCGGAGCTGCCCATGACGGTCATGCTGCTCGCCACCGCGCTCTCCCCCTTCACGCGCTTCTGCCGCCCGATCCTGATCGCCGGGTGCTTCTGGCGCGGCGCTGCTCTCGGCTGCCTCCTCGCCTTCCTCACATCGGAACGGCTCGCGGGGATCCGGCCCGTGACGACCGCCGTCCTCGCCATCCTCTCCGCGCTGGTCTATCTCGCCCTTACCGCGGAATGTCAAGCCGCGCATCCCGGTCTCATGGCCGGAGGAGGCACGCGGGAGCACCTCAAAACTTCCCTTGTATTCGCCGGGGCGCACTTCCTCATCGATCTCGCCCTGATCTGACAGATCATTTTCCGAAAGGACACCGCCATGCCGGACAACCGTCAACCAGACCGTGAACCCCTCTCCCTCGACGAGATCGAAGCGAGGGAGCAGGAGGAAAAGAAACAGAACCGTCCGCGATTCAACCTCTTCATCCGCGCGTATGCCGACGGGGCAGGCGTGGACCGGGACGAGATCCCGATCGCGGACAACCCGACCCTCCCGAACTTTTTCAAGCTCGTCGGGCGGAAGATCAACGAGCTCTTAACGGTCAACATCATCTACATCCTCGGCAACTTCCCCGTGTTCTTCTTCCTCCTTGCGATGAGCGGGTATTTCTCGATCCACACGACCTCGCCGTATTACGCGGTTTACGCGCCGCTCAGAGGAGCGATGCTGTTCCGCAACTCTCCGGCCGTCTCCGCGCTCTGGACGCTCTACGGACGCCAGGCGGAGGTCACGGTCCACACGACGGCGGACAAGATCCTGCTCGGGCTCGCGTTCCTCTTGTTCTTCACCTACGGACCCGTGCGCGCCGGACTCACGAGGAACCTGCGCAACATGTTCCGCGGCAAGCCCGTCATGATGCTCTCCGATTTCTTCGAGGCGATCCGCCGCAACTGGAAGCAGGCGCTGATCGTCGGGATCCTCGATCTCGGCATCGTCGCCGTCCTCGCCTACGACATCACCTTCTTCCGGCTCAATTATTCCGCGAGCATGATGATGTCGATCCTCTTCTTCCTCTCCTGCGCGCTCCTCGTGCTCTACTTCCTCATGCGCCCCTATCTCTACCTCATGCTCGTCACCTTCGACATCACGGTGCCGAAGATGTTCAAGAACGCCCTCTACTTCTCGGTCCTCGGGCTCAAGCGCAACGTCATGGTCCTGATCGGCACGCTGCTCGCCCTGGCCCTGGAATACGCGCTCCTCATCATCTACTTCCCGCTCGGCGTGATCGTGCCCTTCGTGCTCCTGCCCGCCTTCCTCATGATGATGGGCGTGTACGGGGCCTATCCGAAGATCAAGGAGATCATGATCGATCCGTATTACAACGAGACCTGATTTCAACTGCAAAAGGAGGATCCCCATGCGCGTCATCGACACGAAGAAAGCCCCCGCCGCCATCGGTCCGTATTCGCAGGCCATCGCCGTCGGCAATCTGCTCTACACCTCCGGTCAGATCCCGCTCGATCCGGCGACGGGAGCCGTTGACAGGGACGATATCGTCACGCAGACCGAGCGCGCCATCGCCAATCTCGGCGCCGTCCTCGAGGAAGCCGGAACCGACTTCACGAAGGTCGTCAAGACCACCTGCTTCCTCTCGGATATGAAGAACTTCGGCGTTTTCAACGAGATCTACGCGAAGTACTTCACCTCGAAGCCCGCCCGCTCCTGCGTCGAAGTTTCGGCTCTCCCGAAGGGCGTGCTCGTCGAGATCGAAGCCGTCGCAGTCATCGAATAACACATCAGAGGCTGTCCCGTCTCCCCTTTCCGGGAGTCCACGGACAGCCCCTGTTTTTTACCCGATCTTCAAAACTCTTAACTCTGAATTCTTAATTCTGAATTCTGAATTCTTAATTCGCCATTGCCTCACATATTCTTCCGGATCTTTTCGTATGCGCCCTTTTCGAGCCGCGACACCTGCGCCTGCGAAATCCCGATCTCCCCGGCGATCTCCATCTGCGTCTTGCCGCCCCAGAAGCGCGCCGAAATGATCCGTCTCTCCTTTTCCGAGAGCTTTGCGATCGCCTCCTTCAGCGCGATGTCCTCGAGCCAGAGATCGTCGTCCGCGTCCTCATCCCGGATCTGATCCATCACGCAGAGCGAGTCCCCGCCGTCGCTGTACACCGCCTCATAGAGGGACACGGGTTCGGTGATCGCTTCGAGGGCGCGGCTCACGTCCGACGGCTTTTCCCCGATCTCGCGCGCGATCTCCTCGATCGACGGCTCCCCGTCCACCGAGAGCTTCTCTTTTGCGGCGAGCGCGCGGTACGCCAGATCCCGCACCGAACGGCTCACCCGGATCGTGTTGTTGTCCCGCAGATACCGCCGGATCTCCCCGGAGATCATCGGGACGGCGTAGGTCGAAAACTCCACGTCGAGGTCGGTGTTGAAATTGTCCACCGCCTTGATGAGGCCGATGCACCCGACCTGAAAGAGATCGTCCATGTTCTCCCGCCGGTTCGAGAACCGCCCGACCATCGAGAGCACGAGCCGCAGATTCCCGTCGATCAGCCTCTCCCTGGCCTCCATGTCGCCCGCCCGCGCCCGCAGCAGAAGTTCCCGCTTCTCCTTCGACGTGAGCGTCGGCAGCCTCGACGTGTTCACCCCGCAAATCTCCACTTTTCCGCCGTACATCCGCGCCTCCCCCGGGACGCCATGACCATGAAAAACGCCCCTTCCTGCAATGTCTCAGACAGTATTGCCGGATGAGGCGTTCTTTTATGCGGTTTTGTCTCTGGCGGATTATGGGAGGAGCCAGACGGTGAGCGTTCCCATTTCGGAGGTCGAATAGCGGAGGGACCGGACGTTCAGCGCCTTGACCGCCGGGATCTCGAAGATCCTGCGCCGCTCGATCAGATCCTCGACGGCCGGTGCGAGCGCGTCTTCGTCCTGGAATTTCAGACGGATGCAGTCGAGCCCGACCTGGCGGGAGATCAGCGCGTCGGCGGCTGCGGGATCGTAGGAATCGAGCGTGAGGCCGTTGATCCCGTAATATCCGTAGGTGTCGGCCGTGCACGGCGGGATCGCATCGTGCTCGAAGACGTGCGTCTGCGCGATCTCGTCGGTCGGCACGCAGAAATAGTCATAGGAACAGTAGCCCTCTGCCGGATCGCCGGAGAAGACGGGATCGTCCCAGGTGACGTCGATGTGGTACCATTCCCCGTCGAGCTCGACGATGTTCCATTCGTGCGGGGCGCCGGTCTTCGTCTCCGTTCCCTGTACGCGCGCGCACGGGATCCCGAGGCGCTGGACGAGGAGCTGGAAGGCGGCGGCATAGCCGGAACAGACGGCCCGACGGTCGACGAGACATCCGTATGCTCCGGTCGAGCGCGAGATCTCGTCGTTCATGGCGTCCTCGAACATCATGGCGGCGGTCACCGTATCGTATTCCGTATCGTCGACGAGGAGATCGTGCAGAAAGAGGAGCCGGTCGTAGATCGTCCCGTACGCTTCCGCCCGCACGAGGATGTCGTCGACCCGGGTTTCCAGCGCGGCCCGCCGGGCTTTGACCTCCTCCGGCGGCAGAAGGATCTTCGGCGTGAAGAGGACGGTGATGCCGTTCTCCGAGGTCTTGCGGGTATAGGAGCCGCTGCCGGTCAGCCAGAAGTACTCCGGATGATCGGCGAGGACCTCGTGGAAGACGTCGAAGATCTCGCCGGTGCAGTCGTACGGGAAGGTGATCGTCTCCTCGATCGCCTCGATGCCGCGGCAGAGCTCGGTATAGATCATGTCGCTGTTCCAGTCGATGACGGCGGGATCGGCTTCCTCCGTCCGGACCGTCTCGGGGGCGAGGGCGGGCGGCGGGGCCTCTCTGAATTCGGAAGAGAGGGATTGATGGTTCTGTATGAGATACGCCGCTCCCACGGAAAGGAGGGCGATGATCAAAAGTTCGGGGATCGTGATGCGGCGGTCGTTCTTGGTCATGGGGTCGGTATCGTGCTTCCTCGTGTTTCTCTTGAATCAAAGTCCCGTATAGCCGCCGGTCTCCCCGATGATCTCCTGGATCCGCGCGACATCGGCGTCCTGAACGGTGCCGTTCCCGTCGAGCGCGACGGATGCGCCGATCCCGGCGGCCTCACCGGTGGTCGTGCAGATCGGGATGATGCGGATCGAGGCCTGCGCTTCGTGGTCGCAGGAGATGCAGCGCCCGCCGACGAGCAGATTTCCGCAGTCCTCCCTCTTCGGGATGAGCGAGCGGTAGGGGATCGTGTACCAGGTCCCGGCCGGGAAATAGTAGTGGCTCGTTCCGCTTCCCTCGGGGTTGTGGATGTCGATGTCATAGTTCCCGGCGGCGACGGCATCCGGGAATTTCACGCAGGCGACGAGGTCCCGCCCCGTCAGCACATAGTCCCCGACGAGCATCCGGCTCTCGCGGACGCCGATCGAGGGGGCGGTATAGACGAGGCGCGCGTTCTCCATGCCGGGCATATTGTTCGCGCGGAAGAAGTTCAAAAGCTCCTGCACCTGACGGCGCGCCTCCATCTCCGCCTTCGTGACGTCGAAGGGATCGACCGGGTTGCGCCGCACGACGCGGGTGGTGTTGAAGTGAAGCATCCCGTCGATCGGATAGTCGAAGACGAGGATGTCCTCGCGCGGGTTCGTGAACCGTCCGGCTTCCTTCCACTCTTTGTGGAGTCTCACCCAGAGCGGCCGGTTTTCAAAGAATTTCTTCTTGTCGACGTTGGCGACGCGGAAGCACAGCGTCATCGGCTGGCAGAGGTGGTCCGGCTCACGTCCGAGCGTGGTCGGGATCTTCGCCATCGCGCAGAGATCCGCGTCCCCGGTGCAGTCGATGAAGACCTGTGCCTCGAACGTCAGGACACCCGCTTTCGTCGCGACGGAGAGGGATTCGATGCGGTTCCCCGTTTTTTTCACGCCGCAGAGCGTCGCGTGGAAGAGGACCTCGACGCCCGCATCCACGGTCATCCGGTCGAGGAGGATCTTGAGCGCTTCGTCGTTGAACTGGCTGTCGCCGCGGATGTCTCCGGTCGCCTGCATCTCGCGCACGATCTCGCCGAGGATGCCGCGGGAGAGGTAGTGGCGGTGCACCTCGCCGTTCTCGTCCGTGACGGGGGTGGAATAGCACATGAACGGGAAGATGAGACAGTTGGAGGCCGCGCCGCCGAGGAAGCCGGACGCTTCGAGAAGGATGACGCGCTTTCCTTGTCTGGCTGCCGCGATGGCCGCCGCACATCCCGTGAAGCCGCCGCCGAGGACGGCAATATCGTAACGCATGGAGTGCTCCATGATGATCTCCTTTGAATCCGACGGGATCCGATACCGCCGTTTGATTGTTCTCTTTCATTATAACCGATTTTTTTGAGAAATGCAAGAGGATGGGAAAAGATTCCGAAAAACGAAAAACCTGTCGAAAACGGATTAAAGCTGCCGCTTGACTTCCTTTTCAGGGAGAGAGGCGGCAGCCTTCGTTCATCATAGCAGCGCGGCGACGTCCGGGAACGGCTCGAGGCTTCTTTTGAGGATCCCGTGGATATGCGCGATGGCGACGCCGTAATTGACGATCGGAACACCTGCCGAGACCGCGCGCTCGATCCGGGACTTCATTTCCCGCTCGTTCAGCATACAGCCGCCGCAGTGGATCACGAGCTTCGCGTCGGGATGCTCGGGGAACTCTCCGCCAGAGGTGAAGCGGAAATCCGGGTTCTTTCCCGTGAACGAGCGCACCCACGCGGGGATCTTCTCCGTGCCGATGTCGCCGCATTGCCGGTGATGCGAGCAGCCTTCGGAGATCAGCACCGGGTCCCCGTCCTCGAGCTTCGAGAGTGCCGCGGCGCCCTTCACCAGCTCCGCGAGATCCCCCTTGTACCGCGCGAAGAGGATCGAAAACGACGTCAGGGTCACGTCCCGGGGGACGATCTTCGAGACCCGCCCGAACGCCTGCGAATCCGTGACGACCATGCGGGGCGGTTTGGCGAGAGAAGTAAGCGTCCCGGTGAGTTCCGTGTCCCGGCAGCAAACGGCGGCGCATCCCGCTTCGAGGATATCCCGGATCGTCTGCTGCTGCGGCAGGATCAGCCTTCCCTTCGGAGCCGCCGCGTCGATCGGAATGACGAGCACGACGGTATCGCCGGGGGTCAGAAGGTCCGCGATCACATGCCTCTCCTCCGTGCCGGGCTTTGCGATCCGGGCGAGCGCTTCCTTCAGCTCCCGGATGCCCGCGCCGGTCTTCGCGCTGACATAGAGCGTCCCGTCCGTATCCGCGGGGACCGCATCGAGCAGATCGGCCTTGTTCATCGCGACGAGGTGCGGGATCTTTCTCTCGTCGAGGAGCGCGAGCAGGGCCCGGTCTTCATCGCCGAGTCCGACGGCCGCATCGACCACGAGAACGGCGGCGTCCGCTTCGAAGAGGATCCCGCGGGCTTTTTCGACCCGGAGCGCGCCGAGCGTCCCTTCGTCGTCCAGGCCGGGGGTATCGATGATGACGACGGGCCCGAGCGGAAGGAGCTCCATCGCCTTTTTCACGGGGTCGGTGGTCGTGCCCTTGACATCGGAGACCACCGCGAGATTCTGCCCCGTCACGGCGTTCACCACGCTCGATTTCCCGGCATTGCGCATCCCGAAGAAGCCGATGTGAAGCCGTTCCCCGGACGGGGTCTGGTTCAGTTCCGCGCCCATATCAATGGAAAGCGGAGCCCGCGGAGGACGGGTCGAAGATGCGGTTCGCCTGCTCGACGGTGAGGTCGATGCCGAAGACCGCCTTGTAATACGCCTGCGTCTCAGCGGTGATGTCGAAGTCCCCGAAGAGATCGGGATAGACCGTCTTCGCCATCCAGATGAGCGTCACGGGCGTGTCGACGCCGCAGGTGTAGCTGCGGTACATGCCGAGGGGCATCTTGTTGATCTTCCCCTCCTTGACGGCCTCGACCTCGCTCCAGTCGTAGCTGCCGATGGAATTGTTCAAAAGATCGTCAGGCTGGGCCGGGTTGAAGTTCGTGATGAGGATGCGGGCCGGGTTCCAGGCATAGATCTGTTCCATCGAGACGGCGGTGGAGTTGTCCGTCTCCATCTCCTCGCCGACGTTCTTCGCCCCGACGGCATCCGCCCACCATTGACCGAAGAAGTGCTTCCCGGAGGTGGTGATCGTCGTGTCGTTGTACTGGAAGAGGAAGAACACGCGCTCGCGCTCCGCGTCGGGGAGATCCTTCACGCGCTCCTGCACGTGGCCAAAGACCGTTTCGGAATAGGTCTTCACGGTCTCGTATTTGTCGTTGCCGGGGAAGATCTCGGACAGGAGCAGGATCCAGTTGTTGAGCGTTTCGATGGCGTCATAGTCCCACTTGCCCGCGGAGACGCCGACCGCCGGGATGCCCGCGTTGGCAAACTGCTCGCCCATCGACGGGGTGCCGCCGTAGAAGACAAGGTCAGGCTCGAGCTTCATGAGCTCCTCGATGTTGACGGTCGTGCCGTCGATGAAATCGGTCTTCGCGTCGAGGATCTCGGGATAGAGCTCGGAGAGAAGACTGTTCTTCGCCGCGCTCATCGAGGGACCCGCCATGCCGACGATCTTCTCTGCGGAATCAAAGAACACGGCGAGTACGGACGGGAGCGGATAGATGTCGCAGACGACGATGCGGTTGATCTTCTCGGGGACGGTCACGACGTTGCCGAAGTGATCGGTCACGGTGTGCGCGCCGGCTTTTTTCGCGCCGCCGGACGAACACGCCATGAGGGAGAACAGCATCGCAAGGGCAAGGAAAACGGAGAGGATACGGGTGAGATGTTTCATGAGAATTCCTTTCTGATCGGTCTTTCGGTCATCGGCCGAGACCGTTTTTGTCGATCCATTCGGTCAAGCCGTCTGCAAGATCGGGGATGTCCCGCCTCCAGATCCGGCCTGAGAATCCCTCGTGCGGGAGAGGGATGAAGCGGGCTGTGTCCGGCACGATCGGGCGGTAGAGCGGATCGGCGATCACCGTCTCTGCCCCGGAGAGCAGCGGGATGATGTCGTCCTCGTCCGTCGCCTGCGGGACGTGCATCGGATGCAGCTCGGCAAAGCCGTCGGTGGCGCAGATCGCGCGGGTCGGGATGCCGGTCACGCGCCTCAGGGCATGTGCCAGGGACGCGGCGGTGACGCCCTCTCCGATCACGACGCACCGGGCATCCGGGTCGCTTTCGGGCAGGATGCGGTCAGCGCCGTCCTCGGCAGACTGACGGAGCGCGGTGACGATCTCCTCCAGCATCTTTCCCCCGCACGGGGTGCCGACAACAAACGGGATGCCGAATCGCGCGCGCATGACGGCTGCCGCGCTGAGCCCGGAGGAGGAGACGACGAGGTTCACACGGGCCTTTGCGCATTCCGCGATGTCCTCGAGCGACGCGCCCATCGCCCAGGAGGAGACGACGCCGATCCCGCTTTCCTCCAAGAGGTTCTTCATCGTGCGCTCCGTCCCCGTGACGGAAAAGTCGAGGGGGGTGAGCCCGAGAAGGTTGACGGAGAGCCCGTCTGTCTTTTTCTCCGGTTCGCGGACCATCCTTCGGGCGAGCGCGGCGAAGGCTTTCGAGGCGCCGGAGGTGTACGAATGCATCCCGTCCGTATCAAAGCCGAACGCCGGGATGCCGCATTCGTCCTCGATCTGCCGCGCGACGGCTTCGAGATCGACGCCCGTCATCATGGGGATCGGCGTTCCGGCGAGCGCGACGAAGGCCGGGGACAGATCGCGGACCGCGCGCACGGTATCGTCGATGAGCTTCTGATCGTCGCCGAGGATCGCTTCGGTCTCGGAGAGCGCCGAGATGAAGACGAGCGAATCCATATCGTACCAGCGCGGCTCGTCGTGCGTGTTGTAAGTCGAATTGCACCCGGACGCGTCGTGCATCACGGTCATCCCGCCGAGCTCGAATAGCGCGGAGCAGACGCCCGAGGTGTCCCCCGCGTAAGTCGAGAGGATCCTTGCGGTCTGTTTCAGAGACATGACGCACACCCCATTCCCTTGATCTGGATGAGCCGACGCGCGTCCTTCGGGGTCCGCCACGCGTCGCGCATCAACGCGGCCATCCCGCGCACGGCTTCATATCCGTAAAGCCCGCCGTTTTCGACGAGGTTTACGAAATACCTGCTTCCGGTGAACCACGCGGCCTTCTGCCCGACGGCGAGGGTCTTTTCCCGGGTCTCGCGGGGCCGCACGCGCATCACGGGATCGACGGTCGGCGAGAGGAGCAGATCGGGGGCGCGCTTCTGCAGTGCCGCAAAGTCTTCCGCCTCTTCCCCGCTGACGCCGTCGAGGTAGATCCGCGTGACGCAAAACCCGTGCCGGAGCAGCAAGCGTGCGAGGGAGAGCGGACGTGACGTCACCGTGTAATCGATCTCGATGGGCGCGTCCCCGATCTCCCGCTTCGCCTCTGTGAGCATTTCCTCGCACCTCTCCGCAAGCGAACCGAAATCCGGTTCCGGGATCCCGGCCGCGGCGCAGAAGGTCCTCCAGTTCGCCTCGATCTCCCCGTAATCGAAGGAGATCGGCAAATGGAGATGCGTCATCCCGAAGCGCTCTGAGAGGAGTTTCCCCCCGGGGATCGCGGCGGGCTGATTCGTCAGGCAGAGCGCGGCTCCGGCGAGCGCCTGGTATTCGGCGTAGGTTTTGCACCGCTGGATCTCGAAAAGCTCCCAGCCGTGCTCTCTCAGATGGGCTGGAAAATCGCCGCCGTCGTCGGTCATGAAGTCGTTCCCCGCGATGAGAACGGTCTTCTCCCGCCTCGGCGCGCCGTGAAGCAGGCTGTAGAGCTGGCGGCGCATGAGCTGATCGGGCGTCAGGCCGGACTTGCGCATGATCGGATTCATGTAGCAGTCCGTGAAATCGATGTCCGGGAACCGCTCCCGGAGCGTTTTGTAGATGTGCGGGAGGTCGGCACCCATGAAGTGATGGATGCAGCTCGTATAGACGAGGACCGCCGGGGGCTTTTTCGGCAGCTTTTCGAGGATGTCCGTGACGCCTTCGATGAGGGAGTCCTCCAGATCGCCGTCGGTGACGTTGTTCTCGCGCACGGCGACGGTCGAGAAGCGGTCCGAGGCTCCCATTTCGGCGGCGGTCAGGACCACGCCACGGAGACAACCCTCGGCACAGACGAAGATCTCGTGTGCCTCCGGGATGAGCATTCCGGTGTGGACGATGTTCCACGTTCCGCGGGCGGGCGGCGAGAACTCCAGGCCCGGGGCAAACGGCGCGGGATAGGTCGCGTCGGCGATCCGGACATCCTTGACGCAGATATCCCCGCCGAGCCGACGGATCATGACGCCCCTCCCGCCGCGCGCATCACGGCATCGGCAAGATTGCGGTATTCCGCGGCCATCCCGCTCGCCGGGAACGCCTCGATCACGGTCTTGCCGAGCGCCTCGGCCTCGAGGACCGTATCGGAGCGGGACAGGGAGCCGATCACGTGAGAATGGATGTCCGCTGCGAGCTCGGCGACTTTTTCCTCTTCGTTTTTGACGTTGCGGCGGTTGAGGATCAGCCCGGCGAATGCGGCGTATCCGCGGTTCCGGAAGCCTTCGACCGCCACGGCGATGTTGGCCGCCGCGTGGATCGACATGTTTTCGCCGGAGGTGACGACGAAGACCTTCTCGGCATATCCCGGCCGCATGGGCATGGTGAATCCGCCGCACACCACGTCGCCGAGCACGTCATAGAAGACAACGTCCGGCCGGAATGCTTCAAACGCGCCCTTCTCAGAGAGCTTTTCGAGCGCGGCGATGATCCCGCGTCCGGCGCATCCGGTTCCGGGAGACGGCCCGCCCGCTTCACAGCAGACCACGCCGCCGTACCCGATCTTCACCATGTCTCCGAGCGCGAAATCGTTCTTTCTCTCGCGCACGAGGTCGAGCACCGTTTTCATCGGCTCCGGCCCTCGGAGCAGCGCCGTCGAGTCCGCCTTCGGATCGCATCCGATCTGCATCACCCGGACGCCGCGGTCAGCGAGAGCCGCCGAGAGATTCGAGACGGTCGTCGATTTTCCGATGCCGCCCTTTCCGTAAACTGCGATTTTGATCATATCGATGATTCCTTTGTCAGTCTGAGCGGCAGAATGCCCTTCTGGCCGCCGTCAAATTCCCGGATCGACGCTTCCACGCCGAACGCGCTCCGGATGTTGTCCTCCGTCACGACCTCATCGACCGGGCCGCACACCGTTTCCCCGTTCTTTGCGAGGAGGAGGGCTTTCGAGGCGCGGGTGAGGACGTGTTCGGGGTAATGCGTGTTGAAGATCACCGCCATCCCCTCCTTCGCGAGCCGCGTGAGGGTTTCGAGGACGATGAGCTGGTTGCGGAAGTCGAGGTTCGATTCGGGCTCGTCGAGGACCAACAGCGCCGGCTTCGCCGCAAGCGCCCGGGCGATCAGCACCATCTGACCCTCCCCGCCGCTCATCTCGGTGCATTTCTTCGGGAGCAGCCCCGCGATGCCGAGGCTGTCCGCAAGCGAACGGACGAATTCCCGCTCCGCTTTTCCCGGCGTCGAGAAGACCCCGATCCGTCCGGTGACGCCGAGCAGGATCATCTCCTCCGCCGTAAGGGACAGACGGCTTCCCTTCGCCTGCGGGACATAGGAGACCCGCGAGAGGAATTCCTTTTCCGGGATCGTGCGCACATCCCGTCCGTCGAGCAGGGACCGCCCCGACGTCCATCGGAGGAAGCCCATGAGGCATTTGATGAGCGTGGTCTTGCCCGCGCCGTTCGGTCCGAGGATCGCCGTGACCTCGCCGCTCTCCGCCGTAAAATTCAGATCGCGGATGACGGGCTCGCCGTTTCGGTATGAAAAGGACGCTTGTTCCGCCGTGAGTTTCATAGCTGCCACCCCTCCGATCTGCGCATGAGGAAGATGAAGAACGGCGCGCCGATCATCGCCGTGAGGATCGAGATCGGGATCTCGGACGCCGTAACGGTCCGCGCGGCGGTGTCTACGATCACGAGGAAGCCCGCGCCGAGGAAGACCGATGCCGGGAGAAGGCGCAGATGGTTCGAGCCGAACTGCATCCGGCAAATATGCGGAATGAGGAGCCCGACCCAGCCGACCTGCCCGCACATCGAGACGCAGGAAGCCGTGCAGAGCGTCGCCGCGATGACGGTCACGGTCCGCAGCAGCCGGATGTTGACGCCCGCCGCTTTCGCTTCCTCGTCCGTGAGCGGCAGCAGATTCAGCCGCCAGCGCAGCAGCAGCAGGACCGTGACGCCGATGAGGATGGGCGGGGCGCCGAGCGCGAGTTCGGACCAGTTGGCCGCGCCGAGACTGCCCATGAGCCAGTAGGTGATCGCCGGGAGCTGGGTCTCCGTGTCCGCCGTGTATTTCACGAGGGAGACGAGCGCGTTGAAGAGCGAGCCCATCATGATGCCCGCGAGCACCACGCCGGAGAGTCCGCCCCGTCCCTGTCCCGCGAGCGAGGTGAGAAGGACCGCCGCCACGCCGAAGAGCATCGCCATGCCCTCCACCCCGATGAGGGGCAGACCGATGAGGATGCCGAGCGCTGCGCCGAATGACGCGCCGGACGCGACGCCGAGGGTGTCCGGGGTGGCGAGGGGATTCGAGAACAGGCTCTGGAAGGCGCATCCGGAGACCGACAGTCCCGCGCCGGTCAGCATGGCGAGCAGGATCCGCGGCAGCCGCACCCGCCAGAGCGTCAGCTCGATCAGCCCGGACGGCAGTTCCCCGCCCGTGAGGTGACCGAGGACCGAGCGCCCGAGATCCGCCGGCGTCACGCCCATCCGGCCGACACAGAGCGCGGCGATCCCACAGAGGACGGGAAAGAGCGGCAGGAGCACGCGGCGCGCGAGGATCCAGCGTTTTTCTCCTCTCATGCGCGATCCTCCGATCCCACGACGGCGGAATAGGCGGTCTTGACGCTCACGCCGGGGAGCTTGCCGATCTTTCCGGAGAGGGCGGCGATCTTGTCCTGCGGGGCGTCGAGGGCGATCGAGATGATGCTGATGCCGCGCTTTCGGTACGGGATGCCCATGCGTCCGATGATATACTCTCCCGCCTCGTGCAAAAGCGTGTTGATGCGCTCCGCGGCCTCCTTGTCCTCCACGATGATGCTCATAACGGCGACTCTCGTCTCCATGATTCCCTCTTTCTCCGGCAACGGCCGGGCAACAAAAAACTGCCGTACCCAAAGGCGTACGACAGCATGGAAAAAGCCCTGCGGCTTCTTCATCATGGTTGTGCGTCACCTTTCAGTCAGAAACGTCTTTCTGTCAGGTACCGATCGGCTATAGTATAACCGATTTTGAGAGAAAAGTCAAGAGAATTCAGAATTAAGAATTCAGAATTCAGAATTATGAATTCAGATCTCTTCCCGCTCAACGAAACCAAAAAGGGAGTCCGAAGACTCCCGTTGGTTCAGATCTTGACTTCGGCATGGGCTTCCGCGGAACGGTAGATGCCGTCGAGCATCTTCTGGATGACGAGCGCGTCGGAGATCGGGGAAATCGGCTCCTTGCCCTCGTCGAGGCAGTTGATGAAGTGACGGATCTCGTCTTCGTAGAAGTCGTTTCCGGGGACCTCGACCTTCGTGTCGGTGAGCTTGCCGTTCTCGTCCGTGCCGTAGACGGTGAGCGGATCGAACGACGCGCCCGCCTTCGTGCCGTAGAGCTTGGAATAGAACTCTTCGCGGCCGTTGATCGTCCAGGAGGCTTCCGCGATCATCGCCTTGCCGCCCTCGAAGCGGAAGAACACGGCGGCGGAATCCTCGACGTCGAAGATCTGGGCGTCCGGACGCTCCGCAAGGCCCTCGCCCCAGGTGAAGGAGGCTTCCGCGTTGTTCTTGCCGATGCGGTAGGACACTTCGGCGGAGACGGACACCGGGACCGGCTTGCCCATCAGATACCAGGTGCGGTCGATGGCATGGACGCCGATGTCGAGCACGGGACCGCCGCCCGCGATGGCCTTGTTGGTGAACCAGCTTCCCGGAACGCCGCGGCGGCGGACATAAGCGGTCTTGGCGAGGTAGATGTCGCCGAAGGTGCCCGCGTCGCGCAGCTCGATGAATTTCTGCTGCTCGTTGCCGTAGCGGGTGCAGACGGCGAGCATGAAGGTGACGCCCGCCTCGCGGATGGCTTTCTCCATGGCCAGCCCCTGTTCGAGGTTCGCGGCGAGCGGCTTCTCGCAGAGGACGTGCTTGCCCGCCTTGGCTGCGGCGATGGTCACCGGGGCGTGCGCGGCGGTCCAGGTGCAGACGTCCACGTAATCGACCTCGGGTTCGTTCGCAAGGAGCTCTTCCACGGAGGTGTACCAATGCGGGATGCCCCACTTCTCGGCGGCGGCCTTCGCTTTCTCCGGCACGATGTCCGCGCAGGCGACGACCTCAGCCCGGTCCTTCATTCTGTCGTAGGACGGAAAATGGGCGTACCCCGCGATGCTTCCGCAGCCGATGACGGCTACCTTCCACTTTTTCACGATGTGTCCCCTTTCGTGAATCAGGCGGTGCCTGTTGTGTTCGGATGTCCGGGCATTCTCTGCCCATACCATCATAGCACGAGACGGGGATTTTTTCAAGACTTTTCTGCAAATTGCAGAGATTTTTGTCATCATCCGCGGCGATTCGGTGAACGGACTTGCCTTTAGAGAGTTCGTCATGTGTCTACGGGCACTGCCCGGTGAACATATTCTCGATGAAGATGCCGTAGCCCTCCGCCGGATCGCCGACGAGGACATGCGTGACGGCGCCGATGAGCCGCCCGTCCTGGATCACCGGGGACCCGCTCATCCCCTGCACGATCCCGCCGGTCCTCTCGAGCAGCGCCTTGTCCGTCACGACCACCGAGAAGCTCCGGTTGTCCCGGCTCTCGCGGTCGATCTCGGTGATGCACACGGCGTATTCCCGCGGTCCGTCGCCGTCGACCGTGCAGAGGATCGACGCCCGCCCGGCGTGGACTGTCTCCCGTCCGCCGATCTCCATGCGTTCGCCCTTCGGGAGCTTCTCAAAGACCCCATAGACCCCGCAGGCCGTATTCGAGGTGATCGTCCCGGTCCGGTTCCCGGTGAAGGCGCCCTTCAGTTCCCCGGGCGTACCCGGCGCGCCTTTTTCGACGCCCGTGATGATGACGTCCGTCACCGTTCCCGATTCCATCGTCACCAGCCCGCCGTCCTCCGGATCGCAGATCCCGTGGCCGAGGCCCGCGAACTCGCCCGTCTCCGGCAGGAAGTACGTCACGGTCCCGATCCCGGCCATCGTGTCCCGGACCCACAGCCCGGCGCGCCGCCTGCCGTCCGCCACCGATTCCGCCGGAATGATGACTGCCGTTTTGCGCTCGCCGTCCCGCAGATACGAGAGGGTGAGCGGCCCGCCTCCCGCCTCGATCTTCTCGGTCATTTCCTCCGCCGACGCGATCTCTTCCCCGTTGACGGCGACGATCACGTCCCCCGCCGAGAGGCCCGCGTCCCTGGCGGGATTCACGACGCCGTTTTCCGTCACCACTTCCGAAAAGCCGACGATGACGACGCCCTCCGCGGTAAACCGGACGCCGAACGGCATTCCGCCGACACCGACGCTCTTCGGATATGCGGCGCCGACCGGAACGGCGAGGAGGACAAGGATCGCCGCCGCCGCGATGATTCTGTTCAGTCGTTTCATGTTTTCTCCACTCCATTTCTTCACGCGCTGTCTCCTAATATGCGCCTGATCCCGTCCGATTATGTGCGCAGATCGGCCAGCATTTCATGCCGGAATTGGGCGCGCGGGCGGAAAAATCTGCAAGCCGGTGCCCCGATGCGGCGCGCTCTCTTGCAATGCGGAGCGATTTGTGTTATAATAGAGGAAAATACGAAATCCCCTTCGGATCGGGCAGATCCGGAAAGGAAAAGCCATGCAGTATCTCTCGTTTCCCGGGCTCGGCATCCCGCCCTTCCACATCGACCGGGTCGCCTTCCGCATCGGGCCTCTCACCGTGGCGTGGTACGGGCTCCTCATCACCTGCGGCATGATCCTCGCGGTCCTCTGCGCCGTGCGGCTGGCTAAGCGCGAGGGCATCTCCCTCGACGACATCACGGACTTCGCCTTCTATGTCATCCTCGCCGGCGTGATCGGCGCGCGGGCCTACTATGTGATCTTCACCTGGAACAAATACGGCTACCTCGTGACGAACGGCTCGTTTCTGCACAATCTCGCGCGGACCCTGTACAACTGCATCGCCGTGTGGGAAGGCGGGCTCGCGATCTACGGCGGCGTCCTCGCGGGACTTCTCTGCGGCTATCTCTTCTCGAGGAAGCGTAAGATCCCGTTTCTCAAGATCTTCGACATCCTCGCGCCGTGCGTCCTGATCGGTCAGGTCATCGGGCGCTGGGGCAACTTCATCAACATCGAGGCGTACGGCTCCGAGACGACGCTCCCGTGGCGCATGGGCATTCTGCAGTATTCCTCCGCGATGTCCGGATCCGGCGAGGCCATCCTCATTTCCGAGCGGTACGTCCACCCGACCTTCCTCTATGAATCCCTCTGGAATCTCGTCGGGCTGATCCTCGTCCTCGCCGTCCTCTACCGCAGAAAGAAATTCGACGGGCAGATCTTCTGCTTCTATCTCGTCTGGTACGGCTTCGGCCGGATGCTCATCGAAGGGCTACGCACGGACAGCCTCATGCTGGGCAATCTCCGCGTCTCGCAGGGCGTCGGATTCCTCTCGCTCGTGCTCGGCATCCTGATCTTCACGATCCTCTCGAAGAAGCATAAAGCCGAACAAACGGATCAACCGGACGGCGGCGATTACAAACCCGTCTACGAAGGCGCGGACGGCGAACCCCAAGAATCAGCAGGACCCGCGGAATCAAAAGAAACTGACGAATCCGAAGTGGAAGGAGAACATGACGATGGCGGCGAGAATCATTGACGGCAAACGGATCGCGGCGGCGGTGCGGGAGGAGATCAGGACCCGCGCGGCAGCCCTGACGGAACGCTCCGGGATCGTCCCGGGACTCGCGGTCGTCATCGTCGGCGAGAATCCGGCGTCGCAGGTGTACGTCCGCAACAAGAAAAGGGCGTGCGAGGAGGCAGGCTTTTATTCCGTCGTGATCGAGCTGCCCGCGGACACCCCGCAGAACGCGCTGCTCGACAAAATTGAAGAGCTCACCGAGGACCCGAAAATCCACGGCATCCTCGTCCAGCTCCCGCTGCCGCCCCAGATCGACGAGCGCGCCGTCATCGCGGCCATCCCGCCGGACAAGGACGTCGACGCGTTCCACCCGGAGAACGTCGGCCGCATGATGCTCGGCGAACCGCGCTTCCTCCCCTGCACCCCGGCGGGGATCATGAAGATGCTCGAGCTCGAAGGGATCCCGGTCGAGGGGAAGGACTGCGTCGTGATCGGGCGCTCGAACATCGTCGGGAAGCCGATGGCGATGCTGCTGATGCAGGCGAACGGGACCGTCACGGTCTGCCACAGCCGGACGAAGAACACCGAAGAGATCGCGCGCCGGGCGGACATCCTCGTCTGTGCGGTCGGCCGGGCCGGCTTCCTCACGGCGGACATGGTGAAGGAAGGCGCGGTCGTCATCGACGTCGGGATGAACCGAAATGCAGAAGGCAAGCTCTGCGGCGACGTCGATTTTGAAGCGGTTTCGCAGAAGGCGTCGTACATCACGCCCGTTCCCGGCGGCGTCGGCGTCATGACGATCACGATGCTGCTCGAAAACACGCTCCGCGCGGCGGAATCGCACGAAACGATTCATTGAAACGCCGACCGGCGCATCTCTTCGTCATTTTACACCGAAATCCCTCTTCTTATCCCGGAAAATTTTCTCTTCCGGGATTTTTTCTTTCTTGACATAGGACCAAAGCTGTGTTATAATACAAAATGCCGCATGATGTCAGGCTCTCAAACGGCGGAAGGGCTGCGGTCCTTCTCCTGCCTGATTCAGCGAGTTCACAAAAGAAAGTGAGGTGCTTTTCGAACATGTTTGCCATTATCGAAACAGGCGGAAAGCAGTACAAGGTCAGCGAAGGAGACGTCATCTTCGTTGAGAAGCTCGATGCAGCCGAGGGAGA
>JAEEGL016333512.1_pt1 | contig 20712 bp, 20 predicted proteins | sample 9134231 | NCBI WGS metagenome assembly JAEEGL01 (sample SAMN16246548, study PRJNA631951) | gut metagenome | biome: gut microbiome; feature: rumen; material: fiber-attached | host: Bos | place: Iran: Karaj | collected 2018-10
CCCATTAGTTGAGTGACCGTCCTCCCACACCACCGTGCGTACCGTTCGGTACACGGCGGTTCAATCAAACATGCAAGGACTCGTACGTGACAAGGATATCACAATATCCTGCCTGTGCGAGTCTTTCGTTCGTAATGGTGTGACTTAATATACCACTTACAGCAACGGCCCAGTATCCCTTCCTCGTGTTACCGTTTCTGTACGCTTTCCACGGTTCCATTCCGAGTTTGATAAGATTCTGCACTTTTGTCTTTGGCTTCTTCCACTGTTTCCAGATGTACATCCGTAATCGTCTGCGAAGCCATCCGTTCCAATCTTCCATGGTTCCTTTCATACTGGCAATTCCAAAGTAAGCCAGCCATCCCGTCATGTACACCTTGATGTCGCGCGTTACGGCTCTGACATTTCTACCCTGGCTTCGGGAAGTAAGTTCTTTAAGTTTCTGCTTTGCCTTCTTCAGGGATTTCGCATGAGCCCGAATATAGTATCCGTTTCTGCCCCTTCCCAATGCGAAACCCAGAAACTTAAAATTTCGGATTGCCACCACGGAAACACCCTTGTCTTCGGCTATCAGTTCCTACTGCCAAGTCTGTAGCGGACTTTCACCGCCTAGTAATCGCGCATGCCGAGCGCACTGAAAAAACGGGAACGGCGAAAGGCCGTCCCCGTAAAGGATCATTGGTTGCCGGCAGGACTCGGCATGACCACGAACGCATTGTTGATCTGCCGTTCCTCTCCCATGCTGGGCCGGTTCAGGAGTTCTCCCCGCCAGACCATCGTCGTGGAGTGCCCACCGTCCAGAAGCGCCGCGTTCCACGCGTTCTCGTTCTGCATCACTTTCATGACGGCGTCCAGGTCGCACCCGATGGAGCGGGTAGACCGGCCGTCTATCACCAGAAGCAGCATCTCGCCGCTCTTCCGCTGACCGATTGCCGTCCGCGGCGCGACGCCCCAGCCCCCCGTACCGGTTTTGACCAGCCCTTCCCCGTTCACGATTAGAAAAGGAGCGAAGGATGTGGCGCTCACGATCCCGTTCGTCATGGCCCATCCGGCCGTCGTCGTGCGGAGAACGAGCTGTCCTCCCTGGTCGAGCCCGATCAGATGATATTCCGTATCGTCTCCCGGTTCCGGACAAAGCAGCTTCCCATCTTCGATTAAAAGTCCGCGGGGGATGGCTCCCTCCAGCTCGCCTTCTTCGCCGTTCTGGAAAGCGCCGCCGTTGATCCCGGCGACCGCTCCAGCGTGGTGTACCATATCGGTCAGCGTCTCGCCGGACTGAAACAGCGATTCCGCGGAAACGAGTTTCACCCGCATCGGATCGGTCACCAGCATGACATGTCCTCGCCAGGCGATGTCCGAGATATCCTTGAGATAGATCCCGTCTTCCAGTTTTCTGTAGCCTTCGATCACATAGGAGTCTTCCGACGGCTTTGAGGTAAAGGTAAAGGATTCCGTTCCGTACCCCTCGTCGCTCACCGTGTTCCCGCGAAGCACCTCTTCTATCTTTTCGTCGGTGAAGAACGCCTTGGCCAGGTCATGATGGGTCATCGTCCGCATAGCCGAACAGATCCAGACCGTTTGAAGCGTCTGGCTGGCGCCGAACACGATCAGAACGTAAAAAGCCAGGACCAGAGCCAGGATCAGCGTGATCAGGCAGAGAATGGCGGCGGAACACAGCCTTGCGACCCGTCTCATTCCAAATCTTCGCCCGCCTTGTTCCGGATATAGCGGTCCATGGATGCGGCGGCCGCTTTCCCGGCGCCCATCGCCAGGATCACCGTGGCGGAGCCGGTCACGGCGTCGCCGCCTGCGAAAATGCCCTCCCGGGAGGTCTCGCCGTCCTCCGTCGCCTGGATCCCGCCGTTGCGCGTCTGCTCCAGTCCCTTCACGGAGGAGATCACGAGCGGGTTCGGGCTGTTTCCGATCGCCATGATCACCAGATCGATCGGAAGGTCGAATTCGGACCCTGGTTTTTCCACCGGGCGGCGTCTGCCGCTCTGGTCCGGTTCGCCGAGTTCCATCTCGATGCAGCGGACGGCATTCACGCAGCCCCTCTCATCGCCAAGTATTTCGACAGGATTCGTCAGGAGGCGGAAGAGGATTCCTTCCTCCTTGGCATGTTCGATTTCTTCCTTCCTTGCTGGGAGTTCTTCTTCTCCCCGGCGGTAGATGATGGATACGGTCTCGGCGCCCAGACGGAGCGCGCAGCGCGCGGCGTCCATCGCCACGTTCCCGCCGCCGACCACGGCCGCATTCCGGCCGTGCATGACCGGCGTCTCGGCATCCGGGCGATACGCTTTCATCAGATTGATCCGGGTCAGGAACTCGTTCGCGGAATAAACGCCGTTCAGGTTTTCGCCGGGAATGCCCATAAAACGAGGCAGACCGGCGCCGCTTCCGATATACACCGCCTCGAAGCCGTCCTCGAACAGTTCGTCCACCGTCAGCGTCTTACCGATGATCGTATCGGTCTCAATCTCGACGCCCGTCTCCCGTAGCCGGTCTATCTCGCGCCGGACGATGGCTTTCGGGAGCCTGAACTCCGGGATCCCGTATACCAGAACGCCGCCCGGCGTATGGAGCGCTTCGAATATGGTCACGTCATAACCGAGCCGGTTCAGATCGCCCGCGCAGGTCAGGCCGGAAGGTCCGGACCCGACGACCGCGACGCGGTGCCCGTTCTTCTTCGAGACCGCCGGGGCCTCGTCGGAATGCGCCAGATGCCAGTCGGCGGCGAAACGTTCCAGTCGGCCGATCCCGACGGGCTCTCCCTTGATTCCGCGGACACAGAAGGACTCGCACTGCTTTTCCTGCGGGCAGACCCGTCCGCAGATCGCGGGAAGACTGCTGGAATCCGAAATGATCCTATAGGCTTCCTCATACGCGCCGTCGCGGATCTTTTCGATAAAGGCGGGGATCCTGATCCCGACCGGACAACCCTTGACGCAGGGCATGTTCTTGCAGTTCAGGCAGCGTCCGGCTTCCGCTCGGGCGATCTCTTCCGTATACCCGAGGGCAACCTCGTCGAAGTTGGTCCGTCTGAGGAGCGGCTCCTGAGACGGCATCTCATGTTTCTTCATGGAAAGATCAGCCACGGTCCGTCCCCTCCTGTTCCAACAGATGACAATGTCTTTCTCTTGCGTTCTTTTCAAAATCTCTGTACATGCCGCACCGGCGGATCGCTTCGTCGAAGTCCACCAGATGGCCGTCGAATTCCGGTCCGTCCACACAGGCAAACCGCGTCTTCCCGTCCACGCTGATCCGGCAGCAGCCGCACATGCCCGTCCCGTCGATCATGATCGGGTTCATGCTGACAATCGTCCTGATCCCATATTCCTTTGTCAGCTTCGACACGAATTTCATCATGACGAGCGGGCCGATGGCGATAACCTCTTCGTAGGCCTCACCGGCTTCAATCATGGTACGGAGCGCATCTGTCACGAGCCCCTTTTCTCCCCACGTCCCGTCGTCCGACATCCGGACGAAACGGGATGAGACCGCTTCGAATTCGCGTTCCAGGATCACGAGATCCCGGTTTCTGAATCCGACGATTGAATGGACTTCGCACCCATCGGCATGCAGTTTCTTCGCTACCGGATAGGCGATGGCACAGCCGACGCCGCCTCCGACGACGGCTACCTTCCGGAAACCGGCCGTCTGAGTCGGCCTCCCGAGCGGGCCTGCAAAATCCTGGATATATTCGCCCACGGACAGTTTTCCCAGCGCGTCGGTCGTCGCGCCGACCGTCTGGAAGATCACCGTGACCGTCCCCTCTTCTCTGTCATAATCCGCTACGGTAAGCGGGATCCGCTCTCCGTCCTCGGACACCCGAAGGATGATGAATTGACCCGCTTCCGCTTTTTTCGCCACTCTCGGGGCGGAGACGGTCATTCGGATCACGGAAGGATTCAGAACTTCTTTTTCGACGATTCGAACCATGTTTTTCCCTTTCTGTCGCGTCCCGCTTCGCCGGAGATGACGTCCGAAGCGCCGGAAACGCGTATGTTTCTGCAGCGTGGCCGGCGCCCGGGGGACCCGGTCCCGGCCTGCGACTAGTATAGTACATACCTTGTGTTTTGTCAAGAAGAAACCGTTTCTCCACAACGTTCCGGACCCTCCGGAGCGGACGGGGAACAGCCCCTGTGCCCCGAAGAAAAGACCGCAGTCGTAACTGCGGTCAGAGGGTCTGTTCCGTTTTCGTTTCAGATTCTTCTCCGGGAGCGTCCGGCGTGAGGATCACGTCCGAGTGAGGTCCCTCGTTGATCTCAAGCAGCCTGCGCAGGACGGCAACGGACTGGCGGATGTTGAAATTCCCTGCAATACGGTACCTTGGAAGCCGGAGATAGATCTTGTCATGGGCGCCGAATTTCGGATTGTAGTGCGACAGGTAGTACCGGTAATACCGGTCGATGGTCCTGTCGTACGCCTCGCCCCCGTCCCGGAGCCTGGTGAGACGTACCTTTCCGTACAACGTCTTGGCTTCTCTAAGCAGGGCGGCGTTGATCAGGTATCCCTTGCCGTACAGTTCCGTCACCCTGCGATCCTTCAGGAGCGCGATCGCCTTTTCATGGCTGCCCGCCGCTCGAAGGCAGGTGTCCACATTGTAGATGAGAGAACGTCCCAGTTCCCGGGCCGTGTCGACCCGCAGGGAGGTGGATTCCTGTTCCGTGTAGTATCCGATCACGTTAGAAAGCGCCGTGAGAAAATCGGACCGGATCCGTTCGTCCTCCTCCTCGGTGAGCACGCCGGCCCGGAGCGCCTCGATCATGAGCGTATTCGTATAGTCGTGTTTGTCGATCCGCGAGGGATCCAGCGCGGAATACGGGGCAAGCTGTTCACTCATCGTCTTCTTCCCCCTTCTTTTCCTCATCCGGTCTTCCCGGGCGGTTCTCTTCTGACGCCAGATCGAAGAACTCGTCGAACGCGTCGAGATCGAACTCGTCCTCGTCGAAACGGTCGGCGTTCGTATCGAAGTCCTCTTCGTACATATCGTGATCCGCCGGCGTGTCGTCGGCGAACTCCGACTCGTCAAAGGAAGAGATCTGCAACGCTCTCGGACGGTTCGGAGCGCCATCCGCCGCATACTCCACAGGCGCCTCCCGGGACCCTTCCTGGCCGGTGTAGTCCAGCTCGTCGCGGTCGCGGTACCAGCTGTAATAGTGCTCACCGCTGTTGACTTTCCGGATGATTCGCTCGATCTCCTTGTTTTCCAGCATCTCCATACTTCCGCGGCAGTACAGTTCGAACCTCTCGAAAAGCTCGTGGATCAGATCCCGGTCGCTGATGCGATCGTCCGTCTCGGTCTTGATATAGTGGAAGTAGTAGGTGATCTGGTTCAGGACGTACGTATAGTTTTCCGAGGTGATGTAGCGGGAGGCGCTGAATCTCCTGATGATCTCGGGCAGGATCCCGGCGCCGATCTCGATACGCTCGTTTTCCGTGAGCGCTCTGGCGCGCGTTGCGGCCAGTTCCTTCGCCTCGGTCTCCGTCAGCGTCAGTCCGAACTGAGATGTATATTCGTTCAGCGCGAGGATCTCTCCTTCCGCCGGAACGACGGACAGGTGTTCCAGGTCGATCAGTTCGTTCATGTGCCAAGTCCTCTTTTCTGTGTCAGCGCGCCGCTCACTTGACGGGCCGCGCTCTCAGCATTTTGATCGGGATCCCCTTTTCCGTGAAGGACCGCTCGTATTCCGTCATGATGTTGCCGCCGGCATGGGCGGAACGGTGGAGATCTCTCGTGCAGATCTCTATCTCGAAGCCGGCCGTCGGGAGCAGCTCCAGCGTATAGTCGAACAGATCGTCATCATCCGTCTTGAACGAGAAGAATCCGTCCGCGCGAAGGATCCTGCGGTATCCCTCCAGATAAGCCGGGTTGGTCAGACGTCTCTTCTGACGGCCGCTCGTAGACCAAGGATCGCTAAAATTCGCGTAGATCCCGACGATCAGACCGTCCGGCATCGTCCCGATCACGGCGCCCGCTTCCCCGACGATAAAACGAACGTTTCCCCGTTTTTCCTCCGGGATGTCCCATGTTTCTCCATTCCTGTACAGTTCTCCGTCCGGCGTGAGCCATCCGCCGTGCGTCCCGAGATCCCCAAGGCCGCGCCGGCGCGCGTACTTTTCGACCGCCAGAAGACAAACGTCGGAGATCCGTTCCAGCGCGAGGTAATTCCGTTCCGGCTCCTTCTCCGACAGGGCGGTGATAAAGTCACCCTTGCCGCATCCGATCTCCAAGACCAGCGGCAAATCGTTTCCGAACACCCTGGCGGCGTCCGTCCACCGTTCCCCGTCGAATGGGTATAGAAGCGCGGACAGCGCCTTGAGCCTTTCGCCGCCGTGCGGTTTTTTTCTCATTCTCATATTGATTTTTGCTCCGTTATTTGATAGAATGGAGAAAAGGTCGGATTGTGCCCATTCGGAACCGTTCCGACTCTTTATTATACCATATCCGGCTGCTAAAATCTACCCCGTATCCATCAAAAGAGAGAGGTGAGTATCAGGATGGAGCTTTCCGTGTTTACCAAGACACTGGAAGACGAGCTGGTCCGGCGCGGAATCTCTCCCGACGTGGCCGGCCGGCGCGTGGAGGAAGTCACGCGTTCCTTCACTGAGGAGGACTACGCCGAGATCGCTTCCGTCCAGTCCGACGAGGAAGTCACGAAACTGGCGGACTCTCTGTACGCGATGCTCACCCGCAAGCCTGCCGCTCCCACCACCGTGCTTCCTACGCCGTCTCCCGCCACCGAAGAAGAATCGGCCGGCGTTCCCGTGACGGCGGAGGACGTGAAGCTGCCGGACGAGGATGAATTCGACGATTCCCTTCCGGAACGCGAACTGAATCCCTCCTCAAGAGCGCTTGCCATTTTCTGGTGCAGTCTGTTTTTAACGCTCCCGATCTCTCTCGGGATCCTCGCCCTGTTCCTCGGCGTGTTCGGCGCCATGTTCGCCGCGCTTTTCGCACTGATCGTCGGCTGTGTCGCGGTGCTGATCGCGCTGGCTGCCGTCGGCGCTCTCGTTTCCCTTGTTGGCATCATCTACGGCGTGACCCAGATCTTTGCGGGGGCCGTGCCGGCCGGCGTCTTTGAGATCGGCCTCGGCATCGCCGTGGCAGGCTGCGCGACGCTCGTTTCCGTGCTTCTGTACAATTTTGCTCTGCGGTTTCTCCCCTGGGTCGTCCGCAAGGTCGGCGTCCTCTTCTCCTTCACCTGGAGAAAGCTGAAAGAACTGTTCAGATTCGTCAGAAAGGAGTGCTACAAGCTGTGAAACCCGCATCCATCATCGCGCTGATCATCGCAGCCGTACTGATCGTGGCCGGTGTCATTACCTGCTCCGTCGCTTCGAACATGGCGAAGAAAGAAGGCACTCCGCTTTTTGCCGAAAAAGTCGACGACGACTATGTCCGCAAAGTCGACCTTTCCGGACCCGATATCACGAAAATCGAACTGCTTGTCGGGAAGGCGATCATCAACATCTATGGACAGTGCGAAAAGGCCGATCCCGATTCAAAGGAATACCGCGAGACTTCCTGCGCGGAATTCATCAATTTTCAGGAGAACTACTATTCCCTGTCCGTGACCAACCGGGTCCTCAGTTTTGACGAAGTCCTAAACCTGACCTCCATGTTCAAGTTCTGGGAAAACGGCTTCTCCTTCAAGGGGATACGCCACTACCTGAACCTCAACGCCCAGCCGGATCTGTCCCGTGACAAGGTCATCAACATCTACCTGACCAGCGGTAAGTCGATCAAGATCCTGAACGTCCGCGGAGAATCCTGCACCGTCAATCTTATCAACATGACGACCGGGACTGACTACATGATCGAGGCCGATGACCTCGTTCTGAACGCGGACAGTCTTCGCACCTCCTCCACCCTGAGGATCGGTTCCGAGAAAAGTCCCTGCGGCCGGGCCGTGCTGAACATGACCACCCGTACCTATGCCAACTCGATGTCGGTCTATGCGACGGATCTCGACATGGACGTCGAGCACTTCCGCTGTATCGGCACGGCCGAAGTCCATTGCGATACGGGCCGGGTTCAGGTTCAGTCCGTACGAAAGATGGCCGACATGACACTGTTCCTCCGCACAACGTCTGGATCCATCGAGGTGAACGGTTCGCTCTGTCCTTCTCCTTACGCGAGCGAGGCGGAAGGCGACGCATCGTCGCTGACCGTCGAGACGAAGAGCGCTTCCATCCAGATAACGACTTCCGAAAACACCGAAACCGCGGAACAGACGAATCCATAATCCAGGACCAGTAAAACAGAGAACCGGGCATTTTGCGATGTCCGGTTCTTTCTTTCCGATCCGTATCGGTCAGTCGTCTTTCCTGAAATTGTTGCTCTGCCTGTACGGGATGATATCGATCCCCTTGAAATAGGCCCGCAAAATCTCTTCCGCCTTGTAACCGGCCTGAGCCAGGTCGAATGACCCATACTGGCTGATCCCGACTCCGTGTCCCCAACCCTTGCCGACGAAGATGAAGTTGTCCTTGTTCTCGGCATAGGCCACCTTGTACAGCACCTCCGCGGTGGATTTGTCGTCCAGCACTTCGGTCTTGTACTGGTCGTCGTAGTCCAGATAGGAAGTGGAAGAAGCGTACTGTTCGACGTAGTCATCTCCAAGGTACGCTGCGGCATTGTCGCTGGTCACGACGAACACGTCGATCTTCTTATAGTCGATCAGTTCGTTTGCGGTATAGATCCCGATCGTCGCGCTGCCGTTCCGCTCCGAGGAGAGCGTGTCAGTCTCCACATAGATGTCGCTCACGTCGATATAACCGTACGCCTTGTCGTATTCCTCCTCGTCGCCACTCGAGACGGTCCAGCCGTCTTCTTCCCCACCGGATCCGCCAGGTTCGCCCGCTTCATCCGGCTTTTGCGTGATGACGACGTTCTCGGTATACTCCACGCTTCCCCGTCCCACGACGAAGTTGGCGCTTTTCACGTAGGGCGACAGCGAAACGCGTACCTTGTCCGTATTGACGATGGTGACCGAATTGCCATGGATGTCGGTCACGGTCAGTTTCTTCACATAGGTGGAATTCTTGGCCAGTTCCGTGATGGTCACGTCCCGGATGGCGTCCTCGAGTTCGTCGTAGCCCGCCTTGTTGAGACGTTCGCACAGCGCCTCCGGAGATACCTCGTTGATCCAGAAGCCGTTCGCATGGTTCATGTAGTCCTCCCAGGGCGTCTCCACGGCCTGAAGGTACGGCGTGTCGAGAGTCGATCCCCACGCGTCCTGCGCACTGACCGTCACGCCCCCCGCACTGGAGGAATAATAGGCCGGCACGATGTCGCCTTCATAGGTCATGACCTTGCCGCGCGTTCCGCCGACCACCTCCATGACCCGCTCGTTGATCCGTCCGGCTCCCTTGTAGACCTGACAATCCGTCGTGTTGCACAGGTCAAAACCGTACGCCGCGTGTTTGTTCAGGTGCGTCAGCGTAAAGGAACGGACGGTGATGGCGAACGCTCTCAGCGTTTCGAGCGGCCAGGAATTCGAGTTCTCGTAGGGAACGACGCCAGCGATATACGCCTCCAGCGGAACAATGTTGATCAGGGAGACACCGTCCGTCTCCCCGTTGTCGTACCGCTTGAAGCAGAACACACCGTCGTAGTAGTTCCCGGCAGGCGTCGTGATATAGGTATTGCCCGTCCTGTCCTCCAGCGCCTGGATCCCCAGCTCCGTCGTACCGCTCCCGTCAAACTCGAAAACGATCTCGTCGGTGTACGGATTCAGCACTGAGACGGCCGTCGAGGAGGGCCCTGCGATATTCAGCCCGTAGTCCGGGAAGATCCATTCCAGCGTGTCCACATAGTTGAAAGCCGAGTCCCACGTTGCGAAATCGCCGATCCTCAGCGTATAGCGTCCGTTGATGTAGGAAGGGATGGCGGAAAGGCCGAGCTGCGCTAAAGCGTATCCCGTCTCATCGATCAGATCCGCCAAGTCATCCTCGTCCAGATACCTTCCGTTCAGTTCGACGTGGTATCCGCCGATCACCGTCTCGTACCGGCTGGACGTGATCAGATACGTCATGCCGGTCTTCGAGAGATTGTCGTCCGATGTGGCGGAGAGTACCGTTTCCCGCGTCGTCCAGAGCCGGTGGAATTTCCTGTCCCCAAGGAGATCGGTATATCCGAACTCGTACCCGACCGGCGTGGAAATCTCGAATCCGGTCGTGAGGTTGCTGCCGTACATCAGACCGACCGCAACGAGAACATCCTCGCCGGACTTCAGCGAGGATGCGTCGATCATCTCGTCGGGGATCTCGTTTTCCAGAGAGTCGGAGGCCGCGGAAACGGCGGACGCGATGAGCATAATGGTATAGTAAGCAACGCCCAGGACCATCAGCACAGCGAGAACGATGCAGATGATCCGGACGACCATTTTGCTCTTTTCCTGTTGAGTCCGCTTCTTTTTTGCGGTTCCCTTATTCTGCGTTGACAACGGTGTATGCTCCTCTCACCATGATATATGCGATCTCGGAGGTGATCAGGATCCCGCGCCCGTCACCACGGGGAATCATGCACATGTGGTTTTTGGTCAGCGGCTGACCCAAAAGAATCTCGGTTGCGTCCGTATAGTCGGCAAGCCCCTGAAGGGTATCCGGCGCAACGCAGACGGCGGAACCGGAACGAAGCATGATCTCGCAGGCTCCGTTCGCCAGCACCTGCATGCCTTCCCTGAGTTCCAGAACGTCGAATTCTGAAGAGGAGGCCGGCGCAGTCGTTTCGCCCGAGAAGTCAAAATCCTCCAGCGCCTCCGCCACTTTGGCGTCGATCTTCTCATCCACGTCCTTTTCGACGGTGCTGATGATCTCCTGCTTGAAAATGTTCCGCAGGTAGCTGAGAGAGACCAGCGGGTCCTCGGAACTGTCGTACGCGGCCGAAACGATCACGGTGCAGGCAGCCGCAACGGCCAGCACGATCGCCGCAATCTTGACTTTATTTACTGTTTTCATGAGGGTCCCATACCTTTCCGAAATGATCTGGAAATCGTGTATATTATATCAGCCCGGAGCGGAAAAAGCAAGCCGTCTTCCCCGCACGGCCCTTCCGTGCCCGCAGCGGGCACGGAGAGGGATCCGGTCCGATCAGTCTTCGATGGCGACCTGTTCGCCCCGCGTGACCGTGATCCCCGTCGCGGGAACCTTGTTCTTCCTGCACTTGGCGGCAAACCGCATGTCGATGTCTTCTCCTCCCGTCACCTTCGTGACCGTGATCCCCTTCTTCATGCTGAACAGTGTAACGCCGGCGGCGGAACGCGTCGCCTTTTCCGGAATCAGGGACGAGGAAATCAGGATCCCACGTCCGACACTGTTTTCGAGGAAGAGGTCGATCGGCTTGGATTCGAAGAAAATCCCGACAGCGGGCGACGCGGCGGAAAAGGCGCCGGTCAGCTTGCGCCGGTTCGTCTTCGTCTCGTACGAGCCGGCGGGAACACGCACGCCCTTGCCGTTCGCAAACAGGAAGACGAAACGGTCCTCCGGCCTGTAATCGGACACAGCCTTCATCATAATCGGCTTCTCGCCTTCGTCGAATCCGAGTTTGGCGGCGACGTAATCGCCGAGCGAGGAAGCCTTCACCTGGTCGAAGTCGTCCGCCCTGCACTTGTACACCTGCGCCTGATCCGTGAAGAAGAGAAGCTCGTCTGCATTGTCGCACTCCTCGGCCGATACAATCTCGTCGCCTTCCTTGAGCTTCTGCTCGTCCGCCCGCATCAGGGACTGGCGGGTTATCTTTTTGAAATATCCTTCCTTGGTCAGGACCACGAACACGGGGTAGCTGGCCACCGTCTTGCTCTCGTCGGGCAGTTCCTCTTCCCCGTCCACCGTGATGAGGATCGTCTTTCTCGGCCTGCCGTACTTTTTCTTGACGGCCGCCAGCTGACGGACGATCACGTCCTTCAGCCTGAGTTCGTCCGCGACCGTGGCCTCCAGATCGGCGATCTCCTTCTGGAGGTTCTCGATTTCCTTGATGCGGCCGATGATGTATTCCCGGTTCAGATGGCGCAGTTTGATCTCCGCGATGTACTCCGCCTGGATCTGGTCGATGGAAAAGCCTTCCATCAGCCGGGGAACGACATCCGCTTCGCTTTCTGTCTGCCGGATGATCCGGATCGCCTTGTCGATGTCGAGGAGAATCTTTCCGAGCGCGCGGAGCAGATGGAGTTTCTCCTTCTTCTTGCCCAGATCGAAGGTCAGTTCGCGCTTCACGCATTTCAGTCTGAACGCGATCCACTCGTTCAGGATTTCCTTGACGCCCAGCTGCTTCGGGACGCCGTCGATCAGAACGGTAAAATTGCAGGAGAAGCTGTCCTCCAGCGTCGTCGTACGATACAGTCTGGCCATCAGCGCGTCGGGGTCCGTACCGCGGCGGACGTCGATGGTCAGTTTGAAACCGGACAAATCGATCTCGTCCCGAACGTCGGTGATCTCCTTGAATTTTCCCTCCTTTAGAAGGTCGGTAATCTTTTTGATGATCGCCTCGATCGACGTGGAATACGGGATCTCCGTGATCTCGATCATGCTGTTCGCCTTGTCGAAACGGTAGCGGGCGCGCATTCTGAAACTTCCCGCACCGGTCTCGTAGATCTGCTTCAGCTGTTCCCGGTCGTAAATCAGGTCAGCGCCACCGGAAAAATCGGGTGCCTTAATCAGATCGAGGAGCCTGTCCACCGTGGTCTTCGGGTTCTTCAGAAGCGCCGTGGTGCCGTCGCAGATCTCGCCCAGATTGAAGGAGCAGATCTGGGAGGCCAGACCGACGGCGATCCCCGTATTGGGCGAGACGAGCACGTTCGGGAAGGAGGTCGGGAGGAGCGTCGGTTCCGTCGTCGTGTTATCGTAGTTCGGCACCAGATCCACGGCGTCCTTGTCGATGCCGCCGAACAGTTCCGCGCAGAAGGGATCCAGTTTCACTTCGGTGTAACGGGGCGCGGCAAACGCCATGTCGCGGCTGTACTGCTTTCCGAACGACCCCTTGGAATCCACGAAAGGATGCAGAAGCGCCTCGTTCCCTCTCGTCAAACGCACGAGCGTCTCATAAATCGCCATGTCGCCGTGGGGGTTGTAATGCATCGTAGCTCCCACAACGTTGGAGCTCTTCGTTCTGGGGCCGTTCAGCAGGCCCATCCGGTACATGGTATAGAGCAGCTTCCGGTGGGACGGCTTGAACCCGTCGATCTCCGGGATCGCCCGGGAAACGATCACGCTCATGGCGTAGGGCATATAGTTCTTTTCGATCGTCTCAGTGATGGGCTGTTCCCGGATCTCCGCTTCCGCCTGAAGCGGGAGATTGTCCTTCTTTTTCTTCGCCATGTCGTCCTCTTTCGTAAGAGAATATGTCTATAACGGAAGCCGGTCCTCTACGGTCTTACGATCTCAGACCCGGCCGCCCGGATGATTCGGTTGTAATAGGCCAGATACTCCCCGTCCGTGGGTGGAAGTTGTGCATACACGCAGTCCAGTCCCAGTTCGTCCGCTTTCCGGAGCAAGGAGAAGAGCCGCCTGCACGCCTCCCGCGCATCTCCGCGCGGACCGGTGAGAAGCATTTTCCCGCCGGGCGGAAGCTGTCCCGCCTCTTCGTTTGACACGAGCAGCCCGTAGTTCCCGGATGCATGCTCGAGAATGTATCCGGCAAACGCCTTGTCGGAAGCATCCACCAGGATCACCTTTGCGCGGGGCGCGTAGTGCTTGTACTTCATCCCCGGAGACTCCGGCGTCCCCTCTCCCGCCAGTTCGGGTGACAGAACCGCTTCGGCCACTCTGACACTCCGGCAGACCGAGGAAAGCATCTCGACGGTCACGGCACCGGGTCTCAGAACAGTGCACTCGTCGCCGTCCAGACGGACGACGGTCGATTCCAAACCGATCTCGCACGGACCTCCGTCCAGAATCATGTCGATCCGTCCGTCCAGGTCCTGCAGCACATGCTGCGCCGTGGTCGGAGACGGGAACCCGGAGCGGTTCGCGCTCGGTGCTGCGATCGGGTGTCCCGAGATTTCGATCAGCCTGTGCGCGACTGGGTTGGAAGGACACCGGACCGCGACGGTGGGAAGACCACCGGTCACGGCGTCCGGGATATTTTTCCTTTTCGGGAGGACCACCGTCAGCGGTCCCGGCATGAAGGTGCGGGCCAGACGGTCGAACGCCTCCGTCGGGTAGGCGATCTTCTCTGCGTCCTCCGGTCCCGCGATGTGGACGATCAGGGGATTGTCGGACGGCCGCCCCTTGGCCTCGTAGATCCTATGGGCGGATTCCTCAAGAAGCGCGCTCCCGGCCAGTCCGTAGACCGTCTCGGTCGGGATGGCCACCAGTCCGCCTTGCCGGATGACTTCTGCGGCCTTTTCCATGACGGGCCGATCTTGATCCGGCACTCCGGTTATGGTCAAAAATTCGGTGTTCATGTTCATACGGAACGGGGTCAAAAGTCCCGTTCCTCTCCGTTTTTCAGTCTTTCAGCCGTATCCGCCGTCGCAAGCGCATCGATCATGGCATCCAGATCTCCGTTCAGGAAACTGTCGATGGAGTACAGAGTCAGACCGATCCGGTGATCGGTCACCCTTCCCTGCGGATAGTTGTATGTCCGTATCCGCTCGCTACGATCCCCCGTTCCCACCTGGGAACGGCGTTCTCCGGCAATTTTCTCGTTCTGCTCCCGGTTCTTCATGTCGAAAAGTCGGGCCCGGAGCAGTTTCATGGCCCTGTCCTTGTTTTTGTACTGGCTCCGTTCGTCCTGACACTCGACCACGATCCCGGTCGGCCTGTGAACGATCCGGATGGCGGACTCTGTCTTGTTGACGTGCTGTCCGCCCGCTCCGCTCGATTTGATGGTCTCAATCTGAAGATCGTTCTCGTCAATCGTGACTTCCACACTCTCCACTTCGGGCAGGACCGCAACGGTAGCGGTCGACGTCTGGATCCGTCCGGACGCCTCCGTCACCGGGATCCGCTGGACCCGGTGGACACCGCTCTCGAACTTGAATCGGGAGTAAGCTCCGGATCCGGTCACGAGAAACGTGATCTCGCGGAACCCGCCGAGCCCCGTCTCGTTGGCGTTGAGCAGTTCCGTCTTGTAAGAACGGCTGACGGCGTACATGGTGTACATCCGGTACAGAACGCCCGCGAACAGAGCGGCTTCCTCTCCGCCCGCGCCGGCGCGGATCTCCACCACGACGTTCTTCTCGTCGAGTGGATCCCTCGGAAGCAGAAGACGTTTCAGCTCCGCCTCGAGACGGACGGCGTCCGCCTGTCTCGTTCTGCTTTCTTCCTCGGCGAACGCGCGCAGTTCGGGATCGGTCTCCCGCTCCGCCAGTTCGCGCGCCTCATCGGACTCCTCCCGCGCCCTGCGGCATGCCCGGAAGGTCTCGATGACCGGCATGAGAGACGCTCTTTCCTTCATCAGGGAGGTGTAGCGTTCCCGGTCCGCGATGACGGAACTGTCAAGGAGGGCGGCCTCGATGGAATCGAAGCGCTTTTCGGCTTCCTTCAGTTTTTCAAACATATGAAATCGGGTCCTGGCTTCCTGCAGAGATCAGCGGAAGAACGCGGCCACCGCACGGTGGGTTTCGTACAGGTCCGCTTTCGAGATCAGTTCGAACGGCGCGTGCATCGAGAGCACCGGGACGCCCAGGTCCACCGTGTCGATGTTGTGGAGCGCGATATATTTCGCGACCGTTCCACCCCCGCCCGCGTCGACCTTGCCGAGCTCACCGGTCTGCCAGACCACGCCGGCTTCGTCAAACAGTCTGCGGAACCAGCCGACCAATTCGGCGGACGCGTCGTTCGTGCTGTACTTCCCGCCGGAGCCGGTGTGCTTGATCAGGCAGACGCCACAGTGGAGCAGAGAGGAATTCCGCTTCTCGTACACGTCCGGATAGTTCGGATCGTAGCAGGCGTTCACATCGGCCGACAGGCATTTCGAATGCATCCTGACGGCGGCCGGATTGCCGCCGAGCTGTCTGGCGAGTTCGTCCATCAGATCGAACAGAAGGCTGCACTGCATGCCCGAAACGCCGTCGCTGCCCGTCTCTTCCTTGTCGGCGAAGACGGTGATACAGGTATGCGCCGTTCCTCCTGCCTCGAGGAGCGCGGTCAGCGCCGGGTAGGCGCAGACGCAGTCGTCGTGTCCGTACGCACCGAGCAGCCAGCGGTCGAGTCCGACGTCGACCGTCTTCTGCGCCGGAACGAAGCAGAGTTCCGCCGACATGAAGTCCTCTTCGGTAAAACCGTACTTTTCGTTCAGAAGCGCGAGCACTTTCAGTTTGACCCTGTCCTCGCATTTCTCTTCCTCCTCCTCGTCCCGGAAGGGAGAGGTGCCGAGAACGACATTAAGTCCCTCGCCCGCGAACGCGGTACCGAGGGGTTTGGCGTTCTGTTCCTTGGCCAGATGCGGAAGCAGATCGGTGATGCAGAAGAGCGGATCTCCGGGTTCTTCGCCGATGCAGACGGTCACGGAGGTACCGTCCTTCCTCTCCACAACGCCGTGAAGGGCAAGCGGCACCGTCGCCCACTGGTATTTCCGGAGCCCGCCGTAATAGTGTGTCTTAAAGTAGGCGATCCCCTCTTTCTCAAAAGCGGGGTGCTGTTTCAAATCCAGCCGGGGCGAGTCGATATGAGCTGCGCAGAGACGGATCCCATTCTCGATCGGTTCCGTTCCGACACGGAAGATGAAGAGTCCTTTGTTCCGGTTGTTGAGATAGCGCTTTTCACCCGGCCTGACCGGATCGCCCATCCGATACGGCAGGAAACCTTTCTCCTCCAGCAGCGCGACCGTGACGGCGACGGCTTCCCGCTCCGTCTTGGCTTTATCGAGCCAGGCGGCGTAGCCGACGGAATACTCTTTCGCCCTGGCCATTTCCGTCTCGTCCCTGCGCTCAAAGAACGTCTTTTTCTGGTAGAAGAGCTGTTCCTTCAGCTGTTTCGCGTTTTTCTCGCCCATGATTCTTTCCTCCGTTCAATTCGTGGCATTGCTGTCGTACAGTTTCTGATACATGTTTCTCGCGTCCAGGATCTCCCCGACCCAGCGGGCCGTGTCCGCATCCGGGATCGACGTCAGGTAGGACTCGCCGCCGGTATTGGCCGGATCCTCCAGCCAGAGCGAGACCGTCGATTCCCCCTTCCGCACGACGGCGAGAACGGTCATCCAGTCGTTGTATTTCGTATAGAACCGTCCCAGCCGGTAGGCGCCGTAGCGAATATTCGTGTCGGGATCATACAGGAGACCGTCTTCCGCCGTTTCCCGGAGCAGCATGGCTACGGAACGGAACTCCGAGGACGTCATCTGCATCAGGCCGACCCGGCCGTCCTCCGACACATAGTTGCTCTGGAAATTGCTCATCTTGAGGATGCACGCATTCAGTAGAGAATTCGGGACGCCGTATTCCTCCGCATAGCGATTCACGATTTCCTCATAGCCCAGAGGATGGTTCGCGAGATCCACCCGGTGTCCGATCACGTGATACAGGACACCGCACAGGACGGACAGGAGCAGGATCGCCGCGATCACGACGCTCCTCTTGGCTGCCGTTTTCAGTTTCATGTTTCATCAACCTCGTCAAAGGTAAAAAGAGACGCGGCGCAGCGGCGTACCGCCTCTATCAGCGCGTCGTCGTCTCCGTTGTTTTCGATGATATAATCCGCCCGGGCGGTCAGATCCTCCGCCGGTCTCTGCGTGAGAAGGCGTTTTCCTGCCTCCTCTTCCGATATTCCGTCGCGGCGCATGATCCGCCGGATCAGCGTCTCCTCCGGGGCCGTTACGCAGATCACCTTACGGCAGATCCGGTCCGCCCCGCTCTCGAACAGGAGCGGAGCGTCCAGGAGGACAGCCGGGAAACCGGCGGCGGCGTACGCGTACGCCCGCAAGACCGATTCCCGGATGATGGACCGGTGCGTAATCCGGTTCAGGTCGTACAGCGCCTGCCGGTCACCCGCAAACACCATGCTCCGCAGGACGGCCCGGTCGAGCGACCCGTCCGGCGCAATCACGGCTCCACCGAAGCGATCCGCGAGCGACTGCATCAGCGGCGATCCGCCCGTCCCGGGAGCGGTCATCTCCCGGTAGACCAGATCCGTGTCCACGGACGGAATCCCCTCCAGCCGGAACAGTTCCGAAACATATCCTTTTCCGGATCCGCTCCGTCCGCAGAGCCCGATCAGAATGCCGTTCTTTTCCATGGCCGTTTCCCCGGTCATTCCGCCGTTGAAATATCGCTGATTTTCGCTTTGACCATCAGGTACTTGCTGTAGATCTGGATCTCCTGGTTGACCGCCAACGGCTTGCTTCCGTTCAGATAGAAGGTGCCGTCCTCAGCCATACGGCCGACGCAGCTCATGCTGCAGTTCACGTCCACCCGGTAAAGATCGCCTTCTCCGGTCGTCGTCACGCGGACCAGTTCGCCGTTCTGGGCTTCATAGACCATTTCCGCGACTCGGATGGAGATGTCCTCCCGGAGCGGGCCGATCTTTGAATCGTCTTCCTTCAGGTAGAACAAGTCTCCCTCGTGCATGCAGTTTTCCGCGGAGGAATGACGGATGTTCTCGATGCTGAAGGAGATGATGTGATCCTCCAGCGGTTTCCCCGCCTCGCTCCCGGCGCCGGAACGGCTCTGGGAGATGAACCGGACCGCGACACTGGCCGCAATCGCCAGAATGATGACCAGCAGCATCACGTCAAGGGCGCCCAGTCTCTTTTTTTCGCGATTCTTCTCTTTCATCTGACTCACCCCGTGTTATTGCAGATTTGGGATGCGGAAGGTGTCCTCCGGCAGTTCGTCCGCGCCGAGGACATCCACATAGTCCGTCGTGACGGACCGGACCGTCTGACCGTCCAGCCGGTTGGTCTCCGTCAGGACAACGCCGGTTTCCACGGACAGAACATACTCGCCGCTCATTCCGTAACCGTCGTCGTAGACCCGGATGTTGATCTTCTTCCCGTCGTCCGACAGCGACAGCTCGTCCGACGCGCCGTCCTGGAGCAGGGATTCGGCGGACGTGATCCCGAGCTCGTCATACATCGACGTTTCGGAAGCCGGGACCACCGATTCCTCCCGGCCGATCTTTCTGTAGAGTCTTTCTCCGTCAGAGATCAGGAGACGTTCCTCCGACTCCGCCCGGAAGCAGTTGCCGCGCCTGGTCAGCCGGAGCTGTTCCACGCGGTAGAGCCCGCCCGAGGAATACACGATCCGGAAGGAGCGGACGTAGTTCTGCCTCTCCGCCATCGTTTCCCGCAGGTTCTCGAGCGACATGTCGAAGAACCAGTCCGACCGGCCGCCGTCCGCGGCGTCGATCTCGCCGATCGCTTCGACCGTGTTCCCGTCCGTGCCTCCCGGCGTTGCATCTCCCTTGAAGAAGGAGATGGTCACGTAGCCGGCCCGGTGCAGAAGATAGGCCCCGAGCACCAGCAGCGCCAGAAGGACGAGGATGCCGATAACGGAGATCAGGACACGCCGCACCGTGCTTCGCTCCTCCCCGCCGCGAGGGGCGTTCTCGTTTTTTTTCATGTCGCGTCGTCCGGCGGATCACCGCCGCCCTCCGCTTTCTTTTCTCCGCCGTTGGCTGTCTCGATCCGCTTCGCCTTCTCTGGCGGTAGTTCGCTGATATAGTCGGAAACACTCATGTCGTCATTCAGCAGTCCCGAGTGTTTCCGGAGAGAGGGATGGAACATGACGATCAGGTTCACGACGAGTAGGATCACGCCAATCAGGGCGATCCCGAGCGTCTTGAACAGCCGGCCTCCGGATTCTCCGAAAAGGCCATCCGTGCAGAACACGGCGATCAGTCCGAGGATCCCGGCAATGGCGTACAGAATTCGTACCGATTCCTTCTGGGTGAATCCCATATCGATCAGTCTGTGGTGAAGATGCTTCCGGTCGGAAGAGAACGGGCTCTTCTTCGCCACGATCCGGCGCACGATGGCGAACAGGGTATCGAAGATCGGCAGCGCCAGGATGATGATTGGGATCAGGAATGAAAGGACCGCATGAAGTTTGAAAACGCCCTGGACGGAGATCACCGCGAGCGTATAGCCCAGAAACAGCGCGCCGGTATCGCCCATGAAGATCCGCGCGGGATTGCTGTTGAAAGGAAGGAATCCCAGGCAGGCCGCCACCAGGACCACGCAGATCAGAGAACTGGCAGTATCACCGCTCAGAAGGACGACCAGAAGGAGGGAGAAGGACGAGATGGCGGATATCCCGCAGGCCAGTCCATCCAGCCCGTCGATCAGGTTGATGGAGTTCGTCAGTCCGATGATCCATACAGCGGTCAGCGGGATGCTCCAGAAGCCGAGATCCATATAACTGCCGAAGAGATTGATGTGTTCGATCCTGCATCCGTTCCACACGGCGAACGCGGCGGCCGCCACCTGGACCAGCAGTTTCATCCACGGTTTGATGCGGAACACGTCATCCACGATCCCGATGATGACCAGGATCGCGCCGCCGATCCAAATGGTCACGAGTCCTCTGTCGATCTCGCAGAACAGAAGCGTCGACAGGAGAAAAGCGAGATAGATCGCAAGTCCGCCAATCCGAGGGATCGGTTTCTTGTGAATCCTTCTTTCATCCAGCGGAACGTCCACGGCGCCGATCTTGAAAGCGAGCACGCGAACGGCGGGCGTCGTCGTGTACGCAATCAGCGCGGCACAGACGAATGCGACGATGTGATAGATGACCGTTGTCATGAAGCGCCTCCGTTACTGACCCTTGGTCAGCA
>JAEEGL016676228.1_pt1 | contig 20712 bp, 15 predicted proteins | sample 9134231 | NCBI WGS metagenome assembly JAEEGL01 (sample SAMN16246548, study PRJNA631951) | gut metagenome | biome: gut microbiome; feature: rumen; material: fiber-attached | host: Bos | place: Iran: Karaj | collected 2018-10
TGCGATCCTTCTTGTTTTCTGGAAATCTGGAACCGCAGCCGACATGAGACGAAAGCATATTGGGTGTCATTGATCTCGAAGGGTTGTTCCCTTCAGGAAGGATATCAGAAGGTATTGTTGTCACCGCAAAACTTTGATGCAGATCTGCTTTTTCATCTGTCCGAACTGTTTGCAGAAGCAGGAGCAACACAGGATGCGGAAAAGTTACTCAGATATCTGACAGATCAAAATACTGCAGCCGATCCGGCTGTTGCTCAAAATGCCTCTGGCCTTTTAGGTAATCTTTATCAACGGGAAGGAAAGCTGGCAGATGCATCCAGATATTATCAGCAGAAATATGCCATATCCAGAAGAATCGGCGATCGTTATGAACAGCAGCGGGCAATCGGTAATATCGGACTTGTTGCATTAATGAGAGGTGATCTTCCAACTGCCCAAAAAGCCTTTGAAAGTGTTCTGGCGCTTGCCAGGAGCCTTAACCAGCGGGACGGCATTCAGATTGCACTTGGGAACCTGGGTAATATTGCTGTCTCCATGGATGATCTTGAAAAGGCAGAATCTCTTTATGTGAGTCAGAAGAAGATCAGTACAGACAGCGGTAATCTTGCAGGCTTGATCAATGCCAGCGGTGCGCTGGGAATCCTATATCTGAAAAAGAAGGATTATTCTCGTGCTGAAAAAGAATTTTTGGAGCAGGAATCCTATAGCAGCAGGATCGGAGCTGCTGATGGAAAAGTCAATGCCCTTGGGAATCTGGCACTTCTGGCAGAGCAGAAAGGTGATCTTGTAAAGGCTGAAGCGCTCTTGAATGAGAAACTTGAGCTTTGCCGAAAGACTGATCAATTTCTTGGCGAGCAAAGTGCATTGGCTGGTTTGTCAGCTCTGGCGTATCGTCAAAATGATTTGGAAAAAGCCTACGATTTTGCAAAAAGTCGCTGTGACATTACAAGGCAGCATCGGGCTTTTCGTCAATACGCACAGGCCCTGTTGCAGTTTTCGAAAATTGAGAAGGTTAAAGGTGAGCCGGAAAATTCAAAGATACATGAACTTCAGGCAAAGACGATTGCAAGACAGCATGGCTTTATCATCGCATAGAGGAGGAATATAAAATGGATCCTTATTATGAATCAGCAAAAAGAATCGCACTCGGGCTGGAAAAAGATCTGGATATTCAGGTAGGAGATGATATCTGGGGTATTTCTCTTGGAGACAGCTTCAGTATCCAGACGGAGATGCCGTATCAATTCTTTGAAAAAGGTTTTGCACCGCCGGATGAACTGACAGCACAGAAAGCTGCGCTCATGCTGTATGATGAAGAATTTACCGCAGATCAGAAACAGGCAGAGAAAAACCTGAAAAAATTACAGGAAGCGCTTGAGAAAAATGATCTCGCAGCACTGCAGGAACTTTTTGGTGAAGTGGGTATAGAGGAGTGGATGAGTCTGGTCTTCCTGGATGGAGAGATTCTGCAGAGTGAACTGACTCCTTTGCTGGACAAAGCCGATCCTTTTTGCCGTAAAGCTGCATTGGATGCCTTTGAGAAAGGACTGAAGAAACTGGTCGATTTTCAGGATCTGTTGGAGGCACTGATTAAGCACTGTTCATAATAGTCAAGGAGTAGTCTTATGAATCGAATGAAACAAATCCTATGCACAGCATTAATCAGCTTGTTTATCCTCCTACTTTTTGGATGTCATGCTAAAGAAGAACCGGACTATGCGAAAGGTGATGCGGCAGAATTTGTGAAAAATGCAGCCAGGGCAATCACCAACAGAACAGATACGCCGGATCTGTTCTACTCGGAAGATCCGGTTCGCTATGATCTTGATCAGCAAGCTGTGCTGCAGCCTAATTTTTTCATCACCCATATCAAGGTAAAAACCGATGAATCAGATCCGTCGCTCGTACATTATTCCTGTCGTTTTCCCGGGGCTGCATGGGTCTACTTAAGTGCCACCCGTGACAAGTATTTTCAGGGTTTGGACAAATACTGTCCGTGGATCAGTTTCGAAGGGGACCTTCATATAGTGACTGACGAGGAAGGAAACCGTCAGATCGATATCACGGACGGAGACAATGTGTTTGCGGCCTTCGTTTCCATCCGCTACATCAGTCCTTCCGTTCTGGCTTCTCAGCAGATCGATCTTTCAGATGGGACCGAAGGGGAGGAGAGAACAAGATTTTTTAAACTGATACTGCTTATTGCCTGTGAACAGTACGGAAAACTTCTTGGCGTGACGAGTCAGGACTATGCAAATCAGGTTGTGAATCCCGAGCTGACCAATATTTATGCCAATCTGGAAACTCTTAATCAAAGAGCCAATCATAACGCCGACATACAGGATACTACGATCATTAGTATATGGAGTACCAGTACAGGTCTGGAAAAAGTCGGAATGATTCTGTTGTACGGCATTTGCTTTATTGGTTCGGCGGTATTGGTTGTGTATCTTATCTTAGGAGAGGGCCCGAGGACTTTCCTGAGAAAGCTTCGTTCTCCATCGATCGCCCGTTCAGGCAGAGGCAAAACCAGCAATGTGAGGGAAGCTATCTCTCAACTGTCTTATCCTCGACATGCAAAGCTTCTCAAAAAGATCGCTTCCAGCACGGGACGTAACAGAGATGAGAGAATCATAGCTCTGAGAATACTTCCTTACCCGGAAGAACGTGATTTTATTCTGCACGCTGTGAAAGATTCAAATCCAGATTATGCCGGAACGGCCATTAACAAGCTACCTTATCCACAGGAGAAAGAAATATTACGACAGTGCGCGTCTTCCGACAATCGGAGGGCACTCATGAAGCTTCCCTATCCAGAAGAGAGGGAGATTTTAGTAAAACAGGCCGTTTCAAGTGCCTCTTCTGATTGCCGGAGCATAGCTGTCAGAAAACTGACTTATGATCAGGAACGAGAGACACTAGTTAACGTCGCACTTCATGATGAGGATGCAGATGTTCGGGTAATCGCAGCAGAACAGCTGAGATATCCAGGAGATGCGGAATCTATTCGAAAGATTCTTTCCAAGGATACGGTTGCAGGAATTCGTGGAAGCATGATCAGAAAGCTTCCCTATCCGCAGGAAAGAGAAGCACTGCTTAAGGCTATGGAGAAGGAATCTGAATCTGCAAATCGTCTGGCTATTCTGAAAAAGCTTTCTTATCCGGAAGAAGCCGCTGTATTTGAAAGGACCGCTTTAGAGGATGAAACCTGGCAGAACCGGCTTTACGCTCTGGAGCAGCTTACCTATCAGGATTCTAAAGAGGCGCTTCTTCAGGCGGCAAAGATTGAAACAAATGAAAAAGCCAGAGGGTTTATTCGGAAACGTATTCCGTATCTGGAAGAGACAGATGCTTTCGTCGAATTCGTTCTGAAGGACAAGAAACCGTCAACAGAAGATCTGTTAAAAGTTTCCATCAGTCTGTATAAACATCCGTATAACTCTGAAAAGATACTTCGTCACTTGTGTCTGAGCATCCAGGAAGGAATGAAATCCGGATCGGATGACGATACCGTAACATTGGCCGGATGGTCAGCGGCTGCACTTGGAAAAGTTCTGACAGCCGAATTCCTTCCGGAACAGATTCCAGCGAATGAACAGCGATTTGAGCTTGCCATCAACAGGTACAATGAGATCGTCGGAAAAATACAGGAAGTTCAGATTAATCTGACACCTTTCGAAGGGCAGAGACTGGACTACCTTAAATACGAAGACCGTGACAATGTCCGGGCATGGATGAGGCAGATCGAAGGATATCAGGAAGAACTGAATCAAGGCCTTGGTATCTTCATGATGGATAATCAGGATATTCCATTCACCTATCTTCGTCATCTGCTGAATGACCAGACCAGCCGGATTCCTCGCTTTGTCAAACAGGGCGTTATCATGGGGCTTCTGGACTGGCTTCTGCAAAACAAGGATCAACCGGATGTAAAGAAACTCCTGGACAATGTAGTTGATGTCAGAAGAGATCTTATCCAGTCCGACAACCAGCTAAGCTTCTTTGAGGTACGCGTACCGAAAGATATCAACCTCGGTGATTATGCTTCCATCCTGGCTGATGTGCTTCACACCGCGAATCCGTCGGTCAGATTCTGCGATACCAAAGAGCTTTTAAAGATCGTGCAGCTGGAAGTCAAAGGTTGTTTTAATATGCTTCGTGAGTGTCCGCTTCGTCTGATTGATCCGGCAGAAGAGCAGACACTCGGCTTCTTCAAGTTTAAACCGTATCTGCACATGCTTTGGATTCAGTATCAGCCTCCGGAGAAAGTAGGAAAGGTTATCTCGCGTTATCATGAGGTCGATGATCGAACGAGACCTTTAAGCTCTGGACTGAGTATTCGTCTGTTCCTCGATCCCTATGCGGTGATCCCGACGATCTTCCATGAATATCAGCATTTTAGCGGTGACCGGAATGAGGCTAGTGTTTTCCTGAAGACACAGATGTTCTCCATTGCTTTCTATAAAAAGTATCGACAGGCGAATGCCAGGCGGGATGGTGTCTTCGCGGAAATGACATCCATGCTTGGTATGCCACCGAAGGTCGAGAATAGACAGTTGTTGAACGAAAAGATCAAAGAATGCTACGGGGAACGTGTCAGTAAAGAGAAAGCCAGGAAAAATGCAGATCAGGAGATCGAAAAGATTAATGGTGGGATCTATATGAAAAATATGACCGAAACCTGGGATCCGAAGGTCAAATTCCCGCTCCTGACAGAGGAGGAAGACAAAAAGGACCGTGACCTGATCCATGATGTTATCGTTCGTTTCCAGACGGCTCCTAAATCGATAACAGAAGAAGAATTTGCAAAGATCACCGAGACATAGTAAGTAAGGAGTTTCATGCTTCACTGTACTATTGAATTTGACGAGAAGCTATGATATAATTCAACAATTGCAGTACTTTTATTGAGGAGATTTGAATTTCCATGAAACTCGGTATCGTAGGTCTTCCCAACGTAGGGAAGAGTACCTTATTTAATTGTCTGACGAAGGCAGGCGCTGCTGCCGCAGCAAATTATCCTTTCTGTACGATAGAGCCCAACGTTGGGATCGCAGCGGTCCCGGATCCAAGGCTGGATGTGCTTACGAAAATGTATGATTCTGCCAAGACGACACCGGCTATCATCGAATTTGTTGATATCGCCGGTCTGGTCAAAGGCGCTTCCAAAGGAGAAGGTCTGGGCAACCAGTTCCTCTCGCATATCCGTGAATGTGATGCGATCGTCCATGTAGTTCGCTGCTTTGAAGATGATGACATCATCCATGTAGACGGCTCTGTCGATCCGATGCGTGATATCGAAACGATCGATATGGAGCTGATCTTTTCGGATATGGAAATGCTGGAGCGCAGAAAGGCCAAAACTGCCAAACTGGCGAAGAACGATAAGGCAGCAGCTGCAGAACTCGGTCTTATTGACAGGATCTATGCAGCACTGGAAGAGGGCAAAAGAATCAAGGATCTGGATCTTTCCGAAGAAGATAAGCAGACGGTAGAGGGATATGAGCTGCTTAGCTCAAAACCTGTTATCTATGCCGCGAATGTTCTGGAAGATGATCTTGCCGATGACGGGAAGAAGAATCCTCATGTACAAAAGGTAAGAGAATACGCTGAAAAGACTGGGGAAGAAGTTTTTGTCGTCTGTGCGAAGATCGAAGAAGAGATCGCTTCCCTGGATCCCGAAGAAAAAGAGATGTTCCTGGAAGAGCTGGGACTTACGAATACCGGTCTGGATCGTTTGATCAAAGCCAGCTATCACCTGCTCGGACTGATCAGTTATCTGACAGCAGGACCCACTGAATCCCGTGCATGGACGATCACAAAAGGGACACTGGCGCCGCAGGCAGCTGGTAAGATCCATTCAGATTTCGAACGTGGATTCATCCGTGCAGAAGTGGTTGCCTATGATGATCTGATCCGCTGCGGTTCCATGACGGCTGCCAAAGAAAAAGGTCTGGTTCGTTCCGAAGGTAAAGAGTATGAAATGAAAGACGGTGACGTCGTTCTGTTCCGTTTTAATGTTTGAGGTAAGTTTGTTTTGGACACACAGGTAAATGATGCGATCCGAAATGAGATTGAACGGCGAAGAACCTTTGCTATCATTTCTCACCCGGATGCAGGTAAGACGACCCTGACCGAAAAACTTCTGCTTTACGGAGGCGCAATCGTAGAAGCCGGAATGGTCAAGGGAAAGAAAAACATGCGCCATGCAGTTTCTGACTGGATGGAGATCGAAAAACAAAGAGGTATCTCTGTTACCTCTTCCGTTATGCAGTTCAACTATGAAGGCTACTGCATCAATATTCTCGATACCCCAGGACATCAGGACTTCTCGGAAGATACCTACCGTACCCTGATGGCAGCCGATTCGGCAGTCATGGTCATCGACGGATCCAAGGGTGTGGAAGCACAGACCAGAAAACTATTCAAAGTCTGCCGCATGCGCGGAATTCCGATCTTTACTTTTATCAATAAAATGGATCGTGAAGCCCTGGACAGCTTTGATCTGATGAGTGATATCGAAGGAGAACTGGGGATCGAGACCTGTCCCATCAACTGGCCGATCGGCTCCGGAAAAAACTTTCAGGGTGTCTATGATCGACAGCATAAGAAACTGATCAAGTTCTCCTATGACGGCGATACGATTGCCGGTAAACATGAAGTTGCTTCTGTATCGATGGAACTGACTGATCCGGCACTCGGAGATTTAATTGGAGAAGAGGCACTCGAAAAGCTGCTGGAAGAGACAGAGCTTCTGGATGGTGCAGGCCATCCGCTGGACATGGAAATGGTCAGCCATGGGGAACTGTCTCCGGTCTTTTTCGGATCTGCGCTGACGAATTTCGGTGTGGAACCTTTCCTGGAAGAGTTCCTTCATATGACCAGTTCACCCCTTCCCAGACAGGCAAAAGAGGGCACCGTGAATCCACTGACAGATCCTTTCTCCGGATTTGTTTTCAAGATCCAGGCCAACATGAATCGGGCACACAGAGACCGTGTTGCATTCTTACGGATCTGCTCCGGTAAGTTTGAGAAGGGCATGGAAGTCTATCATTCGAAGGAAGGCAAAAAGATCCGTATTTCCCAGCCGACACAGCTGATGGCACAGGATCGGTCGATCGTTGATGAAGCCTATGCCGGCGATATTATCAGTATTTTCGATCCTGGCATCTTTTCGATTGGCGATACCATCTGTGACAGCAAGAAGATCGTACATTTCCAGGGAATTCCTACCTTTGCACCGGAACACTTTGCTAGAGTTCGTCAGGTTGATACCCTGAAACGAAAGCAGTTTATCAAGGGAACAAACGAGATCGCGGAAGAAGGTGCGATTCAGATCTTCCAGGATCCGGGAAAGAGCATGGAAGAAGTGATCGTGGGCGTTGTAGGTACACTGCAGTTTGATGTCCTTCTTTACCGGCTGAAAGCAGAATACGGGATCGAAGTCCGGATGGAAAATCTGCCTTATGAGTATATCCGATGGATTCGCTCTCTGCCGGAAGGTATGCTGGAACCAAATGATCTTACTCTTAGTTCCGATACCAAGATCGTGCAGGATATTCACGGCAATTTCCTGCTTCTATTCAGCAGTGAATGGAATATCGACTGGGCACTTAATCACAATAAAGGACTGACCCTCGCTGAATTCAGCGAGAACGAATAAATAATCAGGTGATACATATGGAAGAAGCTATTTTTACGATGAAAAACGGACTCCCGCTCCCGGAGCCGGAAAACTTTATTGAACGTGAGATCAATAAAGACCTTACCGAAGGCGTGAACTTTGAAGTCAATACCCGTTTCCCGCCCGAACCGAATGGCTATATGCACATCGGACATATCAAAGCGATGTGTGTCGATTTCGGAACAGCTGCCAAATATGGCGGAAAATGCAATCTGCGTTTTGACGATACCAATCCCACCAAGGAAGACACGGAATACGTGGAAAGCATTATGAATGATATCCACTGGATGGGATTTGAGTGGGATAAAGTTTTGTATGCTTCCGAGTATTATGACAAACTGTATGAGTTTGCCATTATCCTGATCAAGAAGGGCCTTGCCTATGTGGATGACCTGTCTCAGGAGGAAATGCGTGAATATCGCGGAACGCTGACTGAGCCCGGCAAGAACAGTCCTTACCGCGACCGCAGCGTAGAAGAAAATCTGGACCTTTTCGAACGCATGAAAAATGGAGAATTCAAAGAAGGCGAGAAAGTTCTTCGTGCCAAGATCGATATGTCTTCTCCCAATATGAATATGCGTGATCCGGCCATGTACCGGATCGCCTATGCGCATCATCACCGGACCGGAAACAAGTGGTGCATCTATCCGATGTATGACTTTGCTCATCCGCTGTCGGATGCTTTGGAAGGCATCACCTATTCACTTTGCAGCTTTGAATTTGAAGATCATCGTCCGCTATATAACTGGTTTGTCCAGCAGGTAGGATGTTTTGAAAATCATCCGCCCAGACAGATCGAGTTTTCCAGAATGGAAATCAGCAATGTCGTGACCAGTAAGCGCAAGCTCCGTGCCCTGGTTGAAAATGGCATCGTCGACGGTTGGGATGATCCTCGTATGCCTACCCTGGCCGGACTTCGCAAGAGAGGTTATACACCGGACAGCATCAAGAACTTTATCACAAGTACCGGTGTCGCCAAATCCCGTGGAGCCACGATCGATTACCAATATCTGGAGTATTGTATCCGAGATGATCTGAAGCTCAAGAATAAGCGTCTGATGGCTGTTCTCGATCCGCTGAAGGTCGTGATCGACAACTATCCTGAAGGACAGGTGGAATACTTTACGGTGGAGAGCAATCCGGAGAATCCGGAGCTTGGAAGCCGGGAAGTTCCTTTCAGCCGCGAAGTATATATCGAACGCGATGATTTCATGGAAGTACCGGAGAAGAAATTCTTCAGGATGGCACCAGGCAGAGAAGTTCGTCTGATGGGTGCCTATCTGGTGACATGCCAGTCAGTGGAAAAGGATGAAAATGGCAATATCACCTTAATTCACTGCACTTATGACCCGGAGACGAAGGGCGGTAATGCACCGGATGGCCGTAAAGTCAAAGGTACGATCCATTATGTCAGTGCATCGGAAGGTGTACCGGCTAAGGTACGCTGTTATGAGCATCTGTTTGTCTTCGATGAAGAAACTCAGGACTACGTCAATAATCCTGATTCAGTAAAAATCTTTGATCAGGCTGTGATCGAGCCTTCCATTCTGAAGGAGGAAGCCGGTTCCAGATTCCAGTTTGTCCGCAATGGCTACTTTATCAAGGACGAAACAGATTCCATGAAAGAAGGAACGATGGTCATTAACCGTATCGTTCCTCTTAAGAGTTCTTATAAACCTGTTTAGTTGTTTGATCACTGGGGTTTGGCCCAGATCCTGACAGGAAGAAGATCAGCCTTATCGCGGGAAGCGGTGATGGCAAGTTCCAGATAATCTGTCCGCAGCGCAAGTGGTTCCGTATCTGTGGTTCGGTTCCTTCTCTTGCGAAGAAGCGGACAGATTTTTTTATGTCCGATCGTTGTTCCCTGATAGACGGTTGTCTTTTCCGATATTTTTTCTTCCCCCCGGTAGAGACTGGCTCTTAGCTGAAAGTTTTCTACACGCTGACCGGTTTGCAGGTTTTCCTGAAGTGTCACATAGGAGATATCAACCGGATGATCAAAACGGAAAGAGATGATTTTCTGTGTGGAACTGACAACCGTTTCAGAAACAGATGCTTTTCCCGTGATTTCACAGGAAAAGCTCTTTCTGATCAGATCACCGAATTCTTGTAATCTTTTTACATCTTTTTCATCCAGCAGCCCATCCGGTGTGGGAGGGATGTTCAGATTAAGGCAGGTATTGCCGCCAACTGTACGAAGATAGGTATCCCATAAACGTTCCAGACTGTGCGGTTCTTCGTCCGGATGATAAAACCAGCCGGGACGAATAGACATATCGGTTTCGGAAGGGCAGAAAACAAGTCCTTTGGAGTAGAGAATGTTGGTTAGAGTGCCGATATCCGGATCAGAATTATACATATAGGAAAGATTACCTGAGAGAGGACCGGGGCCTGTCTGTATCTCAGACAGATCACAGAGCTCGGAAGGAACGACAGCCCATTCGGCATGACGGCTGGATCCGCTTTCATTGCCTACCCAGCGAATATCCGGGCCGTGATCGTTGAAGATAACAGCGCCGGGCTGAAGCTGACGAATCAGGCGAATATATCTGGGAAAATCATAAACCTGTTTCTTCCCGTTCGGTCCTTCTCCACAGGCTCCGTCAAACCAGACACAAAACAGATCCCCGTAGGAAGTGAGCAGTTCTTTCAGCTGATGACAATAATAATCATTATAGGCTTCAGATCCGTAGAGAGGGCAGTTCCGATCCCAGGGAGAAAGATAAATGCCGAATTTGATTCCTCCTTTACGGCAGGCCTCAGCTACCGCTCCAACAATGTCTGTGCGGACAGAAGCATTTTTAACAGAGTGTTCTGAATAGGCAGAAGGCCATAGACAGAAGCCATCATGATGTTTGGCTGTCAGGATCAGACCTTTCATGCCGGCTGAAGAGACAGCGTGAACCCATTGGTCCGGGTCGAATTTCAATGGATTGAAAATGGAAGGATCTTCTGTGCCGTCTCCCCATTCCCGATTCGTATAGGTGTTGACTCCGAAATGGACAAATGCATACATCTCCATATCAAACCAATTTAATTGACGCCTGGATGGAATGACTGAAGCGGTTTTTTGAAGGAAGTGTTCTATATCATTCATAAGGGTTTCCTCCTTGTATTTCGTTTGTATTGTACGATAGAAAAAAACTCCTTGTCAATGAGGAACGCGGTTGCATTTTAGGCATGATTTCGTTATAATTAAATAGGTTAGACTAAACTTAATTCTAGGAGGATCTCCCATGTTAGTATCTGCTACCGAAATGCTGAACAAGGCCAAAGCCGGCCACTATGCCGTAGGCCAGTTCAATATCAACAACCTGGAATGGACAAAAATGGTTCTGCAAGCCGCTCAGGAAAATAATTCTCCCGTTATTCTTGGTGTCTCTGAAGGCGCGGGTAAATACATGACCGGCTTCAAAACTGTTGCCGCTATGGTATCTGCTATGATCGATGAAATGAAGATTACAGTTCCTGTTGCTCTGCATCTGGATCACGGCACCTATGAAGGCGCAAAGAAATGTATTGCTGCTGGATTTTCATCTGTTATGTTTGACGGTTCACACTATGGAATCGAAGAGAATATTCAGAAAACCCGTGAAATCATCGAACTGGCTCACAGCCTGGGCATCTCTGTTGAAGCAGAAGTTGGTGCGATCGGCGGCGAGGAAGATGGTGTTATCGGCGGTGGAGAAGTAGCAGATCCTGATGAGTGCAAAATGATTGCAGATCTCGGCGTCGATATGCTGGCAGCCGGCATCGGCAACATCCATGGCGTATATCCTGCCAACTGGAAAGGCCTGAATTTCGAAGTTCTTGCAGCGATCCAGGAAAAGACCGGAACGATGCCGCTGGTTCTTCATGGTGGTACCGGAATTCCGGATGACATGATCAAGAAAGCTATTGATCTCGGCGTTTCCAAGATCAATGTCAATACCGAATGCCAGCTGGTATTTGCGGAAGCGACCCGTCAGTATATCGAAGCAGGCAAGGACAAACAGGGTAAGGGATTCGATCCTCGTAAACTTCTTGCTCCTGGTGCTGCTGCAATCAAAGACAAGGTTACTGAGAAGATGATTCTGTTCGGATCGGTGAACAAAGCGTAAGTTTTCTGTTTTGTCAGGTCAAATGCCTGACAGATGAACCTGAAGAGGGGAGGCATTTTCGAAAGAAGTGCCTCCCTTTGTATCTTTGACTTCTTGCAAGGTTAAGTGAGAGGTGATCAACATGAAAAAGACTGAGTTTCGTCCCGGCAATATGCTGTATCCTGTACCGGCCGCTCTGATCAGCTGTGGGATATATGAAAAACCGGAAGATGAAAAAAACTGCAATATGCTGACTATTGCTTGGACCGGTACTGTATGCTCAGCACCTCCGATGACTTATATTTCTGTCAGACCGGAAAGGTTTTCTTATCCTATTTTAAAAGAAACAAAGGAATTCGTCATCAACCTGACGAATACACAGCTTGCTGAAATTACAGATAGAATGGGAGTCAAATCCGGAAAACAGATCGACAAATTTAAATCAAGCGGTCTGACACCGGTGAAAGCGTCTGTTGTTAAGGCTCCTCTCATCGATGAAAGCCCTGTCAATATCGAGTGTAAAGTCACTGAGATTATCCCGCTTGGCAGTCATGATATGTTTCTTGCAGAAGTAGTTGCAGTCCATGTTTCGGAAGATCTGCTGGATGAGAAGGGCAGACTTGCACTGGAAAAAGCGGATCTGATTGCGTATTCTCATGGCAGCTATTTTCGTCTGGGTGAAGAACTTGGAACATTTGGTTATTCAGTGCGCAAAAAAGATAAATAATTGTTGCAATTGTATTTATAACGTGGTATAATACACAAAGTGTCTTTTGGTCGGAAATCAAATGACATAAATCCCATAGAAAGAGGTGGACCCCTAATGAAAGAAGGAATTCATCCGAAATATTACCAGGCAAAGGTAAAGTGCCATTGCGGCAATGAGTTTGTCGTTGGCTCGACTGTACCCGAGATCACCGTTGAAATCTGCTCCAAATGTCATCCGTTCTATACCGGACAGCAGAAGGCTGTGACTGCTCGCGGACGTATCGAAAAGTTCAACCGCAAGTACAATCTTGGCAAGAACTAAGGAATCTCTTCAAGGAAGAATTTCTTCACCCGACTTTCACAGTCGGGTGTTTTTCGTAAGAAAAGAAAAGAGTAGAATATGAGCGAGAAAAAACCTTCGATTGGCGGTCAGGCAGTTATGGAAGGTGTTATGATGAATGGAGAACATCATTATACCGTTGCTGTCAGAGCGCAGGACAAGACGATCCGCACTGAGATTTTTGACAGAAAAAGTGTCCTGGATCAGCATAAATATCTGAATATACCGATTGTAAGAGGTGTGATCCGGTTTGTAGAATCTATGATCATAGGTTTTAAGACCCTGGATTATTCTGCTGATGTATATATGGAAGAAGAGGAGACACAGAAAAAAGAAGCAAAAACGTCGCTTGGCAAGTTCTGGAACAAGAATGGAGACTCTATACTTTCCGGCCTTTCCATGATTTTTGCTGTGATACTGGCTGTTTTTCTCTTTGTTTTTCTCCCTGTCAGACTGGCCAGATTCGTGATGATGGATCTCTTGAATATTCCGGCTTTACTTGGTCTTTTTGAAGGATTGATCCGAATGGGAATCTTCCTTCTGTATATTGTTCTGATCTCCAGAATCAAGGATATTCGCCGTACGTTTGAATATCATGGGGCAGAGCACAAGACGATCAACTGCTTTGAAGCAGATCTGCCGTTAACTGTTGAAAATGTCAGAAAGATGAGTCGGTATAATCGTCGATGCGGAACCAGTTTCTTGTTTTTGATCATGTTCATCAGCATATTGATCTTTTCTCTGATTCGCATCACTGATCCCTTCATGCGATTTGTCATTCATCTTGCAATGGTTCCCGTGATTGCCGGTTTATCGTATGAAGTGCTGAAGTTTTCTGCCCGATCCAAGTCAAAGATTATTGGAGCTTTAGTAGCGCCTGGAATTTGGATTCAGCATTTGACTACGAAAGAACCTGACGACGAGGAAATGGAAGTTGCGATCGCTTCGGTCAAACGACTTTTTGAAAAGGAGCATCCGGAGTTTCTATGACATTGAAAGCACTTCTGAAAAAGGGAACTCAAGAATTATTATCCGTTTATGACAGGGCTGAAGCGGAAGCTTCTGCCTGGTTCCTGCTCGCAGGATGCTTTGACATCGATCGAAAAGACTATCTGCTTATCGAAGATCATGAAGTTGAAAATGTCAAAGTAGCAGAATATGAATCGATGATCAGCCGACGGCTCAATCATGAACCAACGGCCTATATTCTTGGAGAATGGGAGTTCATGGGGCTTCCATTTGAAGTCAATCCTTCGGTTCTTATTCCAAGGCCGGATACGGAAACTGTCGTGGAAGAAACGATCCATTATGTTCATCGTTGTTTTCCAAAAGGCAGCAGAATCAGAATTCTCGATATTTGTACCGGTTCGGGATGTATTGCTGTCAGCTTGGGATATTATTTATCCCGAAACTATGATCTTGATCTGTCTGCCTGTGATTTGTCTCCGAAAGCGCTGGAAACGGCAAAGCGCAATGCTGTGAAAAACCATACTGCTGTCAGATTTGTTTGTTCTGATCTGCTGCAGGCATTTGAATCAGAAACGTTTGATATCATCGTCTGTAATCCGCCGTATGTTGCATCAAAGATCGTAGAAGGCCTGGAGCCTGATGTCAGAGACTATGAGCCGCATCTGGCGCTGGATGGCGGAGAAAGAGGCCTGAACATTTATCAGCGGCTGATCCCGCAGCTCCCCTTACATCTGACTGAAAAAGGGGCTGTATTTTTTGAGATAGGTGACGAACAGGCGGATGATGTAAACAAGATCTTTGGTCAGACCCATGCTTTTTCTGAAGTTAAGGTCGTAAAGGATCTTGCAGGCCATCATCGGGTAGTATTTGGAAAAAAGGTAGAGAAAAATGTTTGAAAACCTGCAGCTCGTAAAACTTCGTTATGAAGAAATGGGAGAGAGGCTCAGTGACCCCAGTGTTCTTTCTGATCAGGAACGGTGGCAAAAACTGAACAAAGAACATGCATCATTGGAAACGGTCGTCCAGACCTATGATCGCTATCAGAATGCACTGAAGGAATTATCCGATGCAAAAGAGATGCTGGAACTGGAATCCGATCCCGAACTGCGTGAAATGGCAAAAGAGGAGATAACTTCTCTGGAAGATCAGATCTCTCATCTGGAACATGAGCTCAAAATTCTTCTTCTTCCGAAGGATCCGAACGATGAAAAGAATGTTTTCGTAGAGATCCGGGCTGGTGCAGGAGGAGATGAGGCATCTTTGTTTGCCGGAGAGATCTATCGTATGTATGTTCGATATGCTGAAAGACGTGGATGGAGAACCGAGATGGAATCTCTTTCCGAAAATGGATTGGGAGGCGTCAAGGAAGTCGTTTTTCAGGTACAGGGAGACAGTGTTTTTTCACGTATGAAATATGAGAGTGGTGTTCACCGCGTACAGAGAGTACCTGTAACTGAATCGGGAGGACGGATTCATACATCTACCATCACAGTTGCTGTCATGGCTGAAGTCGATGATACGATCGACATCGAAATCGATCCGAATGATCTGAGAATTGATATCTTTCGTTCGAGCGGAGCCGGAGGTCAGAAAGTCAACAAGACTTCTTCTGCGATCAGAATCACTCATTTACCTACCGGGATCGTTGTTCAGTGTCAGAATGAGCGTTCCCAGTATCAGAATAAAGATAAGGCAATGCAGATCCTGAAGGCACGGCTATATGATATTGAACAAGCGAAATTGCACGATTCAGTGGCCTCTGACAGAAAAAGTCAGGTAGGAACCGGTGACCGCAGTGAAAAGATTCGTACCTATAATTTCCCCCAGACAAGAGTGACGGACCATCGCATCAAATATACATCTCACCGCCTGGAACAGATTCTGGACGGCGATCTGGATGAAATTATTGATCGTCTCATCGAAGAAGATCAGAGCCGGAAACTGGCAGAATCCGGGGATTCGTAATATTCTGTAGAATTGAACAAAAAACACTTTCAATCTTGTTTCGTTTGTGATAGAATGGAACAAGATTGATTTTTTACCAGCATCCATGCGAAAAACATCCCGCATGGAATAGACGCAGTAAGGAGGACTTTTACTATGGATGTATATTCTGCCGAGAATATCCGTAATATCGTACTGTTAGGCCATGGCGGCGTAGGTAAGACGACCATAGCAGAGCAGATGGCTTTTATAACAAAAGCTACTACCCGTCTGGGCAAAGTGACCGATAAGAATACGGTCAGCGATTTCGATCAGGAAGAGATGAAAAGAGGATTTTCCATCAACACTTCCCTTATTCCGATCGAATACAGCAACGGTTCTGATAAATATAAGATCAATGTGCTGGATACCCCTGGTTATTTCGACTTCGCAGGAGAGGTTGCTGAAGCGATGACGGTTGCAAATGCCGCAATCATCGTAGTTGATGCCAAGGCTGGTATGCAGGTCGGTACGGAACTTGCCTGGGAAAAGACGGAAAACGCCCATATGCCGCGTATGATTTTCGTCAATGGTATGGACGACCCTGAAGCAAATCTCGACAGAGTTCTGGATCAGCTGAAAGAAAAATTCGGAAATGCGATCGCTCCTTTCCAGGTTCCGATCAAAGAAGGCGGAAAATTTGTCGGATTTGTCAATGTTCCTACGATGGAAGGCCGTCGTTTTGCCGGAAATAAAGTTGAAAACTGCCCGATCCCTGCCGGAATGGAAGAAGAGATCGAGCCTATCCGTTCTGCAATTCTTGAAGCTGTTGCAGCTACCGACGATGAACTGATGGAAAAATTCTTCATGGAAGAAGAGTTTACTCCGGAAGAGATCGATACGGCTATTCACAATGGTATTCTTGGCGGAGAGATCGTTCCTGTTCTGTGTGGCGCTGCTGTTAACGGAACCGGTATCAGTGTTCTGATGAATTCTATCTGCAGCTATATTCCTGGTCCGGCTGCCGCAGCTCCTAAGGCCGCTGCCAAGGATGCTTCCGGAAATGCAATTGAAGTTGCCTGTGATCCTGCTGGTGCATTCTCTGGTTTCGTTTTCAAGACCAGTGTTGACCCGTTCCTTGGAAAGATCAGCTACTTCAAAGTTATGTCCGGAACGATCCATCCGAATGATACCATCGTCAACGTAGGAAAAGAAGCAGAAGCTCGTATCAGCCGTATCTATACCATGCGCGGTAAAGAGCAGATCGAACTGCCGGAACTTGGTGCCGGTGACATCGGTGTTCTTACCAAACTGACGGTCACTCAGACCAGTGATACGCTGGCTGCCAAAGATTTCAGTGTTATTTATCCTCCGGTACCGTTTGCTCCTTCTCTGATGTCCATGGCTATCAGCCCGAAGAACAAAGGCGATGAAGATAAAATGACCACTTCCCTCAACCGTCTGATTGAAGAAGATCCGACTCTTCGTTCTGAGGTTGACGGTGAGCTCAAACAGCAGCTTATCTACGGTGCTGGTGATCAGCATCTGGATGTAGCAGTCAATAAACTGAAGAATAAGTTTAAAGTTGAAGTGCAGCTGTCCAAACCGAAAGTTTCCTATCGTGAAACGATTCTTGGCCGTGCTGAAGTCCGCGGCAAGTATAAGAAGCAGTCCGGTGGACATGGCCAGTATGGTGACGTTCTGATGGTATTCGAACCCAGCGGTGACATGGAGAAACCTTATGTCTTCGAAGAGCAGATCTTCGGCGGATCCGTTCCGAAGAACTACTTCCCGGCTGTTGAAAAAGGTATTCAGGAAAGTGTTAAGGAAGGTCTTCTGGCCGGATATCCCATGGTTGGTGTCAAAGCTACTCTGATCGATGGTTCCTACCATCCGGTAGACTCTTCTGAAATGGCATTCAAGACAGCTACTTCCATGGCATTCAAAGATGGTATTCCGAAAGCCAAACCGGTTATTCTTGAACCCATCGCAACCGTCAGTGTTCTTGTCAACGAAGAATACATGGGCGATATCATGGGTGATCTGACCAAACGTCGCGGCCGTGTGCTCGGTATGGAGCATCTTGGCGGCAAGGTTCAGCTGAATGCTGAAGTTCCCATGTCTGAGATGTCTGCCTATGCTACAGATCTTCGTTCCATGACTCAGGGACGTGGTTCCTATACTATGGAGTTTGCCCGTTATGAGCAGACCCTGCCGGATGTTCAGGCAAAGATCATTGCTGAAAACAAGAAAGACGAATAATTCCATCAAAAAAGGGACTTTCAGTCCCTTTTTTATTTTATCGGCATGTCGATGCTTCTTAGTTTCAGGATCGTGCGGGGAAGAGCATCCTTGGAGTTCTTCCAGGGTTCTTTCGCATAGCGATAGTCAAATTTCTGGGTAAACCACTCCAGATCATCTTCGACCCGCTTCAGGTTTTTATCCATCAGACCGACGATCATGGATCTGAATTCTGTCAGTGCATCACCCTTCAGGTATTTTCCGGCAGCTTCATAAAGCAGCAGGAAGTGATCAAAACAAAATCCTTTCCCTTCCTTCAGTAGTTGCTGAATGGAAGGGTCTTTTTTATACAGCATAAAGAAAGCTTCCAGATATCTGTCAAAAGTAGAATGGATCCGGCTGCATACATAGCAGCTGCTGATATATTTCTGGCGATAAACTTCCGCCGGAGAAAGATCCTCTGTTCCTTTTTTGGCAAATAATTTTCTTGCGGATCGGCCTGAAGGATCCAGTGATGCGACCAGTTTATCCAGTTCGTCATGCTGATGCTTGAGTTGAGAATGCAGCATCAATCCCATTCCAAGAGAATTGCCTTCCAGATATAATCTTCGAATATGTTCTTTGCAAAAACCCAACGCATTTGTCTCGCCCCGGACATCTTCTTCCATATAGGCGGGGGAGAGAACATAAGCAATGGTTTTGTCTTCCAGTGTTTTGTACATCGAGCAGAAGGGACATTCAGAATCTGCTTTCAATCCGTCCATAACAGGGATGGTATAGATTTCTTCTTTCATGAGGCATCCTCCATCGTATCCAGTATCGTTGTGTTTATTATCCGGAAACGAGACAGAAAAGTCAACCTAAAAAACTTGAAAAAGACGCTTTCAGGGCGTATAATCAAAGGTGTGATTTTATATTTATCTGTGAAAGGGGAACCACTTTCCATGAGTACTTTTCTTGAAAATGTAAAGGCCAGAGCTAAGGCCGACAAGAAGACGATCGTTCTTCCGGAGTCAATGGACCGCCGTACGTTTGAGGCTGCTGCTGTTGTCCTTAAGGAAGAAATTGCCAACCTTGTGATCATCGGAAGCCCGGAAGAAGTTGAAGCCAATTCCAAGGGACTGGACGTTTCCGGTGCTGTGATCATTGATCCCAAGACCTCTGAAAAGACTGCGCTCTATGTAGACCAGCTGACTGAACTTCGCAAGGCGAAAGGTATGACCAAAGAGATGGCCGAGGACCTGCTGACAAAAGACTATATGTACTATGCCTGCATGATGGTCAAGAACGGCGATGCTGACGGTGTTGTCTCCGGTGCCTGCCATTCAACTGCCAATACGCTTCGTCCGTCACTGCAGATCGTCAAGACGGCGCCCGGAACCAAACTGGTTTCTTCTTTCTTTATCATGGTCGTCCCGAACTGCGAGCTGGGTGCCAACGGCATCTTCCTGTTCTCTGACTGCGGACTGAATCAGAATCCCAATCCGGAAGAGCTGGCAGCTATTGCCAAATCCTCTGCAGAATCCTTCCGTATGCTGGTTGGTGAAGAACCTCGTGTTGCTATGCTTTCTCATTCCAGCAAGGGCAGTGCGAAACATCCGGATGTCGATAAAGTTGTGGAAGCTACTCGTATTGCGAAAGAGCTGTATCCCGATCTGATGCTGGATGGTGAACTGCAGGCAGACGCCTCCATGGTTCCTTCTGTAGGTTCCTCCAAAGCACCCGGAAGCCCGGTAGCCGGTAAAGCAAACTGCCTGATCTTCCCTGATCTGGATGCCGGCAATATCGGTTACAAATTGGTCGAGAGACTGGCCAAAGCACAGGCTTATGGTCCGGTTACGCAGGGTATCGCTGCTCCGATCAACGATCTTAGCCGCGGATGTTCTTCCGATGATATCGTTGGTGTTGTCGCTATCACGGCTGTTCAGGCACAAAACAAATAATTGGTGAGGGATTAACATGTCAAAAATCTTAGTAATCAACTGCGGAAGTTCTTCTCTGAAATATCAGCTGATCGATATGGAAAACGAGTCCGTGCTGGCCAAAGGTCTGTGCGAACGTATCGGTATTGATGGTTCTCTTCTGACTCATAAGGTCGAGGGAAAACCGGACTATGTCGATGAATCCGATCTGCCGAACCATCAGGTAGCCGTAGAGAAAGTGCTGAAAGCACTGGTGGACCCGGAAGTAGGCGTTATTGACAGCGTCGATGAGATCGCAGCGATCGGCCATCGTGTTCTGCACGGCGGCACCAAGTATTCTGATTCCATTATCGTCAATGATGATGTTAAGAAAGTCATTCGTGAATGCTTCGACCTTGGCCCTCTGCACAATCCGGCCAACCTGATCGGTATTGAAGCTGCAGAAGCCGCTATGCCCGGCAAACCGAATGTAGCTGTGTTTGATACGGCTTTCGGTATGGGAATGGATGAATATGCTTATACTTATGCGATCCCGCACGAGTATCTGGAGAAGTATGGTGTTCGTCGTTATGGTTTCCACGGAACGAGCCATAAGTTTGTTTCAGGTGAAGCTTTGAAGTTTGCCGAGCTCGACCCCAAGAAGGGTAAAGTAATCGTTTGCCATCTTGGCAATGGTTCTTCTGTTTCTGCCTCCATCGGCGGCAGATGCGTTGATACTTCCATGGGTCTGACACCTCTGGAAGGTCTGATCATGGGAACCCGCAGTGGTGACATCGATCCCGCTGTCGTTCAGTTTATCTGCAATCATGAGCATATCGACGTCAATGAGATGCTGAATATCCTGAA
>JAEEGL010447095.1_pt1 | contig 20711 bp, 16 predicted proteins | sample 9134231 | NCBI WGS metagenome assembly JAEEGL01 (sample SAMN16246548, study PRJNA631951) | gut metagenome | biome: gut microbiome; feature: rumen; material: fiber-attached | host: Bos | place: Iran: Karaj | collected 2018-10
TGAGATCCACGCTGATGAGAACGGCTGGGTAACAGGAATCACATGTATCAGAATGGAACTTGGCGAGCCTGATGAGTCAGGCAGAAGAAGCCCTGTAGAGGTTCCAGGTTCTGAGTTTGATATTGAGTGTGATGCTGTAATCATGTCACTTGGAACATCACCTAACCCTCTTATTTCTTCAACAACTGATGGACTTGAAGTTAACCGCAGAAAGTGCATCGTTGCTCAGGAAGAGAACGGCCAGACTTCAAAGAAGGGCGTATTTGCCGGTGGTGATGCCGTTACAGGAGCTGCAACAGTTATCCTTGCTATGGGTGCTGGTAAGGCTGCAGCAAAGGGTATTGATGAATACCTTTCTAACAAATAAATAGTTTTTGAAAATCTTTTGGCGGCCTTTAACAGGCCGCCTTTTTTCGCCCCAAAATGCGGCAGATATGGTATAATTATTTGGAAATTTTAGAAATACAGAGGTTTTTGTTTATGGAAAGAGATGAAAGAATCAAAATTGCCATAACTGCTGGCATTGCAGGTGCGGTTTTACTTATACTTGTTTTATATCTTGCTATTTCAGGCAGTAGCACTAAGAAGACTCCCGAGAACACAGAAATTGCAGAGAACACAGCAGCTGTAGAGCTTAGTACAGAAAACTCAGAAGAGGTTTCTGCTTCGGCTGAGGGCACATCGCTGGAAGCAGCTACCGAAATGGCTTCAGAAAGTGCATCTGAGGCTTCAACAGCACAGGAAGTTCTTGCAGGTAAGAACGAAAGCACAACAGTTGCCAAAAAGAAGATAATATCAGGCAACAGTTTTTATCCTACTGAATCGGCCAAGATGAAAAATGTATACAAGAAGATTGCCTATGAAGTTGAACCGCAGCTTAAAGAGATGTTTGGCTACTGGAATGATGGCAATCTGGATGCAGTAACCGATCTTGCACATCTTGAGAGATTTGAGATAATGTCATATTCATTGGATGGCACTAAGAATTTTTACTATTATGGCGAGAAAAATGCCGATGGAGTTCCAGAAGGCAAGGGAATAGCACTATATGCCAATGACCAGTACTACTTTGGTGAGTGGAAAAACGGCTTAAGAAATGGTCAGGGTATGTGGATCAGTTTTTATCCTGAGTACGATAGTAATGTTGTATTAAAGCATCAGTATACAGGTGAATGGATGGACGATCTTCCAAATGGCTCAGGACAGGAGCATTATGATTATGTTCAGAGTAGAATGAATTCATCTGATCTTTATCTGCAGAATGCTATCGGAGAATTCAAAAACGGATTCTACAACGGTAGAATGTATATCATAACTGTTAACAATGAGTATAAGACCAAGGAATGGTACGGCGACTGCGAATTTGGCAATTGGAAGCAGGTTCTTTACACTGCACCTGACAAAAAGGGACGCATAGCTGTTCTTGATGAGAAGGACAACGCAGACAATCACATCTGGATGACAGAAGATGCTGCTAAGAATAACGGCATTTCAGGAATCATTTCAGGCGGGAAAATGGTGAGCAAATGAGTACCATAAGTATAATCTGTGTGGGAAAGATCAAAGAGAAGTACTGGAATTATGCTATTTCAGAGTATTCAAAGCGTCTTTCCAGATACTGCAAGATCAACATTGTAGAGGTACAGGATGAGAAGACACCTGACAACGCACCTCCTGCAATAGAGGAACAGATCAAGAAGAAAGAAGCGGACAGGATACTGCAGAATCTTGATACAAATGCTCATGTATGTGTTCTTGCTATAAAAGGCAAGAGATATTCTTCTGAGGGCTTTTCTGAGTATATCGGAAAGCTTGGGGTACAGGGAGTAAATCATATTCAGTTCATTATCGGAGGATCTTTGGGGCTTCATGAAAGCGTGCTTTCAAGAGCTGATTCCGATATCAGTTTTTCAGATATGACATTTCCTCATCAGATGATGAGAGTTATCTTACTTGAGCAAATCTACAGGGCATATCGTATTATGAGAGGAGAGCCTTATCACAAATAAACATAAAGGGCGGAGCAGAACTTAATGAGTGAAATTACAGAATTATCTTTGTCATTGACTGCTGAGGACGAACGCAACATTTTTGGCGGCAATGACAGCTACATCAAGAAGATTGAGAAGAGCCTTCACGTGGAGATTTTCGACAGAAATGGCGAGCTTCACATTATTGGAGATAAAGAAGGCGCACAGAAGGCCTCCGGGATAATCAGAGAACTTGTACAGCTCTCACGCAGAGGCAGTAGTATCGAGGAACAAAGCGTTGATTACGCTATTTCTTTAAAAGAGGATGAGGATAAAAAGGCTCCTCAAAATGATAATATTCTCGTAGATATAGACAGAGATGTTATCTGTCATACTATTTCAGGAAAGCCTATTAAGCCTAAGACACTTGGCCAGAAGAAATACATCGATGCAATTCGTAATAATATGATCGTATTTGGTCTTGGTCCTGCAGGAACCGGTAAGACCTACCTTGCGATGGCAATGGCTATTACTGCTTTTCAGAGAGATGAGGTTTCCAGGATCATCCTCACCAGACCAGCTATTGAAGCCGGAGAGAAGCTTGGATTTTTACCCGGAGATCTGCAGAGTAAAGTAGATCCATATTTGAGGCCTCTTTATGATGCTCTTTATCAGATAATGGGAACAGAGAATTTCATTAAGAACATGGAAAAGGGACTTATTGAGGTGGCACCTCTAGCATATATGCGAGGCAGAACACTTGATAATGCATTCATCATTCTTGATGAGGCTCAGAACACTACACCTGCACAGATGAAGATGTTCCTGACCAGAATCGGTTTTGGCTCCAAAGTCATAATCACGGGTGATGCAACACAGAAGGACCTTGCGCCTGATGTGAAATCAGGACTTGATATTGCGCAGAATGTACTTAAGGGTATTGAGGATATTGCATTCTGTACACTTACCAGCAGCGATGTTGTGAGACACCCCCTTGTTCAGAAGATTGTCAAGGCATATGAGGATTATGAGAAGAAAAACGTGAATAGAGCTAAGAAAAAGTCTATTCAGAAATTGGAGAGACATTCTAAGAATGGATGAGAAAAAGGATTTAAGAATAATAAGGCTCATATATGCAGGGCTTTTTATTCTTACGGGATTACTTTCGTTTGGGGTTTCTGTACTAACTGATAAAAGCTATGAGATGGTGCTGAGAAATACTATAGTATCGCTCATAATATCCGGCACAAATATCTTTATGCTTTCGGATGCCTATTCAAGGGGAAAAGAGGCATTTTTATACGACAATTACTATCATCGTCGCAGATTTGCGCTTGTTTATCTTGTAATGATAGTCTTATCATGCTCTTTTTCGCTTGTTCCAAATCAGTTTTGGCCTTATATGTCACTGTTTGTGATACTAAGTCTTTTATCTAATGCTGAGATTGGAATGATGTCAGGAATTGGCTTTGTTATTATTTCGGTGCTGCTTGAATCAGGCGGAAATATCGCAGAGCTTTTCATGTATGTTATAGCAGGCTGCGTAGCCATTGCTGTGTTCAGGGATCTTAAGGAGAACACCAACGTTCGCATACCTATTGCGATTTCCCTTATGATGCAGGCAGTTCTTCTGATGGCATTTAACATTCTTTTCCAGAACAGAACGCTTTCCTTTGTACTTTTCATTTTGCCTGTCATAAACTTAATGATCAATCTGGTTATTCTTTTGATCTTTCTTAATGTGTTTGGCCTCTATGTTATTCGCAAAACCAATGACAGATATATGGAGGTTAATGACAGCGAGTTTTCTCTTCTTGTAAGGCTTAAAGAGGAGAAGAAGGAAGAGTATTTCAGAGCTATACATACAGCGTATCTGGCAGAGAGAATAGCTCTCGGACTGGGGCTTAATGACAGAGCTGTTAAGAACTGTTCCTACTATCATAGGATAGGAATGCTTGAGAATAAGACTACCTGGGAAGAAGTTAAGCATTTTTATGAGGACAACAGTTTTCCTATTGAAGCCATTCCTTTTCTTAAAGAATATATAGATCCACAAAAGGGAGCAGTCAGGACTACAGAGAGTCTTGCTGTAAATGTATCGGAGTCACTTATTTCTTCCCTGATGGAGCTCTTTAAATACAATAAGGAATTAAAACTTGATTATGACAAGATGATCGATAACATACTGGATAAAAAGATTGAGACCGGCGAGCTTCTTAACTACGACGTTTCATACAGGCAGTATGATCAGATCAGAAAGATACTCAAGAAGGAGAAGCTGTATTATGACTTTTTACGTTGAGAATGAAGTTAATGCAGAATTTGATTTTGATATTGAGGAACTGGCTAAAGCTGTTTGTCAGGCTGTTTTGGAGGAAGAGAAGTTTCCTTATGAAGCTGAGATAAGCCTTACCATCACCGATGACGATGGAATTCAGGAGATCAACAAAGAATTCAGGGATATAGACAAGCCTACTGACGTTCTTTCTTTTCCCACAGTCAGCTACGACGAGCCTGGAGACTTTTCTGTAATTGAAGGTGAACAGAAGATTGATCTTGTGGACCCTGATACAGGAAATATCAGCTTCGGAGATATAGTTATAAATGCCGGCAGAGTTCGCAGTCAGGCCACTGAATATGGGCATTCAGAGAAAAGAGAATTCGCATTTTTAATTGCTCACAGTATGCTGCATCTTTGCGGCTACGATCATATGGAGGAAGAGGAGGCTGCTGTTATGGAGGGTAAACAGCACAAGATTCTCGATTCCATGGGGATTACAAGAGACTAAGATTGGGAGTTTGTAGATGAAGAGTTTTGCTGAGGAAAAAAGAATCAGACCACATATTCTTACTGCTGCAGTTTTCTGGTCTGCCATCATTATGATGCTTTTTAACATAATTTCCGTCAGGATTTTTGGGGATATGGGTGCTGGTTATCTTGCCGGTCCTCTTACAATTTTTTACCTTATGTATGTGATTTTCATTCTGGCGGTTCAGAAAGCTGTTTACGCGATGGTCAGATTGCGTGCCAGAAGAAGCCAGTTTCTTAATGCTGAGACCAATATGATCAAGTCCTTCAGGATATTTGTTTTTTCCGGGGCTGTCATTGCAATTCTACTTATGACCTGCAGCTATGTCATAGCAGACAGGCTCTTTGGAGCATCCAAGATATACCTTCATATCATCGCCATTGGGGCGAGCCTCTTGTTCCTGTGCGGGCAGGGTGTGGCAAGGGGATATCTGCAGGGACTTGGATATACTAAGCCAATTTTTGTCAGTGATATTCTGATCGCGATTACTTCTTTTGCCGTAGGTGCTGTAACATCCGCGATCTTCTATAACTATGGTAAAAAAGTAAATGAGCTCTTTCATGGCGATATGTATAGCGCAATTTACGGCGCGTCCGGTGTTGTTATAGGACTCTTTGCAGGAGCGCTTGTGGGCTTTATTCAGATTATGATCAGCATGGGGCTCAGGAAAAAAGAGATAGCTAATATAGTTAGGAATGGAGCGCCAAGATATCTTGATAATAAGAATGATGTTATGTCCGGGATCAGACCAATAATAATTTTATATGCTTCACCGATAATCATGACACTTGCTGACCATATTACTTACAATATCGTTCATATCAAAAGCGGTGATGTAGAGAATATGGTAGAGAATTACGGCGCTTTTTATGGCAGAATCGGAGCTTTTACAGTATTGCTGGCACTTTTCTGTTGTGTGCCGTTCATAAAGTCCTGGAACAGAGTTATGGCCAGGATTGAGAGAGATGAGTATGAAGGTGCAAGGGACAGGCTGTATAATGTATTTCATTTTGGCGTGATCATGATGGTGCCTGTAACAATTTATGCTTTTACATCGATCGAGGTAATTCAGGTAGCACTTTTTGGTAAGAGCACATCGCTCAGCTCAGGACTTATGCATCTTAGCACACTGATGATAATTGTTGTGGCAATAGGCATTTTCCTTGCCTGGATTTTGATTCATATGGGAAAATCCCTAATATTTGTGGTTAATATTGCAGCTTCCTGGATAGCACATATTGTTCTCATGGTACTTCTTGTAGTAATCCTTAAGTGGGACCTTTTGGGTATTCTGCTTGCGCAGGAGATTGCCTTTGCTGTGTTTGATGTCATGAGCCTTTTGGTTCTCTTTAAGATGCTGAAATATAGGTATCACCTGCTTTATACTGTAGGAATTCCTGTGGTTTCGGCTGCAATTTCAGGACTTGTCATCATGTTTTTGAACATGCTTTTAGTCAACCTTATTGGCGAAGTTTTGACTATTGTTGTAGGAATCGTAGTTTTCACAATTATTTATATGCTGATACTGATAGTTCTTAAAGGAATTACTACTGAGGAATTATCCAAAGTGCCTTTTGGACGCCTTTTTATGGCATTTTCACACAGTGTTCAGCATGATGGATTTTATGAGGAATAAACTTGGGTAAAATAGTTTATGTTTTAGGTGGTGGTGCTTCGGGCATGTGTGCAGCAGTCTATGCCGCAAGAAATGGTGCCGAAGTCACTATCATAGAAAAAAACTCTCAACTTGGAAAAAAGCTCTCCATGACAGGAAATGGAAGATGCAATATTTCCAATCTTGATATGAATGCGAGAAAATACAATGCTGCTGCGGAAAAGAGAATGACGCAGTGGCTCTCTGTTTATGGCGTTTTAGACGTTATAAATTTCTTTAAATCCCTGGGTATTGTAATTAAAAGTGAGGATGGTTATCTTTATCCTGTATCAGGTCAGGCTTCTACTGTTGTAGAGGCCTTTAAGAATGAGCTTAAAAGACTTGGCGTTAATATAATCTACAACGAGCAGGCAAAGAGCATTAAGCCTCTTGATGACGGCAGATACATGGTTGTAACTAACCTCCAAAAATATGAGGCAGATAAGGTTATAATTGCAACAGGCGGCCTATCCGGTGCCAAGACTACAATGTCCACGGGAGATGGCTATTATATCTGCAAGCAGCTCGGTATGAAAGTAAAAGATACTTATCCTGCACTCGTTGGTTTTAAGTGTGATGAGAGTGAGATCATGCCTGAGAGCGGCGTCAGATGCACAGCCGAAATCTCTTTTATGCTGGGAACAGAAGCTGTTGCTAAGGAATACGGAGAACTGCAGATCACAAGAGATGGTATATCAGGTATTCCTGTGATGCAGGCAAGCGGCAAGGTAGTTAAGTTTTTACAGGATAAGAAGCCAATATATGCGAGTATAAATTTCTTTCCTGATTATGATGAAGATGATTTTCTGGCACTTGAAAAAGAAATGCTGAGACTTCGCGATAACAGAACTTTGGAGGAGTTCCTTAACGGATTCCACAACAGCCAGGTCAATGACATGGTTATAAGGCGCATGAAGATGGGGCGCACCATGAAGATGAAGAATATCTCAGAGAGCATGGTTCTTAGCATATTCGATAATTACAGGAACTATAAGCTAAAGCTTAAGGACAGCTATGGTTACCTTCAATCTCAGGTTACATCCGGTGGAGTGAGCCTTGGAGATGTGCGCGATGATATGACTGTAACTTCGCACGACGGAATCTTCGTCGTAGGAGAACTTCTCGACGTTGATGGAAGATGCGGTGGTTATAACCTGCAGTGGGCTTTCACATCCGGAAGCATTGCTGGGACAGTTGCTTCTTTATGATGTAGAAAAACTGCTTCGTGGGATGATTTATATCTGAAAAAAGGAAGTTTTTATGATCAGAATTAATCAGATAAAGATTCATAATGATGGTGTTAAGGCTCTTGATAGAGATGAGCTTTATAAGGCTTTGAGAAAGGCTGCAGCTAAGACCCTGAGAGTGCCTGAGGATAAGATTGCAAATTTAGAGATTATTAGGCATTCGATCGATGCCAGAAAAAAGCCTGAGATTTATGATATCTATCTTATTGATGTGAAATTGAATGGCTTAGATGATAAAAAGGTCATCACTAAGTGCAAGGATAAGAATGTTAGTCTTAGTGAGCCGGCAGAGTACAGTTTTTCTGAGCAGACGCTTAAGGTTTTTTCGAGCGAGGAAAGCTTTAGAGGATTAGCCGAAAAGCTTTCTGATGATGATAAGAAAATCGCTGTTATAGGTGCAGGTCCTGCGGGGCTTTTTTGTGCTTATATGCTTGCTGAGAATGGATTTAAGCCTGTTGTATTTGAGAGAGGCGCGGATGTAGATAAGAGAACAGAGGTTGTTGAGCATTTCTGGAAGACGGGCGAATTAAATACATCGACTAATGTTCAGTTCGGAGAAGGCGGCGCGGGGACTTTTTCTGACGGTAAGCTTAATACCATGGTAAAAGATAAGGACGGAAGAGGAAGGGCTGCGCTTAAGATTTTTGTCAAAAACGGAGCAAAAGAAGATATTCTTTATGATGCCAAGCCGCATATCGGAACGGATATACTGAGAAACGTAGTTAAAAACATGCGTGAGCATATCATAGAGCTTGGCGGTGAAGTTCATTTTGAGACTACTGTTACAGAACTGATCCTTGATAAAGATATGGCACTGACCGGTCTAAAGCTATCTAAGGCAGATAACAGCACAAGCACTTTTGATTGCAGGAAAGCTGTACTTGCAATTGGACACAGTGCTAGAGATACATTTTATATGCTTAAGGATCTGGGTGTTGATATGGAGAAAAAGCCATTTGCAGTGGGCTTTAGAGTTGAGCATCCACAGAGCATAATCAATCACTCTCAGTACGGGATTTCTGAGCCTACAAGTCTTCCTCCGGCTCCTTATAAACTTACAACTACTGTAAGTAACGGAAGAGGGGTTTACTCTTTCTGCATGTGTCCGGGAGGTTATGTTGTTAATGCCTCATCTGAGGTGGGAAGACTTGCAGTTAATGGAATGAGCTACAGCGCCCGCGATGGAAAAAATGCCAATTCTGCGATAATTATAACTGTAGACCCCAAGGATTTTGGCGGTGAGGATGTTCTTTCAGGAGTAGAATTCCAGAGACGACTTGAAGAAAAAGCATATGAGATAGGAAATGGGAAAATACCTGTTGAATACTATGGGGATTTTAAGAGAGCTATTCTTACTCAGGATAGTTCTACCGCAACGCAGGCGGATAAGGCATTTGACAGTATTGAACCATGCATGCGCGGAGATCATGTTTTTGCAAATGTCCATGAAATCCTTCCGGATGAACTGAATACCTGCTTCGTAGAGGGCATGGAGAAGTTTGGCAGGATGATCAAAGGCTACAACAATGATAAAGCCCTTGTTTCCGGTGTTGAATCAAGAACATCATCACCTGTAAGGATTAATCGCGGAGATAGTCTTGAATCTGTGAATGTTAAGGGACTTTTCCCTTGCGGTGAGGGCGCAGGATATGCAGGCGGTATTATGTCTGCGGCTATGGATGGAATGAAGGTCGCTGAATATGTTGCGGCCGATGTTCTTTCGAAGTCATAATAATGGAGCGAGTAAAGAAATGATATACAAGGAATTTGAGTTAAAGGAAGAAGGATCACTTCCCGGAGCGAAACTCACAGTATATATACAGGAACTTTTTAATGAAATCTCTTTTGAAAAGAGGCCGTTGGTACTTCTTTGCCCGGGCGGCGGATATTCCTATACATCAAACAGGGAAGCAGAGCCTATGGCGATGGCTTTTATGGCTAAGGGCTACAGCACAGCAATACTCAGGTATTCCTGTTATCCTGCGCATTATCCAACATCTCTTTTGGAACTTGGTCGTTCGATGCTCATTATACGTGAGCATGCAAAAGAGTGGCATGTAGATATGGACGCTATTGTTTTGGAAGGCTGTTCTGCGGGCGGTCATCTGGCTGCGAACTTTGCCTGCACCTGGAAAGAAAATTTTTTGGCATCAAAGCTTCTTGGAAGTACTGACGATCAGGATAAAGAAAAGCTTCGTCCTAATGGACTTATCTTGTGTTATCCCGTAATCACATCCGGAGAATTCGCCCACAGAGATTCCTTTGTAAAGCTCTTGGGAGATAGATATGATGAGCTGCTGGATGAGGTGTCACTGGAGAACAAAGTAAACGAGAATGTTCCGAGAACTTTTATGTGGCACACATACACAGATGGAAGCGTTCCGGTAGAAAACTCACTTCTTTTTGCAATGGCTCTTAAGAGGCACAATATCAACACTGAACTTCACATATTTCCTGAAGGCTGCCATGGACTGGCCCTTGCAAGTAATATCACAATTAGCAGTCCCGAGGCAAAAGAGCTTGTTCCAACTGCTCAGCCCTGGATTGAGCTTGCGACAACATGGATGAAGTATTACGGACTATAAATGAGAGTAACTGAAAAATCATGTGCGAAAATAAGATAACAAAGGATGAAATAAGGAAAGTTATAAGGCAAAAAAGAGATTCGCTTTCTAAAGATGATTTGATAAATAAAAGTAGAAAGATATTTGAAAAGCTGGTAGCTTCTGAAATATACAAAATATCTGATAATATCTTGATCTATGCATCAATGGGGAGCGAAGTTCGCACAGATGAGATAATCGAAGATGCACTTAAGCAGGGGAAGAATGTCTTTTGCCCCAAATGCGTTGATACGAAAAATGGTCTTATGGAATTCATTAAGATATCGGATATCTCTCAGCTGATTGAAGGATATTATGGCATAAGAGAACCGGTTCTTGCAGAGAATTCTGTTGTTTATGACAATATTGACACTACAAATAACCGATCGGATGACTTGATGATTATGCCTCTCGTTGCTTTTGATGCCCAAAATAATCGCATCGGATATAAGGGCGGATACTACGACAGATACCTAGAAAAGAATCCATATATAAATACATGTGCTTTGGCTTTTGAAATTCAAAAGTCAGAAACTACAATTCCAAGCGAGGCACATGATATAAAACCTCAGAGGATAATAACTGAAGAAGTATGATGCTCTTTGATTCATTTCTTCAAGTGATTTTTTTATTTATCCATTGAGATATGAATAGGGTACTTAACTACACAATATTTTGCATATTCATTGATGAGACGTATTATCCTGGCTTGTTTTAGGAGTAATCCGGTATCATTCATTTTTATCATTTCTATCCAGTTCGCAACCTTAGAGCGGAAACTGCTTTTTCTAAGCGTCATGGGGTAAACAGCGATTCCATGATTACGGCAATAGGAAAGCAGTTCCTCTAGCGGTATGCGGGCTTTTTTCTTTTCGATAAGAAATGGGTAGTACAGACTCATTCTTTCGGTATAAAGCCAGTATATAGTCCTGTCATAGAGGAAATTAAGGGTATGGCTCTGAATATAGTCTACCTGTTCATCTGTTATGTTATAGATTATTGGCTTCTGTTTCTTTTTCATGGTTATATTCTAACCACTTATCACAAAATTGTTTCTTAAACTTTTGTAAAACCGAACATGAACAAATCTGTCAGTGATAAAATTAGCCTATGGAAATCTAGAGGAGAAAAAATATGGATACAACAAAGAAGCTACCGGTTTTATCACCAAAGGCTGAGATAAAGTTAAAAGAGAGTCCTGCTGCCGCTGCTATAAAAAGAGCGCCAGATGAAGTTATAGCCAAGGCTATTCATGATGCTATTTTAAAGGATCATCAGAAATGATTTAAAAGTGGAAGAAAAACTATTTGTGCTTAATGAAAGGAGAGAATGGTCATGAGCAGATTATCAGAAGTTAAGTTGATGCAGAACGAACGCGAGAAAAATGCAGGTAAGAAGACTGAAGAAGCCTCGATGAGAGATATTTGCAGCTTACTTGAAAGACTAAACGGCAACCTTGAGGATATTTCAACATCCATGGCCCTGCTTGTTGATCTCCAGAGCAAAGGCAAATAAATACATCTTTGAATAGACATCCCCGCCACATCTTATGATGAGCGGGGATTTTGTTATGAATTCTTTTCTTTTTCTTCTTCCATTTTCTTAATGAGTTTATCAATTTCTGCTTGTGAAAGTACTATATTATCGTTAAAGTAAACAGCCATTTTGTCACCTCGTTTCCAAATTGAATAATGATAATTTTATACCACATAGCTTCTTTAAGCGAAAGAGTTTAATGTTTTGAAAAAAATATTTCTACATCTGCTACAAAAAGTTTCCAATGAAAGCTTTTTCAATCTGTGAAATTTAACGATATTTCAGAAATAAAAATCCAGAATTATTAAAAAGAAAGATAAAAAAGTTACTAATGTGATAGAGTATTTTTATTATTCTTAATCCTTTTTTAATTGGATGGGCCTTGCGTCAATACTATACTTTAAATTGAAAGAGTATGTACGCATTATGGATAACCATGCGATAGTTTAGGGGTAATAGATATGAAAAAGATTAAGAATACAGCCAGAATTATATGCTCAGTTGGACTTATTGCGGCACTTATGGTTGGACAGTTTCCAACAACAATTCATGCTGCATCTGATATAACGCGGTCTATTGAAAACGGTCATGATAAAACAACAATCATAAAGTTTGAAAATCTGGACGAGTCTGTAAGCCGACAGAATTTGTATGTTGGCTCATCTTTTAGTGACATTAATTTTCCATCATCAATTAAGGCAACTGTATATGTAAAAGAAGACAGGGCAGAAGAAGCTTCTTCTAAAACTGAGGAAGAAAAATCAAATGCCGATGATAGTTCTTCAAAAGAAAGTACTATAGAAGATAGTTCCAAAGAAATAAGTATCAAAGAAAGTTCATCAGAGCAGGATGAAGAAATCATATTTTTCTCATCTCAGGATACCGGCAAAGAAGTAGATGAGAAAGCGGATAAAAAATCAGAGAGTAAGGCTGAAAGTAAGACAGAGAGCTCAGGAAGTAGCGAGGCTTCTAAAGCAGATAAGGCTGATTCAAAAACAGAGCATACTTTGCCAAGTGACAACGCTACAAGTGGTAGCGCTGCAGACTCTGCTGCAAGTGTGAATCAGCCATCAGAAAATACGATATCGCCAGTTCCTACAAATGAAAGCAATACGAGCGATGTGAATACTTCTACAAGCAACGCAGCATCAGGAAATGCTGCATCAAGTAATGCTGCATCAAACAAGGCTTCAACTGCCATAAAGGATAAGAGCAGCTCGGCTGCAAGCAGCGCAAGTAGCAGCGGCGAAAGCGATGAGGAATCAGACGAAGACTTCGAATCATCTGAAGGATCAGGCAGCGCCTTGGGAAGTAACTTACATGGCTTCGCCGGAAGTATCAAAAACTTTGTAGTTAGCTCTTTTGCTCCGCTAAAAGTATCAGCAGCTGAAAATGACGACGAAGATTTCAGTGGAACAACAAAAGAGGAGACTATAGAAGGAATCAAGTGGGTACTTAATGAATCAAAGAGCAGCAGCTCAGAGTTTTCATCTGAAACAACAGGAGAATACTTCGTATTCACGCCTGAAATTCCTGATTCATATGCAGTGGAAAAAGAAGCAGAGACACCAACTATAACTGTAACGATATTAGAAAAAGAAATTAATATGCCTGCCTGTGAACTCACACAGTCTATTGATGGTGTGAGGATCAAAGTCTCTGCGGATGAAGGCGTTTTCCCTGAGGGAGTGACTCTCAAGGTTCAGAAGGTATCAAGCTATAAAGAGAAGCTTGCTGAAGAAGCTGTCGAGAGCGAACGCGACAGTCGCAAGAATGTTGCGGTTTCTTATACCTGGGATATAAAGGTAATCGATAAAGATGGCAAGGAAGTTCAGCCGAAGGATGAGAACAAGGTGAAGGTATCCTTTAAGCTTGAGGAAGTGGCTGACAAAAACCTTGAGACAAACGTCTATCATATTACGGAAAAAGATGGTGCGCAGGCCGGATCCGGACTTGAAGCAGAAAAACTCCAGGTAGAGACACATGGTGATACGGCTGTAGCTGAGACTGACGGATTCTCAATGTACACCGTTGAATTTACTTATGATGAGCTTAAGTTTGTTATGAACGGTGGTGGAGAAGTTCCGCTTTCCGAAATCCTAAATACTGTAGGTCTTACAGGAGAAGTTACGGAAGTTTCGGTTAGTGACAGTTCTCTCTTTTCTGCGTCAAGAAACGGAAGCGCTTGGATAATCACATCACATAAGCCTTTTGATACTGAAGAGTGGATGAGAGTCACAATAAGCGATGTTGAGTTTGAAATCATTGTTACTGATGACGCTCCTGTATCCGGCTGGACTAATCTGCAGACAAGCTTTAATAATGGCGGAGAAGTTTCATTAACAAGCGCTGTAACAGCAGGTGCAAGTGATTCACACCTTACTGTACCAAGCGGAAAAACAGTAACCTTGAACTTAAATGGAAATAATATCGACCTTGGAAACAAAGATGACTGCGTTATCCTTGTACAGGGAAATCTTACTATAACCGGAACCGGAACAATTAAAGGTGCAAGCAGCACAGGAAATGTAGGAGGCGGAATCTGCGTTGACAATGGCGGAGCTCTTACAATGAACGGTGGTACGATAAGCGAAAACACTGCAAGTAACGGAGCCGGAGTATATATTAAAAACGGCGGCAGTTTCACTATGAATGCCGGAAGTATTACAGGAAATACTGCAACGTCAAATGGCGGAGGAGTATTTGTTGAATCAGGTTCAGGCGCCATTACTGTAAAGGGAAGCGCTTCTGTTACAAATAATAAAAAGGGAAATGATGAAAATAATGTCTACCTTGAAAGCGGAACTGCAAGCAATCAGTTTATAATTGGCGGTGATCTTTCAAGCAGCAGTGGCATAGGAATTACAAGGGCCGGGGGCTTAGGAGCTTTTGCGGATGCAGGCGGAACTTATCAGATAAGTGACACTGATAAGGAAAAGATAAAGAGTGACAGCGCAAATTACTTTGTAAAGCTGGAAAACAATCAGCTTGTGCTTGCTGACCTTACAAGCAGCTGGGTGGCACTTCAGAATGCTTTAAATCTTGGGCAGGAAGTAAAACTTGGATCAGACATAACACCTTCTTCAAGTGACACATCAAATCTTTATGTTCCAAACGCTAAGACAGTTACAATCGACCTGAATGGACATAAGATTAACCGTCAGCTCACAGAAGCTACTACAAATGGCTGTGTTATCAAGGTTGAAGGAAATCTGACGGTAAAAGATTCTGCGACGGGAGGAAGTATCACCGGTGGAAATAACTCCGGAAATGGTGGTGGTGTAAATGTTGCATCCGGTTCATTTACCCTCCTTGGCGGAAATATCAGCGGTAATAATGCTGCAAATGGCGGCGGTGTTTATTTAGGAGGCGGTTCATTTACTCTTAAGGGCGGAAGCATATCTTCAAATACAGCATCCGGAAATGGCGGTGGTATATACTATGCAGGCGGCACCATGAATGTTTCGGGCGCACCTGTAGTTAAGAATAATGCAAAGGCCGGAGCATCTAATAATATCTATCTCGACAGTACTAATGTAATGTCTGTCATTGGTGCACTCAGTGGAAGTGCCGGTAGCATAGGCGTTTCAAAACTTGGTGTAACAGGGCAGATAGCTCTGGGAACAGCTTCCTATACTCTGGTTGATGCTGACGCATTAGCTTTTTCAAGCGATAATAGAGACTACTACGTTAAGCGCGCAAGTGGCGGAAACGGAAAACTTGAGATTGACCGCATTGTCTATACAGTAAAGTACAACGGCAACGGCTCTACTGAAGGCTCTATGGCTGATCAGCAGTTTAATTCAGGCGAGGCCGGAACGTTAAATCATGTTTCTTTTAAAAGAGAACTGGAAGTTACCTATAACTACAATGGAGCAACTGGCGGGAACGAGATCGATTCATCTGTTGCAATTGCCGAGTTTGGAGGCTGGGCTACTAGCGATACTGGAGCAAAGCTTTACGATGATCAGCAGTCAGTTACATTTACGCCTGACAACACTTCAGGAACAACTGTAAATCTGTATGTTAAGTGGTCTGACAGTTATGTTGATCTTCCAAATCCTGTAAGGGACGGCTACTTATTTGACGGATGGTATTCGGATTCAGCTTTTGGAGATGGCTCGCGAATTGGCAGCGGCGGCGATACGTACAAGCCAACTGCAGGCATACAGATATTTGCCAGATGGGTAAGAATACTAAATGATCCTAAGATTGAGCTTTCACAGACTTCTTTTACCTATAATAAAACAGCGAAGACTCCTGCTGTAGTAAGAGTAAAGGATGGAGATACATTAGTTGATGAGTCGGAATATTCTGTTTCTTACAGTAACAACATAAATGCGGGAACAGCTACAGTTACATTAACAGATAATCCCGGTGGAAATTACAACGTAAGCGGCAGCACCACTTTTACAATAAATAAAATGCCGGTCACGGTGAGCGGAATAACAGCACAGAACAAGACCTACGATGGAACTACCGGAGTATCTTTTGCTACAGGAAGTGCTGCATTTGCCGGATTGTGCGCAGGAGATTCGCTCACAGTATCTGTTACGGGCGCATTTGCAGATGCTTCGGCTGGAAACGGAAAGACTGTAAATATATCAGGATATACACTTGGCGGAGACAGTCTGCAAAACTATGTCATTTCACAGACAGGTAATCAGCCTACGGCAACGGCCAACATAACAAAAAGACCTATTTCCATCAGAGCAAAGAATCAGAGCGTTTCATTAAATGGCTCCATATCGACAGGTGCTGAATATGTCGAAGTTTCATCAGGAACTTTGGCATATGGTCACAGTATCAGCTCCGTTGCACTTACTGCAAGCTCAACTTCAGCTGTTACAACTACTGGAACAATAACACCTGGTGCAGCAGTTATTAAAAACTTAGCTGGAAGCAATATAACAGCCAATTACGATATAACATATCTGACCGGAACTCTTAGCGTGGGGAAGAATGTAGCCAAAGTCACATCAGCACCTAAGGCAGCTACTTTAACTTACACAGGCCTTGCGCAGACTCTTTTGTCAAGTAAGGGAACAGCCGACACATCCATGGAATTTAGTCTGGATGGTATAAACTATAGCGCTGATATCCCAAAGGAGACAAAGGCGGGCGAATTCAGAGTTTACTACAGAGCAGCTGCAGACGCTAATCGTGAGCCTTCTGAGGCAGGTAGCCTTACAGTAACAATCAAAAAAGCGAGCCTGACTATTACCGCACAGAATAAGACAATAACCTATGGCGATGCACCTACAAATAACGGTGTAACCTTTAAGGGGTTTGTAAATGGCGAATCGGTGTATGTCCTTGGTGGAAACATTGGTTATGACTATAACTATTCTCAGAATGGAAATGTAGGAAAATATGATATAGTTCCAAAGGGAGCAACTTCTGATAACTATACAATTACTTATGCAAAGGGAACACTTACGGTAGAAAAAGCATCTGTTGTATATAACAGAACCCCTTCCGGAATAAGTGGCCTTAAGAGTACCGGTTATCCGCAGTCCCTTGTAAATGGCGGCGAGGTCCAGGGCGGAACGATTTATTACAGCCTTTCACAGAGCAGCGGATATGGAACTAACATTCCAACAGGAACAAATGCCGGAAGCTATACAGTCTGGTACTATGCGAAGGGCGATCAGAACCATAATGACAGCGGCAAGGCAAGCATAAGTGTTACTATTGAAAAAGGTACTACTTCAAATACTTCAAATAACTCAAGCAGCACAATAAGCAATAATACGAGCAATACCATAACTCCAAGCAGTAACACAAGCACATCGTCAAGTACATCCAAGACGCCAACATCAACTATAACACCAAACAATTCTTCTTCGACACCGAGTAGCTCATCGAAAACGCCAAGCAGCTCTTCATCTACAGCGAAGACCGGAACTACAAATAAGACCCCGACGGCAACACCTTCCGCTGGCAATAATACGAAAACAACAACCTCGACGACTGGAAGCAAGGGTAGTGAGAAGCCTTATATTGACGGTCATCCTGAAAAGAGCGGTTGGGAGATAATAATTGAGACTATCGCATCTGTAATAGAGAAGCTTAATACTCCTAATGCTGAAAATACTGTCGAAGTTGAGATGAATGGCGATAGTACAGTTCCTTCCGATACTTTTGAGAAAATCAAGGGAAAAGATGTTACGGTTGAATTTGCAATAACCGACGACATTACCTGGAGCGTCAACGGTCAGGATGTTTCCGGTAATAATCTGAAGGATGTTGATTTCAATGTAAAACTTGGAGAAAACAGTATTCCTGAGAGTCTTATAAAAGAAACCGCAGGAGACGGATATAATCAGCCTCTTACTCTTGATTATACCGGTGAATTTGGCTTTACTGCAGTGCTGTCCATAAATCTTGGACGCATGAATGTAGGACTATATGCTAATCTTTTCTTCTACAACCCGCTTAGCAAAAAGCTCGATTTTGTAAGCTCGGACAGAATTGATGAGAATGGATTTGCGAACATTCTGTTCAGTCACGCATCAGATTATGTGATCATTTTGAATGAAGAAGCAATGGGTGAAACAAAGCTTACAACTCATGTTCAGCACAAGAGCAGTGATGTGGCAAAGACAGATGCAAATACACAGCTTATAGAGCGAAAAGACACTTCGGAAAAGGAGAAAACTCCTGAAAAAGCAGAAGAGAAGGTCGAAGAAAAGGTTGAGGAAAAGAAAACAGAAAACGTTACAAATGATACAAAGAATGAAGGGGAGAATAAGGTTGAAACTATTGAGAGAAAGACCACTAAAGAGACAGAGTGGGATACAGTTTCAAACAATTCCAAGAAGAATATTCTTTGGATAATCATTATCGCTGCGGTAGTTATACTAGTTGGTGTGTTAGCATTCATAGGACTTAAAAAGCAGCAGAAATAAGGGCGTTTCAAAGGGATTAGTCAGTATAAAACTGGCTAATCCTTTTTTTGTTGAAATTTACAAAAACATTTTTGAATTCCTCATTTTTTTATACTAAATGTCTTTTTATAATGAGTACTGTAAAAAGTAATCGGGTTTCCAACTAAGAAACATAGGAAACACGCATTAGAGAAGGGAAGGATTATATATTATGAAGAAGAGATTACTCAGTACTCTTATGTGCGCAACAGTAGCAGCAACATCTCTTATCGGATGCGGCAGCACAGGCGCAGCAACAACTACTACTGATACACCTGCAGCAACAGAAACACCTGCAGCAACAGAAACACCTGCAGCTGAGACAAAGACAGAAGAGAAGGCTGCTGAAACAACAGAGGCTTCAGGAGATAAGGTTACACTTTCAATCTACACACAGTATGCTGATGATGACACAAAGGTTCCTTATGATTACGCAGTAGAGCAGCTTGCAGAGGCTTATCCAAATGTTGAGCTCAACCTTATTGTTCAGGCTCAGGACGATGGACAGACACTTAAGACTCTTGCAGCTACAGGTCAGCTTCCTGATATCTATCAGGCTAGTACAGATGTTATCAATACATTCCGTGAGTCAAACCAGATCATGGTACTCAATGATGTAGCTCAGTCAACAGGCTTCCTTGATAAGCTTTATGACGCAAATAAGGACCTTGCTTATGCAGAGGATGGCAATATCTACGCATTCCCATTCTCAGGTCAGGAATATGTTCTTTGGTACTACAACAAAGCACTTTTCGAGGAGAACGGACTTTCAGTTCCTGAGACATACGATGATCTTTTGAACTGCATCGAAGTATTCAAGTCAAAGGGAATCACACCTCTTGCACTTTTCGGTCAGGAAGGCTGGAACACAGCAGCTGCTTATGACGTAGTAGCTACAAGATATACAGCAGGCGGTATCAAGGCTCTTGATGAGGGCTCTGCTAAGATCACAGACGAGGGTTATGTAAGCGCAGCTAAGAAGCTCGAGGAGCTTGTAGCAGCAGGCCTTTTCCAGGAAGATGCTACAACAACAAACTATGACCAGGCTTCTGAGAAGTTCCTTTCAGGTGAGGCTGCTATGTTCATCAACGGACAGTGGTACATCGAGGATGCTACAAAGGCACTTGGCGACAACGTTGACTGGATGTTCTACCCAGCACAGGATGCTGCTGCATACGAAGCTGGCAAGGCTGTATTCTCAGGCGGCGGTTCAGCTTCAGGCTTTGCTGTAAACCCAGATTCAGAGAATGCTGCACTCGCTGCAGAAGTTGCTGAGTTCATCACAGAGAAGTACTGCGAAGCTAAGGTTATGAAGAGACACAATCCTCTTGTTGCTCTTAACACAGGTAAAGAGCCTGACTCAGAGCTTCCTGCAATGATGAAGAAGCTTTCAGACACACTTCCTACAGTTACAACAACAACTAAGTTCACATGGGGACTTACAAATTCAACATTCAACGATGGTATCCAGTCTGAGTCACAGGGACTTGTTTCCGGACAGTTCTCAGCTGATGAGTTTATTGAGGACCTTCAGGACATAATGGAGTGATAAAGGGATTCATAGTCTATATATGCCGAGCTTGCTCAAGGCATATATAGACCATGAAGACCGAACAGGCATGAGGAAGTAGCGCAATAGCGCGGATTCCGAATGGCTGTAGCATGACGAGAGCGAAGCGGAGTCATGCGTATATCACGATCACATAAACTAATACACAATTTAAATCACATCATAAACTTATAACACCTTGGGGCGGAGGAATGTCCGCCCCATATTTATGAAAAAATGGGAGATAACCCAATGAAAAAATACATGGGAAATAAGCTGGCCATACTTCTTTTCATACTGCCGGCGTTAGCAATCTTTATAACATTTGATTTTATTCCGATAATCCAGGTTTTCGCTTACAGCTTTACAGACTGGAATGGTCTTACAATGCCGAATTTTACAGGTCTTAAGAA
>JAEEGL011735944.1_pt1 | contig 20711 bp, 13 predicted proteins | sample 9134231 | NCBI WGS metagenome assembly JAEEGL01 (sample SAMN16246548, study PRJNA631951) | gut metagenome | biome: gut microbiome; feature: rumen; material: fiber-attached | host: Bos | place: Iran: Karaj | collected 2018-10
GCCGTATGGTTATAGCCTAAGAGGGCGGGAGCCTTACGGCCATACCGTTCGTATCCCGGTGGTCGGACGTAGTGCGACTGGGCGGCCATCGCAAAGTCATTGGTGCCGATGATACGCTCATCGTCGTATGACAGGGCGATACGGCCGACCTGTGCAAAGAGACCGTTCTTAGCCGTCATCTTCACCCATCCTTCATAGAGGTTGAGTGCCTTATCACCACTCGTACCCCACACCGCCTTGTTCTGAATGACCGCATGAGCCTGCAAATAGGGTCGTGAATAGTCCACGATCATACGGGTGCGCCCAAGCAGGAAGTTTGATTTATCTTCCGTCTCATCATTTCCGCCCACAGGCAGACCACCTCTCACGATTTCTCCGTGGGACAGGTAATTCAGGCCAAAGCTCAGGGTGTTGACTTTATCGACTTTGGTAGAATCGGTCTGTGCTTGCACGCTTATCAACGGCAATTGCAGGGCAATAACAAGATATGCTCTTGTCAGTCTTTGCTTCATGTTATTGGTATAATTTGAATTATTCGAACTCAAACAAATCGATAAATCCCGTCAGGCGGAACACGTTCATGATGTCATCATTCACCTTCCTCATCACCACACGACTGCCACCAGCCTTGGCGCCTTTCAAAATGCTGATCAGAATGCGCAGACCACTCGAAGCGATATACTCCAGTTTCTCACAATCGATGATCACATCCTTGCCTTCACTGTTGTAGAGCGGCTTCAACACCTCTTCAGCCTCCACAGCAGCAGCGGTATCCATCTCTCCTTCCAACGTGGCAACCAACTTGCCATCCAATTCTTCAATTCTTGTTTCCATATTATTACAATTTGAATATTTACAATTTACAAGTTTTGCTTGCAAAATTACTGTTTTTCCTCCAAACCACCAAAAAAAAGGAAACGAATCTGAGGGCATCGTGACTAAAATGTTTAAAATTTGCAAATAATTTGTCTATGTCAGGAAAAAAAAGTATATTTGCCACAAATTTTGGCACTGTGAAACCTTTTTCGTTCTTTAAGACCCATACCAATCTGACTATCATCATCGTAGCGGCGTTGTTGATAGAACTGACGACGGGAATTATCTATTACAACAGTCAGGATATCATCAAGCGTACGACTATTCAGGTGATGGAACGTGAGAACAATGCCCTCTACCTCTGTATCCGCAATAAGCTGGCAATGGTAGAGGTGGTGCTCGACAACATGTCGTGGATCGTAACCGATGACCTGCTACTGCCCGACTCGCTGTCCAGGGCAACCTATCAGATAGTGGAGAATAATCCGATGATTCTAGGTAGTAGTATTGCTTGCATCCCTCACTTATTCCCGGAGCATGGATACTGGTTTGAACCTTACTCTGTTCGCAGGGAAGACGGCAGCATAGAAACGATGCAGTTAGGATCTGAAAGCCATGACTATACAAAGTTAGAGTTCTTCACCACCCCATTGGCTACAGGAAAAAGCCACTGGTGTGAACCCTATTGGGACAAAGAAGGTGCCAAGGCGCAAGTAACAACATATGGTGCGCCTGTCAAGAACGGTAAAGGTGAAATAGTAGCCGTGGTCGAAGCCGACCTATCACTTGTCTGGCTCGAAAAGGTTATTAATGAATCGAAGGCCTATCCATCTAATCAGCGTTTCCTTGTAACAGGAAACTACAATCTGCTTGCAGGCGAAGACAATCAGTTGCTCAGAACCTCGCTCGGATACCTGAAAAAAGATGCTGACAAGACAGGTTACGTGACCATGGAGGATGAAAAGGGCCAGGAGAAGCTTCTGTTCTACACCCCTGTAGGCGGTAAGACAGACTGGATACTCCTCAACGTTCTGGATAGCAGCGATATCTTCGACAAGCTGCGTAAGATACGAACGAATCTTTTGCTGATGGTCATGGCAGGCTTGTTGCTGATAGGTTTCATCGTCTGGCGTTCGAAGCGCAATCTGGAGCGTCTGCAGCAGGTGAATAATGAGAAGAAACGTATCAGTTCAGAATTGCAAGTGGCCAGCCAGATACAGCAGATGATGCTACCTCACGATCATTTGCAACGCGACGACATGGACGTCTTCGGTTCGCTGGTGCCTGCCCGTGAGGTCGGTGGTGACCTGTTCGACTATTTCATCCACGACGAGAAACTATACTTCTGTATCGGTGATGTCAGCGGCAAGGGTACGCCTTCGGCCATGCTGATGGCGGGAACCCGTTCGTTCTTCCGTGCTTTCTCTGGCCACGAGAACAATCCTGGCCTCATCATGCAATACATCAACGAATCGGCCTGTCAGGGTAACGACACCAATATGTTTGTCACCTTGTTCATCGGTGTGCTCGACCTGCCTACAGGCCATCTGAGGTATTGTAATGCCGGTCACGATGTCCCGATGATTCTGACAAATGGTCAATGGACCTGTCTGGAGGCCAAGCCTCACTTGCCTATCGGCTTGTTCAACGAGGTGAAGTATAACATGATGGAGACATATATTCAACCCAATAGCACCATCTTCCTTTATACCGACGGACTGACGGAGGCGAAGAACTGCGAACACAAACAGTTCGGCATCAAGCAAGTAGAAGAAGTGCTGGCTACTTGCACTGACATGCACCCTCAAGAATTGTTGGAGACCATAGGCAAGGCTGTGCACGGGTTTGTGGGCGGTGCAGAACAGAGTGATGATTTGACGATGCTCGCCATTCGCTATACTCCTCAACAGTATGAAAGCACTTTGAACGAAACTCTCACACTGAAAAACGATGTTCACGAGGTGTCGAAACTGAGCACTTTCCAGAAGTCGTTCTATGAAAAGATGAATCTTGAAAAATCATTGGCACATCAGTTGCGATTGGCTGTCGAGGAAGCCGTGGTCAATGTGATAGAACATGCCTATCCGTATGGCACGGAGGGGAGTGTAGAAGTCACGATGATGTCAGACGGCCATCAGTTGAAAGTAGTGATTGATGATTCTGGCATGCCTTTTGATCCTACCATCGAGAAAAAGGTTGACATCACACTCTCTGCTGAAGAGCGTCAGGTTGGCGGATTGGGCATTCTCTTGGTTCGTGAGCTGATGGACACTATCAACTACGAATATATCAAAGGTCATAACATATTGACTCTGAGAAAGAAAATAAGTTTGAGTTAAAGAACAAATGAAAGAAATGAAACTATGGATGCTTGCCGCCATCCTGACTTGCGGCTTTGTGTTGACATCGTGTTCGAACAACGATAGTCCTATAGTTCCTGTTGACGAGGTGGAAGTGCAACTGCAGCAAATGACACTGCGCGAAAAGGTGGGACAGCTCTTTTATATTCGCCTGGAGTCGCTCGACCCGTCTATAGAATGGAGCACATACGATGACCTGGCATCTATCAAAATCCTGGAAGTGACAGAGAACATGAAGCATGTGAACGAGAACTATCCTGTTGGCGGCATCATCCTCTATGCCTGGAACATCGAAGACGAAGCACAACTAGCCCGTATCATCCCGCAAATACGCGCACTGAACGGTCATCCGCTGCTCTGTATCGACGAGGAAGGAGGCCGCGTGTCACGCATTGCCAACAATCCGAACTTCAATGTCAAGAAGTATGAGTCGATGGCTGCTATAGGAGCCACTGGCGATCCACAAAATGCCTACGAGTGCGGCAATACTATCGGCACATACCTGAAGCGTTACGGCTTTGACATCGACTTCGCTCCTGTGGCTGACGTGAACACCAATCCCGAGAACGTCGTCATCGGTCCTCGTGCCTTCAGCGACGCCCCTGCCGTGGCTGCGTCAATGGTCGTCAACTATCTGCAAGGGCTGAAGGATGCCGGCATCACTGGCTGCATCAAGCATTTCCCTGGTCATGGCGATACAAAGGCCGACACGCACTATGGCTATGCTTCGACCCAGAAGACATGGGAAGAGATGTTGAATTGTGAGATGGTGACCTTCAAGGCGGGTATCCAGTGGGGGTGCCAACTGGTTATGACAGCCCATATCGGTGCGCCTAAGGTGACTGGTTCCGACGTGCCGTCAACGATGTCGCCCATTATCCTGCAAGACAAGCTGCGCGGTGAACTGGGCTATCAGAACATCATCATTACCGACGCTATGGAGATGGGTGCCATCACCCAGCAATACACCAGTGCCGAAGGCGCTGTGGGCAGCATCAAAGCAGGTGTGGATATTGTGCTTGGCCCTCGCTACTTCACTGAAGCCTTCGATGCCGTGATGGCTGCAGTGAACAACGGCACGCTCAGCGAAGAGCGCATCAACCAGAGCGTACGACGCATACTGAAACTCAGGAAAGAAAGAGCAGTTCAGTAGACATCATTTATTACAATATTACAATATTACATTACAAATTCTATTAAACCCTCAATAGGACTACGCAGGATGGTGCCGAGGGTGAATCCTTCTGCGTCGGCGGCCACTGCCAGCTGGTCGCGGAAATACCAGGCGACGCTGCCTACACACGAAACGGGAATCTCGGGATGTCCGTAGGGACGGATATTGTAACGGAAGAAATCGCGGAAGTTATTGATGACAATCTGATTCACGGCATCGTCTGACAGGTGACGATGGATGAACGGTGCCAGCGATGCCAGGAATCGATTGGGCATGGGTTCGCGATAGACGCGCTGGATGACATCGGCCATCGTCAAGCCGTATTCCTGTCCAAACTCAGAACGGATATTATCTGACAAAACGCCCTTATACAATTCATGCAAGAAATGTTTTCCGAGCACCCCTCCACTACCCTCATCGCCAAGGATATAACCCAGGGCTGGCGTATTTTGAATAATGGCTTTGCCATCATAAAGACAAGAATTAGCGCCCGTCCCTAAAATACTGGCAATGCCATAGTTATGACCGCAAAGCGCACGGGCAGCTCCCAACAAATCGCTATGTGCTTCGACCTGTTTTGCCTGAGGAAACACCTCTTGTAATAGCGACGCCATGACGGGCTCTAATTCCGGACGGACACCACTACCATAAAAAAAGACACATGAAACACCCTCCGGATTCAACTGCGGAAGGAGTTCCTGACGCAAGATCCCAGTAATGACGCTGCGGTCCTGATGGAAAGGATTGATGCCTTGGGAAGTGAAGAGTGAAGCATTTGCCACTGCCGGCTGGGGGATGAGGGCCCAGTCGGTTTTGGTGCTGCCGCTATCTGCTATTAGTATCATTTTTGACGCATATTTTTTATTTCAAAGGACAAAAGTAAACAAAAAAGTGCTAAAACCATACGATTTCGGCAGAATATTACGATTATTTACGAATTTCTTCTTAATTTTGCACGCTAAATAGAAGGTAAAAAAGGTAGAAAATGAAAAAATATGCCATCATCATAGTTCTTTTGTTGGGGATGACGCTAGAGGCCGGGGCCGTGCTGAAGGAGAAAAACCTCGACTCGACACTGGTCATCCTGCGTGCAGAACTGACAAAACACTATCAGGAAATCAACGACCAACGCGTAGAACAACACCAACAGAGTCAGGAGGTGTTCAGAAACCTGAGAGAGACCATGAAACAGTCGAACCAGAACGCCCTCATGCTCTATTCCCAGCAACAGGAATACCTGTTCGACCTGACCTACGCCTGTCATCAAGCCACGGAACAATACCAGCGTTTCCAGCGTCAGCAGCTGCCCTTCCGCGAGTTTATCAGCAACACCAGCGGGGAGATTGCGCGCTACGACAGCCTTATCAACAGTCTGCAGGCGATGCCCACGAACATCATGGGAGAAAAGGCAAAGACCGACCGCAGTGTGTGTCTGACCCTCGCCACTGTCATCAAGCGCACCCTTGAAGAGGACTCCCAGCAGATGGAGGACTATATCAAGTACTACAACATGACGGAACAGCGTCTGAAACATATGAACGACTATGCCCAGAAACGCTACTACGACATACAGACGAGCATCTTCGTGAATGGTGGTGACACCTATCTGGATATCCTGCGCAACGTGAAGGAGAAATGGCAAAACATGAAAGAGGTGGTGACAAAGAAATACACCACCGATGAAGCCACCAAACACTCCGACTGGAACCTGTACTGGATCTTCGGTCTCTTTATTGCTATCGCTTTCTATGCTCTGATCGCCATCGGTATCAACCTGCTCGTGTTCAAGTTCATGCCCCGAAGATTCCATACAATAGATTTTTTAAAGAAACGCTCGTCGATCATGTGGGCCACCACCACCATCACACTAGCCATCCTGATGGGACTGATACAATACAACAGTCAACAGAACTTCGTCATCATGGCCTCCGGACTGTTGGTGGAATACCTATGGCTGCTGGCTGTCATCCTGATATCGCTGTTGCTGCGTGTCAATGCCAGCCAGATAAAAAACGCCTTCAAGATCTACGCCCCTTTGCTGTTGATTGGCTTTGTGGTGATCACCTTCCGTATCATCCTCATCCCCAGCGAACTGGTAAGTCTCATCTTCCCACCAGTGCTGATAGCCTGTCTGCTGTGGCAGTGGTGGGGCATCCGACGCTACAACAGGAACATCCCACGCTCCGACATGTTCTATACCTACATCTCGATGGCGGTCTTCATCGCCTCGGCAGCATGTTCGTGGGCTGGCTACACACTCCTGGCCGTGCAACTGCTCATCTGGTGGATCATGCAACTGACCTGTATCCTCACCATCACCTGCATCTCCGACTACCTGAAGATGTACGAGGAAAAGCATCATTTCTCACAGAGACCCATCACCCAGACCTGGCTCTATACGTTTACCCATAAGGTGGTGCTACCGGCGCTCATCGTCTGCTCAGTGATGATCAGTATCTATTGGGCGGCGGACGTGTTCAACCTCAGCGATATGTGCTGGGGCATCTTCAACTATAAGTTCATCGAACAGGAGAACCTCAAAGTGAGCATCATCAAACTGGCTGTCGTTATCAGCTCATGGTTCCTATTCTCATGGATCTCCAAGACGGTACTCAGTCTGATGCGACTGCACTTCGAGACCAAGGATCCGACAACAGCAGAGAGTCGTTCGGTGATGGGTAAAAACGTTATCCAGCTGATCATCTGGGGCATCTGGCTGCTGGCAGTCCTCGCCTACCTCGACATCAGTGTGGCATGGCTGCTGGCCATCTCAGGAGGTCTGTCTACTGGTATCGGTTTCGCTTCGAAAGATATCATCGAAAATATCTATTATGGTGCTTCACTCATGGCTGGCCGCATCAAGGCCGGCGACTGGATAGAAATCAACGGTACGATGGGAAAAGTGACAAGCATCAGCTATACCTCGACCATGATCGAATCGCTCTATGGCGAGGTCATCACTTTCCAGAATGCACAGTTGTTTAAGAATAACTACAAGAATCTGACGCGTAATCATGGGTATGTCCTGGCCGTCGTGCCCTTCGGTGTGGCCTATGGTTCGAATCTCAAGCAGGTGACAACGCTCATTGAAGAGGCTGTCAACAAGCTGCATCACCAGTGGATGGACAGCAAGAAACCAGTCAAGAGCGTGGTCTCGGAGATGGGAGATTCCAGCGTCAATTTCAAATTGTTCGTCTGGGCAGAGGCACCCAAGAAATCGTATGTCATCAGCGATGTCCTGAAATGTGTCTATGACACCCTTAATGCCAATGGTATACAGATACCTTTCCCACAGAGAGACGTGCACTTGATAAGTGAATAGGGAAGAGTGAATAGGGAATAATTTGCTACCGCTGTGAGGAAATGTTTAAAAAAATTTGGCAGATTGAGATAAAATGCGTATTTTTGCAAAGCAAATATGAGTCAGAAGGCAATATTTATTGCAGGTCCCTGCGTGATAGAATCAGCTGAACTGCTGAACACTGTGGCACGCAAGTTGGTGGAAATCAACGAGAAACAAGGGACGAACATCATTTTCAAAGCGTCATTCGACAAGGCGAATCGCACGTCAATACGCTCTTTCCGTGGTCCGGGTTTGGAACGCGGATTACAGATGTTAGCTGACATCAAAACCAATTTCGGACTCCAGATACTGACAGATATCCACGAAGCCTGGCAGGCAAAACCCGTAGGAGAGGTATGCGACGTGATACAAATACCGGCCTTCCTCTGCCGACAGACGGACTTGCTGATCGCTGCGGCACAGACAGGACGCATCGTCAACATCAAGAAAGCACAGTTCCTCAGTGGACGTGATATGCGCTATCCCGTAGAGAAAGCCCGCGATGCAGGGGCCAAGGAGGTTTGGCTCACTGAACGGGGTAATATGATGGGGTACAACAACCTCGTGGTGGACTTCCGTAACATCCCCGACATGCTCGACATCGTGCCGAAAGTCATCATGGACTGTACCCACAGCGTACAGCGTCCCGGAGGCAGCGATGGAAAGACGGGGGGCGACCGACGGTTTGTACCACAGATGGCATTGGCCGCCAAGGCATTCGGCGCCACAGGCTATTTCTTTGAAGTACACCCCACCCCAGACGAAGGCCTGAGTGATGCAGCCAATATGCTGGAACTGGATAAACTGGAAAAACTCATCGTTGAACTGAACAAATGAAAGAGTTAAGAGAATACGCCATACAATGCATAAAGGATGAGGCACAGGCTGTATTGGGACTGATACCTCAACTGGACGAGTCGTTCGACACGGCCGTTGACCTCATATATAACTGCAAAGGAAAAATTATTGTCACAGGTGTCGGCAAAAGCGGACATATCGGTGCCAAAATAGCGGCTACCCTGTCGAGCACAGGCACACCATCTTTCTTCATCAATCCTCTTGACGTGTTCCATGGCGACCTTGGAGTGATGGCTCACGAAGATGTGGTACTGGCCATCAGCAACTCCGGACAGACAGACGAACTCTTACGCTTTATCCCGATGGTGCTGCACATGCAGATACCCATCATCGGCATGAGTGGCAACCCGGCATCGCTCCTCGCAAAATACTCTACCTGCCACCTGAACGTGAGCGTTGAGAAAGAGGCATGTCCCCTGAACCTGGCCCCCACCAGTTCCACCATGGCCCAACTGGCAATGGGCGATGCCCTGGCAGTAGCACTCATAGAGAAACGCAATTTCCAGCCACGTGACTTCGCCCAGTATCATCCTGGCGGCGAACTGGGAAAACGACTCTTGACTACGGCGCAGGATGTGATGCGCAGCGATGACCTGCCCGTGTTACCGCCAGAGATGCACCTCGGTGAAGCCATCATCCTGGTAAGCAAAGGAAAACTGGGGCTGGGTGTGGCAGAGGTCGACGGCAAGATCGTTGGACTGATCACCGACGGCGATATCCGTCGCGCCACGGAGAAATGGCAGGCACAGTTCTTCGACCGTACGGTGAGCGATATCATGACACGCACACCAAAAACCGTCCGACCGGAGGCAAAGATTTCAGAGATTCAGCAAATAATGAACAGATATAAGATACATTCCGTATTGGTAACCGACGACGAACAACATCTGCTGGGCGTGGTCGACCACTACTCTTGTATGATATAAAAGTGAATAGTGAACAGTGAAAAGTGAATAGTGAGATATGAAAACGATAAAGAAACTCATCATCATGTTGCTGCTCGTGCTGCCGATGGCAGTGGTGGCAGACTATCTGTTTAAGACACTCGACGCACGCGACGGTCTGACAAGCAGCCAGATCAACTGTATCATGAAGGACTCGCGCGGCTATGTGTGGTTTGGAACACCGGCAGGACTATACCGATTCGACGGCTATGTCTTCAAGAACTTCCAGAGTGACTCACAAGATGGCTCTTCTCTGCCGAACAGTTATATCAACTCGGTGCAAGAGACACTCGACGGTAACCTGCTGGTAGAAACAGCTGCCGGTTATTGTGTCTATCATCCGCAGACAGAAAGCTTCGAGCGCGATATGAAACAGGTATTCGCCCGTATGGGTATCGAGACCATCCCCAGCATCGTGTATGTCGACAGACACAAGAACTTGTGGGGAGCCATCCCTAACAAAGGTGTGGTGTGCTACAACATGCAACAGCAACTGCTCTATGAGTTTGGCTATACAGACGATGCACATGGCGTGCCACAAGGTGCCATCTGCTCTATCAGCGAATGTAAGGACGGTGCCCTCATTGTCTATGACGATGGAAGAATCGTCTGTTGCGACGTGATGCACCAACAGCACACAGTATGGGGAACCAACGAGATTTCCAACCAGAAACTGCGCCGGTCAAAGACACTCAAAGCCTTTGCAGACCAGATGGATAATATCTGGCTATACGGCCAGGGCACGCTCTTCAGATATAACAAAAGTGCAGACACATGGGATACCTCCATCAGTGAGCAACTGGGACTGACAAGTGTCGGTGTCGACCGCAACATCAATGGTATGGCAGGTGATCGCAACGGTAATATCTGGATTGGTTCCGACCAGATGGGACTGCTGCGTTATGACATCAATACCCATGAGGTGGAACCCGTACAACCTGTCAACATGAACGACCGGCAGATGCGCCATGAGATCGTCAGCATACAGAGTGTCTATGTCGACGATACGGATCTGCTATGGATTGGTACCGAGAAATCGGGTATAGCCTATTCAGGGCAGTATATCTATCGTTTTGCCTCTCTCCTCAATGGCGATATCACGGCCATCGCACAGTCTGATAGCGGCAAGATTTGGTATGGTACCAGTGATAATGGCGTGGTGGGCTATGAGGGTACTCTGGCCAGCCGAAAGGTTTCTGCCATGGCCTTCACACCCGATGGAAGCCTCTGGGTAGGATCAAAGCGGAATGGACTTACTCGTATTAAGGATGGACAGGCTACGATTTTCTCTCTGGCCAAAGACAGCATGAAGACATTGATTGATGATCATATCAATGCCCTTTGTACGGATAAAGTCGGTAATCTGTGGATTGCCACCAATGGCGGACTGCAGGTCTACAACCCCAGAATGAACTCATTCTCCTCATATACACGTGAGAATGGTAAGATGAACACCAACACAGTCACTGCACTACATTATAACAAGGATAGTAAGAAGAATAACCTCTATATTGGTACTTCTGAAGGACTGGTGGTGTTAAACCTCTCCAACACGGAAAAACGGGTGCTCACAGGCAATGTCGCACACACGAAGGTGTTTACGAACAACTACATCACCCAAATCTACAAAGATTCCCGTGGTCTCATTTGGGTGGGTACACGTGAAGGACTGAATGTGCTGAATTCCAACAATGACCTAAACAATGACAATCTCGACTATATCACAGAGAAACAAGGTCTTTGTAATAATAACATCTGCGGGATTGCAGAAGACATGAAACATAACATGTGGATCACCACCAGCAGTGGTGTTACACGCATTGTAGTCAATCGTAGTCATGAAGATGGAAGTTACACATATGGTCTTTATAATTATACTACAGCCGACGGATTGCAGAGCAACGAGTTCAACCCTGGTGCTATTATAACACGTCACGATGGTAATGTGGTGTTTGGAGGCCTCTTTGGTGTAAACTGGATGCGCAAGAACGGTAATTCCGACATCGACGCCCTGCCCAGAGTGATGCTTACCCAGCTGTTCCTGGGCGAGGAAGAAATATTCACAGGACATGAATACGACGGTAAGGTTCTGCTGTCACAGGCACTCAACGAGTCCTCGAAACTGGAACTGAACCACAACCAGAACACCTTCACCATCAAGTTTGCTGCAGGAAACTACAACCAGAGTGAGCGTCTGCAGTTCATGTATTGGATGGAAGGACTTGATGATGACTGGAAAAACGGTAATTCCCTCACCCATGGTGTTACCTTCCACGATCTGCCCAGCGGCAAATACACACTTCATGTCAAGGCCATCAATACCGATGGTGCTGTCAGTAATCAGGAGCGTACCTTGTCCATTTCTGTGGCCAGCCATTGGCTTCTGTCTTGGTGGATGTTGCTCGCCTATGCCATCATCATTCTCGTAGCCATCTATTTCTGGCGTATCGGCATCAAACAGCTCAAGGCCATCCGCGACCGTAAGCGTGCTGTCATTGACGAGTTGAAGCTCCAGCGTGAGGCTATCAAAGCCGCCAGCGACGACCTGCGCCAGCCCATGGCCCGTATGACCTCCATCATCGGCAACCTCTCTGAGAAGGAGAAAGACCTCGAGGAGCGTGAGCAACTCAATGCCCTCCACTCACAGATGCTGCAGATTATCACGCGTGTGAGTGACATGCAGACTGAACTCGAGCATCCTGAGGAGAAGGCCAAGATCTCCGTCCACGACCGTCTCGAACTTAACGCCAAAGGCGAGATTGTTCTGCCTGATGTTCCTAGTGAGACCCTGACGTCAGAACATACCAGATCAAAAGCTGCCCTAGATATGCCAACCATGAAGTTCTCAGTCTTCATGGTTGACGACAACGAAGACTTTATTAAGTTCGCCATGGCTCGTCTCAAATACGTCTATAACTTCCATGCCTATAATGATATCATCAAGGCTGCAACCGACATCGAAGAGTTGCATCCTGACCTGGTCATCTGTAAACAGAACATGGAAGGCATGACAGGTAGTGAATTGTGTAACCAGTTGAAGATGAACCCCACCTCACAGAAAGTGAAGTTCATACTTCTTACTGACAAGCCCCTCACCCCGATTGACATGCGTAATCAGAACATCACCCTCTCTGCCGATGACTATCTGGCCAAACCATTCAACCTGCAGGAGGCTGTCATGCGCTTCAACAAGGTGCTCGGTCTTGGGCCTATCGAAATGGACAGCAACCTCATTGAAGGTGCGGAGACCCGCATGCTGGAAAACCAGAACTCCAGTATGACCACGGCTACGGAGACCTACGATGATACTGATACTGCCACAGCCTTAGCTCAGGGTAGCGGTATGACAAGTGAAGATGATCCAATGAACCTTGTCGAGACAAAGATTGTCAAGCCAACTATTCAGAACACTCCAGCTGTCACCGAGATTCAGATGATGGCCGAGGAAGAACCGACCTTGTCAGACTACTCGATGCTCGACATGATGGACCAACAGTTGATGAAGAACATCGAACAATATGTGATGCAGAATATGAGTCGTGGCCAAATCAGCCTCGAAGAGATGGCTACTGCTATGGGTATGGGACGTGTACCGTTCTTCCACCGTGTACGTAGCCTGACAGGTAAGACACCGGCAGAACTGATTCGTGACATGCGCCTGAAACATGCCTGCATCTTGCTGAAACGCACCAACATCAACATGAGTGAGTTGGCAACAAACGTGGGCTTCATGACAGCAGAGAACTTCATCACGATCTTCCGCGAGAAGTTTGGCATGACACCATTGGAGTACCGACTGAAACACAGAAAATAGAAATTAGAGGTAAGAGGTGAGAGGTAAGAGAAATGACTAGAGGCATGAGAAAAAAGAATATAATAAAGAAAATAGATTCTGTTTTTAACAATAGTAGGATTATTAATAGCAGGAATATTCTCTCACCTCTCACCTCTCACCTCTTACCTCTAATTATCCTTCTCACCTCTTACCTCTTACCTTTTTCTCTTTCCGCTCAGACCAGCGACTCCCTCATCGTCCACCAGATGGAGGACCTCGGGGTGCACTTCACACAAGGCAACCACGTCAAACTGCTGATGTCGGGCAAAGACAAGTTCGCAGATATGTTTGAGGCTATCCGACAGGCCAAGAGCAGCGTACACCTAGAATACTTTAATTTCCGCAATGACTCCATCGCATCGCTACTCTTTGACATCCTCAAGGAGAAGCGAAAAGAAGGGGTGGAGATCAGGGCCATGTTCGACGGCTTTGGTAATGACTCTAACAACCAACCGCTCAAGAAATATCATCTCCAGAAACTCTGGGCCGACAGTATCAACATCGTGGAATATGACCCCATCCGATTCCCCTGGGTCAACCATATCTGGCCGCGTGACCATCGTAAAATCGTGGTCATTGACGGGGAGATTGCCTATACCGGTGGAATGAACGTGGCCGACTATTACATCGTTGGCACCGAACAGGTGGGTGAATGGCGCGACATGCACTGCCGACTGGAAGGACCCGTCGTCAACGACCTGCAAATCATCTTCGCACGTATCTGGAAAAGGGCGACGAAGGAGAATCTCACCGATGCGAAGTATTACCGGGGCAAACCGGCTGGCAATAAGATGGTGGGCATCGTCAACCGTGAACCGCATGTCACCAACAAGATCATGCGACAGCTGTATATTCAGTCCATCGATGATGCTCAGGACTCCATCCGTATCATCAACCCCTACCTCACCCTGATACCTTCCATCAGCAAGGCACTGAAAAGGGCTATCAAACGGGGCGTGAAGATGGAGATCATGGTCTCTGCCAAAAGTGACATCCCCCTCACACCGGATGTGGTCTACCGCAATGCGCACAAACTGATGAAGCGAGGGGCTACAGTATGGCTCTACCAACCGGGATTCCATCACTCGAAGATCATGATGGTCGACGGACGGTTCTGTACCGTTGGCAGCACAAACCTCGATGCACGTAGCCTGCGCTTCGACTTCGAAGAGAACGCGCTGATTATCAACCGCGAGACGACCAAGGAACTCGACGATATGTTCGACCGCGACAAACAGAAGAGTGTCGTTCTGACAGAAGAGGAATGGAACCGCTTCCGAACTGGATGGCAGAAATTCCGCGGATGGTTCGGCAGCCTCTTACAGCCTTGGCTGTAATAGTGAATAGTGATTAGTGAATAGTGAACAGAGATACGACAATTTCAATTGCGAAGGGGATCGCAATCATTTTGATGGTTGTGGCCCATGCGGAAGCGCCAGGATGGCTCTGTAAGTTTATCTTCGAATTCCACATGCCTCTGTTCTTCATCACAGCTGGCTACTTCTTCTCTACACGTTACCTCCACGATGAAGCAACCTTCGTCAAAAAAAGGATAAAAGGACTCTACTGGCCGTTCGTCAAATGGGCGCTCTTCTTTCTCATCATCCACAATTGGATGTTCGACATCGGTATCCTCAACGAGGTCTATGGCAACGAACAGGGAGGAGTGCTCCATCCCTGGAACTGGCACCAGATACAACAGAACATCTGGAACATCTTCACGGCCATGGGGGGATACGATGCCTTCCTTTGCGGCGCCTTCTGGTTTTTCCGAGGACTCCTCGTCGCCAGTATCCTATACCTTATTATATATAAGGTGATAGATCTTGGCATCTCTAGATTATCAAGACCATCTAAAATAGCTGGCGCCACCCCCTATTTGGTCTGCCTTCTTATGCTCCTGCTCTGTGGCTGGAAAACCTGGTCGGGCCTCAAAGTCATCAACCTCGTACAAGGCGGCTACCGCGAAATGATGGGCTGTTTCTTCTTTGGTGTCGGTTTTATCTTCCGACAGTTTGTGACAGTCTACCAAAAAAAGATATCACAGTATTATACCCAGCTATGGTCTTCGCTTCTCTTTGCCATAGTGGTATTTCTCTTCTCCAAGTATCTCACAGCCAACATGAACTGGCGCTCTTCCTTCCAACAATTCCTCTCTCTCCCCATCCCGGCCATTCTGGGATTCCTGATGACCTTCAACCTCAGCAGCTGGATTGACAAACACAACAACAAGCTTAAACAATTCCTGGTCTACACAGGTGACCATACCTTATACGTCTTCATTTTCCATATCATCTCCTACAAGACAGTCAGTCTGTTGAAGATCTGGTATTATGGCCTCGATCCCCGACAAATTGGTTGCCACATGGTTATCCACGATCACTCTCAAGAGGACTGGTTCTGGGTGTTATACACTATAGCAGGTGTAGGTCTGCCCATATTAGGCATCTGGCTCTATGAAAAAGGCATGAGAAGATTCAAAGAATATAGAGCATCATCTGCATCTCCGGTTCAGTAACGCCCTTCTCAAGCAAAAGTTCTAATTCATTCTCGATGATATAATTCTTCTTTTGCTCGGTCTCCTTCAGATAACGGTGGAAACAGTCGGCAGCCTCATCCACATGACCACCCAACCACAGACAATAACCGTAGTTCAGTAAATCATCCGGCAATGTATGGTCGGTCAATAACGAGGAATAAAACTTCTCGGCCTGCTCATATTTCTCATCACAGGTCAGTGTCCAAGCCAACACCCGGTTGACAGTCATATCCTCAGACGATTCGAAATTCAGGCGATACAGATCCTTGAGGGCGTCGGCATAACGTTTGAGATTTGTCAGACAGACAGCACGGTTCAGCAAGTAACTCTTTTTATCCGGCTGAAGGATCAGAAGATGGTCATAAGCAGTTAGTGCCTCCTCATAGTGTTTCTCTTCAAAGAGAGCTCGGGCATAACCCTGAAGAGCTTTCTCATTCCCAGGCTCCAACTCCAAGGCTTTCTGGTAACAGAACAAGGCGTCTTTGTCACCGCCGAAATCATAGTAGACATGCTGATTCAAATAGCCGCACATCATATAATGCCGGAAGTCACAACGAGCCTCACCACAGTTGTCAAGCACCATTCCCGCCTCTTGCATACGTTTCTGTTTAATCAAGAAGGCTGCCACATCATTGAAATAGGGCTCCACGTGGGTACGGGAAAAGACCTTCTTCGACAAGAAGAGATACCGATAGTCCTCAAAAGGATTACAGAACTCACTGCGATAGGGATACAACCGAAAGAAACGATACAAATCCTGAAGATAGATCCGTCGGATATAGGCTGCGCTACGACTTTCTTCCTTCAAAACCTCCGTCACACTAGCCTCACCACGCTCCATCATCTCCCACAGGTTCTTCGGGATATGGTTCATTACCTGATTGAAGGCCAGAACAAACGAATATTTATCACTATGGCAGAAAGGCCCAGCCTTCATTAGACTCTGCAAAAAAGAGTTCTTCTGGAACTTCTCTGCTAAATCTGCAATACCCGGATGGTCTATATAGAAAGGAACGAACCAATTACAGATTTCCTGGAAGAACAAAAAGCGCTTCATCTGTGAAAAGCCCCCGAAATAGATGTCCGAGCCTTGTTTCTGCATCTCCTGCATACGTTGGAAACTCTCTTCCACCTGTTCCATCCGTCGCTCTTCCTCATCGGGATGTAGGATATCATCCAACGAATGATCTTCCACCTCCTCAATACCATTACGCGTCACACGAAAATCACTATTCTTCAACAGGTCCGGCATTATCTCACGCTGAATGGTTTGGTTGTCTTTCTCCGCATTAATACAAAGAATAATCTGATGTTGTAACTGTACCAGTTCCTGACAAACGTTCTTGTCCTCCAAGATCTCATCCAACACTTTCCTTTCCTCGTCATAGAGATAAAGAAAGATGTCGTTCTGTAATGCGAGTACCCACCCTACCAAGGCCCTTTGACGGACTGCTGTGTCTGTGGCACGGCGATAGACAGACAACAGCAACTTGAATTTGGCAATATCGAAGTGATTGAGCGTCGCCAACATAATAGCACTAATCAGTACCTGCTGGTCGTTGATGTCAATAGTAGGCGACAGGAGTATTTCCTCCATGGCATAGGCCTGTCCTTCACTCCAGACAGCAGACAACCTGATACGATCGAACCAATCAGCAATCAGCTGATGATGCTTTCGGTGCAATTCCTTCTTCTTTTCTGCCTGCTTATGTTCTAGTTCGAGAGCCAACATGGCACCTGCTGCCACATACTCCTCCAAAGCCTCTTTCAACATCTGAACAGTCCAGTCATGCGTAGAGATACTCAGACGTGCATGGATATTCGACAGATAAACGGAATGTTTGATCTGATAACTCATTGCAGCATCGGCATAAAGCACATAGAGACGACGCAGAAGAGTATCATAAAGGTTCGGCAACTGAGGATCTTTGAAACCTCGTTTCCAATAGTCTGACATCAACTGGAAATCGGCTTTGATAGCATATAGACGGTCGGCTTCCTGGGGACCTGAATAGGAGGAGAGATAGCCCTCCATCGCCAGCAAAGCCTCACTGAGGTTACGTTTTAGCAGCCACTCGTAAACAATATCCAATGCACTATTATTTGTCATACTTACTTCTTAGAAAGCCAAGACTTAGCCTTTTCAACATCCTCTTCACGGGGCAGTGCGATGCGATGGAACTTCAGATCCTTGCCAATTTGCTTCACTGCCTCTGGTTTCACCCGACAGTATTTCACAATCAGTGAGACGTAGTTCTCTATCCCATACTGATTGATAGAATCGCAAGCCTTATTATAGCCGCGCATAAAAGCTCTTAACTGCTTAGCGCGGTTAACCTCATCCATACCCTCCCATTGAGACACAATAACACCCATCTGCATATCCAGTTTCCGCGTGTCCATCAGCACTTTATGCTTCAGCATCCTGGCCACAGCTGCTTGGGGTTCCGTCAGGAAAAGGGCATCCATCTCATTGTTCTCCAACATCTTCAGACGCACGTTCACATCATTGATTTGGATACGGAACACTCGCTCAGACTTGAGTTTCGCACTGTCGACAGCCATATCTCCTAACAGGTCTGTCACTGAATAACGGGTCATGGCCAACATCTTGTCATCTAGGTTCTTCAATTCCAGGATACGGGCAGCACGATTGGTCACCAACTGCCAATAGGCATTTGTCGAAGTCAGATACCTCAGACTATCACCATGTTTCTTCAACCGTTCAACACGAACCAGGTCAGACACACCTACCTCCACCCTGCGGTTAGCCAGAGCGGTGTCAATATCCATCTGGGCCGTATAGGTCTTCAATCGGATATCCACTGCGGTGTCAAACATCTGATGGTCTTTGGCCAGATAGATAGGCAGACAGTCGAGTGTTGGCAGCACCGCTACTTTCAAGGCGGCCGAGTCTTCCCTTATCGCTTTCAGCCGCTGCGCCCTCGTGATGCGCTTGGTCTCCTCGTAACTCTGACCGCAACCTGTCATTATCAACAAGCCTAGCACAACAAGGGGTAATATCTTGGTATATCTCATATCCTTATTCACTTATCGCCTGCAAAGTTACGATTAATTTATGAAAGAAATATGAATAATCTGAATAATTGCCTTAGAAATATACTTTTTATCTATTTTTTGGATAAAAATATTCATATTATTCACATTTCTTTCCGAAAAATATTATCTTTGCAACTGATATGGCAAAAGACAAAATCGCATACGTATGCTCCAACTGCGGCCAAGAGTCGCCAAAGTGGATAGGAAAATGTCCCGCTTGCGGACAGTGGAACACCTTCAAAGAAATCAAGGTAGCCAGTTCTTCCCCTAAGTTAGGAGAGGTCAGGAGGGGGCTGAATAGCGGCCATTCCGCCCAGTCATCTGCCGCCTCAGCAGGAAGGGCCCTCCGTTTGCGCGACATCTCCAACCATGATGACCCGCGCATCGACATGCACGACGAGGAACTCAACCGTGTCCTCGGTGGTGGTCTCGTACCAGGATCCATTGTCCTCTTAGGCGGAGAACCGGGCATCGGCAAATCCACCCTCACCCTCCAGACCATGCTCCACCTCCCAGAGAAGAAAATCCTCTATGTCAGTGGTGAGGAATCTGCCCACCAGCTCAAGATGCGAGCCAACCGCTTGGGAGGGGAGAATGAAAATTTCCTCATCCTCTGCGAGAACTCCCTCGAAGCCATCTTCGACCATATCAAGGCAGAGGAACCCGAGCTTGTGGTCATTGACTCTATCCAGACCATCATGACCGAGGATGTGGAGTCTTCAGCAGGCTCCATCGCTCAGGTTCGTGAATGTGCATCTTCCCTACTCCGCTTTGCAAAAACCAGCGGTGTGCCCGTTATTCTTATAGGACATATCACAAAAGAAGGTACGCTTGCTGGTCCCAAAATCCTCGAACACATCGTCGACACCGTCATCCAGTTCGAAGGCGACCAGCACTACATGTACCGCATCCTGAGAAGCATAAAGAATCGATTCGGAAGCACCTCAGAATTAGGAATTTATGAGATGCTGCAAAATGGACTTCGTCAGGTCTCCAACCCCTCTGAGCTTTTGCTCACACAAGACCATGAAGGTCTCTCTGGCATTGCCATCTCCTCTGCCATCGAGGGCGTACGACCGTTCCTCGTAGAGACACAGGCACTCGTCTCTTCTGCTGCTTATGGCACACCTCAGCGCTCTGCCACTGGGTTTGACCAACGTCGCCTCAACATGCTCTTGGCTGTCCTTGAGAAACGTGTGGGTTTCAAACTCATGCAGAAGGATGTCTTCATCAATATCGCCGGTGGTTTGCGGGTCACTGATTTAGCAATGGACCTGTCTGTCATTGCGGCTGTTCTGTCCTCGAATGTCGACACACCCATTGAGTCTGGCTGGTGTATGGCAGGCGAGGTAGGACTCTCTGGTGAGGTACGCCCTGTAAACCGTATCGAACAGCGTATTGCCGAGGCCGAGAAACTAGGCTTCACCGATATGATTATCCCCAAATACAACCTCAAAGGTCTCGACCACAAGAAATACCACATCACACTCCACCCCGTTCGGAAAGTCGAAGAAGCTCTCAGAGAATTGTTTGGATAAAAAAATATAAATTGTCAATTGTCAATTATCAATTATCAATTAAATATTGTATCTTTGCACTCGCAAAATGAATAAATAATAAAATCGCATAATAAATTGTAATTTGTAAATTGTAAAATTGTAAATTCTATGACTATCAACGAATTCAATTTTGCCGGTAAGAAGGCAATCGTACGTGTAGACTTCAACGTACCCCTCGATGAGAATGGTAAGATCACTGACGACACCCGTATTCGTGGTGCCC
>JAEEGL015169573.1_pt1 | contig 20710 bp, 4 predicted proteins | sample 9134231 | NCBI WGS metagenome assembly JAEEGL01 (sample SAMN16246548, study PRJNA631951) | gut metagenome | biome: gut microbiome; feature: rumen; material: fiber-attached | host: Bos | place: Iran: Karaj | collected 2018-10
CAGATATGATTTATTTCATCATATAAATTGTTATTAAATTTTGTTATATTATATTTTTTCCAAAAATAAAAAATATTATGAATAAAAGTTAAAAATGAATTAAGCCTCTTATTTAAATTATCATTATCTTTTTCAAATTTCTTTGACTTATTCCCATAATTCTCATTATTTATAAAATTCTTTATTTCTTTTTTTTCTTCTTGTTCTAATTTGTTTGAATCACCAAATTTTATATAAAACTCATTTATTAATTGATAAATTTCATCATTAAATCCAAAAATAAATATAAATTCTTTTGGATAAGGAAGTTTCAATAAATAATTATAAATCTTTTGTTTTACAATATCAATAATATTCTCCATTATAAACTCTAATTTTGAATAATGAGAAAAATCATAATTATTATCTTCATAATAATTTATTTTTCTTTCTGAATTATTTAAAAAATCATCTATATTAAACATTTTATTTTTTTTTTTTGTATAATGAGGAATAATATCATCAATTGTAACATCAAAAAAATCAATTTGTTCATTTAATGATTGATTTGAAGATGATATACTCATTTCATTATAGTCATCAATTATTGATTTAAATTTATCTATTAATTTATATTTATTTTCTGTTAATAAGAAATTTATTAATGATTGTTCTTCTGAAATATCTTCTTTAAATAAATCTTTAAAAGTTTTTTTAAACTTTTCTAATTTTTCACTTAAATTATCTTGTTTTATTATTACTTGTAAATTTTTATTTTTTGCAAAGACTTCAGAAATATTTCCAGAATATTTTTTATGTAATATTTTTATAAATGGACATATATTTTTAATTAATTTATATACCTTTTCAAGAATTATTTGATTATTTTTATCAAAATAAAAAAATAAAGATTTATTTTCAATATATGAAAATATATCATTAATTGCATAATATTCTTTAAATAAATAATTATAATCATAAAAACCAATTTCATTAATTTTTAATTTATTATTTAAATTTAATTTGGCATATCTATCAATATTATGTTGAAAAAAATTATCATAATAATTTTGATTTGGATTTATATTATTTAAAAATTTATCTATATAATTCTCTAATGTTTTTTCTTTTTCATTTTCAAAAATTATAGTATCTTTTTTTAATAAGAAAGAATAAATATAACAATATGCATTTTTAAAATTCTTTTCTCTCATTATTTTTGAATCTATTTTTATAAATTGATACTTTAAATTTTCATAAATTTGGGTATAATTTTGATTTTGAATAAAAGCATCTACAAATTGAAATAAATAATAAAAGAAACTATATATTAAAACTATATAATTTTGATTTTCATCAATTGAATTTTTTTTTTCAATTTTAACTATCCCATAAAATTCATAAAAATAACAATAAACATTGAAACATAAAATATAAAAAGAAATATCTTCATCAGAAAGTTCATCAATATTTTTTTTTTTTAAAATAGAATCAAGTAATTTTCTAGATTCTTCAGAAATTTTAAATTTATTTTTTTCAAATAAATTCAGAATATCTTTTGTATTATTTTTAGAAAATAATAAACTTACTTTTTCAAATAAAAAAAATTGTATAAATGAAAAACTATCATTTTTATCATGAAATGGTTGACTATTATTATCTATCATTTTATTATATCTTTCATAATCAATAATATAAAAAATTTTTATTGGACAATATAACATTTCATTATTTACATTTTCTTCTATAATATGAATCCAATTAATATCTATATTAATATTTTTTAATTTTGAAAATGAATTATTGAATCTATATTTTATACACTTTAAAAAATATATTTTAATGTCTTCTGTAATAAAATCTTTTTTCATTAATTTGATAATTTCATCTATTTTTTCTTTTTCTTGATTTTCATTATAATTTACAACATAAATAGATATGAAAAAAAAGTAAATTTTAATAAATTCTATTTTAAATAATTTTCTTAAGTTTTTATTATTTTCATTTGGAACATCTTCTACTTTACTACAAATTTCTTTTAAATATTTTTTAAACATTTTAAAACTGGAATTAATATTAAAGTTTTGTAATATAAATTTAGATGATATATCCATAAATATCAAATTAAAAAACAATTTTTTTGTAGCTGTATTAACAATATTTCCTTTTTCAATATATTCTAATAATTCATCATTTTTACTTAAAATAATAATATCATTTTCATTTTCAGAACTATCATCATTATTATTATTAGGGAAAGAATTAAGAACTAATGATTCAGTAAAAATTAATGTAAATATATTTTTTGAAGATAATAATAATTTTTCATTACCATTTTTAAAAAGTATGTTAATTATTTCTTTTTTTATCTCCAGGAAATTTTGAAATAAATCAAACTTTATAAATAATAATCTATTTATTAATGATATTTTATCAAATTTACAATTCTCTTTAAGTTTAATTTTTTTTAATTCATTTATTTCCTCATTCAATTTATTTTTTAATTCTTCAATATTATCTTGATTATCTTGAGATTTTTCTAAATTTATAATTGTTTGAATATTTGAATCAATAGAAATATAAATTAAATTTTTAATTTTAAATTTATTGAATTCTTTACTATATAGTTTTAAATTGTTTTGAAAATTGCAACAATTGTTATAAATAATTTGAAATCCATCATTGTCCTTAATATTTTCATCTTTTATATATTTATTTAATAAATAAAGAAAAGATTCATTTAATAAAAATAAAATTTCATGACATAATTTTTTCATTTCAGATGATTTATCAATATATTTAATTGTTTCTGAATTAATTAATTCTTTAATTTCATCATCAATGTTATTTTTATCTGTTATTAAATTTAAAATTGAAACATTTTGAAAAAATTTAATTAAAAATAAATTTTTATAAGATTCTAGCCAAAGACAAATATATAAATATAATTCAATTGTTGATTTTTTTCTTTTTAGGACTTTAAATGAATCTTTAATTAATTTAAATATTAATGATAATAAAGAATCATCTTGAATACTTTGTATTTTTTTAATAGAAAATTTTGTAGTATAATATTTTATTAAGTCATCTTCTAATTCTTTTAAATTATCATCAAAATTTATTTTATATTCATTTGCTAGGGAATTTGATTCATTCATTAATTGTGTTAAAATATTATTTTGTTCTTTAATATAATCATTTTTTATAAATTCATCATCATTTATTTCCATTGATATTTTATTTTCATTAAGAATAAATTTTTTCTCAAAATTATCATGTATTATCTTTGTCATATTTTCTATAAATATTTTAAAAATTGGAAATTTATATTTATATTCTTTGTTTACAAATAAATATTTGTGTGTTTTAGTCTTCAAAAAATTTATTTTTTCTTTTTTTATCAAAATATCAAAAACTTCAAAATCTATTTTTAAATTTTGGGAATAACCCAATAAATCTTTTGAATATAAAATATATAAAATATTTTCAATATATAATTTACATTTATTTATTAGGAATTTCATAAAATTTTCATAAATATCAATTGAATTATTTGTTAGTAATTTTTGTTCAAGAAATAATAAAAATGGATCTTTTATTTCTTTTAAACCATTTTCTACTTTTTTAAATAGATATTCAAAAAAAGGTGTATTTTTTTTAATTTCAAAACTATTAACCGAGTTACTTGAAGATTTTTTATCAATTATGTTATGTAATATTTCTTCAAAATTATTTTCTAAATTTAATGCTTTTGATATATTATTATTTGAATTAAATAAATCAATAAATAAGACTTCTCTACTTTTTCCTGAAAGATTATCTATAAATATTTGTTCATATTCAACTAAATGACTAACATAATCTTTTTCTTTAATTTGTTCTTGTTCTTTATGAATTAAATCTATAAATTTTTTCTCATAATTATAATCTACTAGAAAAACTCTTTTTATTGTAATAATAAATAATATAATTTTTACAATATTTATATTTTTACTTTCTTCATTTTCAATTAAAGAAACAATATGATTTAGATGATGAGTTTGTGAAACATCAAAATAAAAAATTAATAATTTTTTATTTCCTTTATAAAAATCCTCTAAACATTTTTCAATATCAAATTGTGAATTAATTAAAGATATAAATTGTTGTTCAATATCTTCATTTTTAATATTCATATTAAATTTTTTAATATATATTTCTTCCACTAAATTAATATATTCAAATGAAAATGTGTAAATTATATTTTTTCTTGTGTTAATATTTTTTAAAAAATCTATTAAATTTTTATTCTTTTTTTCATTTAATTTATAACATTCATAAATTTTATCAAGATAATCATTAGATTTCTTTGAATATTTTGAATATAAAATAACATCTTGACTTAAATTTTGGGATAAAATTTGAATTATATTATCAATTATTTTATTTAAAATTTCTTTATTTCCTATTAATAAATTATTTTTTCTTATTTCATTTTTCTTTATATAGAATAAAGCACAAATTTCATCTTTTCCAAAATTAATTTTTTGTTTTGAAATATCTATATCTTTATTTTTAATTTTAATGTTTTTAATATTAAATAGTGAATCAAAATTATTATAAATGTTTTCACATATTTTTAGTTCTTCAGGATTTAAAAGATTATTAAATGAAAATAAATATTTCTCAAATCTATTTAAAAAAGGAATAGGTTGATTAAAAATATCATTTTCATTTACTAATATTGCACATTTAAATTTTTGATGGACAAATAATAGTGGAATATTTACCATTCCTATAACTAATTTTACAAATTTTTTTTTAGGGTCATTATTTAAGTAATGAAAATGTAAATTAAATAAATCATAAAAAGATGGATAAATAATATCTAAATCTTTAAAAATTATAAATTTTCCATATTCAATATTAGGAATAATTTTATTTATTATTTTATTTGAATAATTTTTATTATTTATATCATTTTTAAATTGACTTCCAATAAAATATATATAATGTCTATTTAATTCTTTTAATACTGTATCTAATAAGAATTTAGAAACTGAACTATTTGAAATTAAAAGTATATATCTTGAATCATTATTTTGAATATTATCTAAAATAACTTTTTTTAAAGAAAATTTTCTATGATTTAACAAAAGTAAATTTTCAAATTTAAATGTTTCATCAAAAAAATAATTAATTGATTGGAAATTATATTTTTTCATATTATCTGAACTTATACCAGAAAAATTAATTTTTAAATAATAAGAACATAAATCCAAAATTTCATTATAATTCATTTTTGGATTTGATTTAATATTTTGACTTATTTGCTTAATTAATTGATAAAAATCTCTATTTGAATGAAAGTCTTTAAATGGTTTATCTAAATTAGTTTTATATTTATAATAAACTTCCGATAATCTATTAAATATATTTTGTAAATCATTATTATAATATGATTTTAAATAATATTGAGAAATTATATTTGCAGTAGTTTTTAAATCTTCAAGATCTAAGTCATCTCTATTTAATGTTATAGCTCTATTTTGCTTTGAAAAATCTAAACTATAATTTGAAATACCAACAAAAGATATTTTTTTATTATTAGATTCTTCATTTAAATTATTATTAAAGTCACGATAATTATCTAATTCAGCATGTAAGACTTTTAAAGGATTATCTTTAGAATTTTCAGCTAAACCAATTTCATCAAAGAATAAAACAGGAAGTAAATTTTTATTATTAAGATTAATTAAATTTTTAGTTTTTTTAAAAGCTTCTTCAACTTCTTTAGAAGTTGTATTAATTGAACCTTGAAAATTAATATATATTAAATTAGGTAATTGTTTAAAATATTCATCTTTACTTAAAATTCCTTTAAGTGAATCATAAATTATTTCCATTCCTATTGATTTACTTGTTCCAGGTTTACCAATTATTAAAATTGGAATTTTACTCATTATACATGAAAATAAAGCAAAAATATTTTCTTTTAAAACTTCATTTTTTGCAATTCCATTTGGTATTATCATTTTATTACATAAAAAGTCTTTTTCTTCATTTATTATTTGTTCTATATTATGATCTTTTAAATTTGGAGATCTTGATATTATTTTTTTTATTGAATCATAAAATTCTTTTCTTAAATAATTTTTTGGAATTCTTATTATATAATTTATATATATTGCAAGGTAAATTGCTTTTATGTCATTAATTATATCTAAATTTTTATTTCTTGATTTTGCTAGATAATTGTTTTTAAACCATTTATATAAATCAAAAAATCTTTTTACATCTCTTAAACTTACTAAAAATCCTTCTTCACGTTTTTTTAATGTCTTAAAAAATTCTTGACATTTAGTTACTAATTCTATCATATCTTCAATTATATTATCATTAAATATAATATTTTTATAATTTGAAACCATTGCTTTAATATATTTTTTTTCATCTTGAATATCTAATTCTCCTAAATAAATGATAAAATTTGATAATGAAAAGGGAATTGGATAAACATTATAATCAAGAAATCTTCTATTTATTTTGATATTTTCAATATCTTTATTTATTCCTAATCCATAATTATCTATTTTATATTTTTTAATTCTAAATGGATTACATGCAGCAATAAATTTTATATTTTCATTTAATTTTCTTCCTTTCATTGTTCTATTACACATCATTTCAGAAATTAAATTAATAACATGTGATGTATTAATTTCATCAAAAAAAACCCAAATTTCTTCAGTTTTATTTTGATTTAAAACATTATTATTCATAAAATTAAGAACATCTTTTTCATTAATTCCAGCATGAATATTTAAATTTTTATATTTTTTATTTGAAATTTTACAAATTTCTTGAATCAAATATGATTTACCAATTCCTGTTTCTCCCATTAATACAATAGGAATATTTGCTTCTATTTTTATATCTATTAAAATTAATTTAATAAAATTATCTAAAGTAAATACAAAATCTTTTATTCCAAATACATTATTTTTTGTAGGTTTAATTTCATTAATATTAAAATATTTTTTTATTTCATTCCTAAATTCAATTAAATTTAAATTATTATAATCTATAAAATCTTTTTTATTATTTGCTATTGTATTTTGATAATTCCATAAAAATATTAAATCTTCATTTTTTTTTTTTTCATCATTTAAAATTGTTAATGATTGACCATCTTTATTAAATAATACTAAAGGTTTTAGATTTTCACTTATTGGAATTCCATTGAACATCAAAAAGAATTCTGATAATTGTTTTTTTTCATTATTTTCAGAATATTTATTAGAATTTTTGGAATCATCAAACATTTTATTTATTAATATATTACTTGAAGGAAATATAGCTATTTTTACAAATTTTACTAAATTTTCATATACACAATTGATGACTGGAAATTTTATTTTTGTATCCTTTTCATCATTAATAAGTCTTGGGTTTAAATAATAATTCTCATTTAGATATTTTAATTGAATATATAATAGATTAATAAATGAAAAAAATTGATAATAATTAATATTTTTATATCCAATAATTTCTTCAATTATTGAATCAATATAAATACTATTTTCCTCGTTTTTATAAAATATTTCCCATTTTTTATCATCTCTAAAATTATCTTTAGTTTGTTTTTTTAAAATATAATGATTTATTATGTTTTCTTTATACATATAATGATATGTGTAAATCAATTGGCATTTTTCCCTCAATTGTTCACTTAATTGTATTTCTTGAAATTTTATTTCTCTTATTGGTATCAACTTTAATATTTTACACTTTTCTGTAAATCTATAAAATCCAAATGGGACTTCAATAACGATTTTTACATTAGGACTAAGAAAGAAAATATTTCCATTTTCATTAATTATTGAAGTAAAAAGTAAATAAAATAAAAATTCTTGAAGAATATTAATATAATCTGAATCATAAATATTTAATAATAATATTATTTTTTTTCCAATAAATTTTATTTTTTTTAAATCGTTAATAATATCATTCATTGAATTAATATATCCAAAAGGAAAAGTAATTAAATTTATATTCCTATCTTGGGCATATTTATTTATTAAATATGTTTTTCCTAATCCACAATATGTAGAATCAATAATTTCAACATCAGTTAATTTTTTAACTTCAGAGATTAATATATTCTCTTCATTTATTGTAAATTTTGGAATTTCCTTTACAAATAAATCACTTTTATAAAAATAATTCATAAATTCTTTTTCTTGAATTTCATTAATCATAAAAATAATAGAAGCTTTTATTTCATTTTTTTCATTTTGTTTTAACAATTCCAAAATTTTATATTTAATATATGATTGTAAATTTGAAAAATTAACTATAATAAAAGGTATATGATATTCACATTTTAAAAATCTATAAAAAAAGGCAAAAATTTCTTCAAAAGAAGTTTTATTTTTACAAAATAAAACTGTTGAATTTAAAGGAAAATTTCTTGTTAAATAAAATACTAATAGAACAACATCTTTTTCACAATCTTTAAAATATTTTCTTACATATATTCCTTGATTAAAACTATTTATATTATCATTTATTATTAAATGAGGTTTAAAAATATCATTAAATGAAATATTATTCCATTCAAATAATTTATTTAAATATATTTTAATTTTGTTAAATATATTATCATTCATATTCATTGAATATGGTTTATTATAATATTCAATATTATAATTACCTGTAATATATCTTAAATATGGTTCAATTTCAGTTTTATCAACTAATCCATATTTTAATATATGATTCATTTGAGAAAATAAAGTTCCATAAAAAAATGTTAAAATATAATTTGTTTCATATTCTTGTATTGTTTTATCATGAAAATTTTTAATTTCCTTTTCCATTTTAGTTTTAAATTCAGAATAATCTATTAATTCATTATCTTTTTCTTTACTATCTATTATATTCTCAACTTTTAATTTGCTATCATAAATTATATTTTTTATTCTTTTTGAAGAACAATATCCTTCTTTCAATGCCTCTGTTAGAATTTTTTTTTCTTCAATTAAATTTTTCATAATTGTATTAAAGTTTGAAAACAGTAAAAATTCATCATTTGAAAAACTAATTGACATTGATATACTTTTATTTTCTATATTTTTTAATAATAATAATGAACTTTCCCAAATAACAAATAATTCATTTTCTTTTAAAATAAAGTCATTATTTTCCATTTTAATTTTAATATCATTAATTTCAAAGACATCTTCATTTTCATTTTTTTTATATTCTAAAGACAAATATGTATTTCTTAAAAATGAATATATTTGGGTTTTATTTGAAATCCTTTTATCTGTAATTTTTTTTGCTAATAATTCAATATTTGAAGATTGTGTATTTAATATAAAACAATATTCAATTTTTTTTCTATTTTCTGAATTTATAAAAAAATTCTTTCTTATATAATCAAAGAATTCATTTTCATTCTTAAATTTAATTTCAAAAATTTCTTTTAATATAGATGAAATAAATATTAATGATTCAATATTTTCTATAGATAATCCTGTATCTGTTGAATAATTAAAAAATTCTTTAAATGTATCAACAGAATATTGTTTCATAATTTTAAATAAATCATTTGAATTTATTAATGAATTAATAAATGTATTAAATTCATCATTATTTAATAAATATAACTGTGAAAAATTATTTATAATTTCTTTAATATTTTCAAATGTATTTAATCTAGATAAATCATCTTTTAATTTTTGTAAATGATTAAGAAATTTATTGTCTTGTATTTGAAAAATTGAAAAAAAGTTAATATAATTTTCAACTTTATTTAAATTTGTTTTTTTTTTTGAAATAAAATTAATTGTATTAAATAATATTTCTTTTTCATCTTCTTCAATAATGACACTTTTCAATAAAATATCTTTTTCAATTTCAATATCAATATTTTGACAATATTTTTCAATTTCATTTATTTTAATTTCTTTATCACTATTATTTAGACTAATAAATAAATCTTGATATTGTTTTAAAGTTTCTTTTAAAATAAGATTATTAGTTTTATAGTCATCAAATTTTACATTTTGATTTTTTTCATTAATTTTTTCATTATATATATTTTTAAAAATTATTGATGAGCTATATTCAAGAAATTCTTCATTTTGTTTATAAAAATTTTCAACAATATTATATGAACTTTCAAATGTTTTTTCATTTATTATTTTAATTTCATTTTCTATAGTAATAGATTCTTTTAAATACATTAATGCATTAAGGATAGTAGAATCAATTTTAAATTTCATAAAAAATTGTCTAATAATGGTTTCACAATTAAATATTATTAATTGGATTTTATTTATTTTATCTATCATTTTATTAATATTTTTTTTTTCTTTTTCTAATTCTGATTTTTCATATATTAATAATATTTTGTCATTAAATGTATCATTCAAAAAATTTCCAAAATTTAGAAGTTCGGAAAAATTAATTTTTTGATTAGTAATTTGCTCTTTCATATTTTCAAGATAATTAAAACTTTCATTTATAAATTTATTATTTGGAAATAATTTTTTATTTTCAATAATTTTTAACTTTTTTAAATCTATATATAGACTTTCATTGGGAGTTAAATACTTTTCAAAAAAAAATTTATTAGAAATAGGCTCAAACGTAATATAAGATAAAATTTTTTTTATTAAATCTTGTTTATTGATATCTAATGTGGAAATTTTTTGATTATCAATTATAAAATCTAAACAAGAAATTATACCAAAATCATTATTTAAATTATAATTGGTTGCAATTTTTTCAATAAGATGTTCAAAATAAGAATCTAAATTTTTCTCTTCTTGTTGCTGATAAAATAAATATAAATTTATTATAATTGTTAATGGAACATTCAAAAAAATATTCAATTTATTTTTATCATTATTTTCTTTATTTTTTTTAGAAATAAATTGATTTAAATGTAAAATGATTTTGAAAATTGAATTATCTAAAAATTTTGTTGAAGAATCATATTGTTTTAATATTTTATTTATCTTAATTGCAAAAAGTTCATAAATTGGTAAAAATTTTTTATCAACTTTATTTAAACCTAAATATATAAATTCATAAAATTGATTGATGATTTTAAATTCATTATTATCTTCCAATTTATGTTCTATAAAATTAATTAAATCATTTTCTTTAAATATTTCAAATATTAAATTTTGATAAATAGAATCTAAATTAAGAAAAAATGAAAGTTTAATTGAATTAATCATTACTTTAAAATTATTTTGATTTTGAAGAATTATTTGTTTTAACTTTTCACCTTTAACTTCCTCCTTATTTTCATCTTCATCTTCATCTTCATTTTCTTTTTTATCTTCCTCTTTACCTTCATTTTTATTATTAAGAAAATTATTTATTGTCTTGAAATAAGATTCAGGAGATGAATTTTTATCATTTATTTTATCAATTATAACTTTATCAATTTTAAGTTTACAATCTTCAATTAATTTATTTAAATGAATATCATTATTCTCATCATCATTATCTTCATCTAACAAATAATCTTTCATTTTATTTAATATTTCTTTTAATAATGTTAAATTCCTATAATTTGTGGTAATTTCATAAATAGAATTTAATATACTTACAATATTAAAATAAAAAATATATCTTAAAAATTTCTCTATTTTAAAAGATGAAAAATAATGTTTATAAATTTTTTTAAGAAATAATAAAATATTATTTTCATTTTCTTCTGAAATTTCATTAAAATTTAAAATCTTTTCAATATCAATTGAATTTTCTTTAACATCAGGAATAGGTTTTCCATTTTCTTGATTATTTGGTGGATGATTTCTTTTTTTTAAATCATCATTTAAATAAATATATAAATCGTTGTTTTTATTAAAAATGAGATTAATTTTCTCTTTATTATCTTTTAAAAGTGAAATTAAATATTCAAAAACTGATGTTGGGATTTTTATTGTTTTGTTATTTGAATTTATTTTTCCAAGAATAATAAATAAATCTTCAATATTTAAAATATGGAATATATTTCTTTTTTCAATATTTTGAAGAAATATTTCAATATATTCAGAATTTAAATTATATATTATTTGATAAAATTTTTCAAATTCTTTAAGTTTTATATATGTAATTGATAATAAAATATTTATATTAATATATATTTTTTGATAATCTAAATCATTTTTTATTGTGTTTTTAAAATCATTATTGTTTACTAATTCTATTAATAAATTTTTTAATTCTTCAATTCCTTCATTTTTTGTTTCAATAAAAGATAAATCATCAATTTTTAATAAAATTTGCTTTAAATTTTCAAATTCATCTTTTTTAAGACTTTCAATAAAAATTTCAGATAAATTATTTGAATAAATATTTAAATTCTTTAATAATAATTCAATAAAATATGTTCTAAGGTGACTTTTAAATATTTGTAAATTACTTTTTTCTAAATACTTTTGAAATATATTATATTGCTGAATTATATCAATTTGAGAAAAATTATTGTTATAGAATTTAATATTAAAAAGAAAAATATTTTCTTGCAAAACGTTTGTTGGTTTAGAAACAGATAATTTATTTCCTGTGAATTCTATTATTATATTTATATTTATTTTATTTGATTCAATTTTCTTATCTATTTTACATAAATTAATTTTGACTATTAAATCATTATAAATAATTTCATCTACTTTTTGAATATCAAACATTAATTTTTTCTTTTCATCTTTTTCATCAGAATTAATTTCTAATTTTACTATTTCATTTAATATATTTTGCCTCTTAATTTGATATATAAAATAAATATTATTGATATTTTTCTCCATTATTTTATATTATTAATTTGAATATATTTTATTATTAAATAATTCTCTAATTATTTTGATATTTAAAATGGAAAATAAAATTGATAATTTAGAGAATAACATTATAAATAATGAAGAAGAAAAAAAAGAAGAAGAGGAGAAAAAAATAGAAGAAGAGAAAAAAGAAGAAGAGAAAAAAGAAGAAGAAAAAAAAGAAGAAGAGAAAAAAATTGAAGAAGAGAAAAAAGAAGAAGAAAAAAAAGAAGAAGAGAAAAAAAATGAAGAAGAGAAAAAAGAAGAAGAAATAAAAAATTCTCAAGTAAAAAAAGATATACAATCAAAACAAGAAATTTCTTCAGAATTCAGAGAATTTATTCTTCAAAAAAATGAAGAAGAATTATTTTGTTTTGATTGTGGTAGAAAATATAAAATAGATTTTCAATCATCATTAGGAACATTTTATTCAAATTTTGAAGAATTTGAAAATTTATTTCAATATTCATTAAATTGTTGTTTACCATGTTTAGAAAAAATAATAAAAAAATTTAATAACACAAAACAAAAAAATGAAGAAAATAAATCAAAAGAAGAAACAAAAATTCAAATTTCAGAAGAAGAATTAAATGAAGAAGAAAAAAATATTGAAAATGAAATTAATTCATTAAATGAACAAATAAAACAAAGTGAATTAAAATTAAAAGAAGAAGAATCAAAATTTCAAATTTCAATAGAAAAATTAAAAGTAGCCACAGATGAAGAAAATAAATTTTTATCTGATTTTAGAAACTTAGAAAAAGATGCTTATATATTAGAAAAAGAAAAGACATATGTAGAAAATAGAAATAAATTATTTGAAACAATAAGTAAAAAATTTACATATTCAAATTTATTAACAGACTTATTTGATATATCATTTGATGAAAAATTTGGAACAATTAATGGATGTAAATTTTCTGATAATTTAGGAAGTGGAGACGAAGTTAATGCGGGATGGGGTTATATTGCTTTTTTAACTAAATTATTAAGTATTAAATATGAATTTAAATCAAAAAATTTAAAAATTTATTTAGAAGGTAATTATTCTAAAATGATTGAAGGAGAAAATTATTATGAATTAAGTTTTTCTTCTGGTTCAAGAACTTTAGAATTTTTTAATGAAGCTATGAAAAAATATTTAAATTATTTAAAAGAGTTTACTAATTATTTAATTAGTTTTAAAAAAATTACTTTTGATAGTGATGATTTTAAATTTGTTATTGATGGAGATAAAATTAATGGTAAAAGTATTGTTTTTTCTGAACAAACTAAAACTTTTGAATGGCCTGAATGTATGAAATATTTATTAACTATTTTGAAATTTTTAATTACTAAAACTTTAGGTGATGAAAATCAATCTTATAGAAATTTAGTTGAGGAAACTTTGATAATTAATAAACAACCAAAATAATATTTATAATTAATTTAAAAAATTAATAAATTAAAATTATTCTATATATAAATATTAGACATTTTTTTTAAAAATAATAATTTATATCCTATTTTTTTATATTATAAACTCCATAAATATGTATTATAGAACTTTAATTTTGACAATAATATATTAATTAAAAATCATATTTATATTTCTATATTTTTAATATTTTTTCTTTAGGAAAAAAAATTTTCCATTTTATAATTTTTCACTAATATCTATTATTATCTATTTTCTTAATATTAAGTGAATGTTGGAAAGGACATTCTGAGAAAAAACCATATGAAGTAAAAATCATTTTAGGTTTTAAAATAGTTATAAAATTTTTTTTTGTTTTATTTTTATTTTGACTTTTATTTGTCAATATTTTATTTTTAATTGATAAATGTTTCATTGATTTTACAGAATAATTATTAGAACTTTTACTTTTATAAAAATAAGAATTTATTTTATTTGATTTATTCTTTATTTGAGTCATGTTATTTGAATTTTGTGAATAATTTTTTATATTATGACTTAAATTATTATTTGAATCATTGTCAAATAAATCTTTTGATAAATTAAATGAACCATTTGAATGACTTGAATATAATGTTTTTGGGATTTTATTTATAAATTTTTGAGAATAAAAATTATTGAAAACTTTATTTGTTTTTGATGATATTTTAAATGTCTGATCTGCTCTTTTTATTTCTTCTTTTAATAATGTTGATAAATTTTTATTTCTCTCTCCTTTAAAATATTTTAAATTTTTATAAAAAAAATTTTTTGAACAAAATTTCTTGTTTTTTTCATTTAATAAATTTAGTTCCATTTCATTTTTATTCAATTTCAATAAATTTGATAAATTATAATATTTCTTATTAGGACTATAATTATTTATTTCTCTTAATTTAAGTCTGGCCCTTATTCCAGCACTATTTAGTACTCCAGGAAGTTCAACATAATTAAAGATATTTTTATTGTTTTTAATATCCATTAATTTATTGTAAAATTTTAAAATTTATTTATTAAATAAAATTTTTTAATAATTTAATATCTAATCATTATAATATATACTAATTATATAATAATTACCTTTTTTTATTTTTATTATCTATTTTTTCAATAGATTTTGAGATTCTTCTTCTTTTTTTATTAATTCAATTAATTTATTTATTATTAAATTTATAATATTTTCATAAGGACATTGAACAATAATTTTTGCATGAAAAAGTAAATTAATTAATATTTCAATTAATTCATTTTTATTTGAAAAATCATTATTTACAATTGATGAACAAGAATATAATAATTTTTTTAATGAAAAAATAAACGATTCTCTTTTTTTATCATTAAATGAAAATGAAATAACTGAAAAATTAGAATTTGGTTCGTTTTTTATATTATTCATTTTATTATCTTTTTTAAAATTAATATAGCAATTATTTGATTCATTTTGAATAAACTCTTTCATTTCCACCGAATTTTGAATATCAGAATTTAGAATTACTAATTTATTTTCTGGTATATTATTTTCATTTTTAACATTTATATTATATAGTATATTAATTTCATCCTCTTCTTCTTCATCATCTTCTTCTTCTTCTTTAAATATATTTGTTTTTGGAATTTCTTCTTTTATTTTTTTAAATTCTTTTAATAAAATTGTTAACAAATATATAATAAAACTATTTGGATATATACAATTTGTTCGTATAAAATTACAAAAAATGAAATAATAAGATTCTAATAAGTTAATTGAATGTATTATTTTTTCTTTATCATTACTAATTTTTTTAATCATTAAATAAAAATCATTAAGTATTATCAAAAAGTATTTTCTAAAAAATGAATAATTATTTTCAAATACATAATTTAACAAATTGTTAGTCAGAAAAATCATTTCTGAAAAAGAATTTGTATTATTTCTTTTATCAAAATAATCTTCACATATAAATAAATTATTAAGAATCATTAAACAACTTCCAAAAATTTGTTTAGGTTCTATTAATTTATAACTTAGCATTTTATTTTCAATACAATCAATAATTGATAATATATTACAATTATTAACTTTTGAATTTATAATAAATTCCAATGAAGGAAATAATTTTATTAAATCTTGTTCGTCTAAATTATTTATATAATTAATATAAAAATTTATTATATTATTATTGATTTGAATTTTATTTGATTTTTTTGTAGGAAAATTATTTTGAAGTGATTTATAACATTCATCAAAATAATGAAATGTAATATCATAAAATTTTTGTGATTTTGTTTGATAATTTGTATATAATGAATCAATTATAGTAAAAAATCCAGATTTGAAATTTAAATCACTTAATTTCATATAAATAAAATCTTCACTAAAAATTAATGAAATTTTATATAAATCTAAACTTTTAAATCTTAAAATAAAATTATCAAAATAAATTCCATATTTTGTACTTGTTTGAAATAAATTACAAAATATTTTTTCTTCTTCTAAATATTGACTTATTTGTTCATTATTATTTTCTAAAAAAAATTTTTTTGTCATTTTTTTATTAAACAATGTCATTTTTGAAGCATTACTTCTTCTTTTAAATATGTTTTGTTCAGTTATATAAAATTTATCATAGCAAGATAAAAAATTATTATCTTGATAAAATATTGAAATAATGTTTAAATAAAAATTATAAAATGTTTCTTGAATTTTAATATTAATTTCTGAAATCTTATTATTAATAAAAAAAAAACTATCAGGAATATTTTTTAATTTCAAATATTCTTCAAAAATTAGATTTAATTCTTTTTGTAATTTTTTTATATATTTATCTAAAAATTTTGATTCTTTTATTTCTTTATTTTTATATATTGATTTATCCAAAAATAATTTTAACTCATATAATTTAAATGCATTTTTATCTCTAACTTTTAATTCATTTACAGGAATTTTAGTTTTATAATTTATTTTTTTATTCCCAATATCAACAATAAAATAATTTTTAAATCCTGAATTAATTTTAATTTTTTCATTATAAGAACAAGTAATTCCAATTAAAGAACAGCAAAATCTTTTTGAAATAAATTTTGAATATGTTGGTTTTTCTATTTCATCTTGAGGAATTGAGAAAATATACCATAAATAAATAGAATCAGAACAAGGATAATTTAATATAAAAATAATATATAAAATAACATTTAAAATTTCAATATTTTCATAGAATAATAAAATATCTGTTTCTAAAATTGAATAAATAAAAATTTCAATAAATAAATTGATTGGTATAAAATTGAATAAATAGCATAAATTAATATCTATATAAGGATAACCAGATAATTGTTTAAGTGCAATATCATATTTTGAAAAATAACAAATATCAATATTTAAACATCCATTTAAAGGACTTGGTATAAAATTTAAAATATTATAAATATAAATTTCAGTTGGTAATGTTATTTTATTAATACTATAATGTATAAAAATTTCTTCACAAATAATTTTAAAAGATGTAAAAAAAGGAAATTGGGATAAAATTACAAAACATTTTGGTATATATATATTATTATTTGGAATTTTTTCATAAAATTTATAAGCATATCCAATAAAACATATTTTATCTAAACCATTCAAATCATCAAAAACAAAAGAAAATATTAAATTTTCTGGATTTTTTTTAATATTTGTTTTTGATGGATTTATTGGATATATTATTTTAGATAATAATGAAGTATCAAATGAATTTTTGGCATATTTTGAATTAATTGAACCTAATATTATTGGTTCATATGTATCATTTGATTTTAAAATTTTATTCTCTATAAAATTATCATCATAACCTAAAATATAAAAATAATCCATTAAATTTTTTGATGTGCCATGAAAAGGAATTTTATTTATTTTTTCCTCTGATAATAACATTTATAAAATAATTAAATAAATCATATAAATTTTTTATATTTCTTTTAATTTAATTCTCTGTCTTTTTCGATAATTTGTAATGCAAAACTTATATTAATTTTTATAATCTGTAAATAGTTTAGTTTTTTTTTATATTATTTTTATTTTTTAAAAATTATTAATAATTAAATTATAATATATTCATTTCAATAAATATTCTTTAATTACTTTTTTATAACAGTACTATTCATATTAAAATCTATATAAAATTTTAGATTAAAAGATAAATTATTAAAATCTCACAAATTACATTCAAATTAATAATTTATTAAAAAACAAATTAATAATAAAATAAAAGTATTTGAAAGACATTATTAATATATAATTTTAAAAAAATGACAAATTCGATTATCAAAAACACTTTTATAATAATAATCTTTATATTTCTATCTCCAATTATAAAATCAAATTCAATAACAATAGTTTCACCAAATACTTTAATATCACTATTAAATAATGAAAGTATACTTGATTTAGAATTTTCTTCATTTGGTAAAATTCCATATAATTTTTATGCAAGAGGTGAAATAATAATATCAAAAGATGATGATGAATATGCATGTGAAAATCTTAAAAATGACATTCCAAATATTTATAATGAATCAAATGATAATAAATTAAAAACAAATTTTATAATTTTATTAGTAAAAAGAGGAAAATGTACATTTGTAAGTAAAGTAAGAAATGGACAAAAAATAGGAGTAAATATGGTAATAATAATTAATAATTCAACTGAAGGAATACATAATTTAATTATTGCAGATGATGGAACTGGAAATGATATTTATATTCCTTCTGCTATGATTAATAAAAAAGATGGTGATAAAATATATAATTTTTTACAAGAAAATAATAATAAAGTTTATGTTATTATTGATTTTTTATTAAATCAAAATAAAAAAATTGAATTAGAAACTTTTTTTTCTTCTTCTGAAAAAAAAGCTTATCAATTACTTATTAATTTATCTCAATATTTTCCTGATTTTAAAAATCAAATTATATATAAACCAAGATATGTTAGTCATAAAAGTCCAAAATATACAAAAAATAATAAAAATAAAATTACAAATTGTGTTTCTGGAGGATTATATTGTTATTTTCCTAAAAAAAGTACAATTGTTCAAGATGGTGAAAAAATAATATTAGAAAATTTAAGACAAAAATGTATTTATAAAGAATCTTTTGATAAAAATGATATTAATATTTATTTTAAATATATGGAATATTTTTATAATAATTGTATTAATATTGATAAACCTGATTTTTCTGAAAAATGTTCTAATAATACTTTAAAAAATATTGGTTTAAAAGAAAATAATATTTATAAATGTATTGCTCAGTCATTTGGAGTTTCTTATTATTCTAATTCAATATTACAAAATGATAATAGTATTTTAAAAAATGATTATGATATACAAAGTTATTATTATATTAATTCTTTTCCTGCTGTTATTATTAATAAAACACCTATTGAAGGTATTATTAAAGAAAATAAAATTATTGAAATTATGTGTTATTATGCTTATGAAAGACCAGATTTTTGTAATAATTCACAATTTAATTCTAATAAAGAGTTTGATTTTACGTTTTGGATTATTATTATTGGTTTATTTATTTTACTTTTTCTTATTATTGGATGTCTTATCTTTTGGTGTAAAAAATATATTCAAATGAAAGTGTATAATAGAATTCAATATGAGGATATTGATATAAATGGAAGAATTAATAATGTTATTAATAATTATTTTGCAATTAAAGAAAGATCTAAACAATAATAAATAATTAATTATATAATAATATTTTTAATTTTCAATATATAAAAAATTTTTATTATTTATTAAAATATTAATTTAATTAATTTCAAATAATTATTTTATCAATCTAATAAATATATCCAAAATTACAGTAAATTTTGATAAAATAATTTTTTTTATTTTTAAATTTGAAAATTATTATTGCCCTTTATTAAATTAAAATTTAAATAAAAAAATATCATAAATTTTGTTTTACAATTTCAATTTACAAAATTCAATTTTAATAAATTTTATAAATTAAAAAAAAATATTTAATTATAATTTATTGAAATTAGGATTATATTAATTATATTAAAATATATTTTTAGAAAATAAATTCTGGTCTTTATTTCTTTTACTTGTCCCTTTTGCATTTTTTTCTTCCTCTTTCTGTTTGTTTTCTTCTTCAATTTTTATTTCTTGAATTTCAATTTCTTTCTTAACTTCTTCACAAAGTAAATTTTTATCACCACAAAGAAATCATATAAGTTTACAGCATTACAAGAACGAATATCAATTTCAATTAATTCATTTATTTCTCTCTTAAAATTTATTTCATCTTCAAATATTTCTTTTTTCCAAATATCTTCTCTTTATTGCATGTGATTAAATAATTCAAATTTAAATTTATTTCTTGAAAATTTCTTTTTTCACTTAAAAATCTTGATATAAATTTTCTAACTGCTCCACTTATTATTTTGAAATAAAAATTATAATAATATAATTGTTAAAAAAATATTTTTCA
>JAEEGL017369623.1_pt1 | contig 20710 bp, 20 predicted proteins | sample 9134231 | NCBI WGS metagenome assembly JAEEGL01 (sample SAMN16246548, study PRJNA631951) | gut metagenome | biome: gut microbiome; feature: rumen; material: fiber-attached | host: Bos | place: Iran: Karaj | collected 2018-10
AAGATACAATTTCAAGACTTGTTAAGATGTATTCCAACTATATTACTTATCCAATTAAGATGAGTATGGTTAAAAGAGATTGGAATAAAGACAAAAAAGAGTATGATGAACATACTGAAATTGAAACATTAAATGATATGATTCCATTATGGAAAAAGAGTAAATCTTCAATTAAAGAAGAAGATTATAATAATTTCTATAAAGATAAATTTAATGATTATGAAGACCCTCAAAGAGTAATTCATACATCTGCTGAAGGATTAGTATCATTTAATTCATTATTATTTATTCCAAGTAATACACCATATGATTTCTATACTAAAGATTATGAAAAAGGATTAAAACTATACTCAAATGGTGTACTTATAATGGATAAGTGTAAAGATTTATTACCAGATTATTATTCATTTGTAAAAGGTGTTGTAGATACTCCTGATTTATCACTTAATATTTCAAGAGAAATGTTACAACAAGATAGAAGTATAAAAGTAATTGCTAAGAATATTGAATCTAAAATTAAAAAAGAATTACTTGCACTTCAAAATGATAATAGAGATGAATATGTTAAATTCTTTAAGAACTTTGGTATGAATATTAAGTTTAATATTTATAATGACTTTGGTATGAAAAAAGATGAATTACAAGACTTACTTGTATATGAATCATCTAAAGATGAAAAATTTATTACTCTAAAAGAATATGCTGATAGAGTTAAAGATAAAAATCAAAAGAATATCTACTATGTATGTGGTGAATCTGTTGAAAAGATTTCTAAATTACCAATCGTAGAAGAATTTAAAGATAAAGATATTGAAATACTTTATTGTACAAATTACATGGATGAATTTGTAATGCAAACTATTCGTGAATATGAAGGATTAAAGGTTCTTAATATAACTTCAGACAAAGTAGATTTATCAAGTGATGAAGAAAAAGAAGACCTAAAGAAAAAAAATGAAGAATCTAAAGATATGTTTAAACTTATGGCTGAATCATTAAGTGATGTTTCTTCTGTTAAGTTTACTAATAAACTAAAGAATCATCCGGTTTGTTTAACTAGCGAAGGTGATATCTCAATTGAAATGGAAAAAGTAATTAATGCTATGCCAACTGATGAACATATTGATGCTAAGAAAGTCTTAGAGATTAATGAAAACCATGATATTGCTAAAAAGATAAAAGAATTATATAATACTGACCCAGATGCACTTAAAGACTACACAAAGATCCTTTATGCACAAGCAAGATTAATTGAAGGATTACCAATTGATAATCCTACTGAAATAACAAATTTAATCTGTGAAAAATTATCGAAATAGGTGATATATTGGAAAATACAGTAAATGAAGTATTAGAACAAATGAAAGAAATTTCATATGGATGGGTTGAACCTAATGGTGTTAAACACTTTAAATCAAAACAAAACTATTTTAAGGAATTTTATAGAATAATGACTATAGATATGATAAAAGAATATAAAGTAGGTACTTGTTTTGAAAGTGCTAAATATGCAGCTTATCTTTTAAAAGAAAAAGGATTACATCCAAGATCATTTATGATTAATTATGATGATCCTAATAAACTTGCAAAACATACATTCACAGTTGTTAATGATGATGAACACTTTTATTGGGTTGAAGCTTCATGGGTAAATGATAAAATTGTATTTGATTCACTTGAAGAACTTATTGAAGCTGTAATTAAAAGATATCCAAGAATGTATTTAATAGAAAACTTAAATAGAGATTTAATTCATGTATATGAAATAGATGAATTTACTGATGGATTATCATTAAATGAATTTGTAGAAAAGATTAAATCAAATGAAAAAATAATTGCTAAATAGCAATTATTTTTTTTCTAAGTAAACAAATTATAGGGAATAATAAAATTAATGATAATAAGGAAATATCATTTCCTGTTTGAACGAGCATATGAGTATAAGTTTTATCAGTTATGTTTACTTCTGTTTCTAGATTAATTTCTTCGTCATCATTATTTAATATTTTTTCATCATTAAGATTTATAGTATTTACATTTCTAGTTTTAGGTTGGGTGTTATTAATAATAAATGAAACAAGATTATATCCTTCAATACCTTTAGTTTGATTTAAAGTATAGTTACCATATTTTAAATGTAAGTTAAATTCACCATTAGAATCAGTTTCATAAGTTCCTATGATTTCTTCAGTATCATTATTAATTAAATCGAATATGGCGTTTTCTTCAGGAGTGTTAATATCATAAGTTTTATGTACTAAATAATCATTATAAATAGGGTTTATGGATATAATAATGGTATTTTCTATTTGTTCATATTTTTTTAATTTAATAATACTGTCATCTAATATATATCCTTCAGGAACTTCTTTGATTGATACATTACATGAGTGGTAGTCATAAATTGTATAAGTTTCATCATTTTTTATTGTTGTATTATTTATATTTAGAGTTACTCCATTTATTTCTTCTTTAGTTTCTGAATCAATTACTTTAAATTTAAGTTTAACTGGATTAACATATATTGAATCTTCAAAATCTAATTCTGGAATATTACCAGCCATAAGTAGATGTTGATGATCTGCATCTCCATAAACTTTATAATTGTCGTTATAATCTCTTTTTCTTTTAAGAGTTATTTTATTATAACCAGATTTATTAAAAGTAACATCCATATATTGACCTAAGGAATTAACATTATATCCAGTTGTATCATAATAAGAAAGAACTCTTTTTTTATCTTCGATAGTTATTTTTTTACCCACGATTGGTTCACCAATAGGAACTAATTGTGGTTTTTTAATGTGATTGTTAATATCAGCCTCAATTATATTAATATAATATGATAAGTCTAATATTTCACCTTTTTCCCATAGTTCAGTAGAGTATACTGGAAATGTTCCAAGTATTTCTTTCCATATGATACTTTGAGTAGCAATTCTATATCTATAATTATTTCTATTTTGATACATATATCCATAATGGGCAGCTAAGAGTATTCTTAATTTATTTTCGTATGGTATGTCATAATTGTCTAGTTCACTATAATCACTACCTAGTCTTACACCAGGTTCAATACAATAAACTATCTTACCATCTATAAAATAAGAATAATCTTGATCAGAGTATCTTATACCATTAGGATGATATCTTGTGTAATAATAGTTATTACTTACTCTTGTAACTTCTTTTGCATTAACTTTAGGTATTGTTAGAATTAATATGATTAAAAATATTAAAATAACAATTTTTTTCATTTATCCTCCTTTCCAAAAACTATTTTTCCACTTTGAAATAATATTTTTTGTGTGTTTATGTAGAAAAAATGAATTTATGTTAAAATTATTCTAGAGGTGATAATATGAAGTACTTAGTAGTATCAGATTTACATGGAGTTAAATCTTATGTAAGTGAGTTTGAAAAACTAGTTCAATTAGAACTTCCTGATAAAATAGTTTTACTAGGTGATATATTAAGTAACACAAGTGATGATTATTTATTATCTGAGACTCTTAATTTATATAAAGATAAGATAATAGGTATTAAAGGTAATAATGATACATATTATGTTGAAAAACTATTAGATTTTAAATTAAATGATTATTATATAGAAAGAATTAATAATAAAAACTTCTTTTTTACTCATGGACATTTATTGTATTCATATGATTTTGATAACATTGATTATATAATCTCTGGTCATACTCACATATCTGGAGTTAAAGAATTTAATAATATTCCTGTAATAAATCCTGGATCAATTAGTTTACCAAGAGATTTTAAACACACTTATATGGTCATTAGTGATAAAATATATATAAAGGATTTAGATGGTAACATTTTAGAAGAGGTGAGTATATGATGTTTACACAGAAAGATTTTTATATTTCTATTGAAGCATTCTATTCTGAAGAAGAAATACAAAAAATGTTTAATCTTGTAGAAAACATTGAAGAAACTAATATGGCACAAAAAGATGTTTATAATTTATTAAAAAATTATAAACCAAAAGATGTTAATGTAATACTTGGTATTGCATTCTTTGAAAATAAACAAGCTTCTCAGTATAAAATCTTTTTAGCTGAAAGAAGGATAATAAAAGATAATCTAATAGGTTATAGAAATTCTATTAGAAATAATACTATGAATGAGTTTGTAAAAGATTATAAATCAGAAGATTTCTTTTATTTGCAAAGATTAATATTAGAGGATGAATTATATTTAGCTGATTCACAAAAAGATTTATATATTGATGAATTAAGATATTTAAATGGAGAAATTGAATCAGTAATGCCTGAGGTAAATATAACAAAAAAAGGATTACTATTATTGAAAAAAGATAGGATAATATGATATTCTATTTTCAGGAGGGATTAAGATGAGTTCGATAGCAGCAGCATTTATATCTATTTTTGCAACTTTCTTTATTGTTATTTTTGCAATTGCAATATTAGCATTAGTTGCAGCTTATAAATTATTTGAAAAGGCAGGAGTTCCTGGATGGAAGAGTTTAATTCCAATTTATAATAGTTATGTATTAACTGTAGAAATTGCTAAACTTGATATTATTTGGTTTATTCTTACTTTTGCGGCAATTATTCCAATAGTTGGACCAATAGTTGCATTAATTGCAAATGTAAATATTGTTTATTCAACTTGTAGAAGATTTACTAAAGAATCAGATTTAAGAGTTATTGCTACAATTTTATTCGGAATTTTTATTTTTGTATTTGCTTTTGGTAAATATGATTATGATAATGGAAATTACAGTAGAAATGGATTCTTTAATGATTCAACTGTAGATAATATTAAAGCAGGATTCTCTGGTGAAAGTTCATCATCTAGTGGATCAGTTAATTTTTGTAAGAACTGTGGAAATAAAGTAAAAGCTGGAGAAAAATTCTGCGATAATTGTGGAAGTAGATTATAAAACTCGTAAACACGAGTTTTTTTAATAGGGAGGTATATTATGAATGTATTATTAACTGGAGCTTCTAGTGGATTAGGAATAGTATTAGCTAAACGATTATTAGATGATAATCACTTTGTAGTTTTACACTATAATAATCACTCTGATGAAGTAAAAAATTTACATGTCTTATATCCAAATAATTCTATGATTTATAAATGTGATTTATCTAGCGAAGAAAGTATTCATAAAATGTATTTAGATCTTAAAGATAAGAATATTAATTGTATAATTAATAATGCAGCAATTGAAATAAATACTCCACTTGAAGATAAATCATTTAAATCATTTATTGATGTTTATAAGGTAAACTTAATAGCTCCTTTTATGATAATTAGATATTTTGCACCTTTAATGCATGAAGGTTCAATAATTAATATATCTAGCGATAATGCAATAGATTCATATGATGAAATTTCAAGTGAATATGATTGCTCTAAAGCAAGTCTTAATCTAATTACTAAAATGTATGCAGATAAATATAAAAACTTAAAAGTAAATGCTATTTGTTTTGGTTGGTTAGATACTAAAATGAATAACTTTGATCCTGATATTAAAGAGTTAATAGACTTTGTTCCATTAGACAATGCGGTCGATGAAGTATTAAGTTTAATGGATACTAAAAGATCAGGTACTATTAAAGTAGTAAGTAAGTAATTTGCTTATTACTTTTTTTTGTTATAAAATATAATGCAAGTAAGGGGAAGTTTATATGAGTAAGTTTGATAAAACAAATAATACTCAGTTTAGGAAATTGAATTTAAAAGAATTAAAAGAATTCAAAGAATATCTAAAAAGATATAATTTATCTTATAGAAATAACTTAGATATTAATCCTTATATTCAATTTGGTGTTGAAGTTGAATTTAATAGTTATCCAGTTGATAGAGCTCAAGACTTTTTAAGTTTTATGAATATAAATTGGAAAGCTATTGAAGAACGATCACTTGCTGGAGGAGGAGAAATAGTTTCTCCAATATTACATAATACTGATTCAACATGGGAAATCTTAAATGAAATATGTTCATTTTTAAGTATAAGCGGTGCACAAGATGATGAATTAACTGGAGCACACATTCATGTTGGTGCAGATATTTTTGGATATGATACAAGAGCATGGCATAACTTAGCCAAAATGATTATGGCATATGAAAATGTTATTTATAGATATTCTAGTGGAGAATATAATAAATTAAGAAATAATATTGATATAATGGCTTATCCAATAGCTATTCAGTTATATGAAAGTATTTCAAAAAATAGATTCTATGATACATCCCTTGCTGCAATTCTTTTCTATTTAGGAAGAGAAGAAAAATTTCAATCATTCAATTTCAAAAATGTTAAGATGTATGATTTAGAAAGTAGAATAAAAAAGAATACTATTGAGTATAGATTACCAAATGGTACATTTGAACCAGTAATATGGCAAAATAACATAAATATGTTTATTCATTTATTAAATGCTTGTAAAGGTGAATTAGATGAAAAGTTTATAAAACATAGAATTAGAAGATTAGAAGAAATGTATGATTATAAAGGATATGATAAAATAGATGATGAAGGAGCACTTCATTTTGTAGATCAAATATTCAATAATGATGTTGATAAAGCTTATTTTTTAAGACAATATTATAAAGATTTTGAAGAAGCTGATATATATGATGATCAAAAATTAGTTAAGAATTTTATAAAATAGTTGACTCTCCAGTTAACTGGAGTGTTATTATGATTTTGAAAGAGAGGGTTTTTTATGTTATATAGAATTGGTGAATTTGCACAATTTTGTGGATTAAGTGTAAAAACATTAAGATATTATGACGAAATTGGTTTATTAAAACCGGTTAAAGTAGATGAGTTTACCGGATATAGATATTATTCTGAAAAACAACTTGATGATGTTGAATTAATTAAGATGTTTAAATCTTGTTCTTTTTCATTAGATGAAATAGTAGCCAACTGGGGTAATTTTAATACGGCAGTAATTAGAAATAAAAAAGCTGAATTATTAAATCAAATTCAAAATATTATGAATCAAGTTCAAGTATTAGAGTATATTGAATCACAATCTAAAGAATTTGATATTGAAGAAAAATCAGAAAGTTTAACTAATGAAAACAAAGATGTTAAAGTATTAAGATATTCTAAACCATCTAATACTTCACAAAGAGTTGCTTAAAAAAGATTACAAAAGTAATCTTTTTTTATGTTATAATTTTTTTGTATGGTGGTGTATGAAAATGGAATATGATTTAATCGTAGTAGGAATGGGTCCAAGTGCTGCATTCCTTGCTTATGAACTAATTCAATTAAATAGTGATAAAAAAGTATTATTAATAGATCAAGGTAAAAATATAAAGAATAGAGTATGTCCAATTGAAAAAACAGGTAAATGTATGAAGTGCAAACCTTTCTGTAACATTACTTGTGGTTTTAGTGGAGCAGGTGCTTTTAGTGATGGTAAACTTCTTTCATATCATATGTCTTCTTTAGGTAACTCAAGTGATATGTATCTAGGTGGTAATGGTGGAGGTTACATTAAAGAATATATGAGTGAACAAGAAATTAAAGATTTACTTGTTTATACTGACAATGTTTATTTAAACTTTGGTGCTGATCCTCATCTAGAAGGTTTAGAATATCAAAATGAAATTAAAGCACTTCAAGATAAAGCAGCCGGAGAAAATCTAAGTTTAGTTTCTTGTCCAATCAGACACTTAGGAACTGAAAAAGCACATATTTTGTATACAAAGATTCAAGACTATCTTGAAGAACATAATATTAATATGATGTATGAAACTGAAGTAAGAGATTTAATAATCGAAGATGGTAAAGCTAAAGGTGTTCTAATTAAACATAATAATTCTAATGAAGAAGAAAAAGTATTTGGAAGTGAAGTAGTTTTAGCTGTAGGTAGAAAAGGTGCGTCATGGTTAAGTGATATGTGTAAGGAACATGATATAAATACTAAGATTGGTGCAGTTGATATTGGTATTCGTTATGAACTTCCAGATGAAGTAATGAAAGATATTAATAAATATATGTATGAAGGTAAGTTTATTGGAAGACTTAAACCTTATGAAGATAAAGTAAGAACATTCTGTCAAAATCCAAGTGGATTTGTTTCAGCTGAAGTATATGATAATGGATTAACTTTAGTTAATGGACATTCTTATAAAGAAAAGAAGAGTACTAATACTAATTTAGCTATATTAGTAACTCATCATTTTACAACACCATTTGATAAACCAATTGAATTTGGTGAAAATGTTGCAAGAAACTTAAATGCATTAGCCGCAGGTCATGTAATGGTACAAAGATTAGGTGATATAAGAAGAGGTGGAAGATCTTATCAAGAATCATTAGATAAGAATTCTGTTGTTCCAACACTTAAAGATGCTATTGCGGGAGATTTAACATATAGTTTAGGTTATAGAACTATGACTGATATATTAACATTTATAAATGCAGTAGATAAAGTAGTTCCTGGTTTTGCTAATGATGATAATTTACTATATGGACCAGAAATAAAATTCTATAGTAATGAAATAGAATTAAACGAAAGATTTGAAACAAATATTAAGGGGTTATATTCAATCGGAGATGGAGGAGGACTTACAACAGGTTTAATGATGGCATCTGCCTCTGGAGTTGAACTTGCTAGAATATTAAGTCAAAAATAATTATGATAGCTTATAGATATTGTTCAAATAAAGAATTAGAAAGATTAAATGAAAAAGGTAAAATAAAAGGATTTCATTATGAAACAAATGATGAAGTTTCTACTCATATATATGAAGCTAAACAAAGATATTTACATTTCTATTTAGATGAATCAAATATGTATTGTTTTGATAATATTAAACCTGAAAATTTAGTTGAATTTAGATTTCCAAATGATTTTGATGAATTCAGAGGATTAGGTAAATATTATGTAATGGATGATGATTATAATGTAAAATTAAGATATGCTAATCAATTAGCAATACCTGATTCTTTAGTTAAAAAAGAATATATTAATACTATTCAACCAATTAATTCTCCTCAAGAATATGAAGAAAAAGTAAAAAGATTAGTTAATAATAGTTTTTATATTTAAAAGAACTGTTTACTTAAAAGAGATTTATTATCTCTTTTTTTATGTGATATAATATGTAATGAGGATATAGATATGAATCAAGAAGAAATAGGAAAAAAAATAAAGAAAATTAGAATAGATAACAATTTAACTCAAAATGAATTTGCTAATCTTTTAGGTGTAACTTATCAAGCTGTTTCTAAATGGGAGAATGGTAAAAACTTACCTGATATTTCTATTATGAAAGAAATATGTGATAAATATAATTATAGGTTAGATGAGTTACTAGGTGATTCATACAAAGGTGAATCTCCTAAAAAAAGTTTCACTAAATATATTATGTTTGGACTTGTTATTGTTTTTATGTTAGGTGCGATTGTTTTTGCTGTTAAAGCTAATAGTAATTTTCACTTTGGAACAATTAATACTAGTTGTAGTGAGTTTGAGATTACTGGTAGTATCGCATATAACTCTAGTAAAACGAGTATTTATATTAGTGATTTAAAATATTGTGGAGATTCTAAAGATGAGACAGTATATAAAAGAATAGAGTCTACACTTTTAATAAGTAAAAATAATGTTGATAAAACTATATATACAGATACAAAAGAGAATACAACTCTAGATGATTATTTAGAAAATTTTTCTATGCAAGTTAACTCAAATATATGTTTAAACTTTGATGGAGATCTAAGCTTATCTATATATGCATATGATCAAGATAATAAAGCAACAATACATATTATTCCATTATCAATGAGTGATTCTTGTTCATTAAAATGAGGTAACTATGAGAACATCAATTCTTTATAAAATAGTAAGACCTTTAATAGTATTCTATGTAAAAGTACTATTAAGACCTAAGATTATTGGTATTGAAAATATTCCTAAAGATTATAATTATATTCTAGCAGGTAATCATACTCATAACTTTGATAGTATTCTTCTAATAACTGCAAGTAAAAGAGATGTCCATTTTCTTGCTAAAAGAGAATTATTAGAAGGACCAAAAGGTCTATTTTTTGGCAATATGGGAATTATCCCAGTAGATAGAAAGAAACATACTACTAAAGCTTTTGATAAAGCTTTAAAGTGTTTAAATTCTAATAAAGTAATAGGTATATTTCCTGAAGGAACTTATCCTAAAAATGGAGAAAAACTATTAGATTTTAAAACTGGGGTAGTTAAATTATCTCGTATGAGTGAAACTCCTATCGTACCATTTATAATAAAAGGTAAATATAAATTATTCTTTTCTAATGTAACAATCAAGTTTTTAGAACCAATTAGTGTTAAAACAGATAATTATGAAAAAGAAATAGAAAAGTTTAGAAATCTAATTTTAAAGAATTTGGAGGATTAATTATGTCTATTTTTGATATTTTTATAAAAAAGAAAAAGAATCTAAAAGGTTCTTGGGAAAAGTATTATTCAGAAGAAGAACTAAATTATAGGATTCCTAATATAACTATGTATGAACAATTACTATTAAGTGAGAATAAATATTCTCATTTAAGTGCAATTGGATACTTAGGAAGAAAAATAAGTTATAGAAAACTAGTTAGAAATGTAGAAAGAGTAGCTATTAGTTTTAAAAAATTAGGAGTAGAAAAAGGTGACATAGTAACTATTTGTTTACCTAATTTTCCAGAAGCATTATATTGCATATATGCATTAAATAAATTGGGTGCTATTGCTAATATGACTCATCCACTAGCAAGTGAAAATGAACTTAAAGAAGCAGTTAATTCAACTAATAGTAAAATTCTTGTTATGTGTAATCAATTCTATAATAAGTTAGAACCAATCATAAATGAAACTAAACTAGAAAGAGTTATTTTTGTTAAAGCTAGTAACTCTATGAATCCTATTATGGGATTACTTTATGATATTAGTAACATTGGTAAATTTAAGAGAATACCAATGAAACATATATACATGTCTTATAGAAGTTTTATTTGTAAATCATTCTATGAGCCAGCAGTTAAACATAAAAAACTTGGTAAAGATCAACCAGCAGTTATTATTCATTCCGGTGGTACAAGTGGAACACCAAAGAATGTAGTTATTCAAAATAGAGCATTCGTTTATGGTGCAAAAATAACTGGTGATTATTGCTTACACTTAAAACCTGGAGATTCTTGTTTAGCAATCATGCCAAACTTCCATGGCTTTGGTTTATCAGTTTGTATGCATACTCCTTTATCACTTGGATTATATACAATCTTAGTACCTCAATTTGATGCTAAGAAGTTTGATATTTTGTTTAATAAAACAAAACCAACTGTTGTTGTAGGTGTACCAACTTTATATGAAGCATTTATTTCAAATAAGAATGTTCCAAATTTAGATTTATCATTTTTAAAGTATGCTATTAGTGGTGGAGATGCACTTCCAAAACCACTTGAAGATAGAGTTAATAAATTCTTGAAAGCACATAATAGTAGTGCAATTATTACTCAAGGATATGGACTTAGTGAAGCGCTTGCTGCTGTTTCGTTATGTGTTCCAGGAAGAAATAAAAGTGGATCTATTGGTATTCCACTTCCAGGTAATTATATAAAAATAATTAACTCAAACAGAGATGAATTACCACCGGGAGAAATTGGTGAAATCGTAATTCATTCAAAAGCTCTAATGAGAGGTTATTTAAATAATGAATCTGAAACCAATGAAACACTACAAATACATGATGATGGTCATGTATGGTTACATACTGGTGATTTAGGATATATGGATGAAGATGGATTTATCTTCTATAAAGGTAGAAGTAAAAGAATGATTATAACTAGTGGTTATAATGTATATCCATCTCATGTTGAAGATATTATTGAATCTCATCCAGATGTATTACAATGTACAGTCGTAGGTATTCCACATCCATATAAACAAGAAGTATGTAAAGCATTCATTGTTTTAAAAGAAGGAAAACAAAACATCTTTGTTAAAGCATCTGTTAAAGATTATTGTAAGAAGAATTTAGCTAAATACATGATTCCACAAGAATATGTATTTAGAAAACAATTACCTAAAACAAAATTAGGTAAAGTAGATTTTAGAACTCTTCAAGAAGATTATGGGGAGGATGATGAAGATGACGAGAGATAAAACACCAGGTCTTTATAAGACAGCAAAAGCTATCTTAGGACCAATATTCAAAAGTTATTATAAACCAGTAATTTTAGGTGTTGAAAATATCCCTGAATCAGGAAGAGCAATTATTGCAGGTAATCATATTCATTTATATGATCAATGTCATGTAATCGTATCAACTAAAAGACCGATATTCTATATGGCTAAAAAAGAATACTTTGATGATAAAAAAACTAAATGGTTCTTTGAAGGAGTTGGATGTATTCCAGTTGATAGAAGTAAAAAAGATGAATCTGCAACTGAATCAGCTCTTGAAGTTTTAAATAATGATAATCTTTTAGGAATATTTCCTGAAGGAACTAGAAATCATCCTAAAGCTGAAAAGATAAAAGAAATATATGATAAGTATTTATCTAATATGAGATTTAATTTTGTAAGAGATACTCTAAGAGATAAGTCAGTTAGATTATCACAATTAAATTTTCTTCTTAAGTTATATGAAGATAAGAAAATAACTCAAGAAGAGTTAGATAATGCAATTCCTCATATAGATGCTACTTTAAAACTATATGTAGATAAAAAATTAATTACTATAGATGAATATTTCGATTCATTATTACTTGATTTCAAATTTGGTGCAGTTAGTCTTGCTAAAAAGACAAATAGTCCAATTATTCCAATGGTAACAACTGGTGATTACAAACATAAATCTACAAACTTAATCGTTCAATTTGGTAAACCTTTTGTAATTGGTAATAAAGATTTAGAAACAGCAAATAAAGAATTAAGAAGTATTTTTATTGAACTTCTTAAAAGTAACTATAAAGAATTTGAAAAGATAGATAATGATAGAAGATATAGACAAGATTTAAAAGACTTAAAATAAGTCTTTTTTTCTTTGTAATTTAATATTATTTTGATATAATCATCTAGGGTTATGTAATATGAAACACAAATTAATTAAAGACACTTATTTAAAACATGTACTTGATTATAATATTAAGTTCGTTATTGATGACGAAGATGTTTTTGTAACTGTTAAAAAGATACTTAGAGTTGAAAAAGAATTTTATGCATCTCCTGATTTGTGTTTAATTAATAATGGATCTTACATATTAGAACTTATTCCAAAGAAAGAAAATTATTGTATAAGAGCTTTCTTTGATAAAAATAAAAACTTACTTGAGTATTATATAGATATTATTCATTCATCTGGTTTAGATAAAGAATCTAATCTTCCATATTATGATGATTTATATACTGATTTAGTAGTAACTAAAGAACATATTGAAGTGTGGGATGAAGATGAACTTGTTCAAGCTCTTAAAGATGGATCAATAAGTGAACATGAATTTGAACTAGCTCAAGAAACAACTAAAAAACTAATAAAAGAAATTAGAACTAATACTAATAAATATTTGAATATGGACCTACAAAAGATGTTATAATAGTTGCATGAGGTATAACTATGAATGATTTAATTCCTTATGTTCAAACTGCAAAAGATAAACTAAAATTATTTCAAAAGAGATCACAAAATGGTATGTATACATTAATTTTTGATGATGATATAAATGAAATAATTTCTTTTTTAAATGCAAAGGAATATAAATATTATGACTTTGGAATTAGTTTTAAAGCAGCAAAAGGAATTAATGAAGATTTCTTTAATGATAAACTACCTCTTCAAGATATATACTGTTTATATGAAGATTATAATTTAGTTATGGAAACATCTCCATTTGATTTAACTGTATTAATGCAAGATAACTTACCTCAACTTGGGAAAATAGTTCATATTAGAATGGATGATAATATTCTTTTTAAAAATATAACATTAGATACACATCTTAATAGTAATTTAGTTTCTTTTTATGCACATGAATTAGTGCATACTCAAGTAGAAAAGAATTTATATGTAGTTTTAGAAAACTATTTTGATAGAGAATTCTTAAGTATTTTTATTGAACTTGTTATAAGTAATTCTTGTTTTATTGAGTTTAATCATAATACATTTGAAAAAAGATTAGAAATATTAAAAGATCAATTTGAAAACTACATGATTAATAGAAAAGATGATTTAATTAGATCTTATATAGTATCTTCTTTTAAAGCATTCCATTTATATAATTACTATATTAATAGTAGTACAGAAATAAAAAAAGAAATATTAAATGATGTAGAAAGAATATTTAAAGAGGAAATAACAGTAGGAATACTTTTAAATAAGTACGAAATAGATTATGATAATTCTAAGAAGATAAAGTATTTAAAAAAATAATTGACTCTCCAGTTAACTGGAGATGTAAAATCCTCTAAAGAAGGAGATTTTATGAAAAAGAAGAATAAAAAGAAAGAAAAGAAAAAGATAAAGTTAAGTACATTTAAAGTTCTTTTAAAGTATGCAAAAAATTATAAGAAAAGAATTATATTATGTGTATGTTTATTAGTTTTATGTAATTTATTTGGTATACTTACAGGTTATCTTGTTGGACAAGGAACAGAATATGTTACTAAAGGTAGTATTAAACTAGCTATGATATTTTTACTATCATATATATTAGTAGAATTTATTTCTTATTGTGGTGGTAGAGCAATTACTTATTTTTTAAACAAGTATCAAATTAATATGTGTAGAAAAATTAGTTATGATACATATATGAAGACTATGAATTTACCAGCATATGCATTTGAAAAGATGTCTAGTGGTGAAATAATTAATAGAGTGACTAAAGATACAGAAAGTATTTTAGGTCTTATTCAATCTACAATATACTTTTTAAGTAGATTATTAAGTACATTACTTGTATTTGTATATGTAGTAATGAATTCCTGGGTAATAGCATTAGAATTAATATTCTTTATAGTTTTATATAATTTTCCACTTAGATACTTTAGAAGAAGAATGAAGGAAACATCTAAAGAAACTAAGAAATCATATGATGAATTTACTCAAGTTACAGTAGAATCTGTAAGAGGTATAAGAGAAATAAAAACATTAGGTTTAAAGAATAGACTTTCTAATGTTTTAGAAACTAAAATTAAAGATTTAGTAAAAGCATCTAATAATAGAAATTTTGTACATGTTGCCTTTGATGTAGTTAATATGACATTTGCATTTTTAATGGAAGGTTCAGTATTTATTACATCAGCTTATTTAGTATATAAAGGAGCTGTTCCATTAGCATTCTTTGTTTCAATGACATACTATGTATATAGATTTAGTAATTTGCTTGATATGACTGCTAATTTCTTTAAGAACTTTGAAGAAGTTAATGTGGCTCTAGAAAGAGTCGGAGAAATACTAGAAAATAAATTATTTAAAGATGTACCTTATGGAGTGAGAGAATTAAATAATCCAGAAGGTATAATTAGATTTAAAGATGTTACATTCCATTATCCAAAAGAATCAGATGTACTTAAAGACTTTAATGTTGAATTTAGACCAAATATGAAGATTGCAATCGTAGGTTCTTCAGGTGGTGGTAAAACAACTATATTTAATTTACTTACAAGATTATTTGATCCAATTAAAGGTAAGATTACAATTGATGGAGTAAATATATCTAGTTTAACTGAAACTTCTCTTAGAAATAATATTTCAATAATAAGACAAGATCCATTTATATTTAATAAGACTATATTAGAAAACTTCCTTATTATAGATGATTCTTTAACTTTAGAAGAGATTAGACATTATTGTAAATTAGCATCAATTGATGATTACATTATGACTTTACCTAAAAAGTATAATACTCTTTTAGGTGAAGGTGGAGTTAATTTATCAGGTGGTCAAAAACAAAGACTTGCAATTGCAAGAACACTTGTTAAGAAGTCTAAGATAATTCTATTTGATGAAGCAACTTCAGCACTTGATAACGAAACACAAGATATTGTTAAAGATACAATAACACATTTAGTTCCTGATCACACAATACTTATAATTGCACATAGATTAGAAACAATCATAGATGCAGATATTATATATGTAATTGATAATGGTAAAGTAGTAGATGCAGGTACTCATAAACAATTATTAAAGAGATGTAAGTATTATAAAAAGTTATATCATGATAGAGAAAATAAAACATCTATTTAATAACTTGACTATTTAAGATTTTTCAGTATAATATTCAATGAAAAGCGAAGAAACTATGAGTAGTTAATCTAAGTCTATTAAAGAGAGAGGCTAGTTGATGAGAATGCCTTATAGATATTTTAATGAAAAAAGATAGTGGAGCTTGTTGCTGGTAAGCATTATAATACAGAAAAGCGCATGGAAACATGAAATAGGATGGTACCACGGGTTATACTCGTTCCTATATTTTATGTTTCCATTTTTTATTTTAAGAAAGGATGAATAAAAATGGAAAGAAAACTAACTGAACAAGAAATTGTAAGAAGAGAAAAATTAAAAGCTGTAGAAAGACCATATCCAGATAAATATGCTACTACTCATACAATTAGTGAAGCAAGAAACTTAGAAGATGGAACTAAAGATGTAGCTATTGCTGGTAGAATTGGTTTCATGAGAAAGATGGGTAAATTATCTTTCGTTAAAATTAGAAATATTGAAGATGCTATTCAATTAAAGATTGAAGCTGATAAGCTAGGTGCTGAAAAGTATGAAGAATTCAAAAAGATTTTTGATGCTGGAGACTTTATTGGTGCTAAGGGTACAATTATTACTACTCAAACTGGAGAAAAATCATTAGAAGTTGAAGAATTAACTTTCTTAGGAAAAGCTTTAAGACCACTTCCTGAAAAGTTCCATGGACTTCAAGATATTGAAACTAAATATCGTGAAAGATATGTAGACTTAATCATGAATCAAGATTCAAGAGATTTATTCTTAGGTAGATCTAGATTCTATTTCTTCTTAAGAAACTTCATGAACGAAAATGGATTCTTAGAAGTTGAAACTCCAATTGTACAAACTGCTGTATCTGGAGCATCTGCAAAACCATTCTTTACACATCATAATGCATTAGACATTGATTGTAATTTAAGAATTGCACCAGAATGTTATTTAAAGGAATGTAATGCTGCTGGTTTTGAAAGAGTATATGAAGTAGCTAAATGTTTTAGAAATGAAGGAATGGATCCTCAACATTTACAAGAATTTACTCAAATTGAATGGTATGCTTCATACTGGAATTTTGAAGATAATATTAAATTCTTCCAAGATTTCATGAGAAAGACTGCTATGTACTTAAAAGGAACTACTGAAATTACAGTAGGTGAAAGAACTATTGATTTAGGAAAAGATTGGGATAGAGTTAACTATGTTGAAGCTTTAACTGAAGCTTTAGGATTTGATTTCTTATCAATCGAAGATCCTGAAGAATTAAGAAGTAAAATTATTGAATCAGGTAAGTTTACTGCAGCTGATTTAGCTGAATGTAATTCATGTGCTCAATTAATTGACTTTGCTTATAAGAGACTTGTAAGAGCAAACATTTTTGAACCTACAATTATGTGGAATTATCCAGCTGTATTAAAACCACTTGCAAGAAGAAACGATGACAATGATAAAGTTGTAGATGTATTCCAAGTTATTATTGCTGGTGCTGAAATTTGTAATGCTTACTCTGAGTTAGTAAATCCAGAAATCCAAAGAGCTAACTTTGAAGAACAATTAAAACAAAAAGCTCAAGGTGATGATGAAACTATGGATCTTGATGAAGATTACTTAAGAGCTATGGAACAAGGTATGCCACCAATTAGTGGATTAGGTGTTGGTATTGATAGATTAATGATGCTTTTATATAATGCTGATTCAGTTAGAGATGTAGTTTTATTCCCAATGATGAAACAAAATAATAACTAATTATTGAAGAAACCTTTATGGTTTCTTTTTTTGTGACCATTTTGTCGGAGCCGACAAAATGGTAAGTAAGTGTAAAGTTTTAACTTTTTTAAAAAAATTTTATTAAAAAAAAGAGTAATTTGATTTTTTTTCGGTAAAGAGAATAGTAAGAGGTATTTTAAATTGTTGTATAGGGGGATGATATAAATGAATAATTTAGATATTTCTTATGATATTTTTGAAAAGATAAAACATGTAGATGAAGAAGGGAAAGAGTATTGGTTAGCTAGAGAATTAATGCCTGTATTAGAGTATTCTAGATGGCAAGCATTTGAAAATGTAATTAAAGATACTAAAGTTACTTGTGAAAAAAGTGGGTATGACTTATTAGACCATTTTACAAACGTGAGTAAAATGGTCGAGATTGGTTCTAAAACAAAAAGAAAGATAAAAGACTACAAGTTATCTAGATATGCATGTTATTTGATAGTGTTAAACTCTGATCCTAGAAAAAAGATAATCTCATTAGGGAAATCTTATTTTGCTTTTCAAACTAGAAAAATGGAAATTTTAGAAATGGATTATGAATCTTTAAATGATGATGAAAAAAGATATTATCAAAGAAGATTATCAAAAGTATTTAATTATCAATTGAATCAACAAGCTAAAGAGTCAGGTGTTAAAAATTATGATAAATTTCATAATGCAGGTTATAAAGGACTTTATAATGGTGAGACAGCTGATGATATTGCTAAAAGAAAAGGTTTGAGGTATAGAGAAGATATCTTAGATAATATGGGATTGACTGAGTTATCTATGAATATATTTAGAATAAGTCAAACTGAAGAAACTCTTAGAAATAAAAATATTAAGGGTGAAAAGAATGCTAATGATTGTCATTATAAAGTAGGTAAAAGTATTCGTAATCTTGTAAAAGATTTAGGTGGTACAATGCCAGAAGAACTTCCTACACCTGAAAAGAGTTTAAAAGAAATTTTAAAAAGTAAAGAATTTGATAAATATATAAAGTAATATAAAATAGTATAAGAATAATACCTCTTAATAAAAGTCACTTTTTGTGACTTTTTATTTTTATTTAACATATTAATTTTTTTGATGTATAATTGATTTAAAGTTTTTGGGGGATGTATGAATTTAGTTGATTTACTTGCAAGAATTAATAGTTATACAAACGAAGAAAAACGACTTATTTTAAGAGCGTACTCTTTTGCATGTTATCATCATAAAGGACAAACTAGAAAAAGTGGAGAAGAATATATTATTCATCCTACTGCAGTAGGTTGTATCCTTGCAGATATGCATGCTGATGCAGAGACTATTTGTGCTGGTCTTTTACATGATACAATTGAAGATTGTGAAGGAGTAACTAAAGAGTTAATTGCTGAAGAGTTTAATGATACAATTGCAGATCTAGTAGATGGAGTAACAAAGATTAGACAAGAAGATTCAAGTTCTCCAGAAGAAGAAAATATGCATAAAATCATTGATAGTATTACTAAAGATGTAAGAATATTTATAATTAAACTTGCAGATAGACTTCATAATATGAGAACTATGGAGTATCAAGATCATGATAAACAAATAAAAAAATCAAAAGAAACTTTAGAATTATATGTCCCAATTGCAACTCTTTTAGGACAATATACAATAAAAACTGAACTTGAGGATTTAGCATTTAAGTATTTACATGATAATGACTATAATGAGTTCTTAAATATGGTTAATGATTATGAAAATAAACAAAAAGATCAAATAGACCAAGTATTATTAGAGATTTCTATGATGCTTAATGAAGTTAATGTAGAAAATAGTATTCTTTATAAAAGAAAGAATTTATCAGGTATATATAGAAAATATGATAAATATAAAGACTTAAGTAGAATACATGATATGTTAGCTTTAAAGATTTTACTTCCTTCTAATGATATTTGTTATGACGTTAGAGATAAAGTAAGTGAAATGTATAGAATATTACAAACTAAAGATAAAGACTATATAGCTAATCCTAAAGATAATAGATATATGGGATTACATACAAGTATTTATTTACCTATATCTGGTTTCTTACAATTACAATTTAAAACGCCTGAAATGTATAATATAAATGCTTATGGTGTAACTGCATACTTTGATCATGAAGGTAAAAAAGGTAAAAAGATAAATGAAATAATTCAAGATGAAGTAAGACAAATGAACTTCTATAAAACACTTGTTGAACTAGGTAATGAAAATATTCCAATCGAAGAATATAATAAAATCGTTAAAAGTGATATTTTAACAAGAATGATTTATCTAGAAGGTATAAATGGTAAGAATTTAGAATTACCTGAAGGTTCAACACCTGTAGATTATGCATTTAATATTAATCCTGAAACTGCATGTTTAATTGATTATGCATTAGTTAATGGAAGATTTTCACCAATTAATTATCCATTAGAATCAAGAGATAAGATTGAGATAATTTATGGTAATAAAACAAAGAATCCAGATGAATTAATTAGTAGTGCAAGATGTATGCAAACTAAGAGAAAAATTATTAAAAGATAGTTTTTCTTTTTATTTACATTTTTATTAGCACTCTCTATTGACAAGTGCTAATTTAAGAGTTATAACTGAATTGTAAAGAAAGGAAGTGCACGGTATATGTTACCAAGCAAAATATTTTTTGATGATTTTTTAGATGATTTTGACACTAAGAAAGGATTTAACAGTTTAATGAAATGTGATATTTACGAAAAGA
>JAEEGL010029454.1_pt1 | contig 20709 bp, 17 predicted proteins | sample 9134231 | NCBI WGS metagenome assembly JAEEGL01 (sample SAMN16246548, study PRJNA631951) | gut metagenome | biome: gut microbiome; feature: rumen; material: fiber-attached | host: Bos | place: Iran: Karaj | collected 2018-10
ATCTGCAAGAAGATTGAGGATGAACTCGATTATCCCGGACAGATCAAAGTGAATGTCATCAGAGAGACGAGGGCAACTGACGTTGCTAAATAATTATTTATCGCATTTTATATATATTTATTTAACACGTTAGTATCATCGTTCAAAACAAATCAAGGACCTTTAGCCGGTTTACCGGTTTGAGGTCCTTTTTGTTTGCGTTTTTTGAGACAGGGAGGGTTGTTTTTATCGATAGTCATTTGGCCGGCAGGGTGCTTTTTCGTGCCACGGCAAGATCCGTTTTCGCGCCCTTATAATCCGCTTTGATGTAATAAAATGCCTGTTTTAGAGATGCTTTGACAGAAAAGAGCCGGTTTTCTGTCATTATTTCGAAAAATGCGTGATTTTATTACATCAAGAAAAATATAAGACTAGTCTCAACTTCCGGCAACCCGGCTGATTCAGAAGAATTATCTTGTAAGAACTTTGAAAGCCGCGAAAAATGAGGCTGCCGTATTGGAAAGAGTAGTAGATATCAATGCAAGCTTAAGGAATATTTTCTAAAGCGGGAATGTTTTCTTTTTATTTGCTATAATTATTTAATTATTAAAAGGAGGGCGTTACTATGAGAGTATGCTTTGTCGGTGATGTTGTCGGCAGTGCAGGACGCCGCGCGTTCAAAACAGTAATGCCCGGATACCTGAAGAGTAATGATATCGACTGCTGCATAGTCAATGCCGAGAACAGTGTTCACGGACTTGGAGCTTCGATCAATATCCTCAGGGACCTGGAGAATTCGGGTGCCGATCTTTTTACGATGGGCAATCACACGTTCTCAAACAGGGAATTCATCAGCCAGATTGTTAAGGTTAAGAATATGGCAAGACCTGCCAATTTCAGTCCTTCATGGCCGGGCAATGATTACTGTATTTTCGAGAAGAACGGTGAGAAGTTAGGCGTTTTTAATCTCCTTGGACAGGTCTACGCCAATGTGCTTCCCGATAATCCTTTTACCTATGCTGACACTATTATAGACAGGCTCAGGCGTGTTGAGGGCTGTAACACGGTCGTTCTTGATTTCCATTGTGACGCGACTTCTGAAAAAAGCGCCATGGGTTATTATCTTGACGGTAAAGCGTCTGTTGTTGCCGGAACGCATACACATGTCCAGACGGCAGATGAGACCATTCTCCCCAACGGTACCGGTTACATTACAGACTGCGGAATGTGCGGTGCCAAGGAATCGATCCTCGGTATGAATATTGATGCGTCCATCAGGAGACTGGCCTATAAAATGCCAGCAAAATATGAACCGGCCGACGGTCCCGGTTTTGTGTGTGGTATTATTTTTGAGACTGATAAAAACGGAAGGTGTACCGATATCAAGCGGTTCTGTGAATATGAGTGATAGTTTGAGGATTTCAGATAAGAAAACAAATTCCGGTCTGGTTTTTTGTGTTTTATTTTCAGTTCTTTTTATTGTCTTGGTCGCTGCAGACCAAATAATCAAGCAGATCATAGTAAATACCGTAAAAGCAAATGGTACGGTAACCGTGATCAAGAATTTCTTCTATCTGTATTATGCCGAGAATACCGGAAGCGCGTTCTCGCTATTCGCCGATAAGCCGTGGGGCATATATTTCCTGTCCGGCGTATCGACGATACTCGGTATCGGTATCTTTGTTTTGATGATCATTGCCTGCAGGAATAAGATGAAGCTGATTGGTCTTGCTTTCTGTCTTTTGAGCGCGGGCGCCGTAGGGAATCTGATTGACAGGTTCCGTCTGAAATATGTTGTCGATTACCTCAGGTTTGATTTCGGAAGCTATACTTTCCCGATCTTTAATTTTGCGGATATGTGCGCGGTAGTCGGGACGATACTTTTGATCTGCATTATCGTATTCGGTTCAAAGTACTTCGAGAGCTTCTGGAGCCTTCTTTTCGCGAAAAGGAAAAAAGAAAATGCCGGTTGATACAAAAGTCTGCGATCAGGACGGAGTAAGGCTCGACAGCTTCGTCACGGGTGCATTTGATACTGCTTATTCCAGGTCGTTTTATAAGCGGCTGATCGATGAAGGCAGGGTCACGGTGAACGGGATCGTTATTACCAAGGCAGGAACAAAGCTCTCGGCGGGTGATACTGTCGGAGCCGATATTCCTGCGCCTGTTGAAGACGGTTCTTTTGTAGCGCAGGATATCCCGCTTGAAATTGTATACGAGGATTCCGATCTTCTTGTTATCAATAAGCCTCAGGGTATGGTTGTTCATCCTGCAGCCGGGCACAGCGAGGGAACACTCGTAAACGCGCTCCTCGCACATTGTAAGGATGATCTTTCCGATATCAACGGTGTGTTAAGACCGGGAATAGTCCACAGGATCGATAAGGATACTTCAGGACTTATGCTCGCCTGCAAGAATAATTTTACTCATCTCAAGCTTGCCGACATGCTGTCCAGACATGAGATCGTAAGAGAGTACAGAGCACTTGTTTACGGCTATGTTAAAGAGGACAAAGGCATGGTAGATGCCCCGATCGGCAGGGCTTCGACAGACAGGCGCAAGATGGCCGTAAATAAAGACGGTAAACCCGCGGTAACGCATTTTGAGGTGCTCGAAAGATTCGGCGAGATAACGGATATAAAACTTCTCCTGGAGACCGGAAGGACTCATCAGATAAGGGTCCATATGTCATATATCGGACATCCGGTGGTAGGTGATCCTGTCTATGCCCCGAGGAGAAAGAACTACGGCCTCTCGGGACAGGCGCTTCACAGCAAGGCGATAACCTTCATTCATCCGAGAACCGGAGAGACAATGCATTTCGAATGTGATCTTCCTGATTACTACAAGGCGGTCATTGACGGTTTTAAGGGCTAGATTGTTGACGAAGCATATAATTAGCATAATAATTCTTTTATAGGAGACAGCATTTGGAAGAAAGAATCGGACAGCTCATAAATACAGATCAGACTGCAGGTGTTTACGCAACAAGAGTTGCTGATTATTTTAATGTCTCCATTGAGCATGACGGTAATTCCTTTATCATCTCCGGTGATACAAAAGATGTATTGACCGCTAAGGACGCATTTACCGCTCTGGACAAGCTGTCTTCCGATTCCGAGATCGATGAGACTGATATCCAGTATCTTTTAACCATAGCCAAAGACGGAAGACTTGAAGATTTCCTGAAGACGTCAGATGAGGTTTTCTATATGACACCCTCCGGAAGAGCTGTCAAGCCAAGGACTTTGGGACAGAGATTATATGTTGATTCACTGAAGCGTTCGGAACTCGTTATCTGCTGCGGTCCTGCCGGCACAGGCAAGACATTCTTAGGTGTGGCAATGGCAGTAAAAGCATTAAAGAGCAGGGAAGTATCAAGGATAATCCTTACAAGACCTGCTATTGAAGCAGGTGAGCGTCTTGGATTCCTGCCCGGTGATATCGAGGAGAAGGTCAATCCTTATATGCGCCCGATATATGACGCGCTCTCTGCGCTTTTGGGGCAGGATATGTTCGAACGTTATTACGATAAGGGAGTTATTGAGGTATCTCCTCTTGCGTTTATGAGAGGAAGGAATCTTGATGATTGTTTTGTGCTACTGGATGAGGCGCAGAATACCACGCCGGAACAGATGAAGATGTTTCTTACGAGACTCGGTGTGAACTGCAGGGCATGTGTCTGCGGTGATTTCACTCAGATCGATCTTCCCAGGGGAATTGAGAGCGGTCTTAAGGATTCCATATCGGTATTGAACGGTGTTGAGGGTATCAGCATCGTAAGTCTGAATGATTCGGATATTGTCAGGAACAGCCTTGTTGCAAGGATTGTCAGAGCTTATGAAAATGCGAAAAGGTGATTTATGAGTAGTTCAAAGACGGCAAAACCCAAGATCCATCAGATAATTACTTTGGCGCTCGCGGCGCTGACGATCGTATTCTTTGTTTTCTACGGATCTCTTCCCGTAAGCTACGATTATGTGGTCGGTTCGATCGCAAACCAGGACATCTATGCCCCGAGATCTTTTGCCGATACATATGAGACTCAGAGAAGAGCCATAATGGCAAGAGATACCTGTGAGGATGTTTTCGTAAGATCAGATAAACAGTCACAGGAATGTATCGATCATGTCGATGATTTCTTTGATCTTGCTGAACAGGCCAGAAAGAGCGCCAGGGCGACGCAGACGCCCTTAAAGCCTGCCGACGCTGCCGAGCAGCTTTCTGTTAACGTTGAACAGACAATGGGTATCAAGATCGCTGCTGATGATATTGTCGGTTTTATTGATGCCAGCATGAGTAATACGACGTTTACTTATATCAGGGAAAAGACTACTTCAATAGCCGAACTGATCATGCTCGGAGACGTAAATGACGCTGTTCTCCCGGTAAAGATAAGTGAGTATATCGATGCGTTTTGTGAATCCAGTCCCTCGTATTCGAAATATGCTGACGCGATGACCGTTGTCCTCAGTTCGATCCTTGAACCTAATACGATCTATGACGAGAAAGCAACTGCGGATTCGGCTAATAACGCTTATAATGCGGTCCTTAATGAACCCATAATCGTCGAAAAGGGTACCAAACTCGTTGAATCGGGTTCTATTATTGATGAGCATATTTACAGCAATCTCGTCGAGCTCGAGCTTATCAGAGATTCATCATTTAACCTTGTCATCCTTGCCAGATGCGCATTGTATGTGCTTATCATATCGGCATGCACAGTCGTCTATCTTAATATTGAGCGTAAAAAAATTAAGGTAGAGACACCTGTATTCTACCTGCTTATCACGACTTTTCTTATTCCTATCGGAGTTTCCGTTTATCTCTCGACATTGTCAACGCTCCTCTGCATCGTTATATTCTTCGCTGCGGTCTGCGCTACTTATCTCGGAACTCAGAACGGTATTATCTTATCCGTGGTGAACCTGCTCTTTGTCTGGCCGATGTACGGATTTGATCCGCAGATATTCTTCATTAATATTGTCGGTATAATCCTCTGCTCGATATTTGCAGGTCGAAAAGACGAGATCATCAACAACGCCGCTCTTATCTTTTTCCCGACGATCGCGACTATTGCGACAAGCTTTGCATACAATTTCCTTATCGGTAATGCCAGAACAGAATACCTTAACGCGTTGATATTCACGTTCGTAAGCACGATCGCATCCCTGGTAGCCGCAATCGGTCTTTCACCGATCTTCGAACTTGTATGTAATGCGGCATCGCCTGTTAAGCTCATTGCTTTGAGCCAGCCGGGACAGCATCTTCTTAAGCGTCTGTTCCTTGAAGCTTCAGGTACGCATTCACATTCGATGATGGTCGCTAATCTTGCTGACTCCGCTGCAGAAGCTATCGGCGCAGACTCTCTGCTTTGTAAGGTTGCGGCATATTATCACGATATCGGCAAGCTCGAGAATCCTGAGTATTTCACCGAGAACCAGCATGGCGGTGTCAATCCTCATGACAGTCTTACCATCATGGAAAGCGTCGGCATCATCACGAGGCACCCTGAAGACGGTGTTAAGCTCGCAAAGAAGGAGAGACTGCCCAATGCCATTATCAAGATAATAGATGAGCATCACGGCACCACATACCCTTCATATTTCTACAGGAAAGCTGTGGAAGATGCCAAGGTAAAAGGTCTTGAACCTCCTGATGTAAATAATTTCAGATACAGAGGTCATATACCTTCTTCAAGAGAATCCGCTATCGTTATGATGGCAGATACATGTGAAGCTGCCGTAAGATCAATGAAGACAAGTGACGTTCAGGGAGCCGAACAGCTTATCCGTGTTCTTATCAAGGACAAGATCGACCAGGATCAGCTTATCAATTCCGGTCTTTCTTTCGATGATATCGAAAAGATCGTCATAGCCTTCAAACAGGTTTATGCCGGTGTATTCCACGAAAGGATCAAATACCCTGAATGAGGATCGATATAGTAAACAGCGCGGAAGGTTTTTCCGAAGAACAGTTGGCTGGACTTGATGAATACATCATCAGTCTGAGCGGGGCGATCATGGACGGCGGCTATGCTTCGCCACAGGTGACGAGAACTCTTAAGGATGCTTATGCCACACTGACTTTTGTTACTCCTGATGAGATCAGAGAAGTCAACCGTGAGCAGAGAGATATAGACAAGGAGACTGACTGCCTTTCTTTCCCTATGCTTGAATTAAGGGAAGGTGATTTTGCCGAGATACCTGAAAGCGGTGATTTCGAGACTGATGAAGACGGCAATCAGGTTCTTTGCTACGGCGATATTCTTATTAATCCTTTTGCCTGTGTGACCCAGGCCGGGAATTACGGTCATTCTTTCGAGCGTGAAGCGATGTTCCTTATCGCGCATTCACTCCTGCATCTTCTCGGATATGACCATATAGAACCTACGGATGAGAAGATCATGACCGACAAGCAGAAGAGGCTTATGAGGGATATCGGACTTGCTTTCGATGATGAGATTGAGGATATCTTTGAGATGGATAATCACAGGGATATTGCTGAAGCTGAAGGTCTGATCCCTGCGGGCACTCCGTGTAAGCATTGCGGTACTGTTGCTCTGCTAGGCCGTCCGAATGTCGGAAAATCAACGCTGCTCAACTATATTACCGGCATGAAGATAGCCATCGTGTCTCATAAACCGCAGACGACGAGAACAAATATCAGGACGATATATAATACTGAAGATACCCAGATAATCTTTACCGATACTCCTGGTATTCACAAGCCGACCTCAAAGATGGGCGAATTCATGGTCGACAGATCATATAAGGCCGCATTGGGAGCTGACTGTGTAGTACTGATCGCTGACGGAAGATTCCCGGATCCCGGTTCTGTCGAGAAGAGGCTTATGGAGCTTCTTAAAGACAGCAATAAGAAGGTCATTCTTGCTATCAATAAATACGATGAGGCAGGGCAGGAGAAGCTCCTTCCGCTGACTCAGAAATATTCGGAACTCTATGATTTTGAAGATATTGTTCCTATCAGCGCCAAGACAGGCAGAAATGTTGATCTTCTCTTATCCGTAATCACGAAAATGCTTCCTGAAGGACCGCGTCTTTATGACAGCGAATATATGACTGACCAGACCGAGCGCGTTATCGCGGCAGAACTTATCCGTGAACAGGTGCTTCACTATACCGATCAGGAGATCCCTCACGGAACGGCTGTTATTATCAATGAATTCAAAGAAAAGAATGATGAGGGAGAGGTCACTTCGGGTGATGACCGTACAGTTACCGTTATAAAGGCCGATATTATCTGCAACAGGGATTCGCACAAGGCGATCATTATCGGCAGGGACGGCCAGATGATCAAGCGTATCGGAACCGCCGCAAGAAGAAATATCGAGAAATTGCTGGACTGCAAGGTCTATCTTGATCTTTATGTAAAAGTCAGGAACGACTGGCAGAATAATGATGCCATGCTCGGTTCTGCCGGCTTGGGCAAAGATATTGACGAATAATGGATCCGTTTAACTGCCGCGGTCTTATAATCCGTTCAAGCGAGTATAAGGATAAGGACAGGCTTTTATCCGTCCTTACTGCTGACAGGGGCCTTATTACTATCTGCGCCAAAGGTGTTGCAAAGCCGGGGAGCTCGTTCGGATGCTTCTCTATGCCTTATATGCTCTGTGACTTTGTTGTCTCTGTATCTCACGGATACTATTATCTTAAGGACGCGTCTATTATTGAAAGCAATTCAAAGATAATGGACAGTCTTGAGCAGATGACGGTTGCGGCGCATATCTCATCATGTCTGATGGACTGCACGTTACAGACGGAAAATGCCAGGGAAGCATATGAACTTGCCGTATATGCATACTATAACCTTGCTAACAACAGGGATAAGTACCTGCTGATATATTCCGCGTTTAACTGGAGACTTCTTACTGTAGCGGGCTTTACCGTTCAGTATGATCTCGCGGAGCCTGCATACAGAGCATCAGCCGATAAACCGAACAGATATCTGATCGACATATCTGGCAGCGGCTCAGAGCATAACAAGAATTTTAACAGGCTACTTGAAGAGCCTTCTGTAAAGGCTTTGAATTATTTTTCGACGTGCGACCTGAAGAGACTTTTTACATCATCAGCTGATAAAAAGACTGAGAAAGAGCTAAAGGATTTTACGACAGACTATCTTTCGATGCATTTCGAAAAGAACTATGATTCGCTTGCCGTGCTTGGAAATCTTTGATAAGGATATACGATCAGGCATGAATGCATATGAAAAGAAATGCATTGATAACAGTATTCTCCCGGACAGTTGTATTTGTGATGAATATCCTGCCGGCGGAAAAGAATACGGGATAAACGGAAAAGCCGGAAGGTTTTGGTTTAAGAATTAACTGATTGTTCCTTATTAGTTCTATGTTATAATTCTCCTCGATTTATATAAGATGAGGTTTAATAAGCATGAAGAAAACTGACAGTTTCTTTAAGAAAATTATTGCTTCCGTTATGGCCTGTTCAATGATATTCGGCCTTTGCGCATGCGATGAAGAGGATTGGGATGATGATCAGACCGAGGAATCCGTTCCTGATGAATCAGAACCCGGTGACGGCGGCAACGGTGGCTACAGAGCTGCTGAAGTAACAGCCATGCAGATGTCCGTTAACAGGGAGACCGGTGAGATGTCGATCTTACGTCCTGAGCTCTCAGGAGAGCCGATGGGTGAAGCCGGCACATGGACTATATTTGTATATCTTTGCGGTACCGATCTTGAATCAAACGGCGGCGCTGCCATAACTGATGTTGCCGAGATGTGCATGGCTACAGAAAATTCGGATTATAAGTTTGTTATTCAGACCGGCGGTACAAACCAGTGGTATTACGACGGTATTAATGCAGACAGGATCGAGCGTTTTGTTGTCGAGAATGGCGATATCACTAAAGTATATGAAGGTGAAGACCTAGCGATGGGTGATTCGGATACTCTTGCCGATTATCTTGTCTGGGGCCTGGAGAATTATCCAGCAGACAATATGGGACTTATCCTCTGGAATCACGGCGGCGGATCCATTACCGGTGTATGCTTCGATGAGAGACACGGAGATGATGCACTTGCGCTCAGAGAGGTCGACAGCGCACTTCTGACTGCCCAGCAGTATATGACTGAGAAATGGGAGTTCATCGGATTTGACGCATGCCTCATGGGAAGTGTTGAAGCCGCTAATATCCTTGCCAACTATGCGAAATATATGTACGGGTCTGAAGAGATAGAACCCGGCGCAGGATGGAATTACACCGAGATCGGTAATTTTCTTGCTGATAATCCCGGAGCATCCGGCGCAGACCTTGGAAAGGTCGTTTGTGATTCTTTTTATCAGGGCTGTATCGATATCGGAGATTACGAGGTCTGCACACTGTCCGTAATCGACCTTTCAAAGATGGACCAGGTCGTAATGAGCTTTAACGATTTCGCGAAAGATGTTTACGAGAACGGTGAAGATGCTGACAGCCTTTCGACAATGATCCGTCAGATCGAGTCTACAGAGATCTTCGGATCAAGCGTTTCAGAGGGCGGGTGTTTTAATATGCTCGATGTTTGCGCTCTTACTGAAAGCTGCAGTGATTATTCATCTAATGTCGCTGCCGTAAGAAGCGCTGTGGATGATGCTGTTCTCTATAAGATACACGGACCGGATCATCCGGATTCCTGCGGTCTTTCTCTTTATTTCCCGGTTCAGCTTGGCGGTTCAGAGGAACTGACTGTATTCAGCGACATCTGTATCAGTCCTTACTATATGCAGTTTATTGACCGCCGTGATTTCAGCGCGTCAATCTATTACGGTGATTATGGCAGTCAGAATGCCGAGCAGGATTCCAACTATTATCAGGATACCGAGACAGGAATATGGTATTTCCTTGAAGGTGATGAATACTATGCATATGATGAGAATAGCGGAATCTACTATTACTTCAATGAAGTTACCGAGCAGTGGGAAGAAATAGCAGGCAGCGGCCTTGATGCCGAACAGTATGATTACTGCTACTCCGATCAGGTATGTTCGGATTATTCCGATGACTATTATTATGATGACAGCGGATGCTGGAACTGGAACTGCAACTATGAATATGATTCTTCCTCATGTTCATACCGCTGTGCTCCCACCCAGACTAACCGTTACGATTATGCGGATTCAATAGAGAAAACAGGTGAGAGCAATCACATTAAGTTCCTCCGCGCTCCTTCAATGGATGACCAGGGAACATACAGATTTACTCTGACAAAGTATTCTCTTGACCACTGTTCTGATGTTTACGCAATGGTCTTCATGCTTGTTGACGAGAATGAGGTTATCCTTCTCGGTGATACATATGATATCGACTGCGATTGGGAAAACGGATCATTTGCAGACCTGTTTGACGGTTACTGGCTCTCGCTTCCTGACGGTCAGAATCTTTCAATGACGATCCTTGATAAGAACGATGAGTTTGTAATCTTTACTTCTCCCGTAATGCTTAACGGTGTGGAGACATATCTCCGTATCCGTATGACAATTGCAGACGGTTCGATCGAGATCGAAGGTGCCTGTGACGGTATGACGAATGGCGGTGCTGCATCCAAGAATATCACCAAGCTCAAAGACGGAGATAAGATCGTTCCTTTGTATACAAGCATTACGCTTGATGATGATATGACGGAATCCTTGTACATGGGTGAAGAATATACCGTAAGCGGTAATGTTGAGCTTGTATACGGTCTTCTCTTTGAAGGTGATTTCCTTTACGCATTCATTATCGAAGACATATACCGTGATTACCTTATGACTGATTTCACCGCTTTCACTGTTGATGAGAATGGTGATGTCTGGTTCTATGAGGATTAATCTGATCTGATACAGAAAAAAGAACTTCAGGAACAGGGCTGTCTCTCAAGTGCGGGACAGCCCTGTTAGTTTTTGATCGCTTTTATTATATATTTCTGTCGGAAGATCAGCCGTAATACACAGCTCGGGTTATCTATCAAACATTTAAGAAATATATATGACACGATTTTTATGCATAAATAATTTATAATCATTTCAGAAATATAAAGCGAAGAAAGGAACAGCCCTATGAATCCTTCAACAACCCCTTCGCACCGTATAGGTGAAGCCCTTGTCAGAATTATAGATAAAAACGGAAATCCCGTGGCCGGTAAGGAACTTGTGCTTAATCAGAAGTCTCATGAATTTCTTTTCGGAAGCGGAGCTTTTGATTTTCTTTACTATGCCGAAATGCCCGGTGGTCCTGACAGGATCGAAAAATGGCTCGCTCTTATGAATTACGGCACTCTTCCTTTTTACTGGGGAAGATATGAACCCAAGGAGGGAGAGCCTCAATTTGAGTTCCTTATGAAAGCCGCTAAAACATTAAGAGCCAATAATGTGACTCCCAAGGGACATCCTCTTTGCTGGCATACGGTCTGTGCTGACTGGCTTATGGATTATCCGGATGAAGTCATAATGGACAAGCAGCTTGCGAGGATCAACAGGGAAGTAACGGCTTTTAAGGGTGTTATCGATTTCTGGGATGTTATCAACGAAGTTGTTATTATGCCTGTTTTCGATAAATACGATAACGCTGTAACAAGACTCTGCAAAAGATACGGAAGGGTGAATCTTGTAAAGGAAGTTTTCGCTGCTGCAAAGGCTGCAAATCCGGACGGAACTTTCCTGATCAATGATTTCAACACATCACCCAATTATGAGAAGCTTATCGAAGAATGTCTTGATGCAGGCGTTGAGATCTCCGCGATCGGCATTCAGTCCCACCAGCATCAGGGCTATTGGGGTGAGGCAAAGCTTCGTGATGTGCTAAAGAGATTCGGAAGATTCGGTCTGCCGATCCATTTTACTGAGAATACTTTGATCTCCGGTGAGATAATGCCTGCTTATATTGAGGACCTTAACGACTGGCAGGTTGATGAATGGCCTACAACTGAAGAGGGTGAAGCAAGACAGGCAAGAGAATGGGAAGAGATGTACAGGATCCTCTTTGCAGATCCCAACATCAAGGCCATTACAGGCTGGGATTTCGCTGACGGAGCATGGCTCAATGCGCCTTCAGGTCTTGTCACAAAGGATAACAGATGCAAGCCTGCTTATGATAAGCTCTTAAGCCTTGTTAAGGGCGAGTGGTGGACAAAAGGCGAGGTAATCCGTACAAACAGCGACGGCCTTGTTACAGTTAAGGGTACAAAGGGTACTTATGAGATAGAAGGCGTCAACGGCGTAATCACGGTTGGTTCCGAGCCTTCTGAAACAACACTGGTAATGTAATAAACCGGTATGGAGGATCTCAGATCTTCCAGTGATCAGGATAGAGCATGATATATTCGGGCTTTGCGAGTCTTTCATCTATGAGGAGCGCGAAGCCCGTATCATTCTCGGTTCTGATAACACGGCCGACAGCCTGAAGGACTTTCTGCCATCCGGGGAATCTGTAAGCGAAAGAGAATCCGTCACCGAATTTCTCCGAGTAGTAATTGCTTAATATCTGACGTTCGGGAGTAATCTTGGGCAGTCCTACGCCGACAATGACCACGCCGGTGAGCTTATCTCCGACAAGGTCAATGCCCTCACCGAAGTGACCTCCTAATACCGCTGCACCGATAAGAAGTCCGTCGTAAGGTTCACTGAAGCTCTGCAGAAATTCATCTTTCTCGACACCAGTCATATCCGTGACCTGGGTGATTATCTTATAGCCCGTGATGCCTCTTTTGTTAAGTTCTGTCCCGATCTCCGGCATTATCTGGTTCATGTACTCGAATGAAGGGAAGAATATCATATGGTTGCCGGTCCTTCCGGCAAGGCAGTCAGTGATCTTTAATACAAGATCATATCTGGTTATAGAACGGTTCTTATATGTTGTTGAAATATCAGAGTCGATCATTATCTCGAGATTTTCGGGCGGGAAGGGCGAAGGAAGCCTTAAGAAGGATGAATAGTCGCAGTCAGGCCCTACAAGGCAGTTCCTGTAATACTCGTATGGCGTAAATGTAGCCGAAAAGAATATGACCGACATACGGTCCTTGATTATATAGTCCAGCTTTGCCGCGCAGTCAAGGCAGTCCAGGGTTACCGTGATATCACCGTTGTCCCGTGATGCCGTCGTTATATATGCGTTGTCGAAATAATGCTCCAGTACAGTAAGGAAAAACCTTGCTTCAAAGAAGAATTTGACCGCAGTTCTCCTGCAGACACCCTGTTCGAGATTATCCAGGATGGGTGACAGATTCCTTATCGTGAACCAGAGCTTCGCATAGAGCTGCCTTGGCGGCTGCCTCATGGCTTCCCAGTTCTCTGTCATTAAGACTTTATTCTCATCTGCCTGTTCCATCAGTTTGAAGCCGGAACTTGAGGAATCGAAGCACGTTCCGATATTCACGAAATAATTGCGGAGCTGGTGGAGCATCGTCTCGATCTTGGTGTTGCGGCCCTTGAAATCTTTTATCATCTCGTCGATAAGACTTAACGAGAACGAGGCGGAGAACATATCGCGGCCTCTGTCTATCATGTTGTGAGCCTCGTCGACAAGGACAGCGATCCTCTGGTTGCCCGGTTCTTTAGAAGCAAGTGAAACCCTTGGGCTGAAGATATGGTTATAGTCGCCGATGACAACGGTGCAGTAATTCATTGTATCGATCATGAATTCGTGCGGACAGATGCCGTGTTTCAGGGCGATCTCCGTGATCTTCTCGGGCGTGATGTTGTCGATCAGCAGAGATTCAGCCAAAGCGTCCTTGAGCTTTCCGTAGTAATCTTTGGCAAGAGGACAGAATTTGGCATCACATTCAGTTCCGAACGGGCACATCTTTTCCTTGGATCTCAGCGTTATGGATCTTAATATAAGACCCTGTCTGCGCATCTGGTTAAGCGTGGCTTCTGCTACTCCTCTGGTGGCCTCTTTTGCAGTCAGATAGAAGATCTGGTCATATCTGTTCTTGATAAGTCCTTTTACTGCAGGGTAGAGCACTGAGACTGTCTTTCCGATGCCCGTCGGAGCCTCGACAAAGAATGCCTCCCCGGAATTCAGCGCCAATAGGGCTTTCTTCATGAATTCCTTCTGGCCCGGTCTTATGCTATCGAATGGAAACCTTATAGTTGTAACGCTGTCCATCAGACTTGACTGATAGTCGAGCAGCGTCTTTGCGAAAACACAATATTCCGCACAGGTTTCTTCCCAGAAGCTCTCAGCTTCCTCAAATGACATCGTGTATGTGTTCTCATAACTGTCGAGAGTCGTGATGGACACATATCTCAATGTCAGCGAGATGTCCAGCGTATCCGAATTAGTGAGAAGATACATTGCTCCATAGAGCTTTAACTGGGTTACATGCTCCGGGCGGACAAGCGCCTCAAAGCTCTCTTTGGTCGAGTTGAATGATTTGATCTCGAAAAGCATCGGCGTTTTGCCGTTTTCGAGCATCATGGCATCGAACCTTCCGTTGACGGAAAGGCATATCCCGTCTTCGGAGATGAAGTCATAAAGCAGAGCTTCCTCAGTAACGACAATATCCCCGTAAGCCTTTTTCAGGTCGGAAAAGACCCTCTGATGGAGCCTTGTTCCTTCAACTGCCGATACAGAGCCGTAAGACCCGCCGGCAAGATTGCCGCGGCGTGAAATATAGGCTGCAAGATCTGTAACGGAGACGCTAATTTTGTTCATATTGAGATTATAACCTAATGAAGATATATGTCCTTATTGAAAATTAATTCTTCTTGTTATACAATCAAACGCGCACGCAGATGTGGTGGAATTGGCAGACGCGCTAGCTTCAGGTGCTAGTGGGAGCAATCTCGTGCGGGTTCAAGTCCCGCCATCTGCACCAAATTTCAAGGCTCTTCATGGTTGTTCGTGGAGAGCCTTTTTGTTAGTAATTATACGGGTTTGATGAACTTTATCATGTTTTATTGTTTTTTATCTATTTTCTTCTTTTTTACAGTTTTGTGATTAAGTGGTAGTAAAAATGATAGTAAAATTAGAAATATGTGGCTTTGGCTGTATTTATTTGTGTTATTGGTGCATTATGAAACTTTTTTCGGCCAATTTACAAGATTATGGCTTTTTAAGTAGAAGCAAGGTGTTTGTATATGAAATGCAGTAATTGTGGTTCTGATGTAAAAGATGGATTGAAATTCTGTGAAGGATGCGGAAATAAGATTAATTCTGAGGAATCTGACCGTGTTCAGGACGTCAATACCGATTTTTCTTCAACATCAAAACCAAATCAAGGCGGCATGTCAAAGAATCTGATTATTACAATAATTGCCTCAGCGGCAGCTGTTGTAACTATCATATTTTTTATAGCTATATTTGCCGGGATAGGTACAAGCAGAGCAAATAATTATAATGGTGATCTTAATGTTGGTAATAATCCCTTTAGCAACAATGTCACAGATACTACTCAAGAATTAATTCCTGTTATTGATGTTATCAATATGGAATATCCGGATGCTGTTAAGGCACTTTCCGATGCAGGATTTACAAACATTACATCGGATGTCCAATCTCCTGCAGATGATGAACGTTGGATCGTTGTTAATCAAAGTGTTGCGGCTGGAGAAGAAGTATTAGCCGAAGAGAATATTATTCTCTCTTGTGTTAAGCGGTGCTATCTATATTTGGACATTACATCGGAGAATAATCTCGTTTTCAGTAAATATTCTATAACTGTATCTTTGGACGGAACAACTATAGGAACAGTAGATAACGGAGGAGTTATTACATATTTAGCTGATGTAGATTGCGGAGAGCATAATCTTTCGTTTTGCAGATCAGATACTTCTGTCCCTAATCAATCAAAAACATTGACTGTGCAAAAGGATACAACATACTCATGTAAACTGTCTCATGGCGGTGGTTATATTGAAATAAAGAATGAGGATATTCAGTTTAATATTGACAAAGCCTCTCTTGAAGTAATAGATGTGATAGATATTCCGCTTAGCGATGCAAAGAGTAAACTTAAAAGCAATGGATTTACAAATATAATAACTGATCCCGCTGATATTGCTGGTGAATCAAGTTGGATTGTAACATCTCAAAGTATTGCTCCCGGTACTTGTATTGATAAAAATGAATCTATTCTGCTTGGCTGTGTCAGTGGAAATGATTACTTTGCATATTATATTGGTAAAAACCCAAATGAATGTGACAAGATGGCAGAAGGATCCTGGTATAAGATTACATATAAAAAAGATTCTTTTACTACATATGATCTATCATTATTGAGTGAAAGAGGAAAAGAGGATTATATTGTATCTTCTGTCAGTTATTTGGGTGGAAGCAAGGAACTTAATCTTTATCTTGATTATATTGGCCCAACACCAGTTCCTACAGCAACTTCTACTCCGATGCCGACTAATAATACAACTAGAACGACAACTGAAACTACATCAAAATCAGTTGATTATTCAACTAATGATTATGAAACAGCAAGAAATGGTAACTCTGGGGTTTATTCCTACAAAATGTCAGGCTCCAATTATGATACATATTTAATTATCGATTTCGATGAAGGTTTTGTTTATTATTTTCTTGATTGTGACGGAATATGCGACAAAATGAAAATAGATTCTGGCGATCTTAATAGTCGGCTATTTTTCTACCAGGATGATGGAGAAAATTTTGTTTTATATGCGGTCAATTTTGCGTATGAAAGACGCCCTGAGCATTTAAAATACCATGATGAAGATGGTTTCATTTCGGATTTCTATTCTACGAATCTAGATAGAGCTCTTGCATTAAGAGATACAAAAGAAATCTATGATTACTACTGATGGCTTATGATTATTATCTTTGACTATTTCGAGACATTGCTTAACAGCAAAAGCATTGATTTTAACCGAGGTCTCAAAGTCCTGTGGGAGAACTATTATCAGGACAAGTGTACATTTGAGGATATGAAGGAATACGGTGAGGAATTGTTCCGCCAGCTTATGTTAAGACATGCTGAAGGCAGGGAATTTCCGTTCGTAAAGGAAGAGATTACTTCGTTTGCCGGACGATTCGGCGGGGACAAAACCCATATGAGCGCGGATGAGGAAGCTGATTTCCTGATGCTGTGCAATGAATTTGAACTTGATCCTGAAATGGAAAGCTTACTTGAAGAATGCAGGCAGAAAAATATTCCGATGTATGTTCTGTCGAACAGCAGCTTCAGCGGAGCGGCTCTTATGGAAGTCCTTAACAGGTTCGGCATAGGCAAATACTTTAGCAAGTTGTGGTCCAGTGCGGATTTTGGAAGGATAAAGCCCTGCAGTGATTTCTTTGAACTCGCGATAAGCTATGCATTGACAGAAAACCCTCAAGAAGCCAGAAAAGACATCAGTTTTATCGGTGATATATACGAGACGGATGTTGAAGGCGCATATAATGCCGGAATTAAAAGTGTATGGCTTAACAAAAACGGCGGAACCGATGAGAAAGGCCTTGCAACATATATATGCTCTTCTGCAGGGCAGCTTGCCGGTATATTGCCGGGTTAATTATTCCCTTAATGATAGAATTGCAGTGTGCGAAAATGTTTTTCGCGCGGGGATAATAGAAATATGATGGGAGAATAGTATGAAAAGAACAAAGATAGCTTCACTCGCATTGTGCGCATTTGTGGCTCTTGGAACGCTTGCCGGATGCAGTTCATCTTCAGGGAAAGACGGAACCTCTGAGAGCACTACAAGAGCTTCAACTGCCGGAGCAACTTCAGAGACTACAGTGCTTTCACCAATAACGGCGGAAACGTCTGCAGTTGTTGCGGCGGAATCCGAAGAGTTTCCTTTAAGCCCGGAGTCTCCGGAGGTTGTAGTTATTGAATCTGCACCTGTTGTTGAACCTGCAATTGACGAAAACTTAGTTTTAGATGCCGAACTTCAGGAATATGCCAATACATTTATCACTAACTTTGTCGAACAATATTTTCAGGATTATGAAAGGGATTACGATAATATCGAACAGCGCCTCGATTTTGTTCATATTTATCTGAAGATCAATTCCTCGAATTCGGTCGGTTATGAACAGAAGGGTGATCTCAGTTATGAGACTTTTTCGACAGCAAAAGCTCAGAGCGTTATTATCAGATATTTCGGAGCTGCTCTAAGCGATGAAGACTGCAAGGCCTTGAATGCTCCGCCTTCAACTTATGGTGACCAGCCCGCCGGACCGTTCTATGAGGATGGAAAGATCTGGTATCAGGCAGGAGCAGGCGAAGGCTACAATCAGATCGGCATTGTCAACGGGATTTATAATAACGGTAACGGGAACCTGACTTTGGACTTTACCATCTATTCGATCGATATGGAGACATTCTGGGATCTGAGCAGCAGTGACCTTAAGGCATATTACAGTCTGACACCTTATGAAGCAGATAATAACAGTACGCTTACGAAGGGAAGAAGCGGCAGGGCTGTAGTCGGTGTGGCTCAGTCAGGCGATTATTATCTGATCTCATACGATACATAATATTTGTCGGGTAAACATATACTGAATGAAGGGTGTTAAGTCCGGCGAATAAAGTTATACTAGTTAAGTATCATTTTTCAAACAAAATAAGAAACAGCGAGGTTCCCTATGTACAATCTGTTCATCAACACAGGAAAAGAGTTAGGACACATCAATCCTGAGATCCAGGGCCATTTTTCCGAGCATCTCGGAAGATGCATCTATGAAGGCATCTATGTCGGTGAGAACTCGGATATCCCGAATACCAACGGAATGCGAAATGATGTCGTTGAGGCATTGAAAGAGATGAAGATTCCGGTCCTGCGCTGGCCGGGCGGATGCTTTGCAGATGAATATCACTGGAAGGACGGCATCGGTCCCAAGGAATCACGTAAGAAGATGATCAATACCAACTGGGGCGGTGTTACCGAGGATAACAGCTTCGGTACTCATGAGTTCATGGAACTGGCCGAGCAGCTCGGCTGCAAGACATATATCAACGGCAATGTCGGAAGCGGCACAGTAAGAGAGATGAGCGAGTGGGTTGAGTACATGACCTTTGACGGCGTATCACCGATGGCTGATCTCAGAAGAGCCAACGGCAGGGAAAAGCCGTGGACAGTTGATTATTTCGCGGTAGGTAACGAGACATGGGGGTGCGGCGGAAACATGGTTCCCGAGTACTATGCAAACCTCTATAAACAGTACCAGACATTCGTCAAGAACTACGATCAGAACAAGAAGATCAAGAAGCTTGCAGTAGGTCCTACCGATAAGGATTACAACTGGACAGAGACACTTTTGCGTGAGTGCTTCAGACAGCAGGGATCATTCCCGCAGAATTTCGGATACATGGACGGTCTCACGCTCCATTATTACACCCTTCCTTATGACTGGGATCACAAGGGAAGCGCAACCGGATTCAACGATAAAGAATGGTACATGACGCTTGCAAAGACTTTCGCTATGGAGGAATTCATCGAAAAGCATTCCGCTATCATGGACAGATATGATCCTGACTGCAGGATCGGTCTCATGGTTGATGAGTGGGGCACATGGTATGACGTTGAGGAGGGAACCAACCCGGGCTTCCTCTATCAGCAGAACACCATAAGGGATGCCCTTATCGCATGCATCAATCTCAATATCTTCAATAAGCACTGCAAGAGAGTAAAGATGGCTAACATCGCCCAGCTTGTTAACGTTCTGCAGGCTGTAATCCTCACAGAAGGCGATAAGATGATAAAGACGCCTACTTATTATGTTTTCAAGATGTTCAGCTGCCATCAGGACGGTGAGCTTCTTGAAAGCTCCGTCAATACTGACAAGATCGGTCTTGAGGATCAGTACATGGTACCGAACCTTCATGAATCAGTATCAAAGGGCAAGGATGGAAAGATCCATATCACATTGGGCAATCTTTCCTGCTCTGAAGCTTATGATGTCAGCAGTACACTTATGGGAAGCGTTATCAAGTCCGTTAAGGCCACGATCGTCGGCGGAAAGATGGATGATCACAATACGTTTGACGAGCCGGATGTCGTAAGCGAGAAGGTTTTCGATGCCGTTACCTTCGAAGGCGACAAAGTAAGCTTTAAGATCCCTGCTTCCAGCGTAATGCATATCGAAGTAGAGATGTGAGATGCCGAAGATCTGCACACGCTGTCTGCTGCGTGACTTCAGCAAGGAACAGTACGAGAAGATAATAGTTGAAGGAATCAAAGCTCTCCCTGAGGGGGAGCTTGTTCCTGATGACGTGGTTTCAGAAAGGCTTTCAATCTGTCAGGAGTGCGAAAAGATCAACCGCGGGACATGCCTTGCCTGCGGCTGTTTTGTCGAGATAAGGGCAGCGACAAAGAAGGGAAAGTGTCCGTACCGGAAATGGTGAACGGCGATGTCTTTGGCGTTGGATTCCGGCAGATTTCCCGGCGGCTGCCGTGAGAACCGCCGTGATTTTGAGGGTAAGTATGTATAATCCCGGCAAAACTCCAGGCGGCTGCCGTGAGAACCGCCGTGATTTTGAGGGTAAGTATGTATAATCCCGGCAAAACTCCAGGCATGCGCCGGGCAAACTGACGGGATTTTTAAGAAAAACAGCAGAATGCGGGCAAAAAGTGCGGCGACCGCCCATACTTTTGCCCATGTTTTTACGATAATTGAAGTGGTAACGTAAAAGTAGACACTTTTTTCAGGAATATATACACCTCTAAATTTTTAAGCTGCATAATCTAAGTATTAGTAAACGGAGGTGCATTTATGTTCGGCAGCAAAGAAGACAGATTAGCCATTGGCAAACGA
>JAEEGL011312548.1_pt1 | contig 20709 bp, 18 predicted proteins | sample 9134231 | NCBI WGS metagenome assembly JAEEGL01 (sample SAMN16246548, study PRJNA631951) | gut metagenome | biome: gut microbiome; feature: rumen; material: fiber-attached | host: Bos | place: Iran: Karaj | collected 2018-10
AAAGAGCTTGATGGCCAGGGCTTCATTGACCAGCTGGCAAGCGCTATCAGGTAATCATTATCTGACAGACGCGGATACCACACGGTATCATATGTAAAACATGAATAACGGCCTTTCCCGTTTCTCCCAATGAGGATGGGAGAGGCCGTTTTTTTCCAATCATTTTCCTGATTACGGAAGGATATGATCAGGCACAAGAAGAGTAAACCTTTTACCATTATCGCATTTCTGCTTCCGGCACTTATCCTGTTCTTAGGCATATTGATCTGGCCGATCATTGCTTCGGTTCATCACAGCTTATATACTTATCCTACTTTTTCGGATCCGGGTGAGTTTGTCGGATTTAAGAACTACACAGATCTTTTTTCACCGCAGTATGATTTCGGAAGAGCCGTTTTGAACGCACTTATCCTTGCGGCTCTGTCAGTATTTATCCAGCTGCCTCTGGCTCTCGGCCTTGCGCTTATGCTGGGTAAAGGAATTAAAGGCGAACGTTTCTATCTCTCAGTATATTTTGCACCGGTTCTGATCTCAGCGGTCGTTATCGGTATGCTGTGGGAGAAAATATACAATCCCATTTACGGTCTTGCTACCAAGGCTGCTGAAGCTCTCAGTATTTCAATTCCTCCTGAGGGACTTCTGGGAAATCCGAAGACGGCTCTTCTTGCTGTTTTCATTCCTACGATATGGCAATACGTCGGCTATCACATGCTGCTGATGTACGCAGGTATCAAGGGCGTATCTCCGGAACTCCGCGAAGCTGCAATGCTTGACGGCGCTACACCCGGACAGGTCGACAGATATGTGGTTATTCCTACGATCAAGCCGATCATCAAGGTAAGTATCATATTTGCCATCACGGGATCACTTAAGTCGTACGATTTGATCAAGGTATTTGCAAAAGATGCCTACAATTGTTCTTACAAGGTTCCGAGTTTGTTGCTCGTCAGATATGCATTTCATAATGCGGGTGGTATAGCAAGTGCCATTGCGGTCATCATGATCATAATGTGCTTCGCATTTGCTATCCTCATAAACTGGTTGTTTAAGGAGAGAGATTTGTATGGCAAGAAGTGATGTTTTTTCATATAACACAGAGATGTACATTGTTAAGAAAACGAATAAATTCGTTGAAGCACTGATATATGTCGGACTGGTAATCTGGCTTCTCATTGACCTGTTCCCGCTTTACTATCTGCTTACTTTCTCTTTTAAGAGTTCCAAGGAGATCACGGGAACAAACGTTATCGGTCTTCCCAAAGAGTGGCTTTGGAGCAACTACGCCAGAGTATTCCAGTTAGGTAAAAAGACCGGAAAACCCGCTATGAGGCATTTCTTTGCTAACGGCGGTATCGAGAAGTGCTTCTCAAACAGTGTTCTGATCGCTGCGGCTACGATCCTCATATGTCTGGTTGCAGGACTTATGGCTACATATGCGATCACCAGGATAGCCTGGAGGGGAAGCCAGACTTTGAACAGCATATTTATGCTCGGTATCACGATTCCGATGCACGTTGCACTTTATCCGATCTATTCCGCATTCGGATCGATGCATATCTTAAAAAGCTATGCTGCTCTCATTATTCCGTACGCGGCGTTCTCGCTATCGATGGCGATAATGGTCTGTACCGGCTTCATGAACGATATACCAAAAGAATTGGATGAATCGGCCTGCATTGACGGATGCGGCGCGTGGGGAACTTTCATCCACATCATAGTTCCGCTGATGAAACCCGCGCTTGCTACAATGGGTATCTACATCTTCCTTCAGTGCTGGAACGAGTTCATGTTCTCGAGCGTATTTGCAAATGAAGCACACTATACACTGCCTGTTTTCGTTTCGAACTTAAAGGGCAGCAACATCACCGACTGGGGACTTGTAGGAGCGGGCCTTGTGCTTGCGACATTCCCGATGCTCATCACATACGTCTTCATGAGCAGACGTATCCAGGAGAGCTTCATGGTCGGCGCAGTAAAGGGATGATCGTTTTTATTCCATAAATTATGATAAAATAAGATTCGGCGTACTTAACGCGCCGAATCTTTTTTATAAGGAGGACTATATGGCAGCTAAGAACAGAGGACAACTGATTAAAGAGGCCCGTACGGCCGCAGGCATGACTCAGGAGCAGCTTGCAAAGAAATTCAAAGGACTTACCGCTTCTGACATAAGCAAGGCAGAGCGTAACGAACTTGCTCTCACCAATGACCAGGTCAAGGCGATCGCCAAGGCTACAGGCGTGACACAGAAATCCCTTCTGGATGCACCCGTTCCCAAGAAGGCATCATCCAAGCCCAAGACTTCCTCATCAGGCAAAACCTCATCTTCAGGCAAGAAGACATCCTCTTCAAGCAAGAAGAAGACATCATCATCGTCTTCGTCATCGTCATCATCTTCGTCAGGCACTTCCATGAAGGTGACTGCAGCCGAGAAGAAGCTCATACAGTTATACCGCGCAGCCGATGCAGATACCAAGAAAGCGGCCCTGGCTCTTCTTAAGAAAGATAAAAACGACGAGATCGGCGGAATACTCGGATCGCTTATAAACAATTCCGATATCAAAGACGCCCTCTCAGGTCTTCAGTCCCTGCTGTAAGGATAAACTGACCGGCAGGATTTACAGGAAAAAGGATAGATCATGAAAAAAGGACTGGTTTTGGAAGGCGGCGCGATGCGCGGCATGTTCACATGCGGTGTCATGGACGTGTTTATGGAGCACGGGATTGCTTTTGACGGAGCTGTCGGAGTATCCGCAGGCGCTTGCTTCGGGATCAATTACAAATCACATCAGATAGGACGCCCGCTCCGCTATAACAAGAAGTACTGTAACGACCCGCGCTATGTGAGCTTAAGGTCTCTGTTTACGACAGGCGACCTGTATAACGTGGAGTTCTGCTACGATACGCTCCCTTTTGAATTGGACGTATGGGACTCGGAAACTTTTTATAAAGATCCGATGGAGTTTTACTGTGTGGTTACGGACGTGCGCACCGGTAAGCCTGTATATCATCTGTGCGACAGTACTCCGAAAGAAGACATAGAATGGATCCGTGCATCAGCCTCGATACCTGCAGTATCAAGACCTGTACCGATCCGCGGAAATAAATACTTAGACGGCGGAATGTCTGATTCCATACCGCTTAAGTTTATGGAAGATAAGGGATACGACCGTATCGTGGTCATAGAAACACAGCCCGGCGATTATGTGAAAGAACCGCAGAAGAATATGCCGCTCCTAAAAGCCGCTCTTCGCAAATATCCGGCCATGATAAGCACTCTTGAGACCAGATATGTGATGTACAACGAAGAAAAGAAGTACATCCGCGACCGCGAGCAGACAGGCGACGTACTGGTAATCCGTCCAAAGGCGCCTCTTCATATAGGCGCATCCGAGAAGAATCCCGCAGAACTTGAACGGGTATATCTTCTCGGCCGTGTCGAAGCGGGACGCCGTATCGCTGAGGTCAGGGATTTCCTGTCCGTACAGTCATCTGAAGATACCGGCAAAACGGACGATTCTTCTGATTCCGATGCTTCCTCTCAGGATACATAAGTATCGACTGCGCCGGGAAGGCACGCTCTGTCATCTATATAGTAGTCGCAGGTGATCTTGCGGGAGTTGTTGCCGTATTTCTCGACTATCTCGGGAAGATTGTCATTGATGGCATCAAACTCCAGATGATGTTCAAAGCACCATGAGACCGCAAGCTCCAAAGCTTCGCCTGCCCTGCAGGTCCAGAGTATGAGCTTATTGCCCTGAGCCTTCCAATTCTTCAGATATTCTATGAGTGTGGTATTGGGTTCGCCGGTATCGGGCCAGTTGGAATAGCAAAGCGTACCGTCGAAATCAACCGCTATGATCCTGTAATCGTCCATGTAGTCACCTCCGATGCGGGGTCAAACGCATGTGCGGCAAACATATGTTTGCATATATACAATATTAGAACACCTGTTCGTAAAAATCAACTACAAGATATGGTATGTCAGGGTGTGAAAAGGACATAATCAGACATATCGGAGAAATAAATCGTCTTAACTTGCTAAATCAGGTGTGTATATGTGGAGTTTTATGTTGTATCATTGAATCATCGTAAATGATTCTTTTTCACGAAAGGAGAGAAAAATGGATATTACACTGGAAGCTGTAGAAAAGGTTATGGAACTTACGGGTGTTGAATATCAGGCAGCCAAGGAAGCTCTTCAGAAGGCAGACGGAGATGTTGATGAGGCTATTAAGCTGATACAGCCCAAGACAGGAACATTCGAGGAAGAGACCAAGAAGGCTATCGAGAAGCTTAAAAAGACCGTATCCGAAGGCAATGTGGATAAGATCCAGATCCGCAGAGAAGACGAGATCCTCCTCAGCATCCCTGTTAACGTAGGCATCGTGGGCGGTATCTTAGGTCTGGCAGCAGCTCCCTGGGCGCTGATCGCAGGCGCTATCGCAGCATTCGGTTTCGGATGCAAGCTCGAAGTTGTTAAGAAGGATGGTACCGTTGATACCGTTGACGAGGTTGACGGTGAGGAATGATCCCGGAAAGCGCTGAAAATCAAGTAATTACTTGACGATTCAGCTCATACAGTTCATAATCAAACAGGTGCGGTTTACCGCACCTGTTTTTCACATTGCGCGGATGAGCGCATCGTTTTTTGTGAATGTGAGGAGAGATTATGTCAGAGAATACCAGAACCAGAGAGAATTTCGGAAGCAGACTCGGATTTATCTTAGTCAGCGCAGGCTGCGCCGTAGGTATAGGAAACGTATGGAAGTTCCCTTATGTTACGGGCATGAACGGAGGAGCGGTATTTGTTTTATTCTATCTGCTTTTCCTGCTTCTTATGGGAATTCCCGTAATGACGATGGAGTTTGCCGTAGGACGTGCAAGCCGCAGGAGCGCAGTATCCGGATATAAGGCGCTTGAGAAACCCGGCCACAAATGGCATATCCACGGATGGTTTTGTATCGCAGGCTGCTATCTGCTGATGATGTACTACACCACCGTATCGGGCTGGATGCTTGATTATTTCTACAAGTTTGCATCAGGTACTTTTGAAGGCATCAGCAATGAGGAAGTGGGCAATGTCTTCGGCGAGATGCTTTCTGATCCTACCGAGATGGGTATATTCATGGTGCTCACGGTCATCGCCGGATTTGCAGTTCTTTCTTTCGGTGTTCAGAAGGGCCTTGAGAAAGTCAATAAAGTCATGATGATCGGCCTTCTTCTTCTGATCGCGGTTCTGGCAATTCATTCACTGACTCTTGATAATGCGGCAGAGGGTGTGGGATTTTATCTTTTGCCTGACTGGAACAGAGCCAAGGAAGCCGGTTTATGGAACGTGATGTCAGCAGCGATGAACCAGGCATTCTTTACACTGAGCCTCGGTATCGGAGCGCTTGAGATATTCGGAAGCTATATGTCTGATGAAAAGACACTTACAGGAGAAGCAATCAGGGTTTGCGCGCTTGATACGTTTGTAGCGATTCTTGCAGGTCTCATCATCTTCCCTGCATGCTTCAGCTTCGGCGTAGAGCCCGATGCAGGTCCTTCACTGATCTTCATCACGCTTCCCACCGTATTCATGAACATGCCCGGCGGACGTATCTGGGGTACGCTGTTCTTCGTATTCATGACGTTTGCAAGTTTCTCAACGGTTACGGCTGTGTTTGAGAACCTGATAGCATATCTTGAAGACGAGTTCGGATGGACCAGGGGACGTTCCGTAGCAGTTAACCTGATCTTTATCCTGGTAGCAAGCATTCCCTGCGTACTCGGTTATAACATCTGGAGCAACCTCCACCTGATAGGCGGACGCGACGTGCTCGACTCGGAAGATTTCATAGTAAGCAACCTGCTTCTTCCGTTCGGATCACTGATATTCGTATTGTTCTGTGCTACTAAGTTCGGATGGGGATTTGATAAGTATATTGCAGAAACCAACAAGGGAGAAGGGCTCAAGATGCCCATGTGGCTTAAGCCCTACTTTAAATTCGTTCTCCCTGTACTGGTATTGATCATTGCGATCGGGGGACTGATTTAGGTTCCCTAAATAAGTCCGACTGATTTAGGTTCCCTAAATAAGTCCGACTGATTTAATCTGAAGTTAATTCTTCGAGTTTTTCGCGGTCTATCTTGCCCTCGGCGATAGTATTTGCAACCCACAGCTTGAGTGCTTCGACTGTAAGGTCGATCTGCTCAAGCTGTTTTTGTATGTTTATAAAATCGGGCAGCTCATCGTCCGATACTTCACCGTCGGCGGTGATGTCGATCAGACGGTCTTTCTGTCTGTCGAGGGAATTGAGGGCAGAGAGCATTCCGAGGACTATCTCCGAAAGAGAAGACATCCTGACTTCCGGAACGGAATCCTGTCCTATCCTGCATTCGTGAGTGCAGTAGTAATTGCAGAGTTCCGGCTTCTTGTATGCTTCGGCCATATCCACGACATCTTCGGGATATATCGCTGTCTTGCCTGTCTCCATTTTTTCAAGTCTGCTCTCGCTTATGGTGCCGATGAGCTCGCTTGCCTGAGCTCTGGTCAGACCTGCATTCTCACGTGTCTCGAAATAGATGTTTTTGTTTGTTTTTATTGATTTTTTTCCCATGGGACTATCATACAACAAATTGTCTTTTTAGTGAATAAATATGGTAAGATAAGTTATGTGTGAGCAAATACGAGGTTGGGAAATCACAGATGAAATTAAAGGAATGTCTTGAGAAAAAAAGAGCATATATAATCGCCGAAATGAGCGCAAACCACGGCGGGGATTTAGAGCAGGCATTAAAGATCGTGGAAGAAGCTGCAAAGGCCGGCGCTGACTGTATCAAAACGCAGACCTATACCGCGGATACGCTGACCATAGACTGCAAGAGCGAGGCTTTTAACATCCACGGCGGACTCTGGGACGGCTACAATCTGCATGACCTGTACAAGGAAGCCTACACCCCCTGGGAGTGGATGGAACCAATCAAAAGAAAATGTGAAGAGTGCGGGATCGATTTCCTCTCTACGCCTTTTGACAACTCGGCAGTTGATTATCTTGAAAACATCGGCGAGGAGTTCTACAAGGTCGCTTCTTTTGAAGTTACGGACATCCCGCTCATCAGACATATAGCAAAGACGCATAAGCCGATCATCATGTCGGTCGGCATGGCGAGTGAAGAAGATATTGAAGACGCCGTATCGGCTATCCGCGCAGAGGGCAATGAGGATATCATCCTGCTTAAATGCTGCAGCGCATATCCAAGCGTATCGGGCGATTTAAATCTTAAGACCATTCCCGACATGAGCGTTAAGTTCGGTGTTCCGACGGGACTGTCAGATCATTCCATGGGACATACGGCAGCTGTTGCTGCTGCGGCTCTCGGCGCTTCTGTCATCGAGAAACATTTCTGCTTAAGCAGGGATATCCCGACTGCGGATTCGGCATTCAGCATGGAGCCTGCGGAATTTGCCGAGATGGTAAAGGCTGTGCACGATGCGGAGCTTGCGCTTGGCGAGGTTAAATACGGCCCTTCCGAAAAAGAGAAAGAAAGCTTAAACCTCAGGCGTTCATTATTTATAGTAAAAGATGTGAATGCGGGCGACGAAGTGACGGCGGAAAACATCCGAAGCATCCGCGCCTACAACATGTCGGGCATAAAACCGAAATTCTATGATGAAGTCATGGGCAGACGCTTTAAGAGCGATTATCCTGCCGGTACACCGTTAGATTGGAGCAGCCTTGAATAAGATAGCGATACGTGTAGATGCCAATGAAACGATAGCGACCGGCCATGTCATGCGCTGCCTTACGATAGCGGGCGCGCTGCGCACGCTCGGAGCCGAAGTATTCTTTGTCTCGGCAGACGATCAGATCGCTCCTTATGTACAAAAGGGTGATTATGCGCACAGGATCCTTGATACGTTCTGGGATGACATGGAAGCAGAAACCGATACTCTTATCGATTTCCTGAGATCCGAAGACATATCCGTTCTTCTGGTGGACAGCTACAGCGTTACATATGATTATTTCCGCGTATTAAAAGAGGCGGGGATCCGCGTGATGTACATGGACGACGTATGCAAGGCGGTCTATCCGGTCCATGCACTTGTAAACTATTGCCCGTCCGCAGCTTCTTTGGGATACAACAGCATGTACGGCGATGAGACGGGATTGTATCTGGGTTCTTCGTACATACCCTTAAGAGAACAGTTCGGACAGGGTATTATAAGCAGCGGCGACGGTCTTTTGGTCACTGCAGGCGGGGCGGACAGCCTGGGACTTACCGACATCATCGTAAGGAACGTCTTAACCGAGCGCGGACTCGGCTATTCAGAGGCGGATCACGCACGCATCCATCTCCTTGCGGGCAGATTTTACAATGCATCCGAAGAGATGAAGGGTTATATAAGCGACGGTCTGGTGATCCTGCATCAGAGCGTTGACAACGTGGCGCAGATCATGTCGGGATGCAGGGCTGCGATATCATCGGCCGGCACGACTCTGTTTGAGTTAAGCGCAGTCGGCGTTATCACCGCAAGCTATGTTTTTGCGGACAATCAGATGTCTGATGCCCTGTTCTTTGCCAGATCCGGACTTATGCCCTATATAGGCGATTTCAGGGTGAGCGAGACCAGGTGTGTCGAGCGCATCATAGATTTTTTGTATGACATAAACGGAATGGAACCGGAAGAGCTGGATACCCGCAGCAGGAATATCCGCCGTATTGTTGACGGTTTGGGTGCCGGACGTATAGCCGAAGTTCTGATTGGTATGTGATCATGGTCTTTAAGAAACTCTTATTGTCATATCTTGTTGTATTTGCCGTCTTTAATCTGGGCGGTTTTGACTCCTCGGATATCATGCTCGGTGTGCTGTTTGCCGCCGTCTATTCTTTTATTACCCATCTTGAAAAAATGACAGGCAGGACGGCGTCGCCTTTTTGGGCTGCTGCCGATCTCGGCTCTGTCTGGCCCCATATCATAGCGGCGGTATGGACGCTTCTTTATGCTCTTTATGCGGGGGAAAAGCTTGCGGGAGGCCTGGAGAACAGACTTTTCATTGCCGTATATACGTTTCTTACGCTTGCCGGCATATATGTGCTCATCATGATGGTATCTGCCCATATCATCTCTGCGGTATCGTCTTTTGACATTGCGCCTGAGACGGGGACGGCCAAATTTCCGTTTAAACTCATGTTTTTGTATGCCGCATGTGTCTTTGCGTGCATTATTCCTCTTTTTCTGATAAACGCCCCGGGAACCCTGACTGTCGATTCCTATTACCAGTTATCCCAGGCCGTGGAAATGGAACCATATACCGACCAGCATCCGTGGATACATACGCTTATGATCAAGATCCTGTTTCATATAGGTTTTATGCTCACGCATTCTGCATACGCAGGTATCGGTTTATATACCGTCGTACAGATGATACTGTGCTCTTTTGCAGTGGCATATGTCATCGCATCCATGGCACAGCTGGGGCTTAAAAGGACGCTCAGGATCCTGATATTCCTGGGATATATCCTGTATCCGTACAATACGGCATATGCCATCACGATGTGGAAAGACGTGCTCTTTTCCGCGTCCGTACTCGTACTTTTGATCACTCTGTACAGGATCGGACTTGCGATGAGCGCAGATATAAAGATCCCCGTCCGGGACATCGCGATCCTTGCCGTAAGCGGCACCGGGACATGTCTGCTTCGGCACAACGGTTTTTATGCGTTCATCCTGACAGCGCTTGTGCTTATCATACGTGCAATCATACGCAAACAGATGCGCCTGATCGTGGCTCTGGCCGCAGTCATTGCCGCAGCCGCTTTGATCAAGGGTCCGGTCAGGGAACTGTGCGGTGTTGAAAAAAGCGAATTCGCATACAATATCCCCATTCCTCTTCAGCAGATCGCGAGAGTTATCCACGACGGCGGAGAGATAAGCGCGGAAGATATGGAGATGATCGAGAGGATCAACATATCGGACTACCTGAAAAAAGAATATACGCCCGGAGGTGCAGATCCTACCGAGCAGTGGCTCATATTCGGCGACAGCAGGTATCTTGAGAGTCACAAGGCCGAATATCTGGCACTCTGGATCAGGATAGGGCTTAAGAACCCCGTGTTATATCTGCGTGCATACACTGATGTGACCAAAGGATATTACACCACGATGCCGCCTGATCAGACTGAATTCTACGGTATGCTGCCGAACTGGTGCGGTCTGGGGCCGCAGCCGATCGTCGGGCATTATTCCAGGACCAAGATAAACGAGATCATATATAAACTCCACAACATCCTGCCTGTATACGGGATACTCTACAGTCCGGGAGCATGCATGCAGCTTATGATACTTGGCGTTGCCATCATTTCCTCCCGCTCACGCTGGCTTTATAAGCGCGGGGCAAGAGAGGCCGCGCTTCTTGAAAAAAACAAGTATCTTGTATATCTGCCCGTTTTGGCCATCATGGCGACGATACTTATCGCCGCGCCGCTTCGCGCAGACTTAAGATATGCCTACCCTTTGATGATATCAATGCCGCTTCTTACAGTCGTGACACTGTGGCCTGCGGGATGTGCGGATATATGCCTTAAAGGAGAAGAAAATGGCCAGGGAATCCAATCAGAAACTTAAACTGTACCGCCTGATGCAGATACTGCTTGAAGATACCGATGAAGAGCACAGCCTGACCATGAGCGATATATTAGACCGCCTGGCAGAGCAGGGCATCAAGGCCGAGCGAAAGAGCATATACAGCGATATGGCTGAACTTGAGGTTCTCGGCGTTGAAGTCATGGGCGAAAAGGACGGCAAGGAATACAGATACCATGTCGTTGACAGGCCTTTTGAACTGGCTGAAGTCAAGCTCCTCATCGATTCGATCCAGGCTTCGCGGTTCATCACGAGCAAAAAATCAGGCGAACTCATAAACAAATTAAAGAAACAGGTCAGCAGATACGAAGCATCCAATCTGCAGAGACAGGTCTATATCAATGACCGTGTAAAGACCATGAACGAGAGCATCTATTATTCCGTGGATGCGATACACAACGCGATAGCGGCCAACAGACAGATACGTTTCCTGTACTGTTCATGGAATACTTCGGGAGAGCTGGTTCCCCGCCGCAATGGCGAATACTATCAGGTAAGTCCCTGGGCGCTTGCATGGGCCGATGATAATTACTATCTGGTCGCTTACGACTCGGCAGCAGGCAAGGTCAAACACTACCGCGTGGACAAGATGATGAAGATATCCATGGCGGAAGAGCGCCGCGAAGGCAGGGATCTGTTTGATGATTTTGACATGGGCAGATATGCATCTCAGAACTTCAGCATGTACGGCGGAGAAGTCATGAAGGTGCATATCGAATTCCCCGAGCATATGGTGGGGATCTTCATAGACAGGTTCGGCAAGGATATCAATATCCGGAAACTTAAGGATAACAGATGCGAAGTCGTGGTAAATGTGGCAGTTAGCCTTCAGTTTGCGGGATGGATATTCGGACTGGGATCTGATGTAAAGATCACTTCTCCCGACTCCGTTGTATCAATGGTCAGGGAAGAAGCGCGCAAGTTCAGCGCAAATTATGAATAGAAGCGCGGATATAGTGCTTGAATGTGGCAAAAGCCTCCGTCTGGAATGAAGATATCACGAATATGGCCACCGATACGAACACGCTTATAACGCCCGTGACCAGCATGTGTAAGAGATTATTCGTGATAATGTTTTTAAGCAGGTGGCCGATGTACATGGTCGCCGTTACGCTTATTCCGAATAAAACAAATCTGAGTATGGTCAGCATGCAGTAACTCTTGACTCCGGTCTTTAGGAAGTACTTGTGTACAACTTTTATCCTTCCTGCATATATGAACAGATGTCCTGCGACAGTTCCGACCATAACACCTGTTATTCCCCATACAAAACTGAGAATAATTGATAAAACAACATTTACGGCCGCCGCTGCGATCATGTAGTTGCGGTCTGCTTCATAGTGTCCGAGCGAATTGCGGAAATAGTTCATCGGATTGTTTAAGATCGCGATGAACAAGTTTATGGACATGAGCACAACGAATGAGTTTGGCAGAAGCCTGTTGGGATCCTTAAGCCAGAGAAGCGCAAATTCCTGACACACGCACATCACACCCGATGCGGAAACGAGGGCTAAGAAGAACCCGCCTAAGTCAAGAGCCTTGAAAAAAGGAATGCCGCGGTCGGTTTCTTTGTCATATACGAGGTTTCCGATACTGGCCTGGATCGAATTGAAAACGGAAAGGATAAGTTCCGTGATCTTGGCCGTGATCATGCGGTAGTTGCTGATAAATCCCGTCATATCGACGCCCAGCAGCCCGGTTATGATGATGTCGTCCGATGCGCCGTATATCGTGACGGCGACCTTGGTAGCCATCATGTTCTTTGCTTCTTTTATGAGACCGAGCGCGCGTATGTCCTCGCGGGTGACTTTGGTCTCCGAAAGCTCGGGATATTCTTTTTTGCTCTTATAGGAAATGATCAGGTTTGAAGCAACGTTGGATACGATCGCGACTATCAGGTATGCGATATAATTTTTTAACTTCAAAAGGATGATCATGCGGGCGATCACGCTTATGATGTTGATCACGGTATCGACGCTCGTGCACACATATATGCGCTCATGGGTGACGAACAGGATCCTTCTGTATGCCAGGAAATAGGTGCACAGCGTGGCCGCCAGCTGCAGGAAATATATCGTGTAGATAAAAGACCATGTATCATGGATCTCCGCGTTCTTAAGTATGAGCGGAATGAAGAGAGCTGCGACTATTCCGGCGACGATAACGAACAATCCGACGAACCTGTATATGATCTTATATATGGATAAAAGCTTGCGGATCTGCTCGATGTTGTCGGTCGCGATCTCCGAATACATGTGGTAGGTTATGATCGATGCGATACCCATCTCAGAGAGGTTTAAATAGCTGAAAATGGATGTGAAGAGTCCGTCATAACCGAGGTAGTCTACGGTGAGCAGATCAAGGAATATACGCCTGACCACAAAGTTCAAGATCGCAATGAGCAGGGTACATGCGTATATGTATATCATATTCTTCATGGAGTTTTTGATACGCATGACATTAGTATATCACATATGCTATAATTTATTGTTGTTATAAGGCTTTTTAGGGGTGCTTCTATGATACTGATGTACTACAACATACTGTTCGTTCTTTCCATCATTCTGATGCTGGTCATGGCTGCAAGATATCAGATCAGGATCGATGTTGATTTTGCGGTATTCTTTTTACTTGTTCCCATAGATATTCTCGGATATATCAAGATTGCGACGGCGTCGAATATTGAAACCGCGCTGCTTGCAAATAACCTGGTTTATCTGGGCGGATGTTTCCTGCAGCTCTTTGCATTTTTGTCCGTATGTAATCTCTGCCAGATCAAACTGGGCCCGATTCTCAGATCGGTCTTGTTCGGGGTGTCGATCATTATGTATTCCTGTACGCTGACCATGGGACATACGGGGCTTTTTTACAAGAACGCAACGCTCGGCCATGAGAACGGGATCAGCGTAATCATCAAGGAATACGGACCTGTGCACAAGTGGTTCTATGTGATGATAGTCATCTATCTGATCGCCACTTTGGTTGCGCTTGTCTATGCTTATTTCAAGAAACCCGAAGCCTCAGTCCGGAACATGTATCTGATGGCGCTTATGATGTTTTTGTGCGTCGTTGCCTTTTTCTCGGGCAGGATGCTTCACTGGGCAGTTGAACTCTCGCCGGCATGCTATGTGCTGACTGAAGTCGTGTTCCTGGTCATCTCGCGCAGGATCAGGCTGTACAACATCACCGGAGATATTGCTGAAAATGTACTTGAGCGCGGCGCGGACGGCCTTGTGTGCTTTGACATGGGCAGAAAACTTCTGGTGTCCAACAAGACTGCGCAGGAGATGATCCCCGAGCTTAAATCAGCACAGGCTGACCACTGCTTAAACGAGACGATCGATCCTTTCAGGCAGATAAGCGGATGCCTGTTCAGATTCATTGAAGACGAGAACAATTCGGAAGATACGATAGTAAACGGCGACGAATACTACCAGATCAATATCCGGTATATCAAGGACGGCAATAAGAAGCGCGGATATTATGCGGTATTGAGAAACGTCACCACCGAGCGCAAATACATAGAGTCCATCAATAACTATAATGAGCAGATGCGCAATGCCGCCGATGCCGCGATAGCCGCAGACAATGCCAAGACGATGTTCCTTGCGCAGATGTCGCATGAGATCAGGACTCCCATCAATGCCGTACTGGGCATGAACGAGATGATCATGCAGGAAACCGATGACGATACGATATTTGATTATGCATCGGCAATCCAAACTTCGGGACGTACTCTTTTGTTCCTGATCAATTCAATACTCGACTTCTCCAAGATCGAAGACGGCAAGATGGAGATCTATGAGACCGAGTACGATCTGGTCACCATGATCAACAATCTGGTCAATTCAACGGCCAGCGGCGCCGAAGCCAAGGGGCTTAAGTTTGATGTCGATATCGATGAGAATCTTCCTGTCAGAATGATCGGTGACGACATGAGGATCACACAGGTCATCGTGAATCTCTTAAGCAACGCGGTCAAATATACCGATAAAGGAACCGTTTCTTTGAGGATGAGCGTAAACAGCAGCTTTAATCCCAAGAGCGATGATTCCGTCTGGGTTCATGTGGAAGTCAAGGATACGGGTATCGGTATCCGCAAGGAAGACCAGGACCGCATGTTTGATTCGTTTGAAAGACTGGACGTTACCAGGAACCGCAATGTCGAAGGTACGGGTCTCGGCATGACGATCGTATATAAACTTCTGGATCTCATGGGAAGCCATATATATCTGGAAAGTATTTACGGCAAGGGCTCCAAGTTCTGGTTTGACATAAGCCAGAAAGTAGCCGATCCGACACCTATGGGCAGCTACAGAGAGCGCCGTACCATGGCTGAAATGCGCGCCAAGAAGCATATCAGTCTGTATGCTCCGGATGCCAGGATCCTCGTTGTCGATGATAACACGCTTAATCTCAAGGTTACCCGCGCATATCTGAAACTCTGCGGAATCGTTCCCGATGAGGCTCTGTCAGGCAAGGAAGCTATCGAGCTGATGAAGCAGAATACGTATGAAGTCGTATTCCTGGATCATATGATGCCGGAGATGGACGGCGTGGAGACCCTGAAGGCTATAAGAGAGCAGGAGCTTGCGCCTCCGAATACCGTTATGGTTGTTCTTACCGCCAATGCCGTCGAAGGATCGCGTGAGATGTACATGAACGAAGGCTTTGACGATTATATATCCAAACCCGTTGAACTGACGGATATGGTTTCCAAGCTTGAAGGTTATCTGAAGATGGCCCGAAAAGACAATGCCGAAGACGATACGGAGTGATCGATGATCAGAGAAGTTACGATATCCAATCTTGAAGAACTTGCCGCATTTATAACCGAGCAGGAATACAGGGAAGACCTGGACAGATACAGGAATTCCTATCTCTACCGTGGGATGCCCAATTCCGCGTACAGGATGGAGACGAGCCTGCACCGCAACTGCAAGCATCTTCAGAAGCAGCTTGAGCCTGCGATACTTGAGAATTTTGCAAAATATGCAGTCATAGGTGATCCCACCATAGCAGAATCCGTTTGGAAGCAGATGATTTTGGGACAGCATTACGGCCTGCCCACGAGACTGCTCGACTGGACTCATTCCGCGCTGGTGGGACTTCATTTTGCCACAGCGGAGGATAACCTCGCCAGGATGGAAGAGCATGACTGCATGGTATGGCGTATAGATATGAATGAGATGCATGCTCTTCTGCCCAAGCGCTATCAGACGATAGTCAACCGCATGCAGAGCACTATATTCTCGGTTGATATGCTTCAGGAGGTTGCGCAGTCCCTTGAAGAGTATGATTCGGACATGGGCGAGGATGCGATGATCATCATCGAGCCGCCCTCTATCAATCAGAGGATAGTCAACCAGTATTCGTTCTTCTCGCTGGTTCCGATGCAGATCACCAATATTGAGAAGTTCCTTGACGAAAAAACGGACAATACCGTGAAATACACTATTAAAGCGGATCTTCGGTGGAGAGTCAGGGATATGCTCGATCAGCTTAACATGAGCGAGAGGATCGTGTATCCGGGACTTGACGGGCTGTCCAAGTGGATCGCAAGACATTATTACGTGAAATAAGTACTTAAAGGATGTTGGTCCGGCATGGGAGTTATCGACAATCTTAAAGGCAAAAAGATACTTATATGGGGATACGGACGCGAAGGCCAGTCCACAAGGCAGTTTCTCAAAAGATGCTGTGAGCCTGCTTTGGTTGAAGTGTTTGAAGGCAAGCGCGAGGATATTGATGAAAAAGCGTACGACCTGATCATCAAGAGCCCCGGAATACGAATGGATGAAGATCATCCGAAATATACTTCGCAGACGGAACTTTTTTTGGAGGAGTACAGGGACCGGGTGATCGGAATCACAGGAACCAAAGGAAAAAGCACGACATCCTCCATGTTAAATCATGTTTTAACCCAAGTGAATCCGGGGAAAACTCTTCTCCTCGGAAACATCGGGGAGCCATGTCTTAATTTCTTTGACGAGATCACGGAAGATACCACAGTCGTATTTGAGATGTCATGCCACCAGCTGGCTCATGTCAGGGTATCGCCCCATATTGCTGTATTTTTAAACCTTCATGAAGAGCATCTGGACTACTATGATACGATGGACAACTACTTCAGGGCCAAGAGCCATATCGCTGCATACCAGCGCGAGGGCGATTTCTTTTTGGTTGGAGAGGGTGTTCCCGAGATTGAGACCAAGGCTGAAGTTATCCACATGCCGTATGATACGTCCGGAGATTACGGACTGCAGATCTTAGGCAAACATAACGTATGTAATGCAAACTTTGTGCTCAAGATCGTGACTGATATACTGGGATTTTCAAGGGAAGAAGCGATCAAATCCCTGCATGATTTCAAGGGACTTCCGCACAGACTTGCATATATAGGTGAATCAGACGGTATCAAATACTATGATGATTCGATCTCTACCATCCCCGATGCGACGATTCAGGCGCTTGAATCCGTTCCAGATGCCTGCACTGTGTTAATAGGCGGAATGGACAGAGGAATCAATTACGATGTTCTCATCCGCTATATCGCGGATCATCCCGAGTACAGATATATATGCTCATACGAATCCGGCAAACGCATCTACAGGGAAGTGGATGCATTTCCGTATACATACTACACGGAGACTCTCGAAGCGGCCGTAAAATTAGCCCGCGAGATCACTCCCGCGGGCAAAGCATGTATCCTAAGCCCCGCATCAGCATCCTACGGATACTTCAAGAACTTTGAACAAAGGGGCGAAATGTTCAAAGACTATGTGTTCGGAAATAAGACCGGAGCCGCTGTTATCCTCTGACGGCTTTGATGAGATTGGGAAGCTCGTACTCAAAGTTAACAGCGTAATCAACCCTGTCAGGGTCTTCATAAGAATTTCTGATGCAGCCGGCGGTATAGTCGGCTGCGACTTTGAGCGAATCATATACGCTCTTGCCGTTAACCAGTGTTCCCGTAAATGCAGAAGCAAATATATCGCCTGTGCCGTGTGAACGGTGAGGTACCTTGGGCGCACCGTACTTGATGTACTCGCCTGTTTTGGTATCAAGACCGTAGAATCCGAAGGTTCCATCTGATAATGTAACACCTGTGATAACAACCGTGCCTGCGCCGAGCTTGGCGAGTTCATCTATGAGTTTTAAAGTCTGATCCTCGGTAGCATCTTCTCCCGGATATTCAGAACCTGTCATAAGAGCTGCTTCCGAAAGGTTGGGAAGTATCCCGTCTGCTCCTGCGCAGAGGCCTGCCATTGCCTGAGGGAAGCTTTCGTCGAATCCAACGTAGAGCTTGCCGTTATCTGCCATTGCGGGATCAACTATGATCGGGCATTTGTGGCCGTCTTTTGATCCGAAAGCATCGAAGTACTCTTTTACAAGGGAGATCTGGCGCTCGCTTCCGAGATAGCCTGTATAGATCGCATCAAATGTGAATCCTTCTTTCTGCCAGTGTTCCCTGATGGGAGCCATGTCGTCCGTAAGATCCCTGAATGTAAAGCCTTTGAACTGTGTATGTGTTGAAAGAACGGCCGTTGGAACTATCGCGCATTCTATCCCGAGCGCCGAGATGATGGGCAGAGCGACAGTCAGTGAGCATTTGCCTATGCAGGATACGTCCTGGATCGTGATGATCTTTTTCATAATTACCTCCAAAATTGATCATATGTGATGAATCTGATATTTCGGGCGGTTGCCCGGGTACGGAGTATATGATAGACTTAAACTGGTATTATGTATAACCCCAAAAAATGATTTTTTGATAAGACCAGATTGCAAGGCTGCCGGTCGGACGGAACCTGAAACATGCTTTTATATGATCTTAATGAAAAAAAGGATAAGTCCATCTACGAGTATCTGTATAACTGCATCCGTGATGACATATATGCGGGACGCTTAAAACCGGGGGAGAAGCTGCCGTCAAAAAGGAAGATGGCGCAGGATAACGGGATTGCTGTAATTACGGTTGAAAATGCCTATGCGCAGCTGATCGTGGAAGGATATATAGATGCGAGACCGCGGAGCGGATATTTTGTGTTGGATATTATGCAGATGAGGGAAGCTTCCGGCCGTGCGGAGGGGCAGTACGCAGACATACCGCGTGGCGTGGATCCCGCAAATATATCCGGTGGTGTTTATACCGAACCTGTGTCGGGAAAACGGCGGTATGATGCGCCAGGAACGCTTGATCCGGGATCTCGTGATGCAGGGACGCCGCGTCTGCCGGGCGATTTTACGAGCGCGGGTCTTGAATATGATTCTTTTCCGTATTCAACGTGGACCAGGATCATGAGAAACGTGTTAAGCGATCTGCAGGGTGAATTTACAAAAGCCCCGCCGTCTGCAGGCATTACTGAGCTCAGGCAGGCGATCGCGGATCATCTTTCGGCGTCCAAAAACCTTGATGTTTCGTGGGAAAACATCATCATAGGGCCCGGAACGGAGTATCTGCATTCAGTGATCATACAGCTCTTGGGACATAACAGGCTGGTCGCAGTTGAAGATCCCGGGTATAAAGCTGTCGGCCTGATATATGAGAATAACGGAATGAAAGTCGTGCATATCCCCGTGGACAGCGACGGCATGCAGATCGATAAGCTGGCGGATTCGGGCGCGACGCTCATCCACGTGTCCCCCGCACATCATTTCCCGACGGGCGCGGTCATGAGCGCGCCGACGCGCCATAAACTGCTCAACTGGGCGCATCTAAGCGGTTCATACGTAATTGAGGATGATTATGACTCGGAATTCCGTTTTAAGGGGCGTCCTCTGCCTGCGCTCTTTGGCTTAGACAGCGACAGAGTCATATATATGAACACTTTTACGGAGACGCTTGCGCCGTCGATCCGCATGGCGTATATGGTTCTTCCCGACAGGCTTAAGGAGATATATTATTCGAGATTATCCTTTTTGTCAGGGACGGTATCCACATTTGACCAGCTCACGATGGCACGTTTCATATCTTTGGGGTATTATGAGAGACATATAGGACGCATGCGGAACAGATACCGTATCTTAAGAGATGGGTACAGGGAAGCTTTTGAGGCGTCGAAACTTAAGAAACTTGCCCATATCGTCGAGGATCCGGCCGGACTGCGCATGACCATTGCCTTTGATGGGAAAAAGAGAATGGACGACGCGGCCTATATCGATAGTCTTTTGCAAAAAGGGATAAGGATAACCCTGATGAGCAGCTATAACCACCGCAAAACAGACAGATATGACCATATGTTCATGCTGCGGTATATGAATATGGAAAAAGAGACTCTTACAGGATATTTCGACATGATGGCAGACGCCTGCAGAGTGTGAATAATATGAACGTTCTGATACACAGATATAACAGCATATGCGAGCCCGGATATATCGATGCTTTCAAGGCCCTGGGGATCGAAGTCATCGAGGATACGCTCGAGATGACGGAAAAAAACATATCGCCCGAGGTCAGGATATCTTCGATAGCCGAGCTGATCCTAAAGAACAAGCCGATGTTCGTGTTTACGATCAACTTTTTCCCGTATATATCGGATATATGCGAGAAACTGGGCGTGATGTACGTATGCGTGAGCGTGGACTGCCCGGTGTCCGAGCTTATGTCGGTATCCGTAAGAAACAGCGTAAACAGGATATTTCTCTTTGACCGCAGGCAGTATGAGGATATCGCGCCCGAGAATCCGGGATGCATCTTCTATCTGCCGCTTGGGGTAAATCCGCTGATAACGCCGGATAATGGAGCCTCACGTGATGATATTTCGAACACATTCCCTGGCGGACGAAACGGCGATGGCTCGGCTTCGAAATATAAATATGATGTTTCCTTCATAGGGTCGCTTTACAGCGAGAAGAACCCGTACGCCGGTATGGCTCCGAAATTAAGCCCAAGAGTCCGCGGCCTGTGCGACGGCCTGCTCGGCGCGCAGGAGATGCTCGGCGGTATGGAACTGATTGAAGCCATATTGAACAGCTGCCAGACAAATCAGGAAATAAGGGGCTCCGAAGAAAATAAAATCGATGGGAAGATATGCACAGAAGTTATATCTGAATTTAATAAGTATTTACCCGAAGCC
>JAEEGL011761015.1_pt1 | contig 20709 bp, 8 predicted proteins | sample 9134231 | NCBI WGS metagenome assembly JAEEGL01 (sample SAMN16246548, study PRJNA631951) | gut metagenome | biome: gut microbiome; feature: rumen; material: fiber-attached | host: Bos | place: Iran: Karaj | collected 2018-10
CTTTCTCTCGGCCTCGGTCTTCCTGGTGCGGTATTTGACGGTGCCGGCGGCTTCCTCGAAGATCTCCCGGCGGCTGTCCATCTTGTTGTCGATGATATCGGCGATCCGGCCCTGTCCGATGATCGAGTATCCCTCGACGCCGATCCCTGTGTCCATGATCAGCTCGCGTATGTCGCGGAGCCTGCAGGGCGTCTTGTTTATCATGTACTCGCTCTCGCCGGACCTGTACATTCGCCTTGTTATGCCTACCTCGGCGAAGTCTATGGGAAGCGAGCGGTCGGCGTTGTCGATCACGAGGGTGACCTCCGCCATGCCCTTGGGCTTGCGCCCCTCGGTCCCGGAGAAGATGACCTCCTCCATCTTTCCGCCGCGCAGGAGCTTGGGGCTCTGCTCGCCGAGGACCCATCTTATGGCGTCGGATATGTTGCTCTTGCCGCTTCCGTTAGGACCGACGATGCAGGTTATCCCGTCCGTGAATTCTATTGTTACAGGATCCGCGAAAGACTTGAATCCGTTGAGCTCTATCCGCTTGAAATACATCTGTTACCTCTTCGAGTTTCCGGAAAGACGCGCGAGGGCGTCCGACGCCGCCGCCGCTTCTCCGAGTTTTTTGCTCCGGCCCGTGCCGGTGCCGATGACCTTTCCGTCCACGCTCACCGACATCGTGAATACCTTGGCGTGATCCGGGCCCTCCTCCTTTACGAGGCTGTACTCTATGTCGCGAGTCCCGCTGCGCTGCAGGAGCTCCTGCAGCTCGGACTTGCTGTCGTTGACCACTTTTCCGGACGCGAACGCCTCGATCGCGGGCATCATCTGGCGCAGCACGCATTCCGACGCGGCCGCAAAGCCTCCGTCGATATATACCGCGCCTATTATCGCCTCCGCGCAGTCCGCGACGATGGAATCCCTTTCCCTTCCGCCGCCGCCGTCCTCGCCGCGCCCCAGGCGCATGAACCTGTTGATCCCTATGCGTTTGCCGATCTGCGCGAGGCTCCTCTCGCATACCAGGCTCGCGCGTATCTTCGTGAGCTCGCCTTCGGCCTTGTCGCTCATCCTCGTGAATATATCGCGGCTGACGACCATGTCCAGAACGGCGTCGCCGAGGAACTCGAGCCGTTCGTTCGAGCGGATCGAGCCTCTGCCCGCCTCGTTCGCGTAGGAACTGTGCGTGACGGCCGTAAGGAGCAGGCTCTCGTCTTTGAAAGTATAGCCGAGGATCTCCTCGAGCTCTTCTATGTCAGGCTTCTGCAGGCTGTTCATTTATCTTCTCCATGGAAGCCGTTATCTCCCCGACGACGTCCCTCTCCGAGACCTTTACGGCCTTGGCGATGGCGTTCCTTACAGCGCCGCTGTCGGAGGATCCGTGCATCTTGAAAACGAGCCCCTTCACGCCGAGTATCGGCGCCGCGCCGTATGTGGAGTAGTCCGTCAGCTTTTTCAGATCGGCGAACTTGCTCTTTATCAGCAGGCCTCCTAATTTCGACATCGAGCTTTCGTATATCTTGCTCTTTATGAGCCTGAGCATCGACATGGCAAGACCTTCCTGAAGCTTCAGGACGACGTTGCCGGTAAAGCCGTCGCAGACGAGTATGTCGCATTCGCAGGAGGGAATGTCCCTCGCCTCTACGTTTCCGATGAAGTTGACGGATCCGTCGCTCTTAAGGATCTGGAACGTCTCCTTGAGCACGCTCGTTCCCTTGGTCTCCTCCGCGCCGATGTTTATCAGGCCGACGCGAGGGCTGTCTATCCCGAAGGCTGCGCTCATGTATATGCTTCCCATGTGAGCGAAGCTGACGAGATTCGAGCTGCGGCACTCCGAATTCGCGCCCGCGTCGAGGAGCATGTAAAAGCCTCCCACCGTCGATACCCTCGGCATCATCGCGACGATCGCGGGGCGCTCGATGCCCTTTATCCTTCCGAGGTGCAGAAGAGCCCCGGTCATGAGCGCTCCGGTGTTGCCGGCCGAGAGCACCGCGCCCGCGCGGCCGTCTTTTACCATGTCTATCGCGCGCACCATCGAAGAATCCGGCTTGCTCCTGACAGCCTTTACCGGGCTGTCCTCGTTCTCGATGATCTGGGTCGAAGGTTCTATCGATATGCTGCCCGCCAGAGACGATGTATCGTACTTCGCGAGCTCAGCTTCTATAACGTCCGGACATCCGACGAGCACTATGTCGGCAGGGATATCCTTCGCGGCAAGGACGCTGCCCTCTATGACCGCGGACGGCGCGTTGTCTCCGCCGTGTGCGTCTACTGCTATCTTCAAAGCTTACATCTCCTTTACTTTACGCCGAGAGCTTTCCGGCCGGACGCGCCGGAAGAGACCGGGCGCAGGCCAAAAAATGCTATGCACATAGTGTAGCAAGTTATTATAGCATAGAAACAGGTCGCTATCAATTAAAAGCCCGGGCTATCGCCCGGGCCTTCGCGTTTGATGTTTTTCCGCCCTATCCTATAAAGTCCGGAAGGAGCTTCGCGTTGGTGTAGATTATGTAGTCCGGATCGGAATCGACGAGCATCGTGTACTCGGAATTCTCGTACTTTACGAGGTCGACGTCGAGCAGCACCTTGTAGTTCGAATACATGAGATGCGAATTGCTGAGCGCCGCCCCGGTCTTGGCGCCGAGGTCGACGAACACGGTCTCGATGCAGCCGATGTTGTTCCTGGGCAGATACAACGTAACTGACACGCCGTCGGCGGAACCTATCACGTCCGCGCCTCCGACCTTCAGATACGACAGGAAGTCAGCCATCGCAACAGGATGGTAGCCGTCGTTCTTCTGCTCGAGCTGCAGCGTCACGCGCAGGTGCGTGTAACCTTCAGCCTGAAGCTCTACCTGGCTGTAGTCCAGAACGCCTACCGTCTCTATGAGCTGGACGGTGGAATCGTCGTTGTCGAGCGGGTTGACGCCGAGCTGTCCGAGGTCTCCCTGCATCTCGCTGTCGGCGGTGTTGTAGGAGAGGTTCGCCTTCCTGCTCTCGATGCCGCTGAAGTATCTGTCGGTGTCGTCAGCTCTCTCCGAGATGCTGCTGTACGCGGTCCTTTCGGCGATAGCCGCTATGTTCGACTTCACGAACAGCTTGGTGCCGGTCGTAAGATCCGTAAGGATGTCGGCCGGGCGCGCCGGGAACTGTGCGTCGATAGCCGCCTGGTTGCCGTAGGTGACGCTCACGCTCGCCGCTATCGTTACGGGAGCTCCCGTAGAGAGCGCGGAGCGCAGGTCGTCGCCGGCCGTGAACTGGATGAAGCCTCCTCCGGCCGTCCATGACGTGCCGGCGCCGTTCGTATAACTGCGCGCCGGTCCGCTGTTTATGGTGTAAGTGCCCCTGACCGTCGGATCGCCTTCTATGACAGTTCTCGAGCTTCCGTCGTCGTTGGTCCTCGTCATGTGCAGCAGGAAGCTGTGGTACATGCTGCCCGCGTACGCGGAATACGTGCCGGCGTTGTGCATCACTATCTGAGCCGACAGCTCCGCTTCGATCGTATCGTGCTGGCGCGAGATTATGCCGAACTCGCCGCCCTCGGTGCTGATGGCGACGTCCGAGATCTCGTAGACCTGGCCGATTATCATCTCAGCGTTCGATTCGGTGCCGAGCAGCGTCGGATAATCGCCCGCCAGGCTCGTCTGGCTCCTTATCGTGTATCTTGCGATGCCCGAAGACTCCGGATCCGTGAAGAACGACAGATAGTACGATTCCCTGGCCGCGGCCGTGACCGTGATGTCATAGCGCGGAGAACCGCTGTCGGCGTCGGTGTAGAGCCTGTAGTGATCGTCTCCTATCTTTATCTGCGCGTCGCCCTCGTAGCATTCCACATACTTGCCGGAGGCCGACGAAGTGAGCGTCGTCGACAGCAGGTCGGAGAGCGGAACGGGCTCGAAAGCGTTCCTTTCCGCGTCCTCGAAGGCGGAGAGATCGAGCACACCCGTGGTGCTGTTATAGACAGCGCTGAACGTCGCGTAATACGCGTTCCCTGTCTGGATATCGACGAGAGCCATCTTCGTGCCGCCCGGAAGATGCGAGATGTTCACGTTGTCCTCCTTGGCAAGCTTGAGAGTCTTCGTTACCCTGCCCATGAAGCTCTCGCCGTAGCCCAGCGAATCCGTCCATTCCTGCGCCGTCCTGTCGTAGTCGAAGTCGAACAGCGTGGTGATGGGTATGCCGAAGTTCTCGAGCGCGGATCTGCTGTTGAGGTACGGCGTCGGTTCGTACGTCGTCCCGGACAGGACTCTCGCGCTGAAGTTGAACATCATGACCTTCTTGACCATCACGGGCACGTAGAGATGATACGCCACATTGCCCGTATCGGGATCGAAGAAGCCGACGTCGATCATCGTGAACGACCTTCTGTTGTTGTCGACAGCCGCGGTCGTCATGTAGAACCTGTTGTTCACGGTGTCGTGCAGCAGGCTCGAATCGTTCTGCTTCGCGAAGACGCCGTTGTTGTCCATCTGCATCCTGTACAGATCGACGCTGCACTTTCCGCTGATCGCCGCGTCGTCCGCGTAGTTTATATTCGTGTTCGCGAGCAGATTGATGTACGAGTTTATGAGCTCTCCGGCGACCGCCGGTCTCGTCTCGTCGAGCACGAGCACCGGGAAATCGCGGAACCCGTCTATCGACTGGGCCGCCGGTATCTCCGAGGAGAACATCGCCATGAGGCCGAAGTCGAACGTCGACAGATAGCCCGAGGAGACCTTGTATCTGCTGCCGCCCTCGTCCGTTATCGCCTTGATCGGCGAGGACGCGATGCCGGAAGCGAAGCCGTCGCTCGTGATGAGCTGGCCCTGCCCGATCGTCGTGTAGCCGTTGACCGTGACGTAAGGCTTCGCGGCCGCGATGTCGGAGCCTCCGTGCAGCACCGAGTCGGCCGTGTTCTTCGAGCCTCCGCTTCCTTCGGCGTAGCCCTTGTAATCGGCGAACGCCACTATGCCCTCGGACCCGTCGGCACCGCCGAGCCATTCGGTTGAAGCACTCCCGCCGTACTTGCCGGCGAGGCGGTCGGTGATCGTCGAACCGTATGCGGATACGCCGGCGAGCTGAATGACGGCGCCCGTCCTGTTGTTTCCGAGTATCAGGCCGATGTTGTCGAGGTTCATAGCCAGGCTTCCGCCGCTTCCCGCGTAATGCGCGAGCGTGCAGTCGTCGAGCAGTATGTCGTAGCCGTACAGATTCTGCTTGTTTCCGGACGCAAGCCCGAGCAGGAAGCCCGTGCCCCTGTTGTTCGAGCTTCCGCTGTAGCTCGTGAAGACGGTGCTCTCATCCGCGTGGAAGTTGTTTACGAATATGGTGCTCGACTTGTCTCTCGACTGGTTGAAGTATCCGGCTATGAGGCCGGCCGTCTGAGTATTGTTCGAGGTCGATGAGAGCGACGCGGCTTCGAATCCCTGCACGCTGCAGTTCGAGACCTTTACCATGATCGCCCTGCCGGAATTCGTCTGGTCGAATTTGCCCACGAGAGCCCCGGCGTTGCCGTACGCGTGCGCGTAGCCGTCGTTTCCGCCTGTCACCCTTACGTGGACGTCGTCCATGTACAGCTTTCCGGAATCGTTTTGCTGGCCGGTTATCGCGCCGGCGTTGCCGCCGATGACGGTCACGTCCGTGATGACGCAGTCCGTTATCTGAACGTCGTTTCCGGCTCTTATGATACCTATGAGGCCGCCCTGGTCGTCCTGCCTGTTGGCGTTGTTGAGATCAGCTCCGACGGTCAGATATCCGGGAGTCCCCTTTACCCTGAGGTGCGACAGCTTTACGTTGAAGGAGCTCTCGTTCGCGGAGGTGCCCGTCTGCCACGCAACGCCTATGAGGCCGCCCGCGCTGTAGCTCGCGGCGTTCGTTACCTCGGTCGTGTTTCTGAACTCTATCGACTTTAACGCGAACGTCTTGGGAGCGTTCTCGTTTCCTATTATATTGACGCCGCCGGATACTCCGTCAGCGGAGCCGATGAGCCCGCCGACGCGGAAGCCGGAGGTAACGGTTATCGGCTCGCTGTCCGTTCCGCAGTCGATTATGAACAGCTTGTTGGAAGCTTTCTTGCCGCCTGCGAAGTAGCCGATCATTCCGCCGGACTCTCTGATGCCGTTAACGGTTATGCCACTCAGCGTGACGTTCTGTATCCTTATGGTCTCGGTGGTGCGCCCGACGATGCCGCCGACCTCCATCACCGAGTTGTAGTTCACGCCGTCCTCGTCGTTGGCGTTCTGATTCTTCTTGTATCCGGTGAGGCTTCCGTTCGAGAGCTTGTGCAGCCTGTAATCGACCGTTCCGGACAGAGTGAAGTTGCGGATGGCGTTGGCCTCGTTGTCCGCGTTCTTCTGGTGCGTCGAATTGAAGAGTCCGAATCCCGCGTTGTCGAAAGCCTTTATGTTCTCGGCTCTGGGATGGTACTCGTGGTAGCGCATGTTGAGGACGATATTGGCGTTGCTGCCTTCGAGCGATCTGAACCTGACGGCCAGATAGCTGCTCGTCGTAAAGAAGCTGCCGAGCCCTCTGAAGCCCGTGGGCATCACGTACGTCCCCGCGGACAGCGTGATGCGGTTGATGATGCTGCTCTCGCCGTCTCCGCAGATGCTCCTGACCTGGTACAGACCTTTCGCGTCCTGCGACGTATACACTCTGACGATATAGGGCACCTTCGCGGAGACGCTGTGAAGGTCGCTCGCCGCCAGGGCGAAGTCGCCGGATTTGAGCGCGCCGGTGGTGACCTCGTCGTACTGCGCGTTCCTCGTCGAAGTGTAGTTCCTGTACGCGATCCACGGCTGTCCGCTTATGGACGTGTAGGCGTTCACGGCGGAAGCGCTGTAATTCGCCGAAGCCGCTCCGCTGTTGATGATGCTGGAGAGGACGAACAGCGACTGGGGATCGGGCGCGGTAATCTCATACGTCTTCGAAGCCGTGGCCGTTACCGTGAGCTTGCTCGCGGAGCTCGGATGCAGATCCGGGATGCTGTAGTTCTTGAGGCCGTTCTTCATCGTGGCGCCGTCCTCGTCTCCCGCGTAGGAAGCGCTCTCGGTGAACGCGTAGCCCGCGGCTACTCTTCCGATTATCGGGTTGACGTAGAGCCAGCCGTCGTCGGCGACGTTGGCGAAGACGGACGAAGTCAGTCCGGTATGCGCGACGCCGTCCATGTTTCTGAATATGAGTCCTCCGTTGAAGACTATCCCCGCGTAGCCGCCTACCGGGATGAGCCTTCTGTACGCGGAGCTGTCGTACGAGAACGAGGCGCCGGTAAAGTCGAGCCCGACGCGGTCGATTATGTTGTCGCCGCCCATTACCTGGGCGATCACGACGCCGTAGCTGGAGTTTCCGTCGGAATACTTATACGTGTTCTGGTTCGGCTCGCTTAGCGTCACGTTCGCGTTCAGGTGGAAGTTGACGTTCTTGACGACCGCTCCGTTCGCGGACTGTATGAACGGAGTGTTGCTGTTGAGCGTTATCGTGGGATATACCGGAGATCCCTCCGTGCCGAGGTTCTTTCCGACTATCACGCCGCGGAACGCGTACGCGTATTCGTAGATATTGCTCGTCACGGAACCGGCCTGCGCGTAGCCGAGGCCGTCCCAGCCGCTCGCGGGCAGGTTGATGCTCTTCGTTATCAGGTAATACGCTCCGGCGAGGTACTCGCGCACGACGCTGAAGCTCACCGTTACGGTGCGGCTGTTCGCCTGATCATAGTATTCGAAGTCCGTGCCGTTGAACCTGTATTCGATGTCCGCCGCGCCGCCGTCGTGCCACATGTCCAGGCCGCCGGTCCCGATGTCTTCGGGAAGGATGAGCGTGAACGACGTCTCAAGCGTCGTGTCGCCGCGGATGACGCGCTCGATCGAGGAGAGCTCGGAGCCGTTCGATATTATGTACGGATCGTTGTACTGGCCGCACCCGGACTTCATGCTCACGGACAGGTAGTTGACGCTTATCTCGTGAAGTCCCGCGCCGCCGTCGTACGCCCTGTAGACGTAAGGCAGCCAGCCCGACGAGAAGTCGTAGGGCGAAGCGGCCTCGTGGCTCTCGGGGCTCGTGAATACACCGGCGTCCGGCTTGTACTTGCTCTCGTCTCCCGGATACTCCAGCGATTCGGAGACCTCGCGGCCGTATGTCACGTAGTGCCTCGGGGTGCTGGCGGACCAGTCCTCGGGGAGGGAGTAGTCGTATACCGCCTGGCAGGCCGTGTTGAACGAGAAGCTGTCGAGTATAGTCGCTCTGTAGAACAGAGATCTGTTCGTATGGTACGCCGCGCTGAGCTGGGCGTTAGCCGTGCCGTTGACCAGAGCTGCCGTTCTGGCGTCGAGCCCGAGCTGCGAGAACGAGAGCGTTATGCCCGTCGCGGTGGACGTGCCGACGGTACCGATGAGGCTCGAGCCGGCGTAGTCGCCCGCGCCGAACCCGCTGTAGCCGAGAGCCGAAGAGGTCACCGAAGAGAGCGACAGCGAGGTATTGAAATGCACGGTGTTTATTAGCAGCGGAGCGTAGACGCTTCCGGCCGCGGAAGCGCCGTTTATCCTCGCCCCGTCGAGCGTTATCTGCGAGATCTGCGCGTCGGCGAGATCGGTGGAGGATCCGCCGATACCGTGCGCGATGAGATACCCGGACGCGGTGCCGGGGACGAGACCGCTGTTGCCCTGGAGCGTAAGACCGGTCACGTTGAGACCGAGGGAATCGTACAGCAGACCTGTGTGCATCAGGTAATGCTGCGTGCTTTCATCTGTCCTGCGGGCATAGCCGTCGCTGCCGCCGCCGGCGCTCTCCTCTCCGTCGTTGATGGCCTTGTTGTCGAACCTTATCGTTCCGGTGACGCTCGCGTTGGCGGTGACCGGGTAATAGGAAAGACCTGTGAAGTCCATGTTGCCGGAGAGCGCTCCGTTATATCCTCCGGGGAAGTACTGCGCGAGGCTCGCGTGCCCGTATACGTTGAGGCTCCAAAGAAGCGCCTTTTCGGCCGCGGAGAGAGAGCCTCCGGATACGGCCTTCTGGCGAAGCGAAGTGAGGTTGTAGTAGTAGCGGCTGTTGATATTGCCCTCGTGGCCGCTGCTCTTTCCGAAAGCTGTCTGGTTCTGGTAGGTATTGACCGTTCCGCCGGCGAACAGCTTCTGGCTTCCGGCTGTCTCTATCGACACTATCGCGGCGCCGTTCGCCGTTATCGGATCCGTGTGCGTATGCGTCGAGACGCCGTTGGCGTACGTGCCGCGCAGCGTCTGCGTATAGGCGCATATCTCGTCGAATACGGTGAACGTTCCGCCGGACTCCGTCATAGTGAGGCCGGACAGATCGTACGTCCCGTTGATCTCGAGGAGCAGAGCGGAATTCGCGTTCCTGTCCTCGTAACCGTCGTTTATCGCGACGTTCTTCGCGGCGGCGCTGTTGACGAGGAATCCGAAACTCGAGCCGGATCTCTGCGTCACCATCTCCGCGTCCGCGACCGTTATCCCGCTGCCGGTGACGGCCATGCGGCCGGTGGCTATCGTCACGAGTCCGGCCATGCGGCCCGAGCGCCCGCTCGAGAGCGCCGTTATGCGCGCCCCGTCTATCGTAAGGCCGTTTATCTCGACGCCAGCGTTGAACCACGAATAGCCCAGAAGTCCGCCCGCGGCGTCGTACGTCGACGCGTCGATAGTGAGGGCGCCTATGTCGGACGAAGTTATGTTGATCTGTGTCGAGAGGTTATAGTTGCTCGTGCTCGAGTTCTGGGCAGTCATTCCGATCATGCCGCCGAACCTCGAATACGAGTGGTTCGGGGACGAGGCGTTGCTGTAGGAGCCCGCAAGACGCACGCCGTCGATATTGACGGTGCGCAGCGACGTGCTGTCATCGATCTTTCCTATTATTCCTCCGGTATAGCTGCGGTTGTCGCTGTTGTTTCTGATATCCGTGAAGCTTGAAGCGTACGTTCCGCCGTTGACGTTTATGGTCCCGGCAGCGGAAGTGACGAGCCCTACGGCGCCCCCTACAGAAGCCGCCGGACCGTTGCTGTTGTCGACGGCGGTCGTCATCGCGACGGAGACGTCCATGTCGTCGAGCGTAAGGCTTCCCGCGGCCTGCCCGATGAGCGCGCCTATGCACCAGGTGTATCTGTCGCCGTCGAACCTGCCGGGGACGTACGTGCTTATGCTCCCGCGCAGCACGAGATCCTGCATGCGGGCGCCCGAAGCGGACTTCGCGAACAGACCGACGTACCTGTGGCTGTAGATGATGCCGTTTCCGCGGTAGATGTTGGCGTACGCGCCCTCTGAGGATATGACGGCGCCCGAAGCGTCGAGCCCGTAGAACTCGCCAGACGCCATAGTTATCGTCGAGCCGTTTCCGTCGAAGGTCCCGGAGAGCCTTCCAAGGTCGGTTTCCGTCGTATCGTTGTAATTGTCGCGCGTAAAGCCTGTAAGCCCGGTATCCGCGAGATCGATAGAGACCCCGGACTTGAGGCTGATGGTCCCGGCGAGCAGCGTCTGGCTCGTCGGGGAGCCGGCGAACTGCAGCGCGCCGAGGCCGCTTCCGTAGTTGAGCTGTATGTTCAGAGCCGTCTTCGCGAAGTCGACCCTGTCCTTTATATTGGACGCGACAGCCGCCTTTACGGTGACGGTATGCGCGGCCATGTCGACCGTGAACAGATCGGATTCCGAAAGCCCGCTCGCTGAGCTGAGCCTGAGGACCTCGCCCCAGTCGTATATGTCGCCTCTCCTGTTCGACGGGGAGCGGTAGAAGGCCCAGCCGGGCACGGCGTCCTCGCCGCTGCCCAGAGCGTAGATCAGCGAATCGCCGCGGCCGCCGACGAGCTGTCCGTAGGCGCCGGTGGCGAGGCTCCCGCCCATGACCGCGTCGTCGGAGAGCCTGGTCTGTCCCGCGAGGCGCAGGACTCCCGCGTGCATGTAGCCGATGAGGCCTCCGCCGTTCGTGGTCCCGGCGAGCCCGACGTAATCCGCGACGTCGACGAAGCTTCCGCCCGTGCCGAGATCGCCTATAAGGCCTCCGTCGAGCGTGGAGCCGGACATGCCTACGTTGGAGAATTTGATGTATACGGGGCTGTCGCATACCTGGCCGATAAAGCCTCCGCGTCCGGGAGACGCGCCGGCCGATACGCTGACGCTCGCCTTTGTGTTCTGTATGAGCAGCGCGTTGGAAAGATCGGTGTTCGAATAGTATCCGATGAGACCGCCGATCGCCGAATACGTGCCGGACGACGCGGACGACGAAACGTGGAACACACCCGCGTTTCCTGCCGCGGGAGCGAAGTTCTCGTCTATCGTCACGCTGTTCTCCGCCTCGAGCGTCCCGAAGAGACCTCCCGTATACGTTCCGCCCTCAAAGACCGCGTCTACTGTGCAGCTCGAGAAGTCGAACGTTCTCGGGCCGGCGCCCGAGGAAGAGGTCGTGCTCTTGTAATAACCGTATATGCCGCCGGCGCCGTTCGTGCCGGTGATCGTTCCTGTTATGGAAGCGGTCGTCGGATCCTGCTGCGTCCCGAATATTATCTCCGCGTCCTGGGCCCAGCCCACCAGACCGCCGGCATAGCCGTCGGCGGGATCGGCCGCGCGGGCCGTCAGCCTGAGCGGAGCCTTGAAGGCCTGCAGCGTGACAGCCGCGGGGGATTCCTTGACAGCCGCGGCCGGAGTCACGGCCGCAGGAGTCGCAGTCTTGACGGAGGCAGGCGTCGCGGGCGAAACAGCGGCCGGAGTTACGGCCGCGGGCGTTATAGCAGCGGGAGTGATGGCCGCGGGTGTAATGGCCGCGGGCGTTATCGCAGCTGTCGTTACGGCCGCCGGTGTCGTCTCCGCGGCGATGGCGGGAGCCGTAGTTACAGCCGCCTGAGTCGTCGTTTCAGCCGGTGTGGCAGGCTGGCTGGTCGTGTCGTTCGTTATGGCAGGCTGGCTTGAAGTATCCGCCGATGCGTCCGGCGGATCTGCCGGTCCCTGCGCGGCGGGAGCTTCCTGATCCTGGGCGGCAGGGTCTTCCTCGTCCTGTGCCGGGGGAGTTTCCTGATCCTGGGCGGCAGGCTCTTCTTCGTCCTGCCCGGCGGGAGCTTCCTGTGCCGCGGGCGCCCCGCCCGTCCCGGCATCAGGATCGTCAGAAGATCCGCTTTCCTGATCAGCCTGCGGTATGCCGTAGGGACGCAGGGACGCAGGATGGAAATCGGAAAGCAGCGCGCCTACAGCGCCGGTGCCTGAAGACGCGTCCTGAGCGCCGGAGGCGGCATCCGCGTCCTGTTCGTCCGGGTCGTCCTGTCCGCTGACTGCGTCAGGGGTCCCGGCGCCCTGTTCGTCCTGCGCGGCAGGCTGCTCCTGCGCGGGCGCCTCTTCCGAAGGCTCCTGAGTCGGGGCCTGAGGCTCCGCGGGAGCGTTCTGTCCCTGTTCCTGAGTATCGCCCGATGGCGCGGAGGGCTGCTCCGCCGGCTCTGCCGCCGCGGGAGAAGTCTGCTGATCCCCGGTCCCGGGCATGTCGATAGCCGCCCCGCTCGTCGTGATCGCGGGGCCGCTCGTCTCGATGGCCGGGCCGCTCGTCGTTATCGCGGAGCCGCTCGTCTCGATGGCCGCGCCGCTCGTCGTTATCGCGGAGCCGCTCGTCTCGATGGCCGGACCGCTCGTCTTTACGGCCGCGCCGCTCGTCGTAAGGGACGCGGAATCCGGAGAGAGCTTGAGCGCCGGTCCCGTGGCGAGGCGGACCTTGGGCGCCATCATCATCGTGCGCATGGCGGGAGCCGCGAGATCCAGAGAACCGTCGACCGTCACGTCTATACGATTCGTTATGTCGGAGAGCAGCGTCAGCTTCGCGCCGGCGCCCATCTTTCCGACTATTCCTCCGGCCGCGCCGGAGGCCGTCTTTACGGAATACACCCTTCCGCCCGTCGGGATGAAGGTGAACGCGAGCTCTGCGCCCTCGCCCATGGCTCCGCAGGCTATTCCGATATGGCCGTTGGCGGAGATCGTAGTCTTCGCGCCCGCGTTGTCCGTAAACGTCAGCGCGACCTTCGCGCCGTCGCCGATCTCGCCGATGACGCCGGAGTAGTTGGCGAGGTCGTCGTCGCTGCTCGTGATCCTTATGTTCCAGCTCGCCGTGGCGGTCCCCGCCGTGACGTGCTCCGCGAACAGAGGCGAATCGTAGACGCCCGAACGGTCGAACGTCATCGTGCCGGTATACGGAGCGCCGTTGCTCGTCATGAACGAGGCGTCTGTGGAAACGTACGCGAACAGCGCCTTCTGCGCGTCGAACGTGTTGGCGGAGGCGTCGTTGAACTTTACTGTCCCGTCGAACGGTTCGGTGTCCGTGCCCAGCTGCACGGCGTCCTGCGCGATGACGAACGGCTCGCCGATCTGCGTCGCCAGCGTTATCGTGTCGTGCGGGTTCCTCGGCTCGCCGAGATACGTCGTGAAAAGCATCTCCGTGTCGGATTCGGGCCTTCCGGCCGGCATGGAGTCGCCGGAATACAGCGTTACGTCGAGCTGCGGCAGCTCCGTAGCGATTACCTGAGGCACGACGAACCAGGCTATGCTGAACACCGCCAGCATGGTCAATACGACGAGCAGTTTATTGAGTTTTCCGATCTGTCTTTCGAATATCTTCAATCTATGTTACCGGGAACTGGATCTCCCGTTTGCTAACGTGTTTGCCGGCCGCCGCGCTAAGGCGCGTCAGCTTCGGCGAAGCTGCAGAGCACTTCCGTCTGCGGCCACTGCGTCACAGCGCCCTTCTCGGCCGGATAGAACTGGATATCGTAGCTGTTTATCTCCGCGGCGTTAACGGGGAAGCTAATGACTTCCAGCTGGCCCCAGTCCTGAGGCTTGTCGCCCTGGGCGACCGCCGAAGCGCCCGTGCTCTGCCTGAACAGCTCGCTTATCTTCATCCTGGCGGGATCCCAGCCGAGCATTACAGTTCCGCTGCCGGATCCGTACAGCCTGTAATTGTATCCGGAATAGTCCCCGACGCTCACGGATCTGTCGTCCGTAGCTTCGATGACCCAGGAGACGTTCGACGCGGACGCCCTGAGCGCCATGTCGAACAGCATGCTTATCGGTTCGAGGTCGGGATACGCTCCGTCCGGAGTCGCCGTCACCCTGAGGAACATGCCGCTGCCTATCATGGTGACGGGGAGCAGAGCCTCGTAGATGTCTTCGTGCTTTTCGCCGCCGGCGAGCGAATGCCCGCCCGACGAATAGTATCCGGAGCTGAGCGGCGAGCCGTTGAGCGTGACGTCCGGATAGCCGCTCGTCACGCGTTCCGGAACGAGCTCGTGCTCCTGGTCCTCGACCAGCCTCACCATCTCCGCGGAGATCGTGTAGGATATGTCGTGATCGCACGGGCTGAGCGGATTCGCCTGAGCGTAGTTGCAGACTGTGATGTTGACGGTCTGCGACCCCGCTTCGACCGAGGGTATGTATATGGTCCAGGGGTCGTTCTCGACGCCCGGCTTCAGGTAGTTCGACGAGAAACGCATCCCTTCGGGAACGATCGCGGCGACGACCCTCTTGGCGCGGTATGATTTCGTGAATTCCGCGAAGGCCGGCCCGACAGCCATCGCCACGGTCATTATGACCGCGATCATTACGAACGCTTTTCTTTTTATTCTTTCCTTCGCGTCCATCGCTTTCGGACGACCTCCTTTCCCTTCGTTATCAAGAGCTCTGACCTGCGGATACGCAAGCTACGCGGCCTTCGCCGCGATATATATTATGTCCGTCTCCTTGTCGTTCGTCTTGAGAGGAGACCATTTGACGCGCAATATAAAGTAGTTGCAGAACTCTCCGGCATTCAGGTACTCGGAATCCACGGTCGAGTGAGACTGGCTGTATACTGGCACCGCGTACTGATCGACGCGGTCCGTGTCTTCGTACGTGTCGCTGTAATAGCTGTCGTCCGTCTTGCCGAGCATCTGTCCGTCCTGCTTGTTGAGATAGTCCATGGCGATGACCGGTCCGTTTATCGAATAATAGTAAACGGTATTATCGGTCGCCGTGTACGCCACGCTGCCGGAGGAAGGAGAAAGGCTCTCCACGGCATTGTATATCTCGAACGCGAACTGGTTGTTCGTCGTGTACGAGAGCTGCAGGTTGAAGGCGGCTATATCCTCGCCCCTTACGGTGAACACGAAGTCCTGATAGTTGTACCTGCTGCCGCCCGGATCCTTCCTCTCCATGTCTATCCCGGATATGTCGAGGTATTCTATGTCCTCCATATGCGCGGCGTTTATGTATATGGCCATCGGAGAGTCGAGCTGCGCGACGGCGGCGACGTTCCTCCTGTGCGAGAACCATGCCGCGGCGGGACCCGCGGCCGCGATCACAAGAACGATGACAAGAGCGGGAACGACGGCCCGCGCCCCCTTCGCCCTGATCAGCGCCGCGAATTCGCTTATGAAGTTTTTATTCCCGTTTGCGTCCATCTTCTGCCTGTTTGAGCCCTGACGTCAGTGCTGCGCTGTCGCGGAGGCCGTCACGTCCGGAGCGTTCGAAGCCCCCGACATGTTGACCGAAATAATTGCGGCGATATAATCCAGCTGATCGCCTATCATCTGATCGGCGTTGTTGTATCCCTTTCTGCCGGTCCCGTTGTACAGGTGATACGTGTCGTCTATCGAGACCACCGTGCCCGAGGTCGTCTCGGATCCGGAGAGCGCGGCGGACAGCTCGTCGTACCTTCTGGGCCATTCCCAGTAAAGCGTGACCGTATAGTCTCCCGAGCTTCCGGGACACGATATAGTGAACGGATCTCCGGGAAGCAGCATCTTCGTGTGCGCGCTGTCGAGGAACAGCAGTATATGGCCCCTGAGGTAGTTGAGAGCGATCACCTTTTCGGGATCAGACTCGGTCTCGGGATCGGCCATCGTGAGAAATATCTCATCGTTGGCGTCATATTCCTTCACGAGACCGCACAGCTTTATATCGGAGACGAAGAAGCTGTCCGCCTCGCGCGGGAGGATCCTGAACGTGAGAGTCCCTTCCGTGCCCGGGCGGACGAGATCGTCCCTGTGGTCGATGTTGAGCGCGCAGACGATGCCGACGCCGGAGCCGTTCGAGACGGCGGTCCCCTCGTAGTTCTCGGAGCTGAACAGCTCCAGGACCTTTTCGTCGACAGGCTTGAGCCTTATCCCGCCGCCGGTCACCTGGGCGCCGAGCCTGAACGGCACGCTCTCCGTGGTCGCCCCAATGTCGCTGGCGAGCGTCTCCCTGCTTTCGGCGAACCAGGCGAACGAATAGATAGCGAGCGCGGCGACGGACGTGACCACCACGAGTATCGTGACGGTCGACAGGAGCTCCGCGATGAGCTGCTTCTTTGTTTTTCCGCTGTATCTATCCATGTTCTGGCTGCCGTTCAAATAAATGGGTCAGTTTCTTTTTATTGCTTGCCGTTTCAGCTGAATAATTTCGCCGCAGACTATAATTATGCCGAAATATTCCACGTTCAGTTTAATCATCTCCAATTAGTTAGTCAATGCTAACTAACTCCCTCCCGCGTTCTGATGATATTGACTTTTTACGCCGCAGAGTTTATATATTAAATATTATGGAAAACAATCTTGCGAAAAACTACGATCCCAGACAATTTGAGGACCGCATCTACGAAAAATGGGAAAGCTCGGGAGCTTTCCGCGCCGAGATCGATCACGGCAAAAAGCCTTTCACCGTCGTCATGCCGCCGCCCAACATCACGGGGCAGCTCCACATGGGACACGCTCTGGACCAGTCTCTTCAGGACGTCCTCATCAGATTCAAGAGGATGCAGGGATACTGCGCCCTGTGGCTTCCCGGAACGGACCACGCGAGCATCGCTACGGAGGTAAAGGTCGCCGATAAGCTTCGCGAAGAGGAAGGAAAGACGAAGGACGAGATCGGGCGCGAGGAGTTCCTCAAGCGCGCGTGGGCATGGAAGGAGCAGTACGGAGGCCGCATCGACCTTCAGATAAGAAAGCTCGGTTCCTCCTGCGACTGGAGCCGCGAGCGCTTCACGATGGACGAAGGCTGCAACGAGGCCGTCAAGGAGCATTTCATACGACTCTATAAGAAGGGGCTCATATATAAAGGCTCCCGCCTCATCAACTGGTGCCCCGTCTGCGGCAGCGCCCTCTCCGACATAGAGGTCGAGCACGTCGATCATCAGGGCAAGTACTGGTACTTCAGATATCCCGGCGCCGACGGAAGCGAAGGCATCGTCGTCGCGACGTCCCGTCCAGAGACGATGTTCGCCGACGTCGCGGTCGCCGTGCATCCGAGCGACGAGAGATACAAGGACCTCATCGGAAAGAAGGTCCTTCTTCCCATAGTTGGAAGAGAGATCCCCGTCATCGCGGACGAATACCCCGATCCCGAAAAAGGCACCGGCGCCGTTAAGATCACGCCGTCCGCCGACCCCAACGACTTCGAGGTCGGACAGCGCCACGATCTTCCCATACTGCAGTGCATCGACGAAAAGGCGCGCATGACCGAAGAGTGCGGCAAATACGCCGGAATGGACCGCTACGAATGCAGAAAGGCCTGGGTCGCGGACCTCGAGGCCGGCGGGTACCTCGTAAAGACCGAGGACATGGTCATTCCCGCGGGCGAGTGCTACAGATGCCACACCGTCGTCGAGCCGATGATCTCCGAGCAGTGGTTCGTCAAGATGAAGCCTCTTGCGGAGCCCGCGATAAAGGCGGTCCGCGAGGCGGAGACGAAGTTCGTGCCCGAAAGGTTCGACAAGACGTATTTCCACTGGATGGAGGATATAAAGGACTGGTGCATCTCCAGGCAGCTGTGGTGGGGCCACAGGATCCCCGCCTACTACTGCGCCGGCTGCGGCGAGATGATCGTCGCCAAGGAGATGCCCTCTAAGTGTCCGAAGTGCGGCTGCGCGGAGTTCACGCAGGACGAGGACGTCCTCGACACCTGGTTCAGTTCCGCCCTCTGGCCGTTCAGCACGCTCGGATGGCCCGAAGACACCGAGGACCTCAGGTATTTCTACCCGACGAACGTTCTCGTGACGGGCTACGACATAATATTCTTCTGGGTCGCCAGGATGATATTCAGCGCGATCGAGGAGATGGGAAAGACGCCGTACGAATACGTGCTCATCCACGGTCTCGTCAGGGACGCGCAGGGGCGCAAGATGTCGAAGTCTCTCGGCAACGGCATCGATCCTCTCGAAGTGATCGACAAATACGGCGCCGACGCGCTGCGCTTCATGCTCCTCAACAACATCTCGCCGGGCAGCGACATGCGATTCCAGACGGAAAAGCTCGAAGCGGCGAGGAATTTCGCGAACAAGCTCTGGAACGCCTCGAGGTTCACGATAATGAACCTGAAGGCGGAGGACGGCAGCTTCCTCGATATCGCCACGGACGAAGAGCTCCGCATGACGCCGGAAGACCGCTGGATGAAGGCCACGATCAGCGAGGCCGTAGCGGACATCACAGGCAACATGGAGAAGTTCGAGTTCGCCCTGGCCGCGCAGAAGATAAACGACCTCATCTGGAGCAATTTCTGCGACTGGTACATCGAGCTCGTAAAGCCCCGCCTCTGGTCGGACGACGAAGCCGTCAAGGCTTCCGCCCGCAGATGCCTGCTGGACTTCCTCAGGACGATGCTCAAGCTTCTGCACCCGTTCATGCCGTTCATCACCGAGGAGATCTGGGGATTCCTTCCGAAGGAGGAAGGCGCGCCGCGGTTCCTGATGCTCGACAGCTGGCCCGAAGCCGAGGACGTATCCGGCTGCGCCGGCGACGTCGAAGTGCTCGAGCTCTCGATGGATATCATCAGGTCCATAAGGAACATACGCGCCCAGGTCGAAGCCGCTCCGTCGAAGAAGATACGCGCGGCGATAGTCGCCTCCGGCAGCGCCGCGGAAACGGCGAAGGCCGGCGAGAGCTACATAAAGAACCTCGCGAACGTCACGGAGCTCACCTTCGCGCAGACGCGGGAAGGTCTTCCCGCCGACGTTCTGTCAGCAGCCCTTCCGGGCATCGAGATACTCGTCCCGATGGACGAGCTCGTGGACTACGAGGCAGAGTACGCGAGGCTCACGAAGGAGCGCGACAGGCTCGCCGGAGAAGTCGAGCGCACCGAGGGCAAACTCGCGAACGAGGCATTCGTCGCCAAGGCGCCTGAAAGAGTCATAAACAACGAGCGCGAAAAGCTCGCGAACTACAGAGACATGCTCGAGAAGATCCTCGCCCAGCTCCCCTCGATCGAAGCGAAGCTGAGGAGGTAGCGGATCCTGCGGCCGCACGGCTCGCTGCCGGACCGGCAAACAGTTTTTTCAGACACTGCCGGACCGGCAAACAAGTTTCTCAGACACTGTCAAAGCGGCAGGCAAAACGCCTGCCGCTTTTCTTCGTTTTTAGCGCCCGCGCTCAGGCGGCCGCCCTTCCGCGCTTCTGTTCGAAGACCGTCTTCCAGCGGCCGGTCATATACTGAGCGATCACCATCACCGCGTTTACGGTCCACCCGAGCGAGGCTACGCGCCAGACGACGAATATCCCGAGGCGCGGCGCGAGAACGACAGAAAGCGAGACGCGTATCAGAAGGTTGATAAGGCTCGCGAGCGTGAATATGAACATGTCTCCGGCGCCCCGCAGGAGGCCGTCGAACAGCATCTTGATGCCGAGTATGATGAAGAAGCAGCTCTGCCACTTTATCGAGGTGACTCCGACGCTCAGCGCCTCGGCGCTCGGGTCGTCGTTGAATATCCCGATCATCTGAGGCGCGAAGAGATGCGCGGCGGCGAATATCAGCGAGCACGAGACCGCGAGGATGACGAACCCTGCCGCGACGCCGTTTCTGACGCGCTCGGGCCTTCCCGCTCCGAGGTTCTGCGCCGTGTAGGAGGTCATCGCCGCGCCGACGCCGTAGAACGGAACGGTGCATATGCATTCGACGCGCATGGAGGAGGAATAGCCTGCCAGCGCGGCCGAACCGAAGCTGTTCACCACGGACTGCACGAGCAGCATGCCTATAGTGACGGAAGACTGCTGCAGTATCGACGGCAGCGCGACGCGCGTCATGTCCGAGAGCTCGAAAGCGTCGAACGCCTTCGGCCGTTCGCATTCGAAGCTCCGCAGGCCGCGAAGGAACACCGCCGAGCTGAGCGCGGCCGAGACGCCCTGCGATATGAGCGTCGCCCAGGCCGCGCCCGCGATGCCCATAGAGAGCCCGCGGACCATCCAGAGATCCAGCCCCACGTTCAGAACAGAAGAGAATATAAGGAAGAACAGCGGATAGCCGGACCTGCCGAGCGCGTTGAACATGGACGACATGACGTTGTACATGAACAGGAACGGCAGTCCGAAGAAGTATACGCGGAGATAGCTCACAGCCATCCCGATGGCGTCCGGCGGCGTGTTGAGAGCGCCCATTATCGCGCGGCAGAACGCGGCGCCGAAAGCGCCGAGGAACGCGCTGAGCGCGAGGAAAGCGACGACGGCCGTGTAGAACGCGGTCTTCATGTCCCTGTACCTGGCGGCGCCGAAATGGCGGCTCACGATGACGGCCGCGCCGTTCGCTCCGCCGCTCGCGGCGCAGATGAAGACGTTCGTGAGGGCGTAGCACGCCCCGACCGCGGCCAGCGCGGTCTCGCCGACATACCGACCGACTATCGCGGCGTCCGCGAGGTTGTAGAACTGCTGGAACAGGTTCCCTGCGATGATCGGCCACGCGAATATGAGGACGGATCTTAAAGGATCTCCGTTTATCAGATAGTTTCTGTCCCTCATCGCCTGCTCCTGAGGTATTCGAGGCACGAGAGCATGTCCGCGGGGAC